>Ga0190272_10000107_pt1 | contig 55238 bp, 53 predicted proteins | sample Popmic504T_FD_133746 | JGI IMG/M metagenome (GOLD analysis project Ga0190272, IMG submission 133746) | Populus adjacent soil microbial communities from riparian zone of Shoshone River, Wyoming, USA - 504 T | ecosystem: Environmental > Terrestrial > Soil > Riparian zone | place: USA: Wyoming...
ACGAACGCCGCGGCCTTGTTGTTCCACTCGGCGTAGAGGTAGTCGATCGCGTTCTTCAGCACGCCCGAGGTCGAGTGGTTGTACTCCGGGGTGACGAAGACGAAGCCGTCGTAGGAGGCGATCGTCTCCGCCCATGCCTTGGTGTGCTCGCCGGCGTACTGGCCCAGGGTTGGGGGCATCGGCTCGTCGATATGGGGGAGCGGGTTGTCCGCGAGGTCGACGAGCTCGTAATCCGCCTCCGTGCGCTCGGCGGCCTTTGCCGCGACCCAGTCCGCGACATCTTTGCCTTTGCGGCCGGGGCGCGTACTGCCGAGGATGATGGCGATCTTGATGTCGGGCACGGAAGTCCTTTCTGCTGAAGCGCTACCGTTTCGCAATCTAAGCGGACCAACAGTCCGTTTAGATGAAGGTAGCACAGAGAACCTCGACTTCGACGGCCCTACGCGCGGGTCGGGCCAGGGTGATCTATAAGACCGGTGGTGGCGCCCCGTCGGCGCTCGCGGCGAGCGTCTCGTCCCAGCCGCAGACGAGGCAGGCGTGTTGGAACGCCGAGCGGGCGAACTCGAGCGCGTAGGCATGCGGGTCGGGGGCGCTGCGCGCGTCGTCCCAGTCCAACACGTACTCCCCCAGGGCGCTGTCCCAGCGCGCGGCCTCGGGGTTGAGCTCGGCATCTTCGAACCCGTCGGGCACGGGATAGGCGTAGGCGAAGAACGCCGCCTTGCCGTAGCGGCCATCGCCGGGCCACCAGCCCACCTCGACCTGCTGCACGTCACCCGCGTTGCGCACGATGAAGTCGTCCGAGGGCGGTTCGGCGGGGAGGCCGGAAAAGAGGCCGACAGCGAGGTCGAAGGAGCCCCACCAGGCGTTCACCGGGGTCGAGCGGCCGCGGTAGGGAGCGCGAAAGGCGGCGAGCACGAGAGCTGCCTGGGTCGCGGCGGCGAAGTAAGCGGCGACCTCTTCACGCTCGTAGGTCGCGTGCTCGGTGTCCTCGTCCAGCGGGACGCTCCAGGCCACCTCCTGCGGCGTCGGGTCGATCTCGACCGGGCCCCCCAGCTCGCCCACTGCCGCCAGCACCTCCCGGGTCACCTCGCCGACGGCTCGGTGCGGGGTCAGCGACAGCCGCAACGCCCGTCCATCGCTGTGCTCGGCGACCGCCTCGTGGGAGTGGAGGTCGAGCGCCACGACCAGTGCCCCGGAGCCGTCCGGCGCCGGCAGCGGCGCAGTCTCCCAGCCGCGCGCGGTCAGCCGCAGCGCCGCGTGCTGGAGCTGTGGCTCAGGCGGCGCCAGCTTCGCGGCGATCTTCCCCAGCACCTGCGTATGCGCGTGAAGCGTGTCGCACGTCTTGCTCCAGTCCTCGTAGGAAACGGACGGCCACAGGTCGGGAGACGCCATCGACCCACGGTAGCGCTACGTTCCGGCGCCGCTCACCTGGCGAGACGAGGCCGCAGCGGGCGAGAGGTACTCGTGAACGAAACGCACGATCGTCGCGCCCTCCCCGACCGCGGTCGCGCAGCGCTTGATCGAGCCGGCGCGGACGTCGCCCGCTGCGTAGACGCCCGGGACGCTCGTTTCGAGCAAGCCGTCCGCACCGGCGTCGGAGCCGGTGAGGACAAACCCCTTGGAGTCGCGCGCAACCGTGTCGCCGAGCCAATCGGTGCATGGAGTGGCGCCCAGGAATAGAAAGAGATAGGAGAGCGGTAGCCGCGTGTCATCGGCGAGGGTGACGGCGTCGAGGCGCCCATCGTCGCCGTGCAGCTCGGCGACTTCGCTGCGGTCGCGAACCGCGACGCCGTAGCGATCGAGCTCCGCGATCAGGTAGTTGGACATCGTTTCGCGGAGGTTTGCGCGACGGTGCAGGAGGGTGACGAGCGCACCCCCTCGCGCTAGCCAGACGGCGGCCTGGGCAGCCGAGTTGCCGCCGCCGATCACCCCGACCCGCTGCCCGCCGCAGAGCTGCCCCTCGGGCGGCCCGGCAGCATAGAAGACGCTAATCCCCTCGTAGCGGTCGAGGTCCGCCACGGGCAGGCGCCGGTATTTGGCGCCCGTGGCGAGCAACACGGCTCGCGCCGCTACCTCGTTGCCCTCCTCGAGCCTGACGACGTGGCGCTCGGCACCGGGCTCAAGCGCGCGGGCACGGTAAGGCGTCGCCGTGCGGGCACCGAACTTCCGCGCCTGGGTGACCGCGCGGCTTGTCAGTTCGGTGCCGCTGATGCCCGCCGGAAAGCCGAGGTAATTCTCGATCCGCCGTGAGGTTCCCGCCTGGCCACCGAGGACGGTGCTCTCCACCACCAGTGTGTCGAGGCCCTCCGAGGCGCCGTAGACAGCGGCGCCGAGACCCGCCGGCCCACCGCCGACGACAAGGAGATCGACCTCCTCGCGGGCCGCCAACTCCAACCCGATCCCGAGTGCCCGCGACAGCTCCCCATTGCTCGGCCGCCGTAGCTCCGTGCCGCCAGGGAGCCGCACGAGTGGGACGTCACCGGGTTCAGCCCACTCGAGCAGCGCAGCCGCCTCCAAGTCCTCAGCGGGGTCGACCCAGGAATGGGGGAGCCGCATCTGCCTGGCGAACTCAAGCAGCCGTCGAGTCTCGGCCGAATCGCGCGGGCCGATGATCTCGATCCCGACCCCTTGCCGTTGCTGCAGCAGCTCGCGCCGCTGGATGAACGCGGTGAGGAGCAAGTCGGACAGCGAGCCGTCCTCGAAGAGCAGGCGCCTGAGAGCTTCCCGATCGACGGCGATGTAGCGCATCGGCTCGGTGACGATCGCCGTCAGGAAGACGGTCTGCCCGGAGAGGAGGTTCATCTCCCCGAGAAAGCCCGAGGCGCCGTGGCGGACGACCTCTTGGCCAGCGCTGTCGAGCACTGCGGCCTCGCCCTCGACGATCGCGACGAAGGGGTAGGTCTCGTCGCCGATCTCGAACAGCGTCTCGCCGGCCTCCGCGGTTCGGTCCTCGCCGACCTCGGCGAGTGTTGCCAGCTGCGAGTTCGACAGCACTCGACTGACCGGGCCGCGCACTCGGCTACCCCAACGGGGAGGGTGGGATGCGCGTTTCTCCCTGCACGTCCGGAATCGCGAGCCCGAGCTCATCCTCGAAGCACCAAGACCACGTCTCGCCGGGCTCAAGCGAGCGGATGAGCGGGTGGCCGCTGCTGCGTGCGTGAGCGCTGGCGTGACGGTTGGGCGAGTCGTCGCAACAGCCGACCTTTCCGCACTCCAAGCAGATGCGCAGATGCAGCCACTGGCCTCCGATGGCCAAGCACTCCTCGCAGCCCTCGACCGACTCGGGCAGCCGGGTGATCCGGACGTGATCGAGATGGGTGCAGGAAGTCACTCCGACCAAGCCTAGAGCGTCGACCACAACCGCCAGCGATACGCCGACAGGTCCCGCTCGGCAACGCCGACGAGTTCCTGATTGGCAACTACAACGGCGACGGCACAGTCAGCGACGACGGCGAGTTCAGAGTCGCCCTGCTCGACATGACCGTCAACGGCCGCTGGGGCCTCTACCCGCTGAGCGGCTTCAGACGCCAACTCGCTCGTTGGGGAGTTCTCCGCTCGGATGAAACGTCCTTGCCGATGCAGGGCCGACACGGCCAGGGCCAGGGCCTGGGTTTGGCGCGCCGGTGGGCAACAGAAGGGCAACAGACCCCACAGAATCCCAACGATCCCCGACGAACTCGCCTCGCGCAAACCCGCATTCCAAAGCACTCCAACGCACGCAGCAGGGCCGCTGGCGTCGTCTCATAACCCGAAGGTCGCGGGTTCGAATCCCGCCCCCGCTATGGTCCCATTAGCAACCGGACTACGGCTGCTATCCGGAGCGAATTTCGCCCCCGCTATTCGCCGGACGACGAGATCGGTGGCGAGTTGTCGGCCGTTGATGGATCGGCATCGAATTCCCCGACCGGGACCTGTAGCTGAGCCGTCATTGGAAACGACCCTGAGGCTACACCGTCCGCGGCGGCTGACTCATTCAACGCCGGCATGGGGCAAGGAAATCCAGGCCGCGCTCGACGAGGCGCTGGCGAGCGGCTAGACGCCCGCGAAACGAGTCCCTAACAATTCCGCAGTTTGCGGGTTTATCCGCTGGTCGCGCAACCGCGACTCTGGCGCAAAGTGCGGGAACAAACGTGCAAAGCGTCTGGCCAGATTGACACGATGAGTTCGTTCCAGCCTCGAACGGAGACACCGTATGACGCAGGCGGCGCTCAAGCGGCTCAATCCTCAGAACGTCGAGGGCATCCTAAGTGCCTTCGCATCGCATCCGCACGCCCTTCAGCTCGACCTGCGCGAGCTAGAGGCGATGGAGCGCAGCGCGAGCGCCTTGCTCGGCAACGCGCTGCTGGGAACCTTCGGACCTCGGCCCCTAGAGCTACGTGTACCTGACGGCGATGCCGACTGGATGACTGCTTCCGCTCTCACTTTCGCGCTGGCGAACCGGACGGGGATGACACAGGTGAACGGACAGCCCGCAAACTGGTTGAGGGACTCTGACTGGGCGAGGGATTGGCGGCCAGGCCATGACGAGCCATCGAGAGCCCTCTACCTGAAAGACGCGATGGAGCTCTTTGATCCAGAGGTGGTCGGCGAGACGGCCCTCCGCCCCGATCTCTTCGGCTCCAAATTTGCGGCGTTCGTGAATCCTCACCTGACATATCCCGCGATCCAGCACCATCCGGTGACAACCGTGCTGTGGCCGTGGCTCGACCGCCTCGTGCCAGAGGAGCGGGTCTTGTCCACCACTCACGATCGGCGGGCGCGATGGATGGCCGATGTCGGACGGTTCATCGATGAGATGGTCGGCAACGTCTCCGAGCACGCGCGCGGCGATCGGCCCTCGCGACTCTTCTCGCTCGTCCAGGTCTTCGTGACCCGCGGGGGCAGTGGCAGCTCGAACCGACTCCATCTCTCAGTGCAGGACACGGGAGTCGGTATTCCCAACACCGCCCGTCGCAAGCTAAAGCGCCAACTGGCCGCTTCGATCACGGATGACCAGTTGGTGGCGAAGCTGTTGGAGGGATCGCTCTTCCCGTGGGGTCGCGGGCGCGGACAGGGCCTGCCGCGAGTTGTCGATATATGCCGGCAACATCGCGGTACTCTGCGCATCGCAACAAAGACGACCCGGGCAACACTCGGCTCTCAAGAGGGCGATACTGCCGTGACGACGGGTGCCGCCCCCTTCAAGCTCGATGGGACTGTCGTAACGCTCAGCTTGCCGGTACCGAGCCGCTGAGAGCGCGTTCGAAGCGAAATAGCGGGAGGGTTCAGGATCAGCACTGACGCCTACATCAGGCTGGGCAGCAACGGCACCCAGACACATGGCCAGACCGAGCACCATGACTCGTTGGTTTTTGTGGACGTCCCGCAAGGCGTATCGCTGACGGGCCTTCGTAACGTCCCCTACGGGATCTTCCGCAACGCCGGCAGGCTGCTCGTACGGGTGGACGCCGCAGCCGAGAGTCCGGCGCAAGGCGCAGAGGCAAACGGTCAGCGCTTCAACGAGCTGGAGGAGCAGGTAAATGCCCTTGAGCTGGCTGACAGCGTCGAGTGGGGTGTCCTTCGGCAACCCGTCGGCGAGCCGGCCTGGATCGAGGGCGACGTGCCGGAGGCCGACTGGCCAGACCTGCTCGATCGCGCCCGAGCGATCGAGATCGAGGCGCTGCTCGAGTGGGGGGATGGCGTCTGGAGGCCCTCGACCTACCATTACCGCCTCCCTTCCGGAGAGCACGCAGCGGGTTTCGTTCGCGTCGCGGATGCGGTGCAGCGTCCACGCGATGCCGAGGTTCTTGCGTCATGGATGCATGCCGATCTCGCCGACCGCATCGGCGTCGTAGTCGACACCGGCACGCTCTCGTCGGTCGTTCAGGCCCTTCTCGGTGCCATCCGATCCAAGGGTTGGCATCCGGGACTGGTGACCGTGCTCGATGGGTATCCGGCGACCGCGTTCGACGTGACGCGCCTGCTGCGCGACACCGCCTCCTCGGACGGTCTGCTCACCCTGTTATCGGTCAACTCTTCCGGTCGCGTGCGCGACCACCTGATCGACGGCCTGAAGGCGCTTCAGGCGGGCACGCGCCGCAGCCTGCACGTCCTCGTAGCGAAGCAGGAGATTGCGTTCCACCGCGACGACGCGGGCGACGACGTCGCCGTCCACACATGGCATCCCCGCCCAGACAGCTCGCCGCTGATTCGCTACGACGCCGAGAGCGCCGACGTATGCGAGCTTTGCCGCAGGGCCCAGACGGCGGTCCTGATCCCGATCAGTCCTCGCAGCTTCGACGGGACGCTCCCCGACACGCTGGCAACCATCACGCCCGCCATCGCGGACGCGCGCCGAAATCGCGAGCTGTGGCAGCTATGTAATGCCGGGGCAACGATCTCTTTGGATTCCAAGCCATGTGAGGACATCAAGTGGCGGGCCCCGGAGACGATGTCCATCGTCATCAATCATGAGGAGCTACTGAAGAGCGGCGAGTTCCGCAACGCGGCGGCCAGGTGCCTCGAGGACCAGCTTCGATACAACCGCTGCAGGCCCAAGAAGGCCGATCTGGTGCTCATGCCGGAGCACGAGTTCAACTATTCCTACCGAAGCGCCCTCATCAAGTCGATGAAGGAGGTTCTTGGCACGAACCCTAAGGTGATGCCGTTTCCGCTTAACGACGAGTGGTCTGACGACCTTAAGAAGGCGGTGCGGCAAGCAGACGAGTGCATCGGCGTCCTTACTCTCGGCGCGGTCACCGGAACCACGCTTCACAGTGCGCTGGCCGCCGTACAGAGCGCCCGGGATCCAGGCCCGTACGACCTTTATGCCTATGTGCTTCATGCGCGGCTGTCTCAGCGCCGCACGTGGGAGACGCTGGAGAACTCCTACGCCAACCTAATCTTCGCCGCTTGGCATTCCTACCTGCCTAATCGCTCGCCGCTGCAGGACGAGCGCCGCACGCTCGACGAGTTGTCGAGCGCCGCGGAGAGCGGCCTCAGTAACGCCGCTCGGAGTTTTCTCGATGCCCGTCGCAGGTACGTGGCCGGCGATGAGCCGGGCAGCGAGATCGGCGTCTTCTGGGGCTCCAAGTCCATCTCGAAGCTGACGCCGAACTCGATCTTCGGACAGAGCCTCACTGGACCCGCGATCTACGCTGCGGTGTGCTCTGCCATGGAGCGTGCCCGCGGCGAGGACCTCGCGAACCGTCCGGCCCCGATCAGGCGGGTGTTCGAGATGCCGGCGATCGTCCGTTCGTACTACGACCCGATGATTCTGGCGGCGATCCTCCGCTGGCTGGAGCCTCATGAGGCTTGGTGGGGCAAGGAGCTTGCCGACGAGGGAAACATCGTTGACTGGATGCTCGGGCGGGCCACCGCAGAGCAAGCGGCGATCCTCCTCCCCGAGCTCCTGCTTGCGACAGCGCAGGGCAAGCTGAACCGTCCAGGGGCGCAGAGCGCCCAAGCCAAGGCTTCTGCCCTTCTCGAGAGCGACGAGCTGACCGCCGAGCAGAAGGCCCCCATCGAGCTCGGTCGGGCGCTGGTTCCCAGTTATGGAACCGACGACGAGCTGCGGAAGGAAAACCAGAGCGCGATTGCCCGCATAGAGAAGGTCGAGACGGAGCCCGAGTTCGTCGCCCTAATGCCCGGCATGTTGCAGGACCTCCAGCAGGGCCGACTCGCTAACACAACACGCCGCGCGCTAGAGGACAAGGCCGAGGAGCTTGTTCAGACGTCCGAGGTCGAGGCGTAGCCCTATCAACGCCGCTGGGCGACGAGCCCAAGATCCTCGTCGAGCCAGCGGCGTTGAGCGCCCAGTCGATCGCCACCGCGCGGTTGCTAATGGGACCAGCTCCTTCCCCCGCTATTTCGTGAAAGCCCTGCAAATCACGAGGTTTTCGTCTTTCTAGGGCTATGCCAGAAGGCTCAGAAAGGGCGAAGTGGGCAACGGGAGAGCAGCAGGCGCAGTAGAACGCGACGATTCCAGCGAACTCGCCTCGCGCCAGCCGGCCTTCCAGAGCGCTCTGCGCTCGGGCTGCGTCGCCTCATCGTCGCCGGTAGCACGACTGGCAAGCAATAGGAACGCAGTAGGCGTGGTCGTGTCAGGGCGTGGCAAGGACGCGGCGCTCGGTCAGTGCCTTGTGGGGCATCGCCTCGGCCATGAGATCCGAACAGGATGACCTGCGCTGACTCGCCGGCAGCCCGAGACCGGCGACGTCCTGCCCCGCGATCAAGCCCTCGTCGACCACGACGTCGTATCCGGTCCGGTGACCGGTTGTGTTAGGCCGCCCGGTTGCTTGCGACCACGACTGAGACGTCGTCGTGGACATGGGCGGGGCGGCTGTCGCGCATGCCCTTGGTCACGAGCTTCGGCTGCTGCGCTGCGGGGGCGATGTCGATGGCGAACTCCAGGCCGGTCTTGCGTGAGATTTCGATCAGGGTCTCGATGCGGGGGTTGCGCTCGCCGGACTCGAGATCGACTATTCGTGGCTGGCGGACCCCGAGCAGCTCGGCGAGTGCGCGCTGACTGAGGCCGTTCTCGCTGCGGTAGCGGATCAGCTCGGCGGCTACCTCGCGGGCGAGCGCTAGGCGCTGCCACTCAGCGGCGAAGTCAGGATCGCTGGCCATCTCCTCGGCAATCAGCTCGCCGTGGGTCTTCAGGTTATGCGGATGATGGCGCTTGGTCATGGCGTTTCCGGCTGGTGTGCCGATGCCTAGGGCATGATAACAAAAGTCTTATCACAAGATTCGGGGGCGACTCAGGCGTACTGCCGTCCTCGCTCTTGGGCGACGCGTTTCTTCTTCTCGAAGTCCGCTTTGTCCTTGGCCACGGCCAGCACGATGTAGACGTCGCCGATGCGGCGATAGATCAGCCGCGTGGGCGACCGCCCCTGGCGTGGGCGCAGCTCGTTGAGGTTCGCCTCGTCCTGCAATGGCTTCATGTGGGGCGGTGCGAGCGCCTCGCCGACGCGGCGGAGCTTGTCGACCGCATTGAAGGCGGCCTTGCGCTCCTCCTTGCTTCTCACGCCGGTGAGGAAGTCCTGAAGCGCGTCGGGGTCGTAGACGACGGTTGAGCGATACGGCTTGGCCACGCACATATGCTACGTCGGCGGGCGGCTGAACGCACGCTTCGCTCAGCTCATGCGGGTCGACCAGCCGTCAGTCCGGGGAGACGTGGCGCCTTGTCGCAGAAACGACCCCCCGCTTGTTCTCGGGTCTTGTTCTCTAGGTGCAGGGGGCGCGCACGGCGCGCAACGTCGGGAAGGCATTGCAACTGGGCAGTGGAGAGAGTTGCTGCGTGGCGTCGCTTCTTCTCGGCAGCTTCGTCCTTGCTGCGCTGACTATCGAGCGCGCGGTCCAGACTGCTCTGCGCTGACTGGAGGTTGCGGGTCTTGCGGGCGATCTCGTCGCCGACCTTGCCGGCTTTGCGTGCGGCGAGGACTGTTCGACCTTCTGCTACCTTGATGTACATGAGCGAATCGGTGGGTGTCGCAGAGCTGCGCCAGAACCTCAGCGTCTACCTACGGCGGGTCAGCCGGGGAGAGCGGCTCGTGGTGACTGACCGCAACCGTCCGGTCGCCGAGCTCGGGCCGGCGCCGGTCATGGGGGCGGATCTGGATCGGCTGATCGCCGCTGGGCGGGTGTCGCGTCCGGTGCGGGCCGGGTTGCCCGGGCCGTTGGAGTTGGGGGGCGACCCGCAGGCATTGAGTCGGGCGCTCGATGACATTCGCGGCGACCGCTGAGCTGAGCGGTGGCGCTTTTCTACGCGGACGCGTCCGCGCTGGTCAAGTTGGTCCGCGACGAGGCTGAGTCGGACGCGCTGCGGGTTTACCTGGAGGGTGCTGATCTGGTCAGCAGCGAGCTGACGCTGGCGGAGGTCCCGCGCGCAGTGCGCCGCGCGGCCGCGCTTGATTCCGAGATGCCGCTCGATCTGCTGCTCGATCGGACCGGTCAGCTACTCGACGCAGTCGCGTTGGCGCCGCTGGACCGAGCGTTGCTCGCGGGTGCCGGGGCGCTGGCCGAGCCTGCGCTGCGGGCGCTGGATGCGATCCATGTCGCCACCGCGGTCGACCTGCACCCGATCGACGCGTTCGTGACCTACGACGAGCGCCAGGCTGCCGCCGCTCGCCTCGCCGGGCTGCGGACGACGGCACCCGGCGCGTGACCAGGTCCAAGTGGCTCCGCTGGCGGAGACTCTTCGAAGAGCGGTTTGGTTCTTTGGACATGGAGATCGCGGACCTCACCAGCGGGAGCGGGGCCCACGTGAAGATCATCAACCTCGAAGAGCGACTTCGGCACCGATAGATCAGCACTCACGTCAAGCCGGTGAGAATGCAGAACCGACGCGCCGCATACGCGCTCCGCTGGTGGCTCCACGCGGAGGGAGACGTTCCCCTTCCCTCGGCCTGATGATGCCCAGCGAGGGTCGTAAACCGCGTGGGCATGCGGCTTCTACTAGTCGACATCAGCGGCTTGCCGCTCGCCGAGCTTCTCCCAGACCTCGAGTTGCTCAGGCTGGATGCGGGACCGGGCGCCGAGGTCGTCTACGAAGAGGGCGAGCACCACGCCTGGGCCTGCGGCTGAGGGCGCGAGTATCCCCTCACGGCCGGCGTGTCGGGCTGCGTCTCCTACGTCTTGGCATGGCCGCAGGTCGTCGCTGGCGATCTTGGAGGTCGTTAGGCCGACCGCGTCAAGCGCGTCTGGTTCTCGCAGATCGAGGACGTTGGTCAGGCTGACGTCGTAGCGGTAGAGGACGCGGGGGAGGAAGTCCTCGGGGTCACGGTTGCTGCGGCGGGCGAGGCGGAGGAACTCGTCCAGGACGGTTTGGCGGTCGAGGCCGAGGTAGAGGATGGGGAAGCTGTCGGGCGGGTTCCAGCGACCGCCTTGAATTCGGGCGCCGCGACCTGACCGCGGGTCGTAGCGAGGTGGCTGGTGGCGGAAGGCGTCGCCCGCGAAGGGCGTGGCGGGCAACGCATCGACACGCGCGACGAGCGCGGGGTTGGCCAACGGTCTAGACGAAGACGTTCTCAGCGAGGGCGTCAATCGCGCCGAGCACCTTGCGCGACTCGCCGGCGCGCAAGAGGTCGACGGGCTTGTAATGGTCCATCAGCGGGTTGGGCGTAAACAGCCAATCGTGCGCTGGCTGAGGCTGCAGGACGTCGGAGAGGTGCTCGAGCACGGCGACCAGCTCCAGAATGCGCTCGCGGGCGCTGGGGCGAGGGGCGGCCTTGCGCTGCATCCAGCGCGCGACGGTCCGCGGATTGGTATCCATCACGCGAGCGATGTCGACCTGGTCGAGGTCGGCCTTGGCGGCAGCGGTGTCGAGTCGTGTGGCTAGATCCAACAAGAGCAGTCCTTGTCCCCTGGTATGTCGCGTAGTTTGACAGACTGATGCGTCGTCGTCCACCCGCATTTCATCGACAATCCGGTCGAGGGCCGGGCTCGGGTCTGTCCGACCCCAGGGACGTCGGCGACCGGCTACGACCCAAGGACTGCTCGCCGATCGACGCGGCGACCGTGGCCGCCGCGACCACGCGGTTTCCGATCGCCGTAGCCGCATGGCACTTTCAACACGCGCGGGTTACAGTGATTTGAGGTGGGGGACGGATGGAGGCGCAACAGGGGGATCGGGCTCCACCATGCTGCGGTGTTGCGCGCCGCGCGGGCGGCGTCGCGGCTGTCGATCGCGCTGGTTGCCGATTATCGGCTCGACCGTGGCGTCGAGGTTCCCCAGCCGGCGATCTTCATCGCCCCCCACCGGAGCATGTTCGACATCCCGTTGGGGATCGAGACGTTCCATCGACTCGGCGTCTCGCCGCTGCTCGTGGTGTCGAGGAGCATCCTGCTGAAGCTCCGGCTCCCGGTGTCGAACTGGGACGCGCTCGACCTCCTTCCGATCTCGCGCGACTCGAGCGGCCGGTCGAGCCTGCTGGAGGCCGGCGGCGAAGCGCTCGCCGGTGGGCGCTCGGTCGCCATCATGCCTGAGGGCAGGATCGTCCGGGCGGCCCACCACGGCGAGACGGTGCGCAGCGGTGTCGCCGACCTGGCCGTGCGGACGTCGGCTCCGGTCGTGGTGCTCGGCTCGGCGGGCTCGGGCCACTTCTGGCAACGCGGACGTCCCGCGACGTTCGTGAACGTCTCGCGCAAGCCGGTGGTGGTCGTAGCGCACGACGTGATCCGGCCGGAGGGTGACGTCCAGGCGGTGCGGATCCGCATCGCCGCGGGCCTCGCGACCGCCGAGGCGCATGCGCAAAGTCGTCTCGGCGCGGTCCGAGCGCGCTGACGATGGTCGCGTTCGTGCTCTCCGGTGGAGCCAGTCACGGTGCCGTGCAGGTCGGGATGCTCCGCGCGCTGACCGAGGTCGGCATCGAGCCCGATGCCCTCTACGGCACGTCGGTCGGCGCGGTCAACGCGTCCGTCGTCGCCCACCTGCCGTCCGCCGTTCGCCTCGACGCGCTGACCGAGGCTTGGCTGGAGTTCGCGGCGAGCTCGGCCCTGCGCCCGTCCCTCGGACGCCATGCGCTCGCGATGATCGGCCGCCGGCGGGCCCTGTCGGACCTGTCCCCGCTGCGAGCGCGCCTCGACGAGACGTTCGGCGACGCCAGGATCGAGGACACAGCGGTCCCCCTCTTCGTGACGGCGACCAGCCTGCTCAGCGGCCGTGAGCGCCTGCTCGACAGCGGTGCCCTCGTCGATGCGCTGATGGCCAGCTGCGCGGTGCCCGGCCTGTTCCCGCCGGTCGAGATCGACGGCGTGCCCTACGTCGACGGGCTCCTGTACGGAGCGCCGGTCGAGGCGGCGGCCCGGCGTGGGCACCACACTCTGTACCTGCTGCTCACCAATTCGACGTTGGCCGTCGACGACGTGCCCGCGACATGGTGGGGAATCGCCCGACGAGCGGCGACCATGATCATGTGGAACCAACTCAGGATCCCCGATCGGGAGTCCGCCGACGTGGTGATCCACACCGTGCCAGCGCCCACCTCGATGGCCAGCGTCGGGCGGTGGGACTTCTCGCACGCGGCAGAGCTGCTTGCCGACTCCTACGAGAGCGCGAGTCGCTGGGTCTCCACGCTGGTCGAGGAGCGAGTGTCGTAGCCGGCCGCGCACGACGCGTCGCGGTGCTCGGCGCCGGGTTGTCAGGCCTCAGTGCCGCGCACGCGCTGTCCTCGTTCGACGGGGTGAGCATCGATGTCCTCGAGGCGCGTAGCGTCCCCGGCGGCCGGGCCAACGTCGAGGATGGCGCGGAGCACTGCCAGCGCCTCTTCCTCAGCGACTACCGGACCCTGCTGCCGTTGCTGGCCCAGATTCCCTACGACGGCGCCAGCTCGGTTCACGATCGCCTCGTACCACTGCGCCGGTTCGTGCGCGCGCCCACGCTCGGCTGGGTCGAGATCTCTCACCAGTACTCGTTGTTCGCGCCCGAGATCGGATTGGCGGAGAAGGTGCGGATCGCGCGCGCGGGCCGCGAGTCGGTGCTGCTCGCCCGGCGGCTGCGCGACAACACCAACTTCCTCGGCGCGCCAAGGAACAAGTACTCGCCGCGGTCGAAGCTCGCGGTCGGTCGCACGTTCCTTCGGAGGCAGACCGCCCTCTCGCTCCCGGGCGCGACCGACGAGCTCCTTATCGACCCGTGGGTACGGCATCTGACGTCGCGTGGCGTGACCATCCGTCTGTCGACCGAGGTGGAACGCATCGTCGCGCATCGCGACGGGGTCGATGTCCACACGCCGAGTCACCGGGATCGATACGACGCCGTGATCTCTGCCCTTTTCGTCTCCTCGCTCCGAGCTCTGCTTGACCGGTCGGGGATCGGTCACCGCCTCCCGCTCGATCAGCACGCCCACTGCCCCTGCTTCACGATCGACTTCGATCCTGGGGAGCGGTCTCCGCGCGTCTCGATACCCGCGCTGTACTCCCACGCGGGCATCGGCCTGGTCGTGCAACCGGAGGCGCGTCGCTGCACCGTGCTGTGCGTCCGGAGCGCTCGCTCCGATCTCGAGTGGGTGCAGGCGCAGGCCCGAGAGATCCTTGGGCTGTCGCATCCGGTCGCGGCGGTCCGATCACGGCGCAACTCGGCCGCGGAGGAGGCGCTGTTCATCGGCGACCATGTCCGCCCCGAACGGGCCCTGACGGGGACGGCGTCCCCGCGGCTGCAGATCGCCGGCTCGTGGACGCGCAGCGGCTACCCAGTGGACTCCGGCGAGAGCGCCGTGCTCAGCGCCTACGCGGCGGTACGGGCGGTCTCCCGATCGCTGGGCCTGCCGACACCCGTTCCGCCGTGCGGAGTGCCGGCATGAGGGTGGGCGTCGTGGGCTCGGGGATCGCCGGCCTGTGCGTCGCCACCGAGCTCAGCCGACAAGGGCACCGGGTCGAGGTCGTCGAGCGGCGCGAGCAGCTCGGCGGACGGGCGGCGGTGGTCGACGGGGTCGAGCACTGCTCGCGCATCATGATGGACGACTACACCCAGCTGGAGCGGGTGCTCGATCGAGTCCCGTCGATCGAACCGGGAAGATCCATCTGGCAGACGCTCGTGCCGGTCCGGCGGATGGTCCACCTGGAGCGCCGGGGCTGGCTTGCTCTGAGCCGCCTCTACACGTTGCGAGCCGCCGAGCTGTCGCTGCGCGACCGCTGCGAGCTCGCTCGCGCGCGACGTCGCAAGCCGCTGCTCGCCACGGAGCTGCGGCTCGGTCGCCTGACGGAGCTGCGAATGGCGGCTCAGCTATCGCTCCCCGGCTGGGCTCGCGTCGTCGCCGCGGCGTCGCGGGTGGGCGGAGCTCGGGCGTTCAGCGGTCCCACGGATGTCCATCTGCTCGACCCGTGGGTCGAGCACCTCCGGCGAAGCGGCGTCGAGCTCTTGACCGAGACGACGGTCGAGCGGCTCCGACCGACCGTCGGCGGAGCGGAGATCCACCACTCGGGTCGCTGGCACCGTTACGACGCGGTGATGGTCGCCGTGTTCGTGCCGGACGCGCTCGAGCTGCTCCGCGCCTCGGGCGTCCGGCACCGCCTACGGGTGTCGGAGATCGGCATGCACAGCTGCTCCAGCGCGACGTTCGTCGTCGACGAGAACGAGGAGGTCGCCGCCCGCCACGAGGGGCGCGACGACGAGGTCTACCTGTACGCCGGCGGCGGCTTCTACGCCCTGTACCAACCGCGCCCGCGGCGCGTGGTCGCGGTGAGCACCCGCCCCGGGCCCGATGGCGCCGCCCTGGTGGACGCCACGAGTCGCATGCTGCACCTCAGGCGCCCGGTGGACGTCGTGGGGGTGCGGGACGACTCTGCGCCCGCGAGCCGCCTGTTCGGTGCGACGCCGCGCAATCCCCGCCGAATCGCCAGGATCGGAGCTGTCCACTTCGCCGGCTCATACCTGTCCCCCAGCTATCCCCTCGACTCCGGGGAGGCCGCCGCACGGAGCGCCGGGGCCGTCACCGAAGCACTGCTCGCCGCCTCCGAGCGGCCTTAAGCTCCCGCGATGCTCTCGACTCTGATCCCGGGACTGCGCCATCTGCGGGCTCCCGTGGCAGCGGGCTACGTCTGGCTGATCGCCATCTACCTCGCGTTGGCGCCGGTGATGCCGGAGCCCGACCAAGCGACCGGGGTCTACGCGGACGTATACGACCTCGCGGCGTCGGTCGGGCCGGCGGCCGCGCTTGCGGCATCGGCGTTCGTCGCGTACCTGATCGGCCTGCTGTCCGCGGACCTTTCACGCGCACTCGTCGTCGTCGCGACAAGGACCGCCCGCGGGATCGGAGGCGGTCATCGGTGGGCGGGAAACGGCAACGCCGAGCTGTCCTCGCGGGGGTGGAGCGCCGCCCTGGCGATCTCGGAGGAGCGGGTACTTCGAATCGAGTCCGTGCTCCGCCGTGAGGCGGTCTCGTCGGAGGAGATCGAGGAGAGCATCCCGATCGGCCGCTCCATCGCCCGCGACGACCCGCTGCACGTCCTCTGCGATATCGCTGAGCTGAGCGAGCAAGACGTTCGGCGAGACGCTGATCTTGGGGGACCGGCCCTCGGGTTGACCGAGCGGCTGATGACCGACCTGAGACTCTCGAAGTTGCGGCTGCTGGAGAAGTCGCCCGAGGTATTCGAGGAGGTCGACCGGACAGAGAGTGAGGCCGAAACCCGCCTCGCTGTCGTGCCGCCGCTCATTGCCCTCGTCCTCGTGCTTGCCTTCACCAGCTCGGCCTTCTGGCTCGTCGGCGCCCTCCCGGTCCTGATGCTCTTCCACCAAGGCGTCCAGCGTCGGCAGGAGCGCGGCGACCAGCTCATCGACGCGGTCAGCGTGGGCACGATCGAGCCACCCGAGCTCGAGCGGCTGTCGAAGGTCCTCGGAGAGGTGATCGAAGAGGTCCATCAACGGCGGCGGGGCCCGGTCCTTGCGGACGTTCGGGAATAAAGATGATGTCGACATCCTCGGCCGCTCGTGCGCGCAGCTTCAGCCGCAGCTCGATCGCGACGCCGTCCTTGAGCAGGAAGCGGTCGTCATCGTCGGGGCGCCGGTGCGCGGTTGGGCAGGACGTTGCGCCCCGAGGCGGCAAGTGTGCTGAGATAATCGCGTGTCTGGGGGAGTCTTCAAGCGTGCGGACGCGAACGCCCGGGTCGATGAGTTGGAGGCTCGGGTCGCCGAGCTGGGCGCCCACCTGACCGAAGTCGCGCGCAAGCTGGCCGTCGCGGAGGACAAGGTCGCGGCTGCCGCGAACAAGCTCGCCTACCTCGATCCGGACGATGCCGGTCGCGCGCGGGCCGTCGGCGAGGACGCCCTCGCCCGGGCCGACAACGCCCAGGGCGTCGCCGACGCGGCCCTCGATCGCGCCGCGGTCGCTGAGGGGCGGGGAGGGGACGCGCTGGCGAAGGGGGCTGTGGCGCTCGACACCGCGCACGAAGCGCTCGTCGCGGCGAACGTCCTCGCGTTCATGTCATGGATCGAGTTGAGCCCACCGGGGGCGGACGTGTCGATCTCGGTCGTGCTCCCGACCCGGGACCGTCCCGACCTGCTGCCGCGGGCGGTGTCGTCGGTACTGGCGCAGGCGCATCCGACCTGGCAGCTGGTCATCGTCGACGACGGCGACACAGACGCCGTCGAACAGACCTTGGCGAACGTGGACGACGCGCGCGTGGTCGTCGTGCCGGGCCCGCGCCAAGGTCTCGGCGCCGCGCGCAACGCCGGCCTCGACGGGGCGAGTGGCGACGTCATCTGTTACCTCGACGACGACAACGTGATGCACCCGGCCTGGCTCCAGGCGGTCGCGCACGTCTTCTCCACGCGGGCCGACGTCGACGTCGCCTACGGCGTGACGCTCACCGAGCACCGGGTTCCCGGCACGCTCGACCCCGACGGGTGGTGGCCGTCCTTCTGGCAGCTTCCGTGGTCGCGGCCCAAGCTGCTCGAGCAGAACCTGACCGACGCCGGCGCGCTCGCCCACCGGCGCGAGCTCGACGAGGCGCGGTTCGACGGAGCGATGGGCGAGGACTGGGACCTGCTGATCAGGCTCACGGCGGACCGCGCCGCGCTGGCGGTGCCGGCCATCTCACACGCCTACGCCGTAGGTGGAGGCGACCACATGTCACACACGCCCGATCACCGCGCGGCGCTCGAGGACGTCCGACGCCGCCACCGCCGCGCCGACGACGACTGAAGCCCGCTTCGTCCTGGCCGCCTGTGCGTCTCTCGTGCGCGTAGTGTGCCGAACCGTAACGCTTCCTAGCGTATATGCTGTTCCAACGGCGTCGGAAGTTTGTAGCGTTGGGGAGGTGCTGGAAATGGCCTGGACAGACGAGCGGATGGACGACCTGGCGGTCCAGGTGAAGGACGGCTTCGCCGATGTCAATCGCAAGATCGAGGGCGTCGATGAGCGGATCGACGGCGCACGGATTGATCTCGGCGGCCGGATCGACGGCGCACGGATCGAACTTGGCGGCCGGATCGAGAACGTGGATCGCAAGATCGACGGCGTCCGCACTGGGCTCGATGAGCGGATCGACGACGTACGGGCTGAGCTCGGCGGCAAGATCGAAGGCCTCGACAAGAAGATCGACGGCGTACGGACTGGTCTCGACGAGAAGAGCGACGGCGTACGGGCTGAGCTTGGCGGCAAGATCGAAGGCCTCGACAAGAAGATCGATGGCGTACGGACTGAGCTCGGCGGCAAGATCGAAGGCCTCGACAAGAAGATCGACGGCGTACGCACTGGGCTCGATGAGCGGATCGACGGCGTACGGACTGGTCTCGACGAGAAGATCGATGGCGTACGGGCTGAGCTTGGCGGCAAGATTGATGGCCTCGACAAGAAGATCGACGGCGTCCGCACTGGGCTCGATGAGAAGATCGATGGCGTACGGGCTGAGCTTGGTGGCCAGATCGCGGGTCTAAGGGCGGGTATGAATCGCTGGGCGATAGCGATCGTGGCGACTCTCGTCGGAATGAACTTCATTCCAGGCGTTGGGTAGCGCGGCCATACTCGCGCGCGGGCCTACGAGGGTCGCCGCTTGGCCCATCCTCGGGGCGCTTCCTGCATAGCGGATACGCTATGGTGTGACGCATAGCGTATGCGCTGCGTGGGTGGCGCGGAATCTCGAGGAGGTGAACATGCAGGCAGTGGCGTGGACAGATGAGCGGATGGATGATCTGGTCGGCCGGATGAACGACGACTTGGCTCGTCTCGGCGGAGAGATCAGGGGGGCGCGGGATGAGTTCGAGAGGGAGATCTCGAGAAAGGGGCGTGAGCTCGAGAGGGAGATTTCGCACCAGGGAGCCGAACTCAGAAGGGACACCAGGGAGCAGGGGGCCGAACTTGAGAGGGACATCTGGAAGCAGAGGGCGGATGTCAGGACCGAGATCAAGCAGGAGGTGAAGTTTGCGCTCTGGTGCGGGCTGTTGGTTGTTCTGATGGTGCAGGGGGTGGTGGTCTCGATCGTTCTATCGGCGGTCGTCGATTGAGCGGCCGTCTGCCAGCTCCAGCAGCCTCTGGGCGATGGCGGTTCGCAGGGCAGCGGACGAGCGGCGGACGACCCGCAGCGACGCGGCCGCCCGACCGGCGCGCGGATCGTAGGTGCAGTGCGCCGCGGTCAGGACCTGGCGGTCGCCGGTCAGGTAGCCCGAGCCGACCTGCACCCGGCCGCCGCCGAGCCGGGCGACGATCGCGACGACTCGATCCGAGGGGATGCCCCGTCCCCGTCGGGCGCTCCCGCCACCTACGGCCCGAAGCGCTGGTCTTCTCCACCGCTGCCCGCGATGGCGAATCTGGAACCGCATCGGAGAGTCGCGCCCCTCCTCGCTCGCGGCGATCAGCTCTTCGCGCAAGGACCTGATCGCGTCCGCCAACCCCACAGCCGAGTCCGTCATGGGACCTAACCTGCTCAGCCCTGCTGCCGATGCTGCCCGTGGTAGGCGGCGGCGAGGGGGGCGAGGCACATGACGCCGGATGGCGTGGGACGCACCTCGCAGCGGAGCCGCAGCTGGCGGCCGCGGACGGCGAGCTCGATCGTCCGCCTGGCCGCCGGCGCCTCGCCGGTCGTCTCCAGCGCCCAGAGCGTGCTCGCGGTCTTGCCCGACAGCTCGATGTGGTGGCCGGGGATTCGTCCGGCTACGATCGTCGGCGCCCAGTCGCGGCGGCGGTGGAAGTAGAGCAGCGAGGACTGCCAGCCGAGCACGTTCTTCAGCCGCACCGCGCTCGCGGCGAGCGACACCTCGGCCCGTTCGGCGACGTCGTAGAGCACGTCGAGCCGCTCCGGCTCGTCCTCGTACTGCCGCGACACCCACTTGCGCGGCATCAGCAGCTCGGCGGCGAACGCGTCGCAGAGCGTCTCGACGTCGAGCTTGTCGGTGTGGAGCGACGAGCGCAGCAGCCGGAAGACCTTCGGATCGGACAGCACCAGGTGTCCGAGCTCGTGGCTCAGGGTGAAGCGCCGGCGCTCCTTGGCCGGCAGTCCGGCGAGAAAGATCTTGGTCGAGTACGGCGAGTCCTCGACGCGGCCGTCTTCGGGCAGCTCGCGCACCACGACGGCTTCGGCGCCGACCCGCTCCGCCAGGTCGAAGACGTCGACGCTGGGCTTGCGCGTGTCGCCACTGAAGTCGAGCGTCTTGCAGAACGCCGTGACGAGGGTCTCGGCGATTGCGAGCATCACGGCTTTCGGTTGATCCTCGCGCGCAGCGAACGCCAGCTCTGGAGCGTCGTGAACTCCTTGCGGCGCCTCCCGGGGAGGGCGAGCTCCTCCTGCGCGACGCGCACCATCTCGATGGTCTCGACGCTCGGGATCCGGTCGATGCGCACGAGCTCGCCGAGCCGGTCCAGCTCGAAGTCGGTCAGGAACGGCGGGCGGTCGCCGGCCGGCTCGTGGACGATCCCGTCGATGTTGGCGGGCACCGCGTAGGCGTTGGAGAGCGCCAGCAGCTCGGTGACGCTCGCGAACTGGAGGTGCCAGTCCTCCTCGATCAGCGCGTGCGCGCGCGCCTCGGCGATGCCGGCCGCGGCCAGCGCCTTGCGCTCCTCGGCGCCGCCCATCTGCGTTCGCTTGAGCTGGATGTTGCGGTGGAAGCGCGACAGGCGGGCGTTGACGCTCTCGCGTCGCCGGGCCATGCCGAGGATCGCGACGTGGGCTCCCACGAGCCAGTGGTAGACGAGCTCGGCGATCTCGGTGGCGGCGACCTTGGGGTCGTCGGGATCGTCATCGAAGGCGAGGACCGTCGCCTGCGCCGCCTCCAGGCGGATGCGCGCCCGCTTGCCGGGCGGACAGGAGGCCGGATGCAGGAAGAGCGTCGGGATCAGGCCGCGCAGGCCGATCTCCACCTCCATCGCCGATCCCCAGCTGGGCTGCGGCGCCAGGACGATCAGGCCGTCGGCGGTGTGCAGGCGCGCCTCGATCTTCGTGTGGAGCGCCGCGTCGGTGACCGCGATGGTGGGGTGCACCTGCGGCCGCAGCGTCCGCGCGGCCTCGGGCTTGCAGTACGCGTCGAGGAACTTGCTCAGCCCGTCGTCGACGGCGTTGGACAGGGCGGCCATCCGTTCCGCCTGCTCCTCCGTCAGGTTGCTCATCGAGCTGGTGACGTGCAGCGGGCGCGGCGGCAGCTCCTCCGCCGCGCCGGGAAGCGGCTGCGTCCGTTCCTCCAGCCAGTCGGCGAGCGGCTTGCCCGGGTCGATTCCTTCCGTCAGCTGCTCGCCGAACTCCTTCAGGCGATCCTGGTCGCCGCGCCGCGGTCGCCACCGGTAGCCGCTCAGCTGGATCGTGCGCTGCACCATCATCCAGCCGAAGCGCACCTTGCGGCGCGGCACGATCCGGTCCTGCGAGCACGAGACGAACAGGCACTTGAGGATCTCGCCGCGCGTGCGATACAGCGGCGCGCCGCCCGCGCAGGCCGCCGGCTTGAGGATCGCCTGGTGCAGGCGCTCGCTCTTGATCATGCTCTCGACTTCGGCGCGGTCGACGTCGAGGATCTTCGCGGCTACGTCCAGGCTGTCCTCGTAGTCGGGTAGTCGCATCTAGTCATCCGGCAACGCGTCGAGGGTCTGCTCGTGGCGGACGCGCAGCGCGTCGAGCTCGGCGGCGCGTTCGGTGTGGCCGAGGCGCGTCACGCTGCGCGCGCGCGTCGCGTCCACCACCGCGGCGAACAGCTCGCGGTGGCGCGGCTCCTTGCAGTGCGCGAGGAGCGCGCGGTCGCCCGCCGCGCGGTCGCCCGTCATGCCTTGACCCGCTTCTTGGCCGCGACGCGCTCGCCGACCTGGGCCTCGACCGGGTCGCGCTCGACCGACGCGGCACGGCGGGCCAGCTCCTCGTCCAGCTGGGTCGCGGTCCGGGCCACGTCGGCGGGCAGGCCCTCCAGGGCGCATGCGGCCATGACCTCGCGGCCGAAGGGGGTCACCTCGACGACGGGGGGATCCGCGTCGTCGATGGTGCGGATCGCGCCGATCGCGGTCAACGCCGCCCGCGAACCGCGGGGCAGCGTGGCCAGCGCGAGCGCGACGACGTCGTCGTCGGCGGGGTGCAGCACCGCCAATGTGACGCGCAGTCGCTTGGGTAGAAGGGCTGCGCCGCGCTCGACGGTGAGCGTGGGCGTGGTACGGCTGTCGGTGTCCCTCATGGTTTCCGTCCTTTCCTCGTTGTTGTAACGGCTGGGCGTGCCTGCCTGGAAACCTGGCCAGGCGCAAGCCGCGTTTCGTGGATCAACGTGTGAGGCGGAGCGCCTGGAAACCTGACGTCTACGAGGAAACGAATCTTGCGAAGCGCGCGAGCGCCTTGAGGACCGTGGTGTGGCTGTAGCCGCTCTCCTCGGCGACGGCGCGGCTGGGCGGCGCCTCGCCGAGCTGCTCGGCCATGTCGAGCCAGGTGGTGACGACGATGACGCAGGTGTCGTCGCCGGCGGCGATCGCGTCGGCGAGCGCGCCGTCGACGTGGTCGACTGCCGTGAGCCGCTCGAACAGCTGCGTCGCCTCGTCCTCCTCGGTGCCCTCGCCGTCGGCCATCAGGTGCGGGTAGGGATCGTTGCCCCTGAGCAGGTCGAGGGCGAGGTTGGCGGCGACCGTCACCAGCCAGCCGGCGGCGTTGTCCAGCGGCCCTTGCTGGCGCCTGCTCTCGCGGATCAGCCGCTCGATCGTCCCGTCGGTGACGTCGGCGATCTGGTCGGGCCGCAGGGAGATGAAGCGCGCGCGCAGGATCAGGTTCAGCGCCGAGCGGACGCGCGTGTAGTCACTCGCGCTCGGCTGTGAGCCGTTGATCGCGAGCTCGGCGCTCAGACGCTGAGCGCATTTCCTGAACGAACCAGACCCTCCCACGAAGAGGCACGCTAAGCGTGGCGAGGCGATGTGTCAAATGTGCCGAACAGCTCCGCTCCAGGAAACGGTCGCGCACGGGGAGGGACCACGAAGAAGCCGCCCGCGCGCAGATCGACGATCTCGATCGGCTCGGGACCGGCGGCTCCCGACCCCGGCGTCCGGCCGCCGAAGTTGACACCGCCGAGCCAGCTCGACAGGCCGAGTATCTGACGGACGTGCTCGAGGCTGCTCTGGAAGCTGACGAAGTTGAGCCCGAGCCCCGGGGCCGTCGCGGTCATCGGCTCGAGGTACTCGTAGCCCTGACGGAATATCCGGTGGCCGGCCGCGGTCGTCGGCTCGGAGCGGTTCTGGTTGGAGCGGTGGATGTGTGAGCTCTCGAGGATCGGGTCGCCGGTCTCGGGCGGGTCGCGGAAGACGTCGAGCTCCTCGGGCGTCGCCGTCGCCGTCGCGGGGCAGCCCGCGAACGGGCGCGGCACGAGCCTGCCGTCGACGGTGTCGACCCGCTCCAGCGCGCAGCCGCTGAGCTTGTCGCGGCCGACGAGCACCTCCTGCTCCTCGCGCGTGAGCTCGCGCCAGGCGGGGAGGTCGACCGCGCAGCGCAGGAAGGCGAGATAGGTGCCGCCGCGGTTCCAGTCCGGGTCGCCGGTGCAGCGGACGGCCGCCAGCCGCTGGCTCGGCCGGATGTTGCTGACCCCGTCGTGGAAGCCGATCCAGCTGCGGCCGTCGTCGCGGGCGAAGCCGTCGAAGGACTCGCGGATCGTCAGCGGCAGCCGCTCGTCGGCGATCAGCTTCCAGATCTCGACGAGCGCCCGGCCGACGGCGTGGGAGTCGCGGCCGGTCAGCTGCAGGCAGAGGTCGCCCTCGCCGCTGCGGGCCGGCACGCCCGGCGCCCAGCGGAGGCTGGCGAACGGGCCGCGCGGATGGGCGAGCGGCGTGAGCAGGTCGGGCCGCGCCGCCGCCGTCAGCCCGCGCTCGGGATCGAAGAACGAGGCGCCGTAGCCGAGCAGGAAGTCGAAGGTGCCGGGGTCGATCTCGACGTCCGGCTCGTCGGGGCGGGTGGCGGCGAGCTCTCGCACGACGCCCTCGCGCAGCTCGCCCAGCAGCGCGTAGATCGCGCCGACCGCCGCGCCTGCGGCAACCGTGCCGGTCCCCGGCGCGAAGTCGAGCACGGCGAGGCGGAGCTCCTTGGGAAGCGGGCCCGGCTGCAGGTAGATGCCGTCCTGGAGGGTCGCCGCCTCGGAGGCGGAGGCGGCCTCCGAGGTCGAGGCGGCAGCCGAGGCGGCGGTCTCGACGCTCGCCATCACGCCGCCAGCCGCCGCAGCGGGACGTCGACGGCGATCGCGTCGCGCGGGCCGCAGCGGACGTAGACGGCGAGCTGGACCAGCTCGGCGATCTGGGCGCCGTGGACGATCGCGGTCCCGGTTCGGCGCGAGCGCACCTCGCCGAGCCGGAAGCCGGCATCGGCCGGAACCTCGAGCTCGAGCCGCTGCGCGCGCGCCAAGCCGTCGGGCAGCGGCGGACCGTGGCGGCCGAGCTTGCACCATTCGCGCGGCAGCGGCGCGCCGCCGGGATCGGTCAGCTCGTCGAGCTGCACGTCGACGATGTGGACGCCGGCGGGGTCGTCGAAGCGGATCGTCCGGCCCTCGGTCGCCAGCCGGACGATCCGCTCGACGACGACCGGGTCGGAGTTGCGGCCGTCCTTGGCGCTTTCCTCCCAGAGCGTGGGGATCGCCTCGGAGCCGGACGGGAAGCGGGCCTCGCCGCTCTCCGGGTCGACGACCAGCTGCGGCGCGGCGGCGGCGGCCGCGACGAGCTTGGCGAGCGCGGCGAGCGAGTTGTCCTTGCGCGCCAGGCAGGTGATCGCCTTCGCCCCGTTGTTGTACTGCCCCGGCCGCCTCCCGAGCCCGTTGCCGTCCCGGTCGCGGCCGAGCATCTCGGCGCAGAACGCGTTCGCGCGGCTGTCCTCGGTGCTGGTCGCCCCGAACGGGTTGTGGGCGCCGAAGACCGCCGAGCGACCGACCGGCACGCCGGCGAACTCGCCGACGACGTCGATCGCCCGCGCGGGGGCGTACCGGGCCAGCAGCTCCCAGTAGTCGGCGAGCTCGGTCGTCAGCTCGAACCGCACCGCGCGCCCGCACTCGTCGCGCACCACGCGCCACTCGGCGTACTCGTCCTGGAGGCTGGTGCGGCCGACGTCGTCGCCGTCGGCGGCGCGCTCGTCGCACATCCGGTCAGCCTCCCGCCGCCCGAAGCGCGCCCGGGCGCGCGCCGGCACGGCTGGCCAGTCGGGGATCCGGAGCTCGGTGGCGTTGCCCTTCGTGGCCTGCTTCAGCTGCTCGGGGAGGTCGAGCGCGCCGAGCGTTTCGGTGACCCTCGCCTCCCACGCCGCGGCGCTTCCGTTCCACTCCTCGAGCGCCCCGGGTGCGCTCACTGGGTGGCATTTCCCGGCGAGTGTGAGTATGATCCTCGCCGCGCGGTTAAGAACATCGCTTTACATTAACTGGAGGGGGCCGCATGGAGAGCTCGACCGACCTGACGTGTGGTGTGTTGGGTACCGCAGCGGGCGACCCGGAGTCACTGCAGAGGTTCGTCGTCGGTCGCGATCGGCGCCCGACGCCGCTCGACCAGGCCGCGATCGCCGATCTCGGCGACCCCTTCGCCACGCTGCTGCTCGCGAAGGGCGTCTTTCCGCGGACCCCCGCGCAGCTGCTCGACGCTCTCGACGACGCCATCGGCGGCAACGACAAGGACCCGCTCGCCCCGCAGCAGACCTTCGTGGTCGGCGAGGGAAGTCAGCTCGAGCTCGGCGCGCCGCTGCGTGGCATCCGGTCGTTCCTGATAACCCGCGGTCGGGGAGGCGAGGGGCCGGACATGATCGTCAGCACCCGCGGCCCCGACGCCGAGTTCATCGAGGTGATGGCCTGGGACCGCACGGTGCAGGGCTTCAACTACTACCAGACGCGCGCGGACTCGCCGTGGGTCCTGGCGGGCAACTCCGCCGACGCGCTCGTGAGCGGCTCGGCGGGCAGCGGTCCCTTCGAGAGCCACCCCAGCGGAAGCCCGCTGATGAAGGAGCTGCGCTTCCCCTGGGTTCACTGGAGCTCCTCCGCCGCCAAGATCCAGGACGACATCGCGGGGCCGGAGCTCGCCAGCCATCCGTGGTTCGCCCGCAAGTCGGGCGCGCAGGTGCTCGAGAAGGCGATGATGGCGGCGATCACGCGCTGGACGAGCGCGCGGCTCGCCGCCGCCGTCGCGGCCGACGGGACCGTGGCCGACCCGGGCGGGATCCTCAGGTCGTTTCTCGACACGCCGACGGTGAACCTCGTCTCGAGCAAGGTGCAGACGAGCAACGCCTTCGGCGGCCGCGAGGACAGCTTCGACATCCCGCAGGCGTTCTTCGTCGACTCGGAGTGCCTGAAGGGAATCCTCGGCCTGCCGTCGCCCGACCCGGCTCAGCTCACCGTCTCGAGCGCCGCCTACCGGCAGGTCCTGACCGACCACGGGGTCGCGCTCCGCGCCGATGGCACGACGATCGCCGGGCCGCCCGAGGACACCAACTTCCTCTTCGTGGTGCCGGAGCGGGCGTTCGAGGACGTCGCCACGGTCGCCGGCGCGATCGAGATGGGACTCGTGAGCAGCCGGCTCGCCGCGTGCCTGCTGATGGTCGACTTCGCGAACCCGGTCTTCTCGGACCGGCGCAAGGCGCTGCTCGGTCGCGTGCCGACCACGGCGACGATCGTCGACAAGCAGAGCAGCTTCTCCGAGGACTTCGCGAACGCGATCCTGAACGCGCCCGCCGCGAGCGAGGAGGGCTCCCCCGAGCACGAGTTCAAGCAGCTCTGGGAGGTCGGCGACGACTGGCCGACCCGCTTCAAGGAGCTGCTGAACGCCTACTACGCGGCGTTCGCGCCCGTGCTGCGGACGCCGGACGGCCTGGAACGGGCGTTCCAGCTCGCGGAGTCGCGCCGCAACGGCGTGCGCGCGATGCCGATCAACGAGCATCCGCTGCTGTTCGCCACGCCGGATCCGCCGCTCACGAAGACGATGCGGATGCAACCCAACGGCCAGATCGTGGAGGGCTGAGAGATGACCAAGCTGGACAAGTTCGCACTGCCGGGCCGCGTCGACGACCTCGAGGACGCCGGGGCGCGCGCCGCCCTCGACGAGCGCTGGCAGAAATTCGTGACGGGGGAGTTCGACGACCTGCCCCAGTTCACCCAGTTCTACAACCCCGTCGCGGCCGACACTCCCGCCGACGCGCAGCACCGCCCGATCCCCTGGTTCGCCTTCCCGGCGAGGCTCAACCGCGAGTTCACCTCCGACGCCGAGCGCAACCGCTTCGCTGACGAGTCCCGCGACCAGCAGGACGAGTACTGCGAGTGGAGCGTGCGGCACAACCCCGACAAATCGATCGCCAGGGTGACCTTCACGACCGAGGTGCGCGAGTACTACGAGCAGCTGTGGAAGGTCGACCGCAACGCCGTGCTGGCCCTCTACCACGAGCACGTCGCGGACGACGTCGAGCTCGGCGAGCTCGGCGTGGACGATACGTACAACCCAAACAACAGCCGCAACAATCAGGTCGACGGGCCGATCATGCACCTCCGCCAGGGGAGCAACAACCTGCACGCGGCGATCGTGCTCGCGGCCGAGGCGACGGTCCTGCGCACCCGCGACGGTGTGCGCGTCACCGACCAGCAGGACCTCGTCGCGTGCGGCGAGCTCGGCAACCGCTTCCGCGGCAGCGACCCGCAGATCGCCTCGGAGGTCAACGGCCTCGCCGCGACGGGCGCTCTCCTGACGCTCGAGGATCCGCTCGGCATCTACCTCGATGGGCTGATGCCCGAGGGCATCGTCTTCCCTCCCGGAGTCACCATGGAGGATTGCTGGACCGTCGACCGCGGCACCCCGGGGCACGCCGTCCGGGCGCACTTCGAGGTTCCCGCCGGCAAGGGAACCGTGTCCGACGTGACGATCGGCGGCGTCCCGGTCACGTCGGGCGCCCAGCTCGCCCACCAGGTGGGCATCCGGCTCGGCGCGGTCGCCCACAGCATCGGATCGCAGACGCCGATCGAGCGGGAGTGCGGAGAGCCGGTCTGACGGAGGCGGCGGGAGGCGACGTTACGATCCCGGGCGTGGGCACCGTCGAGACCGACGCTCGGCGCCTGGCCGAGGCCGAGCGCGGACTGGCCGACGTCTCGGCGCGGTTGCGCGACACCAGCACCGCGCTGCTGGAGGCCAACCAGGAGTTGGCGCGGATTCCCGTGCTCGAGTCTCGCCTGGAGGAGCTGCGCGCCGCGACGGCGCGCCTGGAGGACGAGCTGGAGCGGGCGCGGGCGAAGACGCGCGCGCTGGAGGGGTCGCGGAGCTGGCGCCTGCTCGCCCCGCTGCGCCGCCTCCGCGCCTCCGTCCGACGACGCTAGGAGGGCCTGGCGAACTCCCCAGGCAAGGCGGACCAGCGCTGCAGAAGGCGCTCGATCCGGGTGGCCGCCTCGTCCACGGGCTCGTGCTCCCACACACGCACGACCGTCCAGCCCTCGGCTTCCAGCGCGTCGTTGTTCTGTTGGTCGCGCTCGCGGTTTCGTGTCAGTTTCGGGATCCAGTAGCCGGCGTTCGCCTTTGGGATCAAGCCGTGCTCTGGGCAGCCGTGCCAGAAGCAGCCATCCACGAAGACAGCCAGCCGCGCACGTGTGAAGACGACATCGACTCGGATCGAGCGTCGGCCGGGCACCGAGAGTGGATAGTCCTTCCGAAACCGCAGGCCTCTTGCATGCAGCGCCGAGCGCAGCTCGAGCTCCGGGCGTGTGTCGGCGCGTCGATTCGCCTGCATGGTGAGCTGCGCCGTGCGGCTGCTGGGAATCGGCCGCTTCATGCGGCTGAGGTTAGAAGCCCAGGGCGTCGGCCACAGCGCGAGCGACGTGATAGCCCACCGGAGGGGCGACAGAATTCCCAATCTGGCCGAGAGCCTTGTAGACCGGTCCGGGAAACGCCCACGAAGACGGGAATCCCTGCAGGACGGCGCAGTCGGCGACGGCCAAGCGCTCGTGCCCGTTGGGGGTTGGGAAGCGCGAGGCGGCCAATCGCGTTCGGGCGACTCCGTTGGGCCACACTCCGAGATCGGCCCATACCCGCTGCGCGGATGCGCTGCTGAGGACCGATGTCGTGTGGCGAGGGCCCGTCAGCGTGCTGCGCAGCGTAGGCGCAAGCCCGTCCGACTCGTCTGGCCCATCCGGGAGGCCCAACGCCGCGCGGACGCCCATCATATGAGGAAGGTGCGCAGATGACGACGCGGGCGAGCCCTTGCGAAGGTGGTCGGACCGGAAGGTGGGAAGCGGCTGAACAAAACGTGCCGCGTTGCGCTTGGTGCGGAATCCGATGAAGAACACTCGATGACGCACTTGCGGCACGCCGAAGTCGTGAGCGCTGAGCCGAATCATCTGGATGTCGTACTCGCGCGAGAGCGGGCCTGTGAACGCCTCTCGAAGGTACGGGGCGAATTTGGGCCCGGCAAGGGCTGCGACGTTCTCCGCAACGAAGGCGAGAGGTCGTACCGCACGCACTGCGCGAACGAACTCGGGCAGCATGTTTCGCTGGTCGCTCTCTCCACGCTGACGCCCGGCCACGCTGAATGGCTGGCACGGAGGCCCGCCATGAAGTACTGCGATCTCCCCTCGATATGGCTGCCAGTCGATGGCGCAGACATCGCCATCCGCGCCCGCATGAACTTCCCAGGACGGCCGGTTGACGCGAAGCGTGGCGCCCGCCGCGGCCAGCGTGTCGTAGGACGCGACGTGTGCGTACCCGGCCCGCTCGAAACCGAGGTCCAGTCCGCCACCTCCTGAGAACAGCGAGAGTGCGGGTAGGTAGTGCGTTGCGATCGATGGCATCAAGGCGCACGGATCGAGACGCGGACGGCGAGTCTCGACGGGCACCGTGTCGGAGCGCAGGGCGGCGAGCTTGGCGGCCCGCGACGTCTGCGACCGCTGACGAAAGAACTCCCGGCGCTCGTCCGTCAGGTCCTGGCCCTGATACCAAGGGGCGTCCGTGCCCCCCGCATGGTCGTAGAGGGTTTCGGCCGCCTTGGTCATGACCGACGCGACCCTACGGCGTTCCGCGGACGGCGGCCTGCTTGGACAGCTCCTCGACGACCAACTCACGGAGTCGGGAGGCGTGCTCCTTCGTGATCTTCTCCCAGCCGTCGAAGTACGACGCCGGGATGTGGGGGTTGTTCAAGGTCGAACCTCGGCCGATGACGTATCCGCATCGCAGCCGCAGCAGTTCGAGCATGGCCTTCCGTGAGAACCGCTCGCCGGGCAGGTCCGCGGCAGCCGCGTAGGCACCGGCCTTGAATTGGTTCTTCATCAGAGACCTGGCCTGCTGCTTGCCGAAGTCTGCCTCAGGGCCGAGAATCGCGGTGAGCGTGGCGTCGGTGATCAGCTTGGGAACGTGCTTGCCGAGCTCTACGTCAGCACGTATGTAAGCCGCCTTCTCGTCGAACCACGGTTTCATCTTCGTGGGAGGTCCGTAGAGGCAATACACCAGCTTCTGATTCGCGTCGTAGATCCCGAACAGCCAGTGAAGCCTGCTCCACTTCTGGATGTAGTGAAGACCGAAATCTCGCACGGTCGAGATGTCTGGCTTCCCCTTCGTAGTGGACTTGAGCTCGAACTCGACCTTCGTCCCTCGGAGGTGCTCTGGGACAGACGCACCACCCAACTCGAGGAAGGCATCGATGTCGTGTCTTCCTCCGGCCTTCTCGAGGTTGAAGCGGTTACGCATCTCTGTCTCGCGAGCATCGTCTTGAGCGGTCATTGCCGAGATGATCCCCCAATGGCGACGAAGTCGGGGAGGCGGATGCCGGTCATGCCGGCGTCGGCCAGCGCGATCCAGACGGCGAAGTCCTCGGAGCCGGAGAGCGCGGCGTCGGTTGAATATCCGCCGACGGCCCGCAGCGCCGAGCGGCGGATCATCGCTGTGGCGTCGACGTAGCTGCCGTAGCGCAGTCGCCGTGGGTCCCAGTCGAGCCAGTCGATCACGCCCGACGGGCCGCTGGAGTCGGAGACCTGGACGATCCCGTAGGCGAACGCCGCGTCGGGGTGCTCGTCGAGGGTGCTGGCGAGCAGTCCGAGCCCGCGCGGCAGGACGGCGTGGTCGGCGTCGAGGACGAACACGAGGTCGGCGCGCGCGTGCGCGAGCGCCAGGTTGCGCGCGGCCGCCACGCCGCCGCCGGGGCTCGGCGCCAGTCGCACCGTGAGCCACGGGAGGTCCCGGCAGGCGGCGCGCGCGGCGGCGGGGTCGTCGACCACCGTCACGACCTCGACCTCGCGCAGGTCGCTGAGCGCCACGCTGCGCAGCGCGTCGGCGACCGCGCCGGCGGCGGCGCCGGCCGTCGTGAGGAGCACGCTGACCTTGGCGTCGTCGCGCCGGGGGCCGAGCTCCTCCACGGCGTCTGCCGCGTCTGCCGCCGCAGCCTTGGCGTCGTCGCGCCGGGGCCCGAGCTCCTCCACGGCGTCGGCCGCGGCAGCCGTGGCGTCGTCGCGCCGGGGGCCGAGCTCCTCCACGGCGCCGACGCCGGCCGCCGCTCCGCCCGCCGGGTCGCGGACCGGGCGCCCCGGGCCGCCCACCCCCGCCGCCCGCACGGCGGCGTGCTCGGGCGCCTCCGGCCCGCGCGGCGGCGGCGGCTTCGGCATCGGCGGCGGCGCGGGCGCCGCGCGCTCGGCGGCCGGGACCCGTGCCGACGCAACGCGCTCCACGGCCCGCAGGACGACGTCGACCGCGGCGCTCATCGGCATTCGCTCGCGGAGCAGGTCGTAGGCGGCGTGCCGGATCCGCCGCAGGACGGTGGGGTCGGCGAGCAGGCCGTCCAGGACCCGCGGCAGGTCGTCGCAGCCGGCGGAGAGGTAGTGCACTCCCGGCTCGAACGGCTCGGTCCCCACCGAGTGCTCGCTGAGCACGACGCAGCCGTTGATCGCCGCGCCGAGCACGCGGTGCCACTCCATGTAGGCGAGCGGTCCGTGGTGGACGTTGAGCAGGACCTTGGTGTCCTTCAGCAGCCGCCACTTCGCGTCGTAGGAGAGGAAGTAGCCGCTGCCGGCGAGATGGGGATGCACCGTCTCGACCAGGTGGATCGCCGCGCGGCGGTCGGCGAGCGCCGGCGCGCAGCGCGCGAGCACCCTGCCGCGCCGCTCGGTGTGGGCGCCGAGGAACGCGAGGTCGACGGGCCGCTCGTGCTCGCCTCCCTGCCAGCTGTCCCACGCCGGCACGTAGCCGAGCGGGACGTGCTCGGCGTCGATGCCGCGTCGCACCAGCTCGCGCGTTCCGAGCGCGTTGATGTCGATCGCCGTCCCCGCCTCCGCGGCGATCGCGGCGGTCGTCTCGAACCAGCTCGTGCCGGGCTGCTCGGTGCAGAGCGCGATCGATCGTCGCAGCTGGGTCTGGCTGGGGTGCACGGCCTCGTGGACCATCGGGTGGTACTCGTGCGGGACGAACAGGTAGACGAGGTCGTCGGAGGGCGGCGGGAAATGGTCGACGGCCTCCTCGACCGCGATCCCCTCCTCGCGCAGGGCGCTCCCCAGCGCGTCCAGGATCTCGGCGAAGAACACGTTCTGGCCGCTGGCCGAGACGAGGCAGACACGGGGGCGGCCGGGCATCGGCGGCAGGATAATGCCGCTTCTCCATCTCGGCGCGTGCACTACCATCGCGCGATGATCGTCTTCGGCGCCGCCGTGACCGACCAGGCGCTGTTCGAGTCGTGCGCCATGCGCGGCATCGAGCGCGTGGCCGAGCCGGACTCCGCGATCCTCGCCCGTCACGGCTGCGACTCGATCCAGCAGCCCTACAACGAGATGATGGACGAGGCCGCCGCGCGAGACGACCTCGAGGCGCTCGTGCTCGTCCATCAGGATCTCGAGCTGCTCGACGACTCGCTGCTGCGGCGGACGCGGGCGCTGCTCGCCGAGCCTGGTGTCGGCGTCATCGGGCTGTTCGGCGGCAGGAGCGTGTCGCTGCAGTGGTGGAACGCGACCGACGAGCTGTTCGGGCGCGCCACGACGCCGGTGCTCGACACGCACCACTCGGCCGGCGCGCACGAGGTCGAGATCGTCGACGGGTCGCTGCTGGCGATCGCGCCGTGGGTCGTCAGGTCGCTGCGCTTCAGCGAGGCCCTCGCGGACGACTTCCACGGCTACGACGTCGACTTCAGCCTGCGCGTCGCCGCGGCCGGCGGCCGGGTGGTCTGCGTCGACGTGCCCTACATGCACCACATGCGGCGGCCCTGGTCGGACTCGGACGCCGTCCGCCGCGCCGCCTGGACGGTGACGCGGATGTGGGACCCGGAGCTGCGCCCGGCGGAGTGGGCGCCGTCCTTCTCGGGCGGCGCTACCCCGGCGCGCGTCGGCCCAGGCGCTTGATTCGCCGCAGCGGCGCGGTCAGCCGCCAGGACGCGGAGCGCTCGAGCGCCCACAGCGCGTCGCGGGCCGCCTCGCGTTCGCGTTCGAGGTTGGCGAGCTGGCGCTTGAGGTGGGTCTCGCGCGTCGTGCCGATCAGGATCGTCTCGTTGCCGACGTAGCGCTCCCAGAAGGTGTCCGTCTCGCAGACGGTGAGGTTGATCTCGGCCTCGATCGCGCGGTCGCGCCACAGCGCCAGCCCGTCGTCGTCGGGCGGCGCGCCGAGCGTCAGCTCGTGGTGGGTGGGTGGCGTGGGTGGTGTGCCGTTGGTGGCGGTGGCGATGGTGCAGAGCGTGGTGTCGGGTGGGTGGGCGCTGGTCTTGGTCGTGGTGGTGGGGATCGGTTGGGTCGGGTCGTCGTGCGCGAGCGTCCGGCTGTCGCAGATCAGCGAGGCCGCGTAGGTCTGCTGGTGGTGGGTCGCGACGTTGGCGAAGCGGGCCGCGAGGGCGGCTGGGAGGTCGTGGATCGCCGAGGAGATCAACAGCACGCCGTCGGGGGTCAGGACGCGCTGGAGCTCGTCGAGCGCGCGGCCTGGGTCCGAGACCTCGTCGATCGTCTCGAAGCAGACGATCGCGTCGAACTCGCCGGCGCCGAACGGGAGGTCGAGCAGGTCCGGCGCGGCGCCGGTCTCCGTCCCGCGGCCGACGTCGAGGACGTTGCCGCCCCCAGCCGCGTGGGCGGCCCAGCGGTAGCGGCAGAGCAGCTCGGGTGGGTCCGGGGCGATGTCGGTCATGGGGCGCCGCCCCGCACCGCCCGAATGCCGCGCTTGGTCTTCCGCAGCGGTGCCGTCAGGCGCCAGGACGCGGACCGGAGCAGCGTGGCGGTCGCCGCCTGGTCCCGCGCGAGCCGCCGCTCGGCGACGGCGATCCGCTCCCTCAGCTCCGTCTCGGTCGCGTCGAGGCGTTCGAGCCGGGCGGCGAGAGCGCCGCGCTGGAACAGTTCCTCGGAACGCGCTTCCGCCAGCTTCCGATCCGCCTGGATGCAGCGCTTCTTCCACACCGCGGCCAGGCGACGCCGCTCGCGCTCGTCGAGCGGCGCGCCGAGCGTCAGCTCGTGGTGGGCGGGCGGCGTGGGCGGTGTGCCGTTGGTGGCGGTGGCGATGGTGTAGAGGGCGGTGTCAGGTGGGTGGGCGGTGGTCTTGGTCGTGGTGGTCGGTATCGGTTGGGTCGGGTCGTCGTGGGCGAGAATTCCGCTGTCGCAGATCAGCGAGGCGGCGTAGGTCTGCTGGTGGTGTGTCGCGACGTTGGCGAAGCGGGCCTCGAGGGCGGCGCGCAGCTCGTCGGCGCTCAGCTCGCTCAGGTGGAGGGGATTGCCCGGCGGGTAGACGCCGCGGTTCGCGGACGAGATCAGCAGCACGCCGTTCGGGGCCAGGACGCGCTGGAGCTCGTCGAGCGCGCGGGCGGTGTCGGCGACCTGCTCGATCGTCTCGAAGCAGACCACCGCGTCGAACTCGCCGGCGGCGAATGGCAGGTCGAGCAGGTCCGCCTGCTGGAAGGCGACGGCGCGATGGCGCGGCGTGGCGGTCACGATCGCCTCGGAGGAGCGGTCGACGCCCGTGACGCGGCCGGCGTGCTCGGCGAGCAGCGCGGCGCCGGTTCCCGTCCCGCAGCCGACGTCGAGGACGTTGGCGCCCCGAACCGCGTGCGCCGCCCAGCGGTAGCGCGCGTAGAGCTCGGGGGTCGGCGCCGCGCGACGGTGGATGCTCGGCACGAAGCGCTGGTCGCGGCCGCCGCCGTTGGGCAGCGGGTCGATCGCGCCGTCCGGCCCCGTGTGCGCCGGCCCGCCCGCCGCCCGTCGCGGAATGCTCTCCACGGCTCCCGCGACTCCGATCGCGCGGCCGGCGCGATCGGTCGCGACGACGCACAGCTCGTGCGGGCCCGGCGCCCAGTCGCGCGGGTCGACGTGGACGCAGAAGCCCGACGTCGCCAGCGCGTCGCCGAACAGCCTGCGCAGGTCGGGGCGGTAGAGGTCGCGCGCGGCGTCGATCTCGATCTCGCCGTCGATCGAGACGACCACCGACTCGATCCCCAGACCCGACCACGCCCAACCGGACACCTCCAGCGGCGCCGTCGCCCGCGACGAGCCGAAGATGTCGGGCCGCTCGAGGATCATCGCCGGCCGGCCGGCCGCCAGCGCCATGGCGATCCCGTCGTCGCCGACCGGCGGCGACCTGAAGGAGCGATCAGTCACGGACACGGAATTACCCTAACCGGGTTCGTCCGGCTAGTCTGTCCGCCGTGAGAACGGCGGATCGCCCAACGCCCGGCATGCCCTTGCCGCCGCCCGCGCTGATGCGCCGCGTCGGGCACGGCGACACGGCCTCCGACGAGCAGGTCGCGATCGAGTACGACCGGGTCGGCGCCGACATACGCGCGGTGGTGCTCGGCGCCCTGCCGGACGACTGGGTTTCACCGGACCGGCGGATACTCGACTTCGGAGCCGGAGCGGGCCGCGCTCTCAGGCACCTGGCTCCCGAGGCCGCCGCGGGCGTCGAGCTCTGGGGCTGCGACATCGACGTGCCCAGCATTGCCTGGGCGCAGCGGCACCTGCCGTGGTTCACCTTCATCCAGAACGGCGAGGCGCCGCCGCTCGCCGCGCCCGACGAGCATTTCGACCTCGTCTACGCGATGTCGGTCTTCACGCACCTCACCGACTGGTGGGCGGACTGGCTGATCGAGCTGCACCGCGTCCTCAAGCCCGGCGGGCTGCTGATATCGACCTTCCTCGGCAGGTCGATGCACGAGCGGCTGCTCGGCGACCCGTTCGACGAGCGCAAGGTCGGGATGATGGTGACGCGGCCGGGCGCGTCGTGGGACGCCGGCGGGCCGATCGTGTTCCACTCGCGGTGGTGGCTCGAGGCGCACTGGTCGCCGGCGTTCGATCTGCTGCGCATCGACGACGACGCGCTGCTGCACGGAACGGACACCGCCGGTCACGGTCTCGTGGTGGGCCGCCGGGCCGCCGGCCGCCCGGACCGCGACGCGATGCTGGCGCCGGTCGCCGGCGAGCCGCGCGAGGCGACCGCCGCGCTCGAGAACGTCAGGCGCCTGTCGGGCGAGCTCGAGTGGTTGAGGCGCGCCGGCGCGGGGGCTTGACAGGATAGGAACAACCTTTTACGGTGTCCGTTCTGGAGGCGCGCTGTTGTTGCCTCCGTCGCATGGCTAGCTCCCTGGAGGGAGGAGGCGAGACAATGACTCTGACGTCACCACAATCTGCCCGGCACCGGCCCGGGTGTTGGTGCGCGTGTGAGCCCGTGCGCGAGGAGGGCGCGCTGGGCAGAGTCGTGGTCTCGTTCCGGTGGCGGAGCTGAGGCTCCGCCACCGGATAGCCAGTGCTTTGACGTTGCGGCTCGTCTGCTGTGCCGCGGTCGTAGCCGCTCTCGCGGCGGGGGTGGCGGGGTGTGGAGGGTCGTCCTCCGCCGATGTCGTGCGCGTGGACGACCCCGTCGTCGCCTTCGCGCCGCTCGTGCTGCTGCACCCGCGCGAGCGCCTGCTGCCGATGCCGGTCGACCGCTATCTCGACCGGTCGGAGCTGTGGTGGGCCGACGACTGGGGCTGCGACCACGTGCGCGTCGCGCGCTCGCGCGCGGCGGTGCGGGCTGGGGCGCCGGGGCCGGGGCTCGAGGACCGCGGCCTGGGCGTCGGGCGTGCCTACGAGCACCCTTCGACCGCCGACGACTGCACGCCGCGCCCACGCCGTCGCTACGCCCCGGGCGACCTGACGCGCCCGCAGCATCCCGGGCCCGACCGGGTGGCCGGGATCGGTCCCCGCGAGGGCTTCCACCTCGAGCCCGCCCCGGGCGCCTGGCAGGCCGGGACGCCGCTCGACCCGCGGGGCGCGGTCGACCGGCGAGTCCCGGCCTACTTCGAGACGGCCCCGGCGCGGGTCGACGGCCAGCCCGGACTGCGCGTCGCCTACTGGCTCTTCTACGGCGCCGGCCGCTCGACCTGGCTCGAGTGGTGGAACGTCAAGGGCGAGCGCTACTGGGGCCGCGACGAGATCGGCCATCCCGGCGACTGGGAGCGGATCGACGTGCTGCTGCGGCGCGAGGATGGCGGCTACGTCCCGCAGTCGGTCGGGCTGCGCTCGGAGGGGCGCCGCGTCGTGCTGCCATGGGACGAGGTCGAGCGCGACGGCGGGCATCCCGTCGTCTACGCCGCGCTCGGCAGCCACTCCGCCTTCGCCCGCGCGGGTTTCCACGAGACCCGGCTCGACCTGCCGACCGGCCACTACGTCGCCACCGACGACGCGGCGACCTGCCGCGGCTGCCCGCGCTGGCGCACCTGGCGCCGGCTGGTCGACGCCAGCCTCGAGCCGTGGAACGGCTACGGCGGGGCGTGGGGGCCGCCGGGGGGATCGACCGCCAGCACCGGCTCGCTGGGCCCGCGCGGATTGGGCGCCGTGTCGGCGTCGGCCGGCGCCGATGCCGACACCCTGTCCACCACCGGGCCGGGGGCTGCCTTCGCTCCGCTCGTATGGCTCGACCGGCGTGAGCGGCACCGGCCGATGAGCGTCGATGAGTTCCTCGCCAAGTCGACGCTGCACTGGGACCACGCGAGCCCGCTGTGCGGCTACGGCACCAGCTCCTCGGGCCGCGTGGCGATCAAGAAGACCCCGCAGAAAGTTTCGGTCACCGACCCGGCTCGGCTGGGCGCGGCGGCCGCGCGGGCGGGGGCCGCCCCGGGCGGGGTGAGCCCGTACCGCCACCGCCAGGCACGCGCCGGCGACTGTGCGCCCGTCGGCCGCGCCTACGCCGCCGGCGAGCTCACGCGGCCGTTCGAGCGCCGGGGGCGACCGGCGGGCCTGCGCCGCGGCGAGGGCTTCTACCTCGACCTGCTCACCGACGCCACCGCGGGGCGGCGGCTCGCCGGATCGCCCGCCGAGCCGCGCGTCGACGGGGTCCCGGTCTACGTCGAGCGCTCGCCGGTGGTGGGAGGTGGCGGTGGGCCCGAGCGGGTGCGCTTCACCTACTGGATGCTGTTCGGGGCCGAGGCGGAGGGGGGCGGCGAGGGCGAGGGCGGCGAGCCGTCGATCGTCCACGAGGGCGACTGGGAGCGCGTCAGCGTCCTCCTCGAGCGTGCCGGCCACGACCGCTGGCTGCCCCTCGCGGTTCGGTATCACGGCGGCGGCGATGACGGTGACGATGCCGAGATCCCCTGGCGCGCCGCACCCCGCGTCGAGGCCACCCATCCGATCGCCTCGCTCGCCCGCGGCACCCACACGCCGCGTCCCGCCACCGCGGACGCGTGTTCCGGCTGTCTAGTCTGGAGCACCTGGGTCCCTGCCCGCCTCGTCCACGCGCAGGGCTGGTACGGCTACGGCGGCGCCTGGGGCGACGCCCGCGACGACTCGCGCACGACCGGCCCGTTGGGGCCGGGTGCGCGTCGCTAGGCGTCAAGCGGTCGTCGTACTCTGAGCGGGTGACGATGCCGGGCGGAATGCGCACCTGGACTTGGATATCCCGCGTGGGAAGGCTGCCCCGGCTGTGGCTCGGCTGCGCGGTCGCCCTGGGGCTGTCGGGCGGCGCGGGACGCCGGGCGGCTCGGGACGGGCTCGTCGCGGCGGTGCTTACGGACCGCCTCGTCTCCTGGGTGCTCAAGCCGTTGTTCGGCCGTTCCCGGCCGGCGCGGGGAGCGGCGCCTCCGGACATGCCGGGCGACGCGTCCCTCCCCTCGGCGCACGCGGCCAACGGCTTCGCGTTCGCCACGGTCGTCAGCCGCTCCGTCCCGTCGTCGACGGGCTCGTTGTATCTGGCTGCGAGCGCGGTGGCGGTCTCGCGGGTCGCGCTCGGGTTCCACCACGTCTCGGACGTCGTGGCCGGAGCGGCTCTCGGCTATGCGATTGGTACACGCTTCGGACGGGAACACTAGGATTTATCGTCACAGTGCCTCGATTTGATGCACATTTGCCAGTCGCTCGCCGCGCTGTCGGCTCGCTGCCGCACCGCCGCCTCGTGCTCGCGGCGTGGGCTCCCCACGCCGTCAGCCTCCTCGGGGTGGGGTTCTGCATCGCCGCCGGCGTCCTGTTGGCTGTGGGCGGCTCGATGCTCGCGGCCGGGGCCCTGTTCCTGGCTGGTGGAGCCTGCGATGCGCTCGACGGGTTCGTCGCGCGCAGGATGCAGCGGCACCACTCCCAGAGCGGCGCCTTCATGGATTCGATGTGCGACAAGGTCGGCGAGGCGGCCCTGCTGGGCGGGCTGGTCGTGGCGGTCGACGACCGGTTGGCGATCGGCCTGCTGATCGGCGCGTACGCGCTCGGCTCCCTGTCTTCGTATGTAAAGGCGACGGCTGGCGAGCACTGCCTCGAGATCGAGTGGCCGGAGGTCAGGGTCTTCGGCCGCGCGGGGCGCGTCCTGCTGCTCTCGGCGACTCTTCTGCTGGCTGGGGCCGCTGGCGAGGGCCACGTCCTGGTCCTCAACTATGGGTTCGCGGCGCTGTTCGTCTTCAACGCGACGGCGTTCGGCTGGAGGCTGGCGCGCGTGGCGTCGGCCGGCGTGGAGGCGCGCCGCGCTCGGCACGACCGCGGCAGGTACCGCTTGGAGGAGTCGGTTCTGCCGTTCAGGCCGCGCAAGGTCGCTCCCCGCCAGTCCAGGGATGCGCACGCCTCAGGCGTGGCGGCGCGACGGTAGCCCCTAGACACGGCATTACCCACCACTATCATCTCCTTACTCGTGTGGTGTGATGTTGACCCGGGAGGCGGGAGTGTCTGACTGGTTGGGGATGGTGCTCGAGGAGTACAAGTCTCTTCGAACCGAGGCGATGGCGGCGCGCGACGCGCAACTCGCGGTGTTGCGCTTCGGAGTGGCGATAGTCGGTGTGCTGGTCGCTCTCGGAATCGCTCTGCGAGATGAGGAGGGGGCGCTCGCGGGGGCATTCCTGTGCTTGATAGTCCCGAGCGTCATCTTCTTCGTCCTCGAGCTCTGGGTGGGTGAGATCGAGCGGGCGATCCGCGCGGGCAGCTTCGTGGCGGCGATCGAGGAGCGGTTGGCGCTGCACTTCCAGGACCAGGCCGAGAGCGCGCCGATGGGATGGGAGATCTGGCTGCGCCAGTCCGTCGAGGGCAAGCGCTCGGAGCACACGGCCGCGTCTGTCGGACGGACGCTGGTCATCTTCGCCCTCTTCGTCGTCTTCATGGGGGGCAGCGCGGCGGCGGGCGCCTTCGCGCTCAACGACCATGGGATGGACACCCTCTTCTGGCTGTTCCTGATGGGCGCCGTCGAGATCCTGATCGTCATGGCGGTCAGGGCCAGGTTCGTATACAGGCGGCTCAGGAAGCTGGACGCCCCGCCATCGCTCGACAACGTGTGGGGCTTTCAGAAGGTGCTCGACTAGAGCTGGGCGGAGGGCCCCGCATGCGCGGGGCCCTCCTGTGCTAGAGGTGGTTGATTTCGATGCTGGTGAACGACAGAGTCCAGTGGCCACGGAGTTCCAGCGTGGGGTTTTCGAGACACGGCACGCCGTTGGCCGTGAATTCGTAATCGTGTTGCTGGGGCTCGCTGACATCGATGACGACCGAGCACGGCGGGAGGAGGTTTGAGCCTTCCTGAACCGAGGAGGGTCGTATGCAGAATGTCAATCCGAGCGCCGCGTGGTTAGCGAAGAGTTCCGTGAGCTGGATTTCCCAGGTGTGATGTTCATGGTCAGTCGGCGGTTCGTCGCAGGCAGTAATTCCGCACGAAGCTCCGCTCATTTGCTGGCTGGTGATATAGCCGTGGCCTTCTTCGTTGACACGAGCGGTGAACTGGAGCGAGCAGATGCTGATGGTCGCTTCCGATATGCCCGTGTGGCTGATGAGTTGCGTGCTCGGCGTTCCTGCTCCACCTTCGCTAGCCACAAAGAGCACACAGCCACCGGACGCTTCGTGCCCGGTGACGATGACCTCTCCGCAGTGGTCCTCGCTGATTTCGTCCATGACTTCGACGCCGCTAGTGGCTCCGGCGTTCGGTGCCGCTATCGCCATTGCTGCCGCAGCGAGCAGCAGCAGTTTGTATAGGTTGCGCATGGCTTCCTCTCATATAGGCGTCCGTTACTTGGCGCCGAGGTTTGCCTACGCCTCCATTTGGCCATGAAGGCTCGAGCTCGGCGCGCGTCGGGAGTCGGAGGAATCCCTCCTTTTGCAGCCCCCTCCTGGGCCACGTCAGCTAACCTTAAGTTACGCTGTTGTGTGAGATGTGTCAATAGTCGTTACGAAAAGACATGCTGCGCTGGCCGTGTGTGGAACTTTCAGAAGGTGATCATCTAGGACCGTGGTGACGGCAGCGTCGCGCGCAGCGTGTCCGGCCGGTCGAAGATCCCGAGTTCGAGCTTCCAGCCGCCGTCCTCGCGCTTGAAGGGGATCCGGATCGTGTCGCCGTCGGGGTGCTTGACGGTGACCCCGCCGATGTCGAGCGGCTCGTAGACCCTCACCTGTACGATCTCAAGTGGCTGGGAACGCACGCCCTGCTCGTCGAGCATGCGCGCGTATGTCGACAGCTTGGCCGTGCAGGACTGCGCGGCATCCCGCTTCGGCCCGGGCGGGAACTGGTAGAGCGCGGTCGTGCTTACCCGGCGGCATACCGCTGTCATGTTGCCGGCGGCGAAGTCACGCTGCATGGCCGCGTAGATGACCATCAGGCGGTCGCGCTCGCCCCGGGGGCCGACATTGCCGGATCCCGGCCCATCCTTTACTAGGACACTGGCTCCCTCGGTCCGGGTGGGCGCTGACTGAGCGGCGGCGGCATCGGTGCGGTCCGGCGCTTGATCGTTTCCGCAGGCGGTGAGCGCGGTGAGGGTCACTGCCAGGGAGATGAGTGACGGTGCATATCGCATGGCTCGGTTCCTAAAAGAGGAGGGGCCCCGCAGGTGCGGGGCCCCTCCGGCCTCCTCGAGGCTAGGCGTCCGCTGTGCGGATGCCCGGCTTAGAGGTGGTTGATTTCGACGCTGGTCTCGTTAAGAGTCCAGTGGCCGATGAGTTCGACCGCCGGGTTTTCGAGGCAAGGCACCTCATTGGCGGTGAATTCGTACTCGTGCGGCGCCGGCTCGCTGACGTCGATGACGACCGAGCAGGGCGGGAGCACGTTCTGACCTTCGCCTAGTACGACTGGCCGGACGCAGAATGTCGCGCCGAGTGCCGCATGATCGGCGAAGAATTCGCCGAGCTGGATTTCCCACGGCAGTTGATCGTGGGGATTCTGGGCTGCTGCGGCTTCATCGCAGGCTGTGAGACCGCACTGGTCGCCGGCCAGGACCTGGTTGGTGATGTAGCCGTGACCTTCTTCGTTGACATGAGCGTCGAACTGGTTCGAGCAGATGCTGGAAACCGTTTCCGCCGTCGGGCTTGTGTGGGTTAGCAGCGTGATGCTAGGTGTAGTGACTCCACCTTCGCTCGTGGCGGACAGCTCGCAGCCGCCGGAGACGTCGTGGCCTGTGACGATGACCTCGTCACAGTGCTCCTCGCTGACTTCGTCAATGACTTCGACGCCAGCCGACGCTCCGGCGGTTGGTGCCGCCATCGCCATCGCAGCGATCGCGGCTGCTGCGAGCAGCAGCAGCTTGTGCAGGTTGCGCATCGTGTTCCTTTCGTGTCGGCGTCGTGACAGACGCCGAGTTGTCGCGCCGATGCCTCCAATTGGCCGCAAAGTGGGCCCAAGCTCGGCACGCTCTCTAAAGCTCGATCCACGTTGGATCGGGCGCTGCGCCGCCGTTCGGCGGCCGCCGCCACGGGCGGCTGCGGTTCGTTCGTCGAGGCTCCCTCCTTTAGCGGCTCCCTCCTGGGCCGCTTCAGCCTGGTTCGCAAGCTACGCCATCGCCGGTGACCTGTCAACCGCAGGTTCGCGTTTCAGGCAGTTATCGGTTAGTCACCTTGCTGCCGGACCAATTTCTCGAGCTCCTTATCGAGGTCGACGGCTTTGGGCTTCTTGGGCGGCGCCTCGTTGGTGAATCCCGGGTTGGGGATCCTCCACTCACCGTCCTCCCTGACAAAAGCCATCGCCTCGGGCGGCCGCCCGCCATTGCTCACCTTCGCGACCGCCTGGTCGCCGTCGACCTTAACCGCGAGCAGCTTGGTCGGCTTCTGCTTCACGCGCGCCTGCTTGGTCATCGCGGCCAGCTTCGCGATGACGCCGACGCAGCCGCCGGTGTGGCCGTAGGGTCTGCCGAAGGCTACGATCTGGCGCCGGCCAGCGTCGGTGAGCTTGGCGCAATAGGCGCGCGCCCGCTCGGCGATGAAGTCCGCCTGGATGCCGTCGAGCACCGCCAGGATCTGGTCGCGATCGCTGCCGCCGGTCGAGGTATCGTCGACGACCGCGTTGGTTGGATTGTCGCTTGTCGCGCGGTCGGCTTGCGCCTGGCCGCTGGCGTTCCCGTCGTCGCTCGAGCCGCAGCCGGGCGCTGCCGCCAAGCCGATGACTGCAGTGACGGCGATGACGATCCATCCCCGCCCCATCCGTGCGTCGAACATCTGACCAGCTCCCTCCAGTCTGGATCAATGACAACTGCCGGCGGCGTCACGCCGCCCGTTCGCAGCCTAGCCGATCGGAAGGGCACTCGCCAGAGCTACCGCCGCAGTACCCCCTTTACAAATGGGTAAGAGCATGTTCTTATTGGGCTTGGATGGACTAGGGACGAGGAGAGGAAGTGCTGTGCGCATGAGGAGCCTTCGCAGCGTGGGGCCGGGCCGGGCCGGCGAGATGGTTGTTGGGCTGGCTACGGCCATCGCGCTGAGCGCAGTCGCAGCCGGTCCCGCGGCGGCGCAGGGCTGCCCGAACCAGGGCCTTCGCATCGGGCCGTCGGCCAGCCTTCCCGACTGTCGCGCCTACGAGCTCGTGTCACCAGCGGACAAGGTCGGCGGCCAGGGAGTGGGAATCTGGTACGGCGGTCCTGGCCATGCGGCGATTGCTGGGTTCGGTGCCCATGTCGGCGACCGCTTCGCCGTCGGGGCATCGTGGGGCAGCGTCTTGGCTGACGCTGCGCATGCTTTCGCCAGCGATAACGTGCTGGCTGAGCGCGATAGCCTTGCGGGGTGGCGCAGCCGGCCCGCGGTCACCCGTCCGGTCTTCGCGGACCAGAGCTACCGGTTCTTCTCAGTAGCCGCTGCGAGCGAGAACCTCTCACGAAGCATGTGGAACACCAATGGGGGCGTGGTCAAGTTCTTCCCCGAGATGGCCGATTGGGTAAGCGGCAACCCTCTCTACATGCGCGACTGGACGGATGGCAAGTGGGAGCTGTTCGGGCCGACCGACCCCAGCCAAGGCGATCTTGAGTCGCAGACGCTGCTCGACAAGTTCATGGTGGCCGATGCTCCGTATGGGATCGCGTCAGGGCCGGTGCGCGGCCTTGGTGGCCCCAGCGACCCGAGCCTGCCGAGTGGGCCAGCCGGCGGACTGTACTCTGCCGCCGGCAGCGTATATCTACTTGACTTCTCGGCCGGTCTGACCGACGCCTTCCCGCCGCCCGGCGACGACCGGCGCAGGCTGGTCAACGTCTGCACCGCGGGCACGACGGTGCCGGTGCGCCCGTCGGCTTCGCCGACCATCTTCGGTGCCCAGGCGTGTCCCGCGGCCGGTGGGCTGATCAGCAGCCGCGGGGGGACGCTAGGCTCGCCAACAGCGCTGCAGCGGGCGATATCGGTCGACGGGTCGCGGGTCTTCTTCATGAGCCCCAATCCTCTCGCCAACGACCCGGACGGCGGTGGCCCGCTCACCGCGGGGGGAGGGTCGTGCAGCACCAACGTCGCTGCTGTTGGTCCGGCGACGTCGTGTCCGGCGCAGCTCTACGTCCGTCAGCGCAACGGCGACGGCAGTATCGTCACGCGGTGGCTGTCTCAGTCAGCGCCCGGCCTGCTCGGCAGCCAGGAGCTGGGACTATTCGGCCGCGGTGCGATCTTCGAGGGCGCCTCGCGCAGCGGCGACCGCGTGTTCTTCAAGACCAACGCGCCGCTCACCGCCGACGATCCGAATGCGGGTCTGCTGGAGGCGCGTCCCGTGCTAACCGGCACGGCATCCAGCAACTCGATCGACCTCTACATGTACGAGCTGGCTGACGGCAACGACCCGACTGGCGCCGGTGGCGAGCTGACCCGAATATCCGGCGGCCCCGATGGCGACGGGGACTGCAACGTGTCGACTGGCCTGACCACCGCGAATCCTGCCGGCAACGGCGGGGCACTGCGGTTCGCCTCCGACGATGGCCGGCGCGTGTACTTCACGTGCCAAGCGCCGCTCGCAGGAGTCGACGCGGGCGCGCCGCCGGCGAACGGCGCGCTCGAGGGACCGGGCGTGGGATCGGACTTCACGAACCTCTACCTCTACGAGGAGCGCGACGACGGCAGCAGGTCGTGGCGGTTCGTCGCGCGCCTGCCGCGCGCGACGACGTTCGATCCGGCGTCGATCGCCGGCTGCGCGAGCACGCACACGTCCCGCGGGGCACCGCTCGGCAGCCTCGCCGGGACTAGTAGCCCGGTGGCGGTGTTAGGCAAAGCGTGTGTGCGAGGAACGGCGGACGGCGCGTTCGTTACGTTCTGGACAGACGGGCGTCTGAGCGCCGACGATCCGGTCGGCACCAGCGCCGATCTCTACGCCTACGACGCCTACGCCGACCAGTTGACGCGGATATCGGCGCCGCAGCAGGTGGGGGCGGTCAGCTATCAGTGCGTGACGGATGGCAGTATCGGACAGCCGACAGGGATCGCCTGCTATGGGGACCCGGGTATCGGCGAGAACAGCGGCGCGCTCACGATGCTGGGCGTCGTCTCGCGGCCCCAGACGCCAGGAGACCGGATTGCATTCTTCCAGTCGGCCAGCCGGCTCGTAGCCGACGACCTCGATGACGCCTACGACGTCTACATGTGGCGCAACGGCGAGCTCGCACTCGTCACGGGCGGCACCGACAAGGACGCCTTCTACAAGGGCAACGACTCGACGGGCCGCAACGTCTACTTCGTGACGATGGACCGCCTGAGCTGGCAGGACCACGACGCCGTGATGGACGTCTACGCGGCTAGGGCCGACGGCGGGGTAGCCCAGCCCGTCGAGCCGGCGCCGTGCGCTGTGCTTGCCGACGCCTGCCAGGGTGGCGGGGCGGTGCTCTCTAGTCCGATGCCAGCGGGATCGGCGGCGCCGACCGAGGGCGCCGATCCCGCGCCCGAGGCTCGCCTCCGCCTAAGCCTCGGCCGTATCGCCCCCGCCGCGCGCCGCCGCGCAGCCGCCGCTGGCGCGCTTGCGCTGCCCGTCAAGACCAGCGCGCGCGTTACGGTTTGGGCAGTCGCACGGGCGCGGTTGGCCGGACGTCGGCGGGTGGCCGGCAGCGGGCGCGTCAGAGGCACCGGCAGGATGGTGCTGCGCCTGCGTCTTACGCCGCTCGCCCGGGGGGTGCTGGCGCGCGGCGACGACCTGAGCGTCCAGCTGCGGGTCACCGCCGACGGTGCCAGGACTCGAACTAAGCACTTCGTCCTAGAGGGGGTGGCGAGATGACGCCGACGCCGAGCAAGAGCATCACTGCACGGTCGTCATGGCTAGCGCGCGGCGTCGTGGCATCGCTCGCCGTCCTCGCCGCCTGGGCGCCGGCAGCGGGCGCACAGATCTTCGGCGACGAGTTCGGTATAGCTCCGGTCAACACGCCCGACAGCCAGTCGTCGCCGGTGTTCCCCGGCGACCGGGCGTACTGGGCCGGGACCTGCGACCTCGCCGCCGCGCCGGCCATCGGTGCGCCGCTGGGGCCGCTCGGCGGGGTAGGCGCGAGGCCCGCAACGATCTGGGCGCCGAATAGCGCGGGTATCTTCGGCGGCCCGGGCCGAGCCGAGGTGTCGCCCCCGCCGGGGCCGCCGCACTGCGCCGATCGGGGCGCCGAGTCTTTCTATCCGAACGCCGATCTCTGGTTCGTGCCACCGGCCTGGCGGTTGCCGCCCCAGGCGCGCGCCGGCGGGCATCCCGATGGCACCGCGACCTTCACCTTCGCTCGGCGCAAGGCAGCGATTCCGGGGGGATTTAGCGGCACCGTCGATGGGACGCTCGACAACATCATCGTCGAGTTGCCGGCTGGCTTCGTTGGCAACCCGAACGCCGCGGCCAAGTGCGCCGCCGCGAACTTCGCGGTCAGGCCGCTACGGTGCCCGCCGCAGTCGCAGATCGGCGTGCTGCATCTCGAGTTGCGGGCATCGATCGCGGGCAACATTGCGGATAATGACCTCGAGATCGTGCCCGTGTTCAACCTCGAGCCGCGGCGGGGGAACGTCGCCGAGCTGGGCTTCGCGAATCTTGCCGACCTTGACGCCGCCAACGCGCGCGTCGTGGCTAAGGCGCGTACCAATGGCGACTTCGGCGTGACGACGTTCATCGGCCAGGTGCCGGCAGCGTTGCCTGTGATCTCGCAGTCGATCACGATCTGGGGGGTACCTTGGGCGGCCCAGCACGACCGCTGGCGCGCGCCTGAGGGCATGAGGAGGGTTTCGCCATGCTCCGGCCAGCCCGGCGCCCCGCTGGCCGCCGCGGTCATTCCGCCGGCGGGCTTCACCAGCCCCGGTTGCGCCCAGTCCTACGACCCGAGCTGGGGTCCGATCCGTCCGTTCGTGACGAACCTGACGGAGTGCACCGGGCAGGCGCTGGAGACGCCGCTGGCGGTCGACGCCTACCAGTTCCCCGGCGCGATGACCGACGAGGGTGACCCCGACTACTCCGACCCGGACTGGAAGCGTGCGAGCGCGCCAGCGCCGCCGATGGCCGGCTGCGACAAGCTGCCGTTCGACCCCGCCGCGTCGTTCGCGCCGACATCGACGGCCCCGGACTCGGCGTCAGGGCTGTCGGTCGACATCGAGATCCCGCAGAACAACGATCCGCCTGCGGCCGTCGCCGAGGATCCCGGGCAGGCGTCGAATCCCGACGGCTCGGCGGGCGACCTGACCGATGGCGCCCCGGGGCATTGGCGCTCGGACGCGGGGCTTGCGACCTCGCACCTCGACAAGACGGTCGTGGAGCTGCCGCCGGGGATGTCGGTCAACCCGTCCTCGGCGACCGGGCTCCAGGCCTGCGGCGACGCCGAGATCGGCGTGCGCCAGGTCGGCAATCCCTATCTCTTCAACAACCAGGACCCATTCGACGGGGAGGGTACGGAGTGCCCGGCTGCCAGCAAGCTGGGCACGGTCTCGGCGACCACGCCGCTGCTGGACGAGACGCTCACGGGCGAGTTCGTCCTCGGCGAGCCGAAGTCGACCGACCCGCGGTCGGGCGAGATGCTGCGCACGTTCCTGGTATTGCGCAACCGCGAGCGCGGTCTGCTGGCGAAGGTGTACGGGTCCGCGGTGGCGGATCCGCAGACGGGTCGGCTGACCGCGACCTTCGACCGCAACCCGCGCGTGCCGGTCGAGGACATCCATGTCGAGCTCAAGGGCGGTTCGCGTGGTCTGATGGCGACCCCGACGGACTGCGGGCCGGCACGGACGTCGGCGGTGTTCACGCCGTGGTCGGCCGCGCACGGGGCGGGTGGGACGCCGAGGACCGTTCTGTCGGACTTCAACATCGGTGGTGACTGCTCGGAGCGGTTCGGTCCACCGTTGCAGTCTGGGTCGACGCCGCGCGGGTCGCGTGAGTACAGCTCGTTCTCGTTCGCGTTCTCGCGTTCGGACGGACAGCAGTGGCTCGCAGGCCTGACGGCAGCGCTGCCGAAGGGGCTGGTGGCCTCTTTGCGCGGTGTGCCATTGTGCGGCGACACCCAGGCTGCGGCGGGCGTCTGCCCGGCCGGGTCGCGGATCGGATCGGTCGACGCGGCGGCCGGTGCCGGCACGCCGTTCGTGCTCGAGGAGAAGGGCGAGGTGTTTTTGACCGAGGGATACAAGGGTTGTCCGTACGGCCTGCTGGTGAAGGTCCGAGCGGTCGCTGGTCCGTTCCGCGGCGCGATGGAGCTGGCGCCGATCCTCGTCCGCCAGGCGATCTGCGTGGATCGCACCTCGGCGCAGGTGACGGCGGTCTCGGACGCGTTGCCGCTCATCCACCACGGGATCCCGCTGCGTGTGCGCGAGGTCGTGGTCAACGTCGACCGGCCGGCGTTCACGCTCAACCCGTCGGGCTGCGCGGCGAAGCGCGTTCGCGGCTCGTTCCTCAGCGCCGAGGGCTGGGGCTACGACCGCACGGTCGACTACCGGGCCTCCGACTGCCGGAAGCTGTCATTCAAGCCGCGGTTGACGATGCGCCTGACCGGGCGTTCGCAGATCACCACCGGCAAGCACCCGAGCATCCAGGCGACGGTGACCCAGAAGGGAATCCGCGAGGCCGGTATCGAGAAGGCCGTCGTCCGCCTGCCGAAGTCGCTCGCGCTCGATCCCGGCAACGCCCAAGCGCTGTGCGAGTTCGAGGACGGCACCAAGCCCGACCTCGAGAACCACTGCCCCAAGGGCAGCATCGTCGGACGCGCGAAAGCGACTACCCCGCTGCTCAACCGGCCGCTGGCGGGCAACGTCTACTTCGTCAAGAACGTCCGCATCGATAAGCGAACCGGCAACGAGATCCGCACGCTCCCGATGATCATCGTCGCGCTGCGAGGCGAGATCGCGATCAACCTGCGCGGCGTCAGCTCAACCACCAAGACAGGAAAGCTCGTCAACACCTTCGCCACCGTCCCGGACGCGCCGGTGTCGAGGTTCAACCTCAAAATCAACGGTGGCCGCACCGGCATCATCGCCGTCACACGCACCCGCCAAGCACGAATCGACCTCTGCGACAAACCCCGCAGCCACATCGCCGAGGCGGACTTCGACGGCCACAACAACAAACGCCACGACCCCGACATCACCATGAAGCCCCCCTGCAAAACCACTCGCCGCCGTTAGCACTCCATCTTCCACAGGGTTCGGTCCTGCCCGCCTCCTCTGCCAAGAAGAAAGGCAAGACCCCACCCACCTGGGAAGCACAAAGGGCCCCGACCCACCACACAGGGACGGGGCCCCACGTGCTCCAACACACTGGACAAGGGCCGGCCTCAAGGCAGGCAAAGCCGCACTCGCCGGGGCGTTTGCCAGCAGGCGGCGATAGCGGGTGCCGCACCGCGAGAGGACGCGCGTGGGGCGCCGACCGCGAGGTCGGCGCCCCAGGTGCGCCAAATGCTTCTAGAGGTGGTTGATTTCGACGCTGGTCTCGTCAAGAGTCCAGTGGCCGATGAGTTCGACCGCCGGGTTTTCGAGGCAAGGCACCTCGTTGGCGGTGAATTCGTACTCGTGCGGCGCCGGCTCGCTGACATCGATGACGACCGAGCAGGGCGGAAGCACGTTCTGGCCTTCCGAGAGAACTACAGGCCGGATGCAGAACGTGAAGCCAAGCGCCTGATGGCCGGCGAACAATTCGGCGAGCTGAAATTCCCACGGTAGCTGGGCGTGGCTGGGCGCGGCTTCATCGCAGGCTGTGAGGCCGCACTGGGCCCCGGATAGGGCCTGGTCGGTGATGTAGCCGTGGCCTTCTTCGTTGACATGAGCGTTAAACTGCATCGCACAGAGGGTGGAGACCGTTTCCGCCGTCGGGCTCGTATGGCTTAGCAGCGTGATGCTCGGTGCAGCGACTCCACCTTCGCTCGTGGCGGACAGCTCACAGCCGCCGGAGACGTCGTGGCTGGTGACGGTGACCTCTCCGCAGTGGTTCTCGCTGACTTCGTCGATGACTTCGACGGTGCTGGTCGCGCCCGCGCTAGACGCCGCAAGCGCGATCGCCGCAATTGCCGCCGCCGTGAACGACAGCAGCCTGAATAGGTTGCGCATCTCTCTTCCTTTCATGCCGGCGCCCGCACGCGAGCGCCGATTTCCCGTCGGCGCTTGCGTCGTATGGTCCCTCCGTCCGCCCGCTGCCGACGACTTGACCGTGAACATAACGAAAATCCGCCTGATTTCCAGTTACTTATCGGTCCGCTGCCTTTCTGCGCAGGCCGGCGCCGCCGGCGCTAGGCTAGGCAGGATGGGAACGGGGGATTACCAAATCGCGCGCTGGGCGTGGCGGCGAGCCGGCGCTTCATAGCCGGGGACCCCCTGCGCGCCTGCGCGGCGCTGGGCGTGCTGGTCTTCCACGCGGCGAACTGGGCGGCGGGACAGGCGGGCTTCGCCGATCGGCTGGCCGCCGACGCCGTCGCGGGCCACAGCGCCGCCTTCGGGACGGTCGCGGGCTCGTTGATCGCCGGCTGCTGGCTCGGCTTCCTGGTGTTCTTCGTGCTGTCGGGCTACCTCGTCGGCGGGCCGTACGCTCGTGCCGTCGTCGAGCGTGGGCTGCGCCAGTCGCTGGTGGGGTACCTGCGCAACCGCGTGCTGCGCATCGTCCCCGCCTACTGGCTCGTCCTGACCGCTGTGATCGTCGTCTTCGTCGGGCTAACCGGCGACGCTCAACCCTCGACCGGCGATGTTGCGGCCGCGTACCTCTTCCACGTCACACTCGACAACCCACTCGTCGCCTGGATCGGTCAGGCCTGGTCGCTCGGGGTGGAGGTCGAGTTCTACGCACTCGTCGCAATCGCAGCCGTCGCGGTGGCGCCGGCCGTCAGCCGGTTGCCGGGGGCCCGGATGCGCGCGGCGGCGATCGCCATCCCTTGCATGGCCTACTTCGCGGCGGCGCCGCTGCTCTACGGCCTCGGCGCCGTCGAGCGCAGGTTTATCGCCTTTCTCGGGCTCCTGCTGGCCGGCGTCGCGATCGCCGCGGTCGAGCCGTTCGTCAGGCCCCTCGTCGCGGGCAGCGCGGCCTGGGGGCGCGCCGGCGCGCTGCTCGCGACTGCCGGCGCCACGTACTGCTTCGCCAGCGGGCTGGGAACGACAGTGAGCGGCTTCTTCGCGTCGACGGCCGGGGTGCTCGCGGCACATACGGCGGTCGTCGCCGTGGTAGCGGGTCCGCTTCTCACCCAATGGGCGACCGGTGGTTGCTGGCGGCTGCTCGATAACGGGGCGCTGCGCTGGCTGGGCAAGCGGTCGTACTCGTTCTACCTCGTCCATCTCGCGGTTCTCTGGTGGCTCGCTCGCGAGCTCGCCGCGCGCGGCCTCGGCTACAAGGAGGTGCTGGTGACGCTCGTCCCACTCGGCATCGCACTGTCAGCCGCGCTGGCCGTCGTCCTCTACCGCTTCGTCGAGCGGCCCTTCCTCGATCGCAAGGTGAGACGCCCGTCGCCGGGCGTCTCGGTTGGCCCGGCGGCCGCCGTCGAGGCGCGCGCGAGCGCGACGCGATGACGGCCTAGAGATGAATGATTTCGATGGATGTATCGTCAAGCGTCCAATGGCCGATTAGTTCAGCACTAGCGTTTTCAGCGCACGGTTGCGTATTTGTGAATTCATACTCGTGTAGAGCCGGCTCACTGACATCCAAGATCATCGCGCAGTTGATGAACACCGCTTGACCTTCCCCTGCGCTAGCAGCCCTCAGGCAGAGCCTCAAGCTCGCAGCCTGATGGTCGGCGAAAAATTCGCCGATCTGGATTTCCCACGATAGCTGAGCATGGCTCGGTGCGGCTTCGTCACACGGGGCGAGTCCGCATATCCCCCCTCCTCCTACTTGCTGATCGGTGGCGTAACCGTGACCTTCTTCGTCCATGTGAATCGTGAAGATCAGTGAGCATCTCGAAAAGAGGAATTCGCTACTACCACTATGGCTCAGCAGATCTACGCTGGGAGCCGCGGCACCTCCTTCGCTGGCGGCGGAGAACTCGCAACCCCCGGATACGATGTGGTCGGTGACGGATACCTCGGTGCAGTGCGTGTCTTCGTCCGTGACTTCCACCGCTGACGTGGCGCTGGCGCACGGCGCTGCTACCGCTATGGCGGTGATGATCGTCGCGGTTACGAGCGGCGACAGCTTGCGTCGAGTGAACATGATGCCCTCCTTGGGAACTGTCCGTCCTATAGGTGCTGGATTTCGACGGTAGGGTCGTCCACCAGCCAGTGACCGCTGAGTTCGAGTGCGGAGTTTTCGAGGCACGGCGCGTCGTTGGCGGTGAGTTCGTACTCGTGCTCCTGCGGCTCACTGATTTCAGTGAGCACGGAGCATGGCGGAATCGGGTTGTCGCCTTCGACGCAACCCTCGTCGAGCCGAATGCAGAAGGTCATGCCCAGAGCTTCATGCTCGCCTAGAAGTTCCCCGAGCTGAAACTCCCAAGGGATCTCCTCGTGGGTAGCTTCGTCGCAGGCTGTTAGTCCGCAGTCATCGCCCGTGAGCACCTGGTTGGTGATGTAGCCATGACCTTCTTCGTTGACGTGAGCGTCGAACTGGATCGAGCAGAGCGTTATGACCATTTCCGACATGCCGGTGTGGATGAGCAGCTCGATGCTGGGTGTGGCTGCTCCACCTTCGCTCGTGGCGGAGAACTCGCAGCCTCCGGCAACTACGTGGCTGGTGACGGTGATATCGCCGCAATGCTCGTCGGATACCGCGTCGACGACTTCGACTCCCGATGTCGCACCGGCGGTGGGTGCTGCCACCGCCATCGTGGCGATTCCGGCCGCTGTGAGCAGCAGCTTGTGCAGGTTGCGCATCTTGGTTCCTTTCGGCCGGCGCCGTGGGCGCCGAGGATCTGTTGCGCTGGTCTCCCGAGCCGTCTCGACTTACGGCCAGCGCCGCGACCCCTCCGGTCGCGAGATCGATCCTACCCGCACCAACCGGGCGCGGCTAGGCTACGCGCGATGAGAACAAGGGATTACCTGGACCCGGCGCATGAGGGAGAGTCGGAAGCAGAGGCGAAGACAGCCCCGCCCGTCGTCGCCCCGCCGCCCGGCCATCCGCGCTTCCCGCTCTACGACTCGCTGCGCGGCGTCGCGGCGATCATGGTGCTCACCGTCCACTGCATGGGAGCGGCGCAGGCGCTGGACACTCCGCTTTCGCCGCTGGTCAATCACTTCGAGGTGTCGATCACGCTCCTGTTCATGCTGTCGGCATTCCTGCTCTACCGCCCGTTCGTCGCGGCGCGGATGGGCAAGGCCCCGCGGGTGGCGTTCCGCGACTACGGGCTGCGGCGCTTCCTGCGGATCGTGCCGGGCTACTACATGGCGCTGCTGGTGCTCGGGATCTACCCGGGCCTGACCGGCGTCTACGGCGACGACTGGTGGCTGTACTTCGGCTTCATGCAGATCTACGAGCCGCTGTACGGAGGTGGGCCGGCGGATGGGCTGACCTATGGCCCGGGGGCTGACTGCGTGCCGCCCCCTCACTGCGGGATCGGACCCGCCTGGACGCTCGACGTCGAGATCGTCTTCTACGCGCTGCTGCCGCTGTTCGTGTTGGCGATGGCGTGGATCGGCACGCGTGTGCGGCGGCCCCTACGGGTCGAACTCGCGGTGCTCGCGGGCCTCGGGATCGCGAGTGTCGCGCTGCGCTTCTGGGCAATCGACAGTCAGCCCAGCGCTGCATGGGTCCTCCACACCCTGCCAGCGCTCTTCCTATGGCTGGCCGCCGGTATGGGACTGGCCGTCGTCTCCGCGAACGTTCAGGGTCGCGAGCGCCAGTCGCGGCTCGCGACGCTTGTGACCCGTAGCCCCTGGGTTCCCTGGACGGCGGCGATCGCGCTGTACGGGATGCTCGTCGTCGTGCTCGAGCCCAACCCGAGCTTCTACGGTCAGACGGCGGCGCTGGCCAGCTTCAAGTTCGTCGTATTCACCGCGATCACGGTCCTGCTGCTGCTGCCGGCGACCTTCGGCTCCGGCGCCGGCGGCTGGCCGCGCAGGCTGCTGGCCAACCGCTTCATCGCCTGGGTCGGGCTGATCGCCTATGGCGTCTACCTCTACCACCTGCCGCTCGCCTACGCGCTCGTCGACACCCCGATCTCGGACATCCACGACGACCTGCTGCGTTGGGCGGTCCTGACGGTCGCCACCCTCACGGCTGCGATCGCCTGCGGCGCGGCGAGCTACTACCTCTGGGAGCGGCGCTTCCTGAAGCTGAAATACCGGCGGCGGCGCCCGGCGGCGAAGCCGGTCGCCGCCGCCCCGGCTCGCGATGCGGTGGGCAGCTAGTGACCTGAGTCGTTGATTCGTTGGCAGTAGGCGGCGAGGTTGTCGAGGATCTCGTCTGCGGTCTTGTGCCAGACGTAGGGTTTGGGGTCGTCGTTCCAGTTGGCGATCCAGGTGCGGA
>Ga0190272_10000108_pt1 | contig 54969 bp, 50 predicted proteins | sample Popmic504T_FD_133746 | JGI IMG/M metagenome (GOLD analysis project Ga0190272, IMG submission 133746) | Populus adjacent soil microbial communities from riparian zone of Shoshone River, Wyoming, USA - 504 T | ecosystem: Environmental > Terrestrial > Soil > Riparian zone | place: USA: Wyoming...
CCCGCCATGTGCTCGGCGTCGAACAGCGAGCGGTCGTACTCCAATGTGCATTCCAGCCGGTCCTCATGCTCCCGCACCGAAAGCGTCAGATCAAACCGTGACGTGCGCGTCTCGATGTCGAGCATGACGTCGATATCGGGGTCCGGGAGATGATCACGGCGGCCCGAATTCCATCGACGCAGCTCCCGCTCGATGCTGCCGTCCTCGAAATTGAACAGAACGTCGAGGGGGCGGATTCGATCGCGCCCGAGCTCACTCCCAAGCTCGTGGAGAATGGCGTTGAGCGGAACGGACGCATGAGCGAAGGCCACCGTCATCAAGTTCCGTGTCTGCAGCAGGTGCTCCTCGAAGCGGTGCTCGCGTCGGACCCGCATGCGGACCGGCAGCAAATTGACGCAGTAGCCGACCGTTTCGGCCAGCTTATGGTGATCTCGCGTCGATACCGGCACGCCTACGATGAAATCGTCCCGCCCGGTAAGTCGCGACAGCAACGCGTAGAACGCGGCGAGGCACAACGTTGGTAGCGTGGTGCTGTGGGCTGTCGCACACCGCGACATTGCGTCATGAAGCGTCGGGTCGATCAGCACCGACTCTCGTTGCGTCTCGACGACGGCATTTGCGCGTGCGCCGGTGAACCGACACAGAGGCGCCGGCGCATTGGCCAGGCATTCCTTCCAGTACGCGAGAGACGCCTTCCCTTCCTCCCGCGATGCCCATGCCATTTCGCGCTGAACGTATCGATCGTAGTTGTACAAGCCCGATTCGAGGCGCAGCTCCTCGCCTGCCTCTGCGCGGTCGATCAATTGACAGAAATCGCGGACCAGCTGGCGCAGACACCAGTGGTCCGCAACGAGATGGCTGATCATCAGGAGCAAGTAAGTCTGCACCGGGGAGGTCGAATACGACACGACCGAAAACGGCGGGCCGACCTCGATCGCGATCGGCCATCGCGTCAACTCGGTAGCGTGCTGCCTGACCGCCGTGATCGACCAGCCTTCGGCCGGGATCGTCAAAAAAGAGACGATGTGCGTATCGTCCACGATTTGGTGTGGAACGCCGTTTTCCTCGGCAAACCGTGCGCGCAGCATGGGATGGGCGTTGCTCAACGCCTGTAGCGCACGTTGAATGGTCTCCGGCGGGCAGACCCCGTCGAGTCGAATCAGTCGAGAAATGGTCAGGTGATCTTCGGCCGGTGCCAAGCGATGCAGAATCCACAGTGCCTGTTGCCCGATCGACAAGGGAAACGAGCGCGCGATCGCAGGAACGGGTTCTTTCGGGATCGCTTGCGGTGCCGCCGCGCGATGCGATTGCGTCTTGAGCCTACGAATCGCTCCGATGGCCCCTCCAATCGTGCCCTCCTGAAGGAGCAATCTCGTGGCAATCGGCACGCCGAGTCGCGTTTCCAGGCAATGCGCCAACTCCATCACTTCGAGGGAGTTCAGGCCCAGATCGCTCCAGCGCCGCACATCGAGCGCCGAAGGGAGGGCGGCGGCGGAACCGTTGTCGGCTGCAGATATAAGCAGAGAAGCCAACGTCTTGACCGCAATGGGATGACGGGTGGGAGAGGGACTGCGAATAGCGCCGATCCGCGTCAGGCCGCCGCGCACATATCTCAGCTGAATCTCCTGCCGCCGGATCTTGCCGCTCGATGTCTTCGGAAGGCTGCCGCGGCGGACAAACAAGAGATCATGCATCACCAACTCGTGCCGCAGGAACACTTGGCTTTCGATGACTTCAGCAAAGCGGAGGCACTCGGTTTCCGACAGGCGGCGCGGCAGCTCCTGCACCAAGACCACGCATTCGTCATCTTCTTGCGGCAAGGCGAAGACGGCGTTTTGGGCATCGTCGAATTCCGGAACAGCGCCACGCACCGTTGCTTCAATGTCCTCGGCGAAATGATTTCGGCCGTTCACGACGATGAGGTTCGCCTCGCGCCCGCTGACGAACAATTCTCCGTCATGCACGAATCCGAAATCACCGGAGCGCAAGTACCGTTTCGGACCGTGCGGCGTCTCGATGGTAAAGAAACGCGCCTCCGTGATGTCCGGCTCCTTCCAGTAACCACGAGCAAGGCTGTCGCCGCCGACCCAGATTTCCCCGACGCGGTCCTGCGGCAAGGGCGTAGCGGAATGTGCGTCGACGATCAGGACGTCTGATCCGTCGACAGAGCCGCACGCGGCGAGCATGATGGTGCGGCTCTCGGCAGTGGGAGGCGCCAAGGAGGCTTCGCCGCGTCCCAGCGCGTCCACATCAAACGCGCCGACGCGTGCGGGAGCACCGATCGGATTGCTGCTCACCAGAAGCGTCGATTCCGCCAAGCCATAGCATGGCGTGAGGGCATGCCTAGCCAATCCAGCCCGTTGGAAGCGCTCGCCAAATTTGCGAATAGTGTCCGGGCGCACGCGTTCGGCGCCGCAGAACGCCACGCTCCAACGCCGCAGATCGAGCGTCTCGATCTGCGCGTCAGTGATCCGCTCCACACACAGCCGATACGCGAAGTCCGGCCCGCCCGACACCGTACCCCCGACGCGGGAGATGGTCTCCAGCCACGAGAATGGATCTCTGACGAACCGGCTAGGACTCATGAGGTGTACTGGAAATCCAGTGTAGAGAGGCTGCAAGATGCCGCCAATCAGCCCCATATCGTGATAGGGCGGCAGCCAGATGACACCCACGCTGTCCCTGCTTAGGGCAAAGGCCCGCCGGATCTTCTCCGAATTGCTCAGCAGGTTGCCGTGGGTGAGGATCACACCCTTCGGTCGGGTGGTTGAGCCGGACGTATACTGAATGAGAGCTATATCGTCGGCGCGAACCGTGGGCCAGTCGCATGTCGCGCCGATATTCGATCCGGTTTCTTCGATGAAGAAGAACCGAGAGCGGTTGTCCGGCGCCGCATCGGGCCCATTGGCCTGATCGCTCAGGCACCTCCGTGTCGTAAGGACGAAGCTTGCGTCCGCATGGTCGACAATCGCCGCCAATGACGATGCCTTGCCGCGCGGATAGATCGGGACAGCGACCAGGCCGGCCAGGAAACAGGCCGCCAGCGCCACCGCGAACTCTTCGCCCGGCGGAAATAACAGGACGGCGCGAGAGCCCGGCTTTGCGATCTGCAGCAGATCGGCCGCTACCGCCGATGCCCGCGATGCGAGATCCGTATAGCTCAAATCGGACGTGTCGTCGGGGGAGTGGTGAAATCGGATCGCAAGGTCGGCTGCATCCTCGATCGCCCGCCTACGGACTATGTCGGAGAACGCATGCACTGGATTTGACTCCCTGCGAATAATCGCAAAGTATTAGTTGCCCCGTGTGCGAGACCTCGCCTGCCTGTGCGAGATCCGCTCCCCACCTGTGCGGCGCGCCAAGCAAGTGCCTGCAAGCGCGCGTTGGTCGCTCGCTGCATCGATCACGTTCAGGTACCGCCCGACTCGTTCTGCGCGTGCAATCTTCGCAAAGACTTCGGTCGCATGTCTGTCCAGACCTCGTCAATGTACCGAATGCACTCTTCGAACGTACCGGTCTTGCCTGCCGGCTGCCAGCCATCCGGCAATTTTCGATGCGCGGGCCAGATCGAATACTGTTCCTCATCATTGATTACGACGGCCAACTCTTTGACATGCTCGAACATCGTGGATCCACTAGTTGTCCGCGGAATTCATGCTTTCCGTTGTGAGCGGGAGGCTTTCGCCGTTATCACGCGTCGCCGTGATCGGGAGAGTGAAAAGATCCATTGCGACGTCGAAATGCAGGATCCTCTTTGTCCGTACAAAGTCGCACTTTTCCAGAACTCGTTGCGATCGTTTGTTCTCGACGTGAGTGATCGCGACCAGGCGGCCAAGGCCCTGGTGCTTGCGCGCATGTTTGATCAGGCCCTTGGCGACCTCGGTCGCCAGCCCTCGGTCCCACATGTCCGCTCGAAGCAGGTACACAAGCTCGACTTCGCTCGCTCCATCAATCGCGGTCTCGATTAGGCCGGCGTGACCGATGACTTTGCGGCTGTTCCTCTCCTCGATTGCCAGCACCGATCGATCGGGATTGGCGTGAGACATCCGCATCCGGCGGATCATGGCTTCGTGTTTCTGCGCCAGGTCGATCTGTGCGTTACCTCGACCAATATAACGCATGACGCGTGGATCGCCGTAAAACGCAAAAGCTTCGTCGGCATCCAGCATTCGGAATGGGCGAAGGAGGGTTCGCGGAGTGTCAATTAGCATCTCATCGGGGCCGAGACTTGGATCGTGCGCGTCGATCACGCTGGTGAGGCGCCTGGTGCGCGGACACCTTCGATAACAATCGCGACCTTCGATAACAATCGCGCACTAGACGCATGTCGAAATCAGCGCCGCGCGACTCGTCGCGCCGGCGGAGGACCCAAAGCAGCTCCGGCCAAGCCAACGCAGTTCACCCATCCGGCAAGACGAGGGGTGTAGAACTTAGCCTATTTCGCGGCAGATTTGAGCTTGGCGGCAAGAGTTTCGGACATGTGCTTGTCGTCCAATATCTCTCGGACCAGTACCCGTTCCAGCGCGGAGATCTTATCGTTGGAGAGACGTGCCAAATCTTCCTTATTGACGAGGGCAGTCACAATCATAGGAGCCTCCTAAGCTTGTAAACCGGAGACATTAAATGCACGCTCGACGTGCGTCAAGGAGCCCATCAGGCTCTATTCCGACGGCGCGATGACCGTGGCTAGGGCGGTTGACTGATACCGCGCCGACGCTGAGCATCGTCCTCCCGGCCCCCATAGATGATTCCCCTGCGGCGCACGTTAGGCATCCCAGGCCCGCAACGGAGCAAGCCGATAGCGCCCTTCGAAGTCTTGACTTACGAGCCCCGCCTGAAACAGTTCGCGCTCGATGAAAAGCTGTGTGGGTTGCTCTCCCCTGTCGATGCGGGCATTGATCAGCATCATCGTTGCCGACACGGTGTCATATACGCGTTCTGCATCCAACGCCGTGGTAGTGGGCTGATTACCGCCGACAGCTTCGCAAAGACGATAGACCGGATGATTGCCTGTCACAGTGTAGCGCTGCGCCGAGGCAACACGTGGCAGGAAATAACCGGCGGTGATCGGGGCGGCACCTGAAGGTCGCACGCCCGAAAAGGCTGGATGGCGGGGGGGCGTCGGCTGCGACGCTGCCAGGCATGAATCTCAGCACGTTGAGATTCAGATAGTCGGCATTGCACTGCTCCAACCCAAAGCGGATCGCGGCAAGGTCGTCCTCAAAGCTGGTCGCCGAATAGGTGATTATCCGATCGCCGCTGTCCGACAAGGCTGCTTTGGGAAGCCCCAGGATGATAAAGTAGCTGCTCGGCAGTTCGACGGAACGCATTTCGTGAAACACACGCAGAACCTGAGCCGGGTAGGCTTGGGCGCTCTGCCTCTGGTTTGCGAGACTGCCATTGAACTTGTTGATGGCGATGCAGATGCCGGGATGGATGGCTCGACGCCAAAGAACATGTAAACACAGCCATTGGACACGCAGTGACGCATGAGCGCGACATCGATCCGATCAATCCGGGTATTGGTCCCCCACACGAATCCATGCTCGCCCAACATTGCGGCTTCTCGTTCCGCCGCCCTGCGATTCACAGTGAAGGTATCGACGTCAAGATAGATAGCCTCGTATCCCTGCCGCTTTAGCGTTTCCAACTGAGCCCCGAAAGGCATCCTCGCTAAGCCGGACGACGCTGTCGCCTTCGGTACTTTTGTTGCAATAGCCGCATTCCCATGGACAGCCGCGCTGGGTAAAAATTTGTGCGGTCTTGAGTTGGCGGCCGTCCGGGCCCCGAAAAATCTCCATGTCATGGACCTCCGGCACGTGGACAAGTCCCATGCCCTGGTCAATGTCATCAAAGTCCTTCACACGCGGTGCAGTTGATCGACGGAATGTCCCGTCTGGGCCAATGAAGCATAAGCCGTGCAACGCTTCGCGCTGGTCCATGAAACGGCCTGCCGCAACCGCGGCTGCAATCTCGCAAATAGCGCTTTCGCCCTCGCCATCGAAGAGTGCGGTGATCCAGGGCGAGGCATATACTATATCTTCCGCGCTCTTCGCGGCGTATCCGCCCACGATGAGAGCAACGTCGCTCCTTCCTGCGTCTTGAAGAGCCTGATGCACGCGCTTCACATGGACATCAATCTCCGGCCATTGCGGCGTCATGCATCCCGCAAACACGACGAGGTCGCTTTGCGCGGCTTCACGGCAAACATCGTCAATGGTGATGTCTCGGCGCTCAAGGTCCAGTTGAGCGGTTGCGGCAGAACCGACCTTCAACAGCGAAGACGCTAGGACCGGCAATGCTTTGTTGGCACCGTGAAAGCTTCGAAACCGTAATGCCCTCTCCCACCAGCAACACGCGCATCGATAGTTTCTATAGTTGCAGTGGTGAATCCAGCTGGCCGAGCCTCCGAGCCCAGCGTCCACACCCCGAGTACTGCGTGCCATGCGCAAAACAGTCTTTGATTTTAACGATCCTCTGATGCCGCGTCCATGAGGGGCGACGGCGGAGCTGAAAGCTGCCGCGACGAGGGCGCTGATGGAAGATTGGCGCCGGTTACAGGACCGCTAGTGCGACAATCCGCGGAGCGCTGATAAATGAAATGCGGACGGTCTCTTTCGCGCGAACACGGGCTAGCCCGGCTTCAAGGTCTATTTCGATGTCCCCGAAATCGAGAAAAACGCCATACACCGGATGAAATGCCTTAAACACCGCTTCCTTGATCGAGAACAGGATGCGGCTTTCGATTAGAGGCCTGGAGTATCGGGCGCGCTCGGCGACGGTCGTAACCAAAGGTAGGAGTTCAGACGGCAGCATCATCGCTGGCTCGACGTCGACCCCGAGGCTTCGCGCGGATCCTGATCGCATGACGGCAGCGACAGCCATCTCGTCATCATGCGCCAGAGACCCTACAAAACCTGTCGGCCATGCGGGAGCTCCGGAAGTGGTACGAGGCAGGATGGCGCCTGGCGCTCCCAAAGACTTAAGCAGCATACGCGCGACGATCCGCGCTGCTCCGCTTTGACGACGCACCTTCACGACGCTGGACATGAGCGGTGAGGCTTCGTCCGGCAAGAGAGCATTTTCATCCCCGACCGCGATACGACGGCAGCCGACGAGCAGATCGGGACGGGCCAGCGCGCCAAGTGCGGCTAGGAGTTTGGTGTCGGTTTCCTGTTGCATTTCAAAATTCGCTACTTGGGATGAGCTCCAACGGAATAACACTGTCAGTTACGATAACAGCGAGCGAGAAAGTCCACCCAACGACCGCACGGAAGTACCAGTTCGTCTGCCTCTTCACGCCGTCACCGATCAAAGGCGCGATACTCTCGAACGGGTGCCCGGTCGTGGTCGGCGCTGGGACCCAATTCTTCATCCCTGCAGAACCGCAGTGCGGACATTGCTCAGCGTCCCGTGAGTTTCGCAATACTCTCGTTGATTCAATTCGCTGCGACACCCCGCCTCATGATGCGCTCGCCAGATGGCCTCGCCACAGCGCGCGTTACGACCTCGTTCGCTCTCGTTCCTCCTCACCTGCAAAACTACAGGCGAGAACAGATCGCGATCCCGACATTGCGGGACAAGTGTGAGAAATCGACGCTTACCACGTTGCCAATCAAGCCCTGGAGTCTATACGTCTGTACGTCTGTACGAGATGGGCGCAAGGTCGTGCTGGTTCGAGTCCGGCCAGGGTCACAATGAAATCAACCCGTTAGCGATTGAGGCCGCGCTCGCGTTGATCTAGATAAGGCGATGCTATAGGCAATGTTGTCGCCTATTGCAGGCTATTGGGTCCGTAGCGAGACGACATTGTCGTCTGGTGCCTCCTTGCCCGCCGCCAAGAATCGTTTGTACTGGATGAGCGTGGCGCCACTCCCAATCTCTTGGGGAAACGGCCGCATGAACTTGAAGGAAAAGTCGTGCGCGTAGACCTGCTTTTCCGCGTTGCTGATAATGATGCTGTTTGTACTGCCATCCAGCCGGCACAAAAGGGTTTGCGCCGCAGTCGATAAAGTCCATGATGCTATTCCATCATTCGCTAACGAACGATTGCTAATCCCCTGACTTGATGATTGGAATGTGACCATCCGTTTGGGCATGCGCTTTGCTACGGATTTGGGCATGCGCTTCGCTGCGGATGGTAATTTCAGGCTCTCCAAGCCTCGGCACCATTCCTCGCAAGCCAGCCTCAGCTTCCAGCAATCCGAGCAGCGCCTCTTTTCGCTCGGGATTTGCGCGATACAATTCGTCGAAATGTCGATGTGCATCCAAGTAGTTTTTGGCAGCTAGCAGCATCGCGCCGATAGCTACCTCACGGAAGAAGTCTTTATCCGCACCAGGAAGCGTATTGGTATATGCGATCCGATTACCCTTGGGTAGTATCGGCTCAATATATTCAACCAGCTTTTCACGCGGCACCGGCGAACAGAATACGCCTAGCCAAGGATACCGTTTAAGCGCGTAATGGTGCTTCGCAAATCGCGGATTGCGGGCGATGCGTTCGAGCGGCGTATTGGGGTAGACACGCTGCCCGATGGTGAGTGCAAGGTAAGCACCGTGTTCGTGGAAGCGCCGGCAATGTCCGGCTGTTTCCAAAGCGCTTTCGATAGTCTCCTTGGGGCCGCCGAATAGAATATTGATCGTGGTCGAAATGCCACTGCCGATCAACTTGTCCGTCGCATCGAGCGCTGCGGCGACGGATGACGCCTTTGCGTGACCAACCCTGCCGAGGCGGGAGTATGAATCGGCTGTGATTGACACTCCCACACAACCGGCCGCGATCATGGATGTGATCAATTCGTCCGATACATGCCCTGCATCAATGTAGCAGCGCCAAGCAAGCTGGCCTTCGAATTCGGACTTGATCTTGCGACATAGGTCGATCGCGTATTGGTCGCTCGGGAGATTGAATTCGCCATCGGCAATGAAGATGCGCTTGCCGAGACCAGCGCTCACCACCTGCTGCAATTCCGTCCGGATATCGTCCCACGGCCGCAGATTCAGTTCCTCGATCCAGGGTACCACACAGTAGCTGCATCGCAGCGTGCACCCGGACTTCGTGCGGACGCCAACGTGCCCCCCTGTCAGCGTGGCGAGTTGCCGATGTGAAGCATTGAACTCATACGGCAGTCCAAGTCGCGCGCGTGGCGGTGGCGGCGCTGGTCGATTGGGACGCACGACGGAACTCAGGCCAAGACAGGCCTCGGCGACCGGCAGACCGCCGCGAACAACCCGCACGCAGAATTCGGCGAATTCCGCTTCGCTAGTGCCGACGAAGCCGACATCCGCACCGGTCTCTGCAAGGAGCTGGACTGGGGCGATGGAGTATCCGGCCCCGCCGAGTGCCGCGGGAACGCCCGCATGCTTCACAACCTGTGTCAACTCGACGAGTTGACCGATGAAGGTCTCGTCGCCCTCGCTTTCGTAGTCGAAGCCTGCCTCGTCGAGATTTCGAAAGCTGAGGCCTACAAGCTTGGGCCTGAGGCGAGCAATGGCTAACCTCAGCGACTCGGCAGGCGTTCTGGTCAGGAAGGGGAGGCTAACTGCAACTTGCAGTCCTCGATTAGTGAGGCTGTTGCGTACAACTTCCAGTCCATATGGAAACACCTGGGGGAAGACAACTGGGTCGGCAAAGGCGAGCAACACCTCTGCAGTGCCCGGTTCACTTCCGAACAGCCATCCGTCAAATGACTTGTGCTCACGCAGGACCAGCAAGCAGTCCTTTCAATATGTCGTCGAGTTGCAACGATCGATTGGCGCTCGCTCCAGGCGTTGAGGTTTGTCGCCCACTATTCAGCTCAAAACCAGGAATCGCCGTCGCGCCCCAGTTGTCGAAGTGGGCCGATCGAAGCAGGTCATCCGCCAGGACACGAATCAGCGTCGCAACCTCGGCATTGTCGAGGCGTGCCAGCATCGGTCCGATATCGTCTCGGCTCATCGCTCGTCTCATCTCGCTAGAAGTTACACTATATGATTTTTCAGTCTGTCTTTCAACTTGGTTCGATCGTCCATAAGGGCCTCGGCAACCAAGAAGAAAGGCAAGGTCCCTTTGTAGCAAAGAGCAGCCATACCGAAGATCAGCGCGCAGTAGAATTGAAGCGCTCTGTGGTTGACACCGCCTTTGCTCCTCAGACCTGTCGCACTTCGCAAGTCTTGGATGTCTTGGTCGCTTCCGGTTATCGCTAACCCGCAGGACAGGGCTACGATATCGCGACGCGGATCGAAGCCGTTCTTCGCCCGTTCGGACATCGCTTGTAGCTCTTTGATTACATTGTTCCACTTTGTTCGGCGCGGGCGCGCCTTGTCCACAAACAGCTTGAACGCATCTAAGAAGGCGGACATCTCCTGTGGAACATCGAACGCACGTCCCAGCGCTCGACTGAGCGTGCCACTCTGCGCCAACTCAACGGCAACTTTGTGAACGTCAGCCCATCTTGTGCGGGGAACCCAACAGTTGAGGATCACTTCCTTTCTATCCTCAGGAAGGGGCAGAGTGTCTCTATCCTCAGGAAGCGGCAGAGCGTCGCCGGCCGAAAACAGAAGATCCGAAGCTTGAACGTTCCTCATTGAAGCGCCCCAAGTCTCGATCGCATCCTCATGCGCGAACCATGCCCTGATGCCCAGAATTTTGGCTGAGTATAGCCAGTCGCTGGGCCGGGGATTCGCCCCGTCGAATCTCGTGTCGAGTCCATCGAGGAGATCTGCTGCGCTCGTCTGCAATTTGTTCTTGAAGAACAATAGCAAGCGCTCGAAGCTTGAATTAACACCCTCTCTTTCGTCGCTCGTTAAATCATCTCCAATCCCGTACAAGCGCGCATTAGTAACAGCCGGTGGAATTTCCGCTGCCCAATGCTGCTGTAAATAGCAGTATAAGGCGGTGTGCCACGAAGAGCTTAGCTCCCCAGACCGGGGTTCCGAGAGAGACGTATCACTTGATACAAGAAATAGCACGCCACTAGGCGGACGCTGAATGTAATTAGCCTTCAATACCTGTAATTCATGAGCGATATGGAATAAAAACTGCACTTTGATGGGTATATCATCCTTAATTTGGCTGGGAAGCTGCCGTAGCTCAGTTGTCAGATGCGACTTGAGCTTATCGGTTGGAGACTGTCCTTCAGACAGGAACCCGCCAAAAGTAATGCTAACAAATAATATTGAAACTAAAAAGGACACGGAACAAATAATAAGAACAATTGCCGCCGAAGTAGCGAATATGGTGTAATGGTCGGCGGCGGTCGGGATTTGACCGATTAAGGACTGCATCAGACTTGAATCTGAGACGCCTTCTTTGTAAGTGAAAGCGGTCCAAATAGAAAAGGCAAAAAGATAGTATTGTGTGACTTGAACACTGGCGATTGTATCTGTATATATACCTGACTTCTTAGTGTACCAAGACCAATGCTTACGCAAAGCAACCTCAACTCCAACGTAAAATGCGAAAAAGAACATGTAGACAATAATGTCAATATATTTAGGCGGCGTCATGCGACCGCTCATTATTAAATGTTATAATTCGATTTGGCTCCAGCTCACTAGTCCAGTGGCCGGCGAACAGAATGGCGACCGCGTGGTGCTGCACCGCACTGCGGAGCAGACCGGCCGCTACCGACGCGGAGTGAGGGTCCATCGCTGACATGAACTCATCCAGCAAGAGAAGCCGCGCGCCTTGGCCGAGGGCCGTCAACAACGCCGCTATTTGCCGCTGCCCCCCTGAGAGATGGTCGATGAAATCGTCAAGCCTGTGCTCCAGTCCCAAGCCGAACTCCGCGATCGAATTCTCCCCCACGCGGCTCTCGGCTGTGTCGGAGTTTCCACCAAACATCTGAGCATTTGCAAGCGAAAGTTGTTCTCTCAGCGTCAGAGCATCCGCCGTCGACGCCCATGCGTCCTGATCGAGATAGGCCACCCTAACGTCCGCGCGGACGGCACAGGTGCCTTCCGTCGGACTAAGCTCTCCGGCGACGATTTTCAGCAGCGTGCTTTTGCCGGAACCATTTCGTCCCAAGACGCGTACGAACTCGCCGCCCGCGATCTGGAAAGACAAACCATCTATGATGCGAGGGGCCCCGGTCGCTTGCGATGGATAGCGAAAGCTCAGATTGCGGACGTCGAGCAACAGGTCGCTCGATGCATCGGATCCATCACCATTCTGAAGTGAGGCGGCCTTCACGACGACATGCTCAAAACAGCCGCCCGGAATTGGGATGGCGACGCGACGCATAGGCCAGCATCACGAGAAGGAACAACGTCGTCGCGAGCCGGACATCGACTGCTGCGATGTTCAGCGCCAGGAGCACCTGGACGCCCACAGCGTATACGATCGCGCCGATTGCGACAGCAGCCATGCTTTCACCAACGTAAAGTTGATCACGGAATGCGCGGCTCTTCAACAGGCTTTCCCCGAGAATGAGGATCGCAAGCGCCACGAGAATGATCCCAAGTCCCATGTTCTGGTGAAATCCGCCGGCACGCTCGGCCTCGATGCTGCCACCTAAGGCAATGATCGAATTTCCCAGCATCAAACCGATGAATTGCGCCCGGACTCTTCGACTCTTCGGAAGCAAGGTCGGATTTTTTGCGCTCCCGATGTAGCGGACCTCGATTCCTGGTTTACGTTTAAAAAAATAGTAGGTTGCCGAAAGAGCTATGGCGCATATCGCAAACAAGAAAGTGGTCAGCAAGATATGCAGCGAGAATGGGACTTGTCCGAGCAGCGTTCTCGTCAGGTTGGTATCGATTGCTGCAATCTGAGCGATCAAGGACTGGTGTGTGAGGAGACCGATTGTCGAACCACCTGTCAAATACGGGACAACCAAAATGAGTAGCAGCATGACCAGGACACTCGAAATGATCTTGCCGATGCCAAGGAACTGGTTGATGCCGGCGGTCATTGCGCCGGCCACTGCGCCTCCCAACATCGCGAGCAAATAGGCGGGGCCCACCGCGCCGGTTGCCTTGATCGTCAAGGCGTATAGAGCTGCTCCTATGGTGTAGGATCCGTCGACCGTCAGATCGGGAAACCCTGCGAAACGGATACTGATCAACACCCCGAGCGCGACGAGCAGAAAGCCCGGCGTATTGTAGAGTGCACTGTCGATGATTGAGAGCGTGTCCACCATCGGCAATGTTTCCCTCAGTCGAAATACCTTACGTCCGGAATGTCCAGACCATCCAGGTTGATGCCGAACCTCCGTACAGCGGTCCGATTGATCACCGGCCTGCCGGAGGTCAGGACCTGCACCGGAATGTCCCCGGGCCGCTCTCCCGTGAGAACCCGGGCCGCGATGTGACCAGTCAGGACACCAATGTCGAACATGCTGATGGCGGTCGTCACGAGTGCACCACGTTCGACGCTGCCTTCGTCGCCCGCCAAGACCGGTTTGGACGCTTCATCCGCCGCTTTCTTCAATGCCGGAAAATTTTCGACAACCAGTTGGTCCATGCCCGTGTAGATAGCATCCACGTCACGAAGCATGGCTACAGCCGACGGGTAAATATCGGAAGCGCTGGACACCGGTCGCTTGACGATTTCGATGCCAAGTGCCGGCGCCACGGCTTCAGCGCCAGCGATGCCAATATGCGATATATCGTCACCCGGCCGGTAAAGTACACCTACTCGTTTGAGCGCGGGAAGAACTTTCTTGAACAACCTGAATTGCTCTCCAAACGGCCAGCGATCACTTGTGCCTGTTATGTGCCCGCCCGGTCTTTCGAGATTGCCCACCAATCCCACACCAACAGGATCGGTGACGGCGCCGAAAACAATCGGTGTACTTGTTGAGGCTTTTGCAACAGCCAGCGTCGATGGAGTGGTTATCGGTATGATAAGATCCATCCTTGCGCGAACAAACTCTTGCGCAATGGGAATAGCCAGCGATGGATCGCCGTTCGCATTCCGGAAGACGATCATGATGTTGCGACCGTCCTGGAACCCCTTCTCGCCCAACCCTTTGATAATTCCGTCTTTGATCAAGTCTAAGCCGGGGTGCGAAACTATTTGCGTTATTCCAACTCTTTGCACACCGCTCTGTGTCCAGACATGCGACGCGGACATCAGCCAAGACCCCAATGCTCCTGTCAGGAGAGCGGCCCTAACAACGATGGCGCGGCGCATGGCGGTTAACCTCTTCAAGGATCTTGGTCCGGCAGCGAGAAAGAACTAAGTAAAAGACATACACGCAAACGCGCGTAAATTCACTCCAAAATACTCAATCTCATCAGCGGAGTGCGTCGGCTCCATTCTAGCTCGATGTGCCGCGGTCCCTGCTGCGACGCAATGCAACCGGCCGATATGTCAAACGCCAGCTCTTCGCGGCAAGCGCCTTGCCTGGCGGAAACCCTTAGGCAGGGCCCTGGAGAAATTGGGAGGAGTCTCCTCGACGTTTTGGCAAATCTGCCCCCTGAAGGCTAAAGACGGTGCTACTTTCGATTTTTCAAGCTTTGCATCGACTGCATTCGCGGCGAGGCGGAGCAGCGCGGCTTGACTCATAACTTGATTAATATCATAACGCAGCTCATAGTATATTTATGTACATATGGAAATTGTCGTGACCGACGATTTTTTGTTCATTGTCAATGACATCGCGCGCAAGATGAGGACCCAGATCGATCAGCGGGCGCGAACGCGTCGGATGACGCGCGCTCAATGGGTGATCTTGGTGAGGTTGGAGCAACAGCCTGGAATGTCGCAGACCGAAATGGCGACGCGAATTGAGGTTGAGCCGATCACTGTAGCGCGTCTTATCGACCGGCTCGAGGCTCGTGGATTGATTGAACGGCGTCCGGATTCACGTGATCGGCGGATCTGGCGTCTGCAACTGACGCCAGCGGCGTCGCCCGTTTTGCGGGAAATCAAGGAAGAACTTCGCGATTTTCATGAGAAGATGACGGCGGGAATTGATCCGATGGCACTGAAAATGATCGGAGACAGCCTGCATCAGATGAAAGCGAACCTCGGACTTCACATTCGATGGGGCGGCAAAGCCCGATGAGCCAACATTCCGACGAGAACCAAGGATGATACGCGCGCGCACTGACTTCAAGCGTAACTGCTTGTGTTGTCTTCCAAGATCTAGGGCGCATCCAGCCTTTGAAGCGGGACAGCGGATTACATATTGGTTCGCTACGTCCATGCGCGGGCCGAAGATCATATAATCAGCAAGTTATTGGTCAGTAGCTCCTCGCTCATGATCGGTGGTTATGTGTAGTTCATGCGGAACGAAAGCATGCAGTGTACCGAATACAAGTCATGGCAGGTCGCTCATTCGAGAGTGAAATGAGTCAGCCACTCTCAATGCAATATCTCGTGCTGACCAATAGCGTTCATTTTTTCCAAGGAACCTTCACATTCAACATGGGCAAGGATCGGCTACTCTAGGGCTTTGCGCACTCGCCGGCATGGGGGCGATGCGTCCGCTCTCATCCATCACGCCAGCAGTGACGTGCAGCATGCAGGCGACGTTCATGACCGGCACCCTCCCGCGCGACCCACGGCGTTGTGGCAAACGGGTGGCTGTTTCCGCGATCTGATGGAGATCTGGCTATGGCGCCAGTCGAACCGGCTGGTTGGCGGCGAGAAGATCTGGGAGACCGCAAGACGGCGCGACCCTTCGTTCACCTGCGCCAACCTCTTCTGGTGGTACAACATGGCGGCGACGCACGATGTCGGCGTCACGCCGCGACCGATCTACAAGGCAGACGGACGAAAGCTGCCGGATTGCTACACACAGCCGCTCGAGCTCCGTGAGGAGTTGACGCAAAGGCTCGGCCCCTTCCCGTTGTTTCACTTCTGGGGGCCGGCGACTTCGATTGCATCCTCACGCTGGATCGCGGACGCTGCTCTACATGTGCGGCGCTCGCGCGCACCGACGCTCACTCTCGTCTACCTGCCGCATCTCGACTACGATCTGCAGCGCTTCGGTCCGCATGATCCGCGCATTCTCGCTGCGTTGCGCGAAATCGACTCCGTCGCCGGCGACCTGATCGCCGACGCCGGACAGAACGGCGCGCGCGTGATCGTCCTGTCCGAATACGGCATCACGCCGGTCTCGAGGCCTGTCCACATCAACCGTGCGCTGCGCGAGGCGGGCTCCCTGCGCGTGCGGCGCGAGGGAGACGGCGAGTTGCTGGATCCGATCCAGTCGGATGCATTCGCGGTGAGCGACCATCAGATCGCACATGTCTATGTCGCAAGGCCGGAACTGGTTTCCGAGGTGCGCGAGGTCATCGTATCGCTTGCGGGTATCGATTGCGTGCTCGACCGCGCCGAACAGCACACCCTCGGCCTCGATCACGCGCGCTCCGGCGAACTCGTCGCGCTCGCCCGGCACGACGCCTGGTTCACCTCTACTACTGGCTTGATGACCGTCACGCGCCGGACTTCGCCCGGCTTGTCGAGATCCACCGCAAACCCGGCTACGATCCGGTCGAGTTATTTCTCGACCCCGCGATACGTTTTCCCAAGCTGGCCATCGGCTCGCGGCTCGCACGGCGCGCCGTTGGACTGACCGCCTTGATGGATATCATCCCGCTCGATGCGGGGCTGGTCAAAGGCTCACACGGCCGAGCTGCCGTCAATTCTCACGACGGTCCGGTATTCATATCGAACGAAGCGCGTCTCGTCCCCGACGGGTCGGTCGCGGCGACCGCGGTCAAGGACATGATCCTGCGCCACGTTTTCGATTGATCGCTCCGCGACAGCGCATGACGCATTGCACTGCTCTCTAAAGTATAATATTTACAATATACAAACTGACGCCAAGCCAGATGCAGCCGCCGGATTTGACCGCCGCGTTGTGCAGGGAGCAGCAAATGGCAGAACAGTACGGCAACGGCGCGGCAGGTGGTGGGCTCTTGTGCCCCTGTTGCGGCTCAGGCCTCTTGCTTAAGAAGAACGGTGCCTCCGCAAGACTCGAAGTTGAATCTGTCGCGCGTGAAATGCCGGCCGCTGCGGGACGCATGTTCATTGATCCGCATGCGCACATGATCTCGCGCACCACGGATGACTATGAGGCAATGGCACGCGCAGGCGTCGTTGCGGTGATCGAGCCATCGTTCTGGCTTGGCCAGGCGCGCAGCAACCTCGGCAGCTACGTCGATTATCTTTCGACGATCCTCGGCTTCGAGAAATTCCGCGCCGGGCAGTTCGGCGTCCGCCACTACTGCTGCATCGGCCTCAATCCGAAGGAAGCCAACAATGAGGCATTGGCCGAGGAGGTGCTCGAGATCCTGCCGCAGTTCGCCGTCAAGGAGAGCGTTGTCGCCCTCGGCGAACTCGGTTACGACGAGCAGACCCCGCAAGAAGACAAATGCCTGCGGGCGCAGATCGAACTCGCCAAGGAGCTCGATCTGCCGATCATGATCCACACGCCGCATCGCGACAAACATCGCGGCACGTTGCGCACCATGGACGTGCTCGCGGAACACCAGTTCGATCCTGCGCGCTGTGTGATGGACCACAACACCGAGGAAACGGTGCGCGAAGTGCTCGAGCGCGGCTACTTCGCTGGTTTCTCCATTTATCCACACACCAAGATGGGCAACGAGCGGCTGACCGAAATCGTGCGTCATTACGGACCAAAGCGGATCGTCGCCGACTCGGCCTGCGACTGGGGCGTGTCCGATCCGCTTGCGGTCCCGAAGACCGCCGCGCTGATGGCCGAGCGCGGCCTGTCCGCAGAGGCCATCCGCGCCGTCACTTACGACAATGCGCTTGCCATCTACGGTCTCTCAGGCGCGATGAAGGAGAGCGACTGGCTCGACCCTGCTCCAATCGATCAGCGTGGGTTGTTCCAGGGGAACAGCGTGTTGCGCGGCGGCCAGACACCGCGCATCGAGGCACCACGGCGATCGATGAATGAGTTGAGGATTAGTTGAGCGGATCGACATCTGTGATTGTGCTGAGGGGGTGAATGGTGGACCTGGACAAACCAATCGATCTGAAGGATCCGACCGCGTCGGATTTTCTCGCGGGGATTCAGGGCAACATCATCAAGGGGCATGGCCGCGACTTTACGGCGCACCTCGTCTTGAAAATGACGGCGCCGCCGCAGACCGCCAGATCGTGGATTGCAAAATTTGCTGGCGAGCATGTGACGTCGGCTGCGATCGCGCGGCGGCAGACCCTCGTCTGGCGCGACGTGAAGGACAAAGGCGATCCGTTCGCGATGTTCCTACTCGCACCTGACGGCTATCGTTACTTGGGCTTCAGCGACGGCCAGCTTCCGGTCCCGCGCAATGATCAATTCACCAATCCCTCTCACAGCCAATACTTCCTGCTCGGCATGAAGGAGCAGTCGAACGTTCCGGGACGGCGGTACAACGATCCACCCCCTGCGGAGTGGGAGCCCGCCTACCAGCAACAGATTCATGCCATGGTGTTGCTGGCGGACGACGACATTGGTCGCCTGGACCAATCGGTCTGCGATATTACGGCCTCGCTGGCTGGGGTTTTCGAGCTGCTGACGACGGAGCGAGGGAAGGTTCTCCGCGATGTCTTTCCGCGCGGAAAACTGGACATCGAGCACTTCGGGTTCCAGGACGGCGTCAGCCAGCCGCTGATGATCCGGCAGGACATCGATAAGGAAATTGCGAAGCGGGGGAGCACGCACTGGGACCCTGCCGCCGCTCTCTGGCTGGCACTGGTCGAGGAGCCGGGCGGCGGAGGTGGGTTCGGCAGCTTCATGGTGTTCCGCAAGCTCGAGCAGAACGTGAAGGCGTTCTGGGACAAGCTCGGTGCGCTATCCAAGCAGTCGGGCATAGCGGTCGAAGACCTTGGCGCGATGGCGGTCGGGCGTTTCCGGGATGGCACTCCCGCTGTGCCGACAACGACCATCGATCCAACAGCCGATCCGAACGATTTCCATTACGACCAGGATCCCACGGGAGGGAAATGCCCTTTCCACGCGCATATTCGCAAGACCAATCCGCGCGGAGACGTCCCGCGCATCATCGGAGCCCCCGCTGCGTTCGAAAAGGCCCGGCGTATTGTCCGCCGCGGCATCACCTATGGCGATCGGCCGGATTTGAGCGTGCGGCCGGAGACCGGCGTGGGTCTGCTTTTCATGTGCTTCCAGTCCAATCTCGACCAGTTCGTCATCCAGCAGGAGGGATCGGACAGCAATGATTTCGTCGACACGGGGGTCGGCGTTGATGCCGTTATCGGACAGAACAGCGCCCCTGTTGCTCAGACCTGGCCGAGTGGCGGCACGGTGAAATTCACTATGGCCAATATGGTGAAGATGCTGGGCGGCGAGTATTTTTTTGCGCCGAGCGTGCCTTTCCTGCAGTCCCTCGGAACCGCGTAATCAAGCGAGGAACAATGTCGTATCTCAACGCCGTTCGCTTGCACTTTGCCGGCACGTTCCGCGCCAATCCGGGCACCGTCAACAACGACACGCGCCATTTCAATGCTGCGACTTTCAAGGAGCGCTATCAGACTGTTGAGGATCCTCCGAATTTGAACGGATGGTGGAATCCGAAAGGCGCGAATGCGTTTCGTCTGTCGGAATGCCGCGTGACCAACGTCTGCTACGCAGACGGCACCAGCACGTTCTCTGAGGCCGAAGACCCGATCCTGCGAATGACAGTGCGGGAGGCGCAGGACCGCTCCGCCGCCAAGATCGTCGATCTCGATCCCGAGCAGCAATTCGTCTCGGAAATCTGGGGACTGCAAATCAACGTGAGCGACGGCGCGCGTACCGCCATCAAGGGCGAGTTTCTTCCGGTCGCATTTTCGGACATGTGGTGGGTGCGGCGGACGCCCTGGTTCCAGTCGCTCATTGCACCGGTGCAGATCGACGAGGGGATCGACTCGCGATTCTTGCGGGAGCTGTCGGAGCTGACGACTGAGGACGCGCTATCCGTCAAGTTCGTCGTCGATCAACATAGCTCATCCTCCGATCGAAATCGCGGGCGCGGTTTCACCTATGGCCGCGTGTACGGAACGATTGGTCCCTACCTCGCCGGCGAACCGCGCCATTTCGTGGCGGGGCGTTACCTTCGCCCTGTGAGCAGCAATCCGCGCAATGCGGCGAACAGCGTCTACTGCATCTCAGCCATGGTTGATCGCGAGCGCCCGAAGCTGCGGTTGGACCTCGGCAATGCACTTTTGATCAGTGCAGACAATGCGTTGAATGTCGGCGCGTTGTACGGCGGCTACATCGATGAAAAGCGAGGTTTCACGCTGCTCGGCAACGCGACCTCCAACCCCACTGTCGCCCCTGCCGTCGCCGTCGCTCGCGACGCACAAATTCTCTATCGCCCCGACGTGGACTACGAAGCCGACGGACTCGCATGGTACCACCGCACTGCCGGCATCGTGGATCTGCCCGGAAACAGCGCGCTGACGGATGAACAAATGAGCGCGATCGCATCAAGGCCGCTGGCGGTTGCGCAGCAACTGAGCTCCACAGAGTTCCGAATCGTCGCCAGCGAGAACCGTCATGGCCTGTTCGTGCGTCCGGACACCTTCACCTTCAGGATCAATCCCGGTGATGACCAGGAGGTGACGCTATTTGCGACAAAGTTCGGCGAGCCCACCGCGAATCTGCAGATCCGCGCCGTGGAGGAGCTGGCGCATATCGGCCTTGGTTCTATTGGGGATGAGGACGAGATTCACCTGCCGCGGCAACCTCGCAAAGGCATCCCCCAGGACGCAATATCCTATCCGCTGCTTGTCACCACCAACACGCGAGGGGTGGCGAAGGTCACGGTCAAGACCAAGAACCCCGGCTCGCCGCGCTTTCTGGATGGGCAGATGTATGGCGTCGCGTTCTATCCCGCTGACGTTTTGGTTCAGGAGAACAACAACCTCGTTCTGGATCCGGAGTACCGCCACAATCCCCTTCATGCGCTCAGCATTTTGTTGTGGAGCGGCATGCCGGAGGTCAAGGAGCCGACTTGGTACGGCCACATACTCCCCATCCTGGAGGTTTACGCGAACCTGTACCCGGTTATGAAAGGAATGATGCGGCTCGACGACTATGATTCCGTCGTGAGCAACCAGAAACTTATCGCCATGGCGATGAGTCTCGACGAAGCGCATCCGAATTACATGCCGGTAACCAGGGATCTTTCCCGGGCGAAAAAGCAGTTGATCCTACACTGGCTTGAGTTGAAGGATAACGCCACCGGGCTCCCGCCCAAGGGCGACCCGCCGGACACGAGACCCGTCAAGGAGACTTCGGCGCTCGCGGGAGCGGCTGTTCGGGGAGGAAAGGGCGCCCAGTTCACAAACGGCTGACAGCGTCATCACCCTACGCCCAGAACGATTGGCGGAGATAAATCATGCTGCTCTTGCGTGCTCAACCGGTTTCCAACGCCTCCGAGCTCAAGGCGGCGCTTCAGAGCGCCATTAGTCTCGAGCATTCGACCATTCCGCCATATCTCACAGCCTACTACACGCTGAAGGGAAACAGCCCGTCTGTGACCTATGCCCGCACCGTCATCAGGAACGTGATCGTCGAAGAGATGCTTCACATGACCCTGGCTGCGAACATCCTGAATGCCATCGGCGGGACACCGAAATTCGCCGATCCAGATTTCATTCCGAAGTATCCCGGACCGCTCCCGATGGGCATCGGCGAAAACGACGGGCCCGCGCCGGGCACGCCGCTCATCGTCGAGCTGAAGCGCTATTCGCGGGAGACCGTGAAAACGGTCTTCATGGCCATCGAAGAACCGGAGAAGCCGTTCGATATCCCAAACATCAGCGCGTTTGGCCTTGGGGCGGGCCCAAGGCAGTCGTTTCAAACAATCGGTCAATTCTATGCATCGATCAAGGAACAGATACGTCAGGAGGGAGACGTGCTGTTCAAAAATGCCGATCCGGACCGGCAAGTGCGGGGCTGGTTCAAACCAAACGAAGAACCGGAGATCAAAGATGTCGCAAGCGCGTTGAGCGCAATCGATATCATCGTCGAGCAGGGTGAGGGCACCCCGAAGCGCCCGCTCGACTTCCAGGACGATTTTCCGCACTTCTACCGCTTCCAGGAACTGTATCTTGGCAAGCGACTCGTGCGTGACCCGAGCTCGGAGCTCGGCGTCGCTTACGATCCCCTGCAACCGATCACGATCGACGATCGGGCCGACGTGATCCAGATGGTGGACAATCCGGGTGAGCTCGACCTCACGGCACCGGCAAACCTGTTCGTTCGCCGCCTGTCGAATGAATGCGACCGTGTCTATACCAAGCTGCTCAGAGCGCTGGAGACCGCCTTCAATGGCACTCCGAAAAAGATGAGCGATGCGCTGAGCACGATGTTCGAGCTCAAAACCGTGGCGGAAGAACTCTTGGAACAGCCGCTTCCGGGTGGCGGATTCGCCGGTCCCCGCTTCCGCTACATGCTTGACTGAGCCGAGAGGGCACGCCTCTAGAGGCGGGGGATGGCCGTCGGCAAAGGCCCGAGGGGCGGATCGGAGTTACCGCGCTGACGAAGGAGGAAGGCGTGTCCGAAATTCACTTTGCCGCTGCAGAGCTCATATCTCGGCTCACTGCAGATGAGCCGTACCGCACCGTGTTGAAGCACGGTGACGCGAGCGCGGTCATCTATGCGCCGCGGAAGGTTGACAAGCAGTCGGCGCACGCGCAGGCCGAAATCTATGTGGTTATTTCCGGTCGCGGGCACATGCGCATCGGCTGGCAGGACGTTGCCTTTACTGCCGGCGATTTGCTGTATGTGGACGCGGGCCTCGAGCATCGCTTTGAGGATTTCGGTGCTGATCTGGCAGTGTGGGCAGTCTTCTTCGGTCCATCCATCGTCGGTAAACATACTTTTCAACAAGGCGCTGTGTCCGGCGATGTGAGCATCACCCAAGAGCTCAATACGTTTTCAGCGACATGGTCCGGCGCCGGCCGCGAGCCACTGGCAGGCGTAGGCTTCGCTCGACCCGGGCACATCGCGTTCGCCCGGGCGCCGGGCGAGGTCGGCGGCTGGCCGGGCTTTGTCGAATACCGGTGGGACAAGGACCATTTGGTGGCGCGTTGGGCATTGCCCACAGTGCTCAAGGGCGCAATCGCGGGCGGGTGCGCGACGCTGGTGAAGGGAAATGGCCCCGGTTTCGCGGGCGACTTCCGCATCCAGTACCAAGATGCCACCGGCGCCGATTTCGGGCCCTCCTATGATCTCTCGATCACCGGGAGCGGTCTCATTCGCACACTCGAGTGGAAAACATCCGGCACGACTGAATTTGTTGGGGTCGGGCTTGTGGTGAACGACGCACTGGTTGCCGCGTGGGCTCCCACCGGACGCGGCTTGGAGGTCGTCGACTACACGTTGCCGCGGACTGGTGCACCGGCATCGATGCCGGGCCGACACGTCCGGTTTGGGGCAAGCGTTATCGGAAGCGAGGATGTCGTGCTGGAAGCCGGCAGGTAGTTGTTCCTCAAAATGACGCGGTGCTGGCCGACGACCCTACCGGTGGAGCCGAAAATTGATCCGAATATCTGCTGATCCAATCCACGATCTCCCGAGCCTTCGGAAAGCGTTGCAGAACGCTCTCAAGCTCGAGTTCTTTACAATCCCTCCCTATCTAACCGCCCTCTACTCGCTCACCGGCTCATCCCGTGGCGCGCAATATGCACGTAGCGTTATCAAGAACGTGGTGCGCGACGAGATGTTGCACATGAACCTCGTCTGCAACATCCTGAACGCCATCGGGGGAGACCCCGACATGCGCAACGCGGTTCCGACTTATCCAAATCCGATTCCGATGGCGCTCGCAGGAGGGCTCAAGGTCCACATCAAACGCTACTCGCGGGCGCTCGTGACCGAAGTGTTCATGAGCATCGAGAAACCCGAAACCCCGCTCGACATCCCCACCCGGGGGCTCATGGCCGCCGGTGCCGCACTGCCTCCGCAAACAATCGGTCAGTTCTACGCGACCATCCGCAACGAAATCATCCGACAGGCGAACGATGGCATCTTCACAGGCCAGCCCGAGAAACAGGTCACGGAGTTCTTTGCCGGTGACGGGGAGAACATCGCGGTAGTCGACAAGGATACAGCGGTGTTCGCCATCGACACTATCGTCGAGCAAGGAGAAGGGACTTTGCAGGCACCGACCGATCTGCAACACGACGTCGCACACTACTACCGCTTCCAGGAACTATCGAAGGGGATGCAGCTCACATTGCTGCCGTCACCGTATTTCGACGCGACCAAGCCGATCGCGATCGACGATCAGGCTGATGTCGTCCAGATAGTCGACGATCCACAAAGTGTTGCCATCGATCCGGCGGATGCGGCCATCAAGCAGCTCGCGGACAAATGCGATGGCGAGTATTCGGGGATCATCAACAGCTTGCACGCCGGCTTCAACGGCGATCCGGGCCAACTCGCGCTTATCGATTCTGTTATGGCTGGCTTCGGCCTAACCATCGGCGAACTGATGCAGAAGAAATTCACCGCAGGGCCAGCCGCCAACCAGAATGCAGGCCCCCGATTTCTCTATATTGGGCCTTAGAGGCTATCGTCCTTGGGCTCAACCGAGGTTGCGCTTTGGCATTTGGTTTTGAGCACGATCTTTTTTCCGAGAAACGGTTTCCACCCACGTCAAGTGCGTGGGCGGCTTTTTCGAAATCATGCTCTCATCCGCGCGGTCCGATCAGCTTTGTCTGTCGCGACGGCGTCCGTAGGCGACCGACTTGCCCCCGAGCCGTGCGACCGGCCCCAATGCGTCGACCGCGGCTACGGCCACCATGCCGGCAACGGCGTCCCGATCGAGATTTGGACGGCCGGCGTTGCCGGTTGTTTGTAGCCAATCGAGCATCATCTGCCGCTTTGCTGGTGACAGATCTCGCGTGACCGGCATGTAGCGCGGGCTCTCCTGCGGCAACGAGAACACCATTTCCAGGCGATCCTTGTTGGCGACCACGCTGTCGTAATTATTGAGATCGACGATGCCTTTCATCACCGGATAGAGATCCGCGTATTCGCTGAGAATCGGCTGCACGTCCTGTTTCCAGGCCGGCTGCGCGGGCGCCTGATAGTCCGTCCAAACCAGAACGCTCACAAAATTCGAGCGATTCGCGTAGGCCCCGGCAGCAGGGTCGGAGCCGGACACCGTATAGCGAATGCCGTAGATCTGGCCATCGATGTAGCCGCGCGGAGTTCCGATCGAGCCGGCCTTCAACGGCAGCACGGCGATGCCATTTGCGTTGGTCGTCACGCTCGCCGGAAAGCTCACTCCGTTGTCAGGAGTGCCGACGTCCGGATCGCCCTTATCTTGCTGAAATTGGTTCAGATCAATCGTGAGATCGATCTTGGCATTCGGCAAGGGCTTGCCGAAACGGGTCGCGCGCAGCTCCACGTTGACAGTCTCGTTCGCGCTCAGGCGGTAGACGAAATCTTCCGCGCGCACATGGACGCCGTCTGCACCTTCAGCAGCCACGATCGCCGTCGTTCCACCCGTCCGCTGACGGGCCAGGATGGGCGTTGTCACGAGCTGCGCAAGCTCGGCTGCGGTCAAGGCGCGGTCGGCTGGAAATTCGCAGATGCCCGCAGTTTGCTCGTACCAGTTGGTCTCGGCAACCGGGATCTTCCCGATCGAGGTGAACTGGCCGCCACCAGCTGGCATCCCGACTTCCAGGTCGAGTGTGGAGTCGAATGGCCCGCCGACGGTTGTCGTCTGCAAGGCATTGCCGAAATCGGCCACCAGCTTGCCGCGCTGCTCGTCGAGGAAAGCAGGAAAGAACCACAGCGGCCCGGCGAACTGGCCCACGGATTGCCGCCCTGATATGAAGTGCCGCGGCTCGTCCGCTCGCGCCGGTCCGATCGTCCCGACGATCCGCCCGACGTGGGCGACCTGATCGAACCCGTCGACGTTGAACTTGATGGACAGGACGCCCTCGGGAGAGGCCTGCTGCAGTTCGTTCAGGAAGCGGGAACCGAGAAGCTCGCCCCACTGCACACCCGTTAACACCGAATGGAAGAACGCGGTCATCTTGAAGTCGCCGCCGCCGGGGACCTTGGCGCGGTTCGACCAGAGGTCGCTGAAGGCCGTGGTCTTGTAAGTGCCCTTGAACGAGGCGCTGCTCCCTGGCTTGGTGAGCTGCAATTGTAGCCCCCAAATCTGGGACACCAATTGCTGCTCAGGATCGAGGTCCACCAGCGTGGCGCCTTCGATCTGGCCGAGTTGCAGGCCGATCACGGGGTCGTCCGCTGCAATCTTCGCGACGCTTCCGTCAGCAAACACGGCACGCTTGACGATGCAGTTACTCAAGCGCCAGCCGCCGCTGCCGCGCGGATTCCAGCCGGGGTCTTCCGGGTCATCGGGATTGCGGAAATGCGTGACATAGTTGTTGACGGTCGAGACGTCAGCGCGGAAACGCCCCGCAAAATGGAGTCGCGGACTACCAAGATACGACATGACTCACCCCCCCATGACTGCTGCTGACCGCGCGCCAGCCAGCGCCTGTCGGCATTACAATCTTAGTATGATACATCTTCAAGGATAATATTTTTCGAAATTCGTCCCGCGCTGCAACGCCGCGTCTTCGCGGGACGCCCAACCGGCATAGTCACACGCGCCGTTCCGCGACCGTTACATCCTTCCAAGATCGTTCGATCAACTTAGCCGCAACGAGCACAACAGAGGGAACGGCCATCGCAAGCAGGGCGGCGAGCAGAAAGGTTTGACCATCCGAGGCTGATGCACCAACCGTTGCATAGACAGCGCGGATACCGAGATTGGAAAGCGCGGTCGCTGCGAAACGGGGACCGCCGGCATGCGTAGTGCGCCGGCGGCAAGCACCGAAGCTTCCGCTAGGACCGGCACGGCTCGGCATACAACCAAGGTGCAATACCGTAGCGTTCGAGCCAAGCGGTGGCGCGGCGGACGTCGACTTCGCCGACAAATTTGCGAGCGCGACGACTCATAAGGATGCGGCGAGGCCGTAACCGCACAAGCAGCCCGCCGTCAATCCAGCGGTGCCGACCAGCGTTCCCGCCCACACACCCAGAGCAGCCCCCAACACCGTGCCGATAACGCTCGAAGGAACAGGCAACACGACATCGGCGGCGAGCAGCGCCGCGCCGACGATGGCAATCACGACGGCTGTGCGTCCGGCCGTCACTTCGGCCACAACTGCCTGCTCGAGCGGTTCGCCCCAGATCAAAAACGGGATGACGATTGCGGCGATCAGCAGAGCTGCTGCGAGGCCCAGGCGCCACCAACTAGACTAGACGCCTCGTCCTGCGGCGCACTTGCGAGACGGCATGACGGCGGGTCGCCCCTATCGCGCATTCAGTTCTCGGTGGAAAGAGGTGGATCGTGTCGCGCAAGACATGCCTAAAAGCGCCTTGGGTCTTACGTTCTGCGAAGCTCGGCGGCTCTGTCGCGAACAGTCACTTTAAGTCGACCGTATCTTCTGCGAAGACTTCCTCATCGAATCCGGTCGTCCTCAAAACCCGCACGGCGGCGCTCTTTGCGCCCGAGAACTGATTGCGATCGACGTCCACCTCGGGTGTCGGACGGCTTACCGCGATCGTATCCCACGTCGTTTTGTTGTCCGGCTTAACCTGGACCGAATAGGTCACGCCGGCGACGGGCTGTACGTCACCGATCTGGCCGATCTTCAATGGCCGCCGGTTGGCCGCAGCCGCTCCGGCCAGCTCAAGCCCAAAGGCCGCGCCTGTGGCTGGACCGGGAGGCGCCGCTCCGGCCTCGTACCGGCTGATCTCTTGACCCTTTAGCATGAGGCTTACCGACTTCATGCCCGACACGCGAGGAAGGTCAGCCTGAATCAGACCGACGTCGTTCGGCCGGTCGGGTTCGGCGGACGAGTGGCGGACGACGACCGGCTCGCGATAGACTTCCTTCCCGTTGCCGTCGTAGGCCACGAGCTCCACGTCCTTGTCGGTGACGGCGTCCGACGCGACGGTGGAAACCGAGGGATTCACGTACATGATCTTGCCGTCACCGGCCGTCTTGTTGATGGTGGCGACCACGTGAACGAACGATCCGCTCTTAATTTCGGTCTTCATCGGATCCTCCTGGAGTCTGTACCTGAGTCAGACTCGCCGCTCGTGACTTTATTTGCGCATCGCCTTCTCAAAAGGCCGATGCCGGCTTTCGGGATCATGCCCTAGGCGACCGGCGGACCGAGGGCATCCTCTTCCAGCAGCCGGGCACGTATCGCCTGATAAGTGTACGCCGATAACCACTGATTGTCCGCGTACGTCATCACGTCGTGGTACGTCAGCCCGGGCAAGGCGGCAGCCGGCAGGCCGAGTTCGTGATCGCCCGTATCGACACCGACATATTTGTTGTCCGGCGAACTGAGGCAACCGTTGGCGTAGGGAAATGTCGGGTCGCTCGCGTCCTGCCCGTTGGGAGGGAATCCCGGATGAAAGCGGCCGAATGTATGCCCGAGCTCGTGAGCGCCGTACCAGTCAGCGTATGACGCGTCGCGATCGCCGGCAAAGCCGTTCGGCACGCCCGCGGGTCCGGAAGCGACGGTGTCGGGCTGGGGCGTGCCCGGAATGGCGAACGCCTTTCCGCGCATGAAGTTGTTGGACGCGTTGTCGTCGACGAGACCGTAATAGTGTGTGCGCGGGTCGAAGCCGCTGCTCACCTCGCGGCTTCGCAGCGCGGCGATCTGCGCGTTGGCGAGATCGACCGTCGAGTCGTTGAACGGCGCGCCAAAGTCCGCGTCCACCACCATGTGGGACCATTCGAGCGCGGCGACGGGATAGGCGCGGTTGAGAAACGACCTGAGATACGAAAAGTGGACCGCGGCGGGCGTGACGGTCGTCGTGCCCACCCTATACCGAAGGCCGATCACCCGGATACGCAGCGGCGGCGCCGCCGTGAATGTTATGGGCGCAATGTTGAACGCCGCGGCCGGAAGGTCACCGCCTCCGGGCTGGAAGATGCGGCTGATGCGCAAGCTAAGTTTGCCCGCGCCAATTGCCGCGACGGGCAGGCGGAAGTTAAGGCTCTTGTCGAGGTCCTCCCGCTGTTCGCGGAGGCTGAAGGGCGAGCCCGGGTCCAGCCGAAGCGAGTTGATGGCCGGGAGAAACGTGTCTCCTCCTCCGCTCCGGCTCCACGCAATTTCGGCGGTGATCTGGCCGGGCTGCGACACCGAGGTCGGCTCAAGATAGAGGCGAACGATCGTCGCTTTATCGGCGACCAGCGGCACCGAGTTCGTCAGATCCTGAACGCACTGGACGATTTCGACGCCGCGCACCTTCACGCCGGCCTGCGGCTGAGCAAGGCCCAGCGCGCGGCGCTTGCGAGGTTTTATTCTTGGAATGCCCGAGCCGCGATGCACGCACATCATGCACATGGGGTTGTCCCGGTTTTGATGACCCGCAACATGAGCACAGCTTTTGGCCTTGCCGGCGTGGACTTCAAGCTTGCGGTAACTTTATACAAAACGTTATGATTGAATCAAGTCGACCCGTGCTGGTCGGTAATTTCGACACGCACGGTTGATGCAGCCTGCAGCCTGCAGCCTGTTGCCAGATGCCGGACGCGAACCGCTCTGGGGCTGTGAAGTCTGCGGCGAATGATTTCAGTGATCCGGGAGGACGTTTGATGTTGCATCGTTTTCAGTCTCGCGGGCTCGGCGCGGCGGCTGCTCCGCAGAGCACCGTGCCGCCACGCTCGGTGATCGAGCCGATCGAGGACATTCGTGCCTCGTTCATCGACAAATTTCAGAGGCGGCGTATCGAGGCCGGCGAGAAGCCCGCCGAACGGGCCGTCTTCCGCAAGCAGCACGGCGCCGCGAAAGGCAAGCTGACGGTCACGAACGAGTGCCCATCGAAGTTTCGCAAGGGGCTGTGGCAAGGCGGTCCTTATGACGTTTGGATGCGCTGGTCCAGCGACGTGCCGCCAAACATTCCAGATCAGAACAACAACACGCTCGGCTTCGCGCTCAAGCTTTTCGGGGTCAAGGGCCCGACGCTAGCATCCGACAATCCGCTCGCGTCCACGGCCGACCTGATCTTCCAGAACAGCGACATCTTTTTCGTCGACAACGCGCAGGAGATGGCGGCGATCTCGTCGGAAGACGAAACGAACGCTTTCACCGCGATCCACAAGCGGTCGCTGCTGATCCTGAACGAAATGGCGAAGGAAGAAAAAAGCCTCGCGGCGGCGCGTTATTGCAGCACGCTGCCGTATGCGGTGGGCGAGGAGATCGTCAAATTTCGCCTCATCGCCGTACAACCGGTGCAGACCGACCCGCCCGGTCCATCGCCGAACTATCTTGCGGAGGACCTGAAGAAGCGGCTCAAGGCCGGTGCGATCAGTTTCGTGATGGAAGCGCAGTCGTTCGTCGATAACAGCGTCACGCCCATCGATCGTGCAACCGAACGCTGGGAGGAGGCGATCTCTCCCTTCGTGCCGGTGGCACGGCTGGATATTCCGGCGCAAGACATTGATCAGGTCGGCCAAGCCGCCTACGGCGAGAGCCTCGCGTTCTCGCCGTGGCGGACTTTGTACGAGAACAGGCCGCTCGGCTCGATCGCCGACGCAAGACGCATCTCCTATCCGGCTTCAGCCGCCGTAAGGCGTAGCCTGAACGGGCAGCCGATGGAGGAGCCGGACCATCCGAGCTGACCGCGTGGCTAGCGGCCTTCCCGCCAACGCCCGCACAAACGTCGCTCTTTTCGACAATCTCTTTGGTCTCGAGGTCAGGTGATGATCGATCCCAACGCAGTTGCAGAGCTGAAAGTCTATCCTCCCATCGGTGTTGCGCGCGTCGGCAATGCGCAAGGCGCCGACGACTATGTCATCGGTCCCGAAGTGATCGGCGGAGCGCCGACCCTGCCCGATGCGACGCCGGAGCAACTGGCATGCTATGTCGACGACTTCCGTACCGCCAACGGAGAGATCAAGCGGCAGGCCGCGCGCTTCCGCATCTACGCCCACATGAAGGACGGAAGCGTGCAAGAGGTGACAGCCGCGTCCGCGAAAATCGAGTGGCGCGTCACCATCGCGAACCTCAAGGCCGGCTGGTACGACTTCAATCAGGCAATGGATCTCGGTCCCCTGAGCCAGAACGCGTTGCGGCGAAACCGCGAGTTGGTTTCGCCGGACGGCAGGTGGAAGCTCGACATCACGCCAGCCCCAAAAAGCATTGCGGGGCAGAAGGCCGGCCCGATCAGGCTGGACGATGGCGCGTTCTGGGCCTCGCCGGTCTATCTCGGCGAGCTTCGCACCGACGGCGACGGACGGCTGATCTTCCTCGGCGGCAACGGAGTCTCGCGGCCATTCCGCAGAGGGACACGGCCGCTCACATTCGCCAACAATCCAGGTTGGCACGATGACGTCAGCGATGGGCCCGTGCGGGCGCAAGTGACATTCCCGGGGCACGCACCGATAAATGCGGAGCCCGGCTACGTCTGCGTCACGCCGCCTAATTACGCGCCGGGCCTGTTCGGTCTCGTGACGATGGACGACGTGGTGCGGGAAGTCTTCTACGACAAGGGATGGATTCCACGACCGGTCAAGACCTCGTTCACCCACGACGTGCTGCCGGTGTTTCAGCGCCTGACCGGACTGCAATGGGTCAACCATGGGCTCTTCGTCGTTCATGGCTTTGGCTCGCCGCTCGACGCGCAGAATGCGCAAGTCGTCGCGAAGCTCAACGACGCGTCTCCTGCGAACGCAGCGTGGCGCACGGCCGTGCTGGCGTTGTTTCGCGATCCAGGTGCGGGCGGCGCACTGATCGAAGATCAAATCCCGCAGGTCTTCGGCGATGCGGTCGACGAGTTCTTCGGCAATCCGCCGAAGCCACCGAATTCGCTGCTTGCCGTGACGGAGACCCAGTACGCGCACCTCAAACGCTGGGCTGCTGGAACATTTGACGCCGACGGGTCGTCGAATGCACCGGCGCAGCCGCAGAACTTCTCAGCCCTGCCTCCTGAGGTCCAGGTCAAGCATCTCGAGCGCGCGCCTTTGCACGATTGTCTCGGCGGCCCGTTCCATCCCGCGATGGAGATGACATGGGTGATGCGGATTCCGCTGATGTGGACGTCGGCGTATCGCCTGAAGATCCTGGCCGGCGAGCAACCGGCGCGGCAGGACTTCGGCAGCGCCCTCACGCCGGCGATCTGCACCGGCGCTAACGGTCCACATGATGGTGTTGCCGCAGGCTGCCTCACCCGCTTCCTCGGCGTGCCGTGGCAGACCGATCATACCTCGTGCAATTCGGCGGCCGACTACTTCCCCTCGACGTTCCTGTCGATGCCGACGTTCTGGGGACCGCGTGCACCGAATCAGGTTCTGGCAGACGGAAACTATCTGCGTGCGGCCGCCATCGCGCCTCTCGGTCAGCCAGCGCAACAGCAGACCTTCAAACACCTGATGAACCGGGTCGACTGGCTGCGCGACGTGCGCGGCAACGATTACTATGACCGCCTGTCGAACATGATTACGGAATGGTCCGAACTCGGCATGGTGTTGCCGGTGAAGAACGCGCCTGCATCTTTGCCGGTGCAGGACGTGCGCGTCGAGCAGGGACGCAGCGACAACGGCGTGCCGATCGATGTCACGACCGATCCCAAGTACCACGCGGTCGAAAACATGGAGAGCCTGTTTTCGCCGCAGACAACAGCAGGCTTGGCGCAGCGGCGCGCCGCGCGCAAGACGGCTCCGCCGCCGAAGCGGACCTATCGCCAGGGCGAGATCTGACCTTGGACGCGCTGCGTACCGACTGTCTCGTGGTTGGCGCGGGGCCTGCCGGCTTGACCGCTGCACGCCTGCTGGCCCTCAAGGGCCGCACCGTCGTCGTCGCTGATCCCGGCGGCGTGGCGGCGAACCGCCTTGAACTGCTCGCGCCGGCGTCGCTTGCGACCGTCGCGGCAGTCGGGCTCGAGCCGCTGCTCGACGATCCGCGCGTCGCGAGACGCTGCCATGGGATTCGCAGGAGACGTGCCTCCGGTGCCCCAGAGTATGAGGATTTCCTGCGACATCCCGGTTGCGCCGGTTATGTGGTCGACCGCGCGTACTTCGACGCGCGTCTCCGCGCCACCGCTCTCGCCGCCGGGGTGAAGTTCCTGCGCCTGCGCGCAACTGGCACAACGTTGGACGGCGGCGTGATCTGTCGGGATTGTGATAGCGGCGCGCGGCGGATCGTTCACGCCGATGCCGTCATCGACGCGACGGGGCGTGCCGCGGCAATCGCGCGCCGTCGGGGGGCGCGCGTCACCGCCCGCGATCGCATGATTGCGGAGTTGATGGAGGATGCAGTCGCCGACGCAAGCGCCGACACCGCATCGTGGCTCGACTATCGGAGCGTGGAATCAAGCTGGTCCTACCGTATCGATGGACCGGGGGGACGCAGCCAGAGCTGGCGTGTCCGCGCATCCGGGGCGGCGGCCGGAGATACGCTGCTCAGCGTAGATGCCTCCATGCATGTTCTATCAGAAGCCGCCGGAGAAGGCTGGATCGCGGTGGGTGACGCGGCCATCGCATTCGATCCGATTGCCTCTCAGGGGCTGTTCAACGCCCTGTCGTCGGCTCTCGTGGCGACGGGCGTCGTGCTCTCCGATCGCCTGAGTGCAGCCGTCGCGCGGTCGTATTCCGACGCAGTCATCGCGACATTCCTGCACTGCGAAGCGGGCCGTATCAACGTCTATAATTATAAGCCGTTTTCTCCAGCGTTGCAGCCATCCGCCAACTCGAAAACGACCGCGCAAGATCGCTCACTCATTGATCATGGTCGGATTTGACCCGGTTGCTTGGTGTCGCTCGATGAGATGGGTAGATGGGAGATTGGGCGCGTCCCTGATCTCAAATCTGCGTACCCTGATCGGCTTTCGAACATACCCTGTTATGTTTCGTAGGGAATTCGACCAGATATGCCCGATTCACGGGGCGATCTTCGCGATGAATTGATTGCCGGCCCCGAATTTTTGAAAATACCCCGTTCTTTTCCCTGTTAGCAACGAATCCGGCGGCGGGAGACCGGTGCGCTGCTGACTGCTTCCTCCGCCAGCTAGGTAGAACCGAACAGGAGATGGCGGGCCCTAGCCGGGGGCCTCGTCACGACCTGTGTCCGCTTGCTCCGGGATGATACTTGTCAGCGACGCCGCGAATCTCGCTTCCGCTGCCTTCCATGCGACGTGCGCCTTTCGGCTTGCGGCGCTTCCGTACGTCGCGCTCGCGGCCGAGCGGGCAGCCTTTACGGCCCGCTCGTGCTGAGCCATCAAGGAATCGCGCATAGGTTTGCAGGTCGCACGCTGCGCGTCATCGAATGCGCGCAACAAGGACAGCACGTTGTGAGAGGCCGCGCTCTGAGATCGCTCCATCACTATACCTCCGTGGCCATCTGTAGATTTTTCGGCAATTGATGAACCAAAGTCTGTTCAGAATTGCTCACCGTAATGCGCGCCGGAAAAAAAAGCGGCGAGGTGGTCAATTTTGAACAGCCGAGAGATCGATCAGGAATAAACGGAATCCTGAAAAAGTGCCGCGGTATTCGCGTCACGTGGGGGCGGGTCCCGGAGAACGCTCCGCGACCCGCTTGCTTTGAATGCGCTCAGCGGGTTCGGCCGCCGTATCCCGAGACAGTGCCGCCGGCGTAGCCCGAGGTTTGCGACTGCGCGTAGCCACTGCCGTTTGAAGCGGTTCCGGCAGTCGAGGTTGTGATCGCCGATGTGGTGCCGCCGCCACCGAAGCCCCCGGGACGCGAGCCGCCCTGGCCACCGACATTGGCGATCGAACCAGACGAGCTGTTTCCGAACGCGTTGGCGTTGCCGTAGGAATTGGACGTGCCTTGCGCACTCGACCAGATGTTGGAGTAGCCACCGCCATTGGCATAAGAGTTCTGAGCCATGGCGGGGGCCGAGGCCAGCAAGCCGGCTGCGGTCGCGATGACGCAACAAAACGTTTTCATACAATTGACTCTCTGTCTGACGAACCAGAATTGGCCCGTCCCCAAGCCCGCGCCAGCGAGGTGCCTCGCGCGGACTTGAAGCCGGGTCAGTTCGAGGCCCGGTCGAACCACGCTTGCTCGGCGCGCGTGATCGGTGCATCCGCCGCGCCGGAGGTTTCGGTGCGCATGGAAACCTGACGGCGAACCATGGGTCCGGAAGAGGTGCTCGGGCATGATGTGCCGGCCGCCTCCATCGCGAACGTCACGCGTTCGTCCTGGCACATCAGTGCCACGGCGGCCTTCTGAAAGCCGAAGGCATGGAGCTGGCGCGCCAGGAGACGGATGGTGCATCCATCGTCGACCATCGTGCTGCCGAAAGTCAGTCCGCCGCCCATCAGCGACAGACCGCCGGAGCTGGAGCCGAGACAGGTTTCGATGCCGGCCGCCGCGAGTCCAGGTGCGACCACGGTGGGCGGCGTAATCAGCCGGTTGGTTGAGGTCGTGCTCGCCGGGTTGGAGATGTTGATTGCCGACGATGCGCCCGATGTACTCCCCAGGGTTTGGGCGAATACTGGTGTAGAGATAGACAGAGCCACAAACGCGATCCATAGACGCATGAAATAACTCCAGATTACTGGCTGACTATTTGACTCGATACTCTCATGTTTAAGCATTCATTAAGGTATACAAATGCCAAAAATCGTCAATTTGTAACAATTACTTAGATTCCTACTTATGCCACCTAGATGACCCGCTAATCATCGATTGTCAGCTAATCATCGTCATTAACTATACTTCAAAACGGCATGCAGATACCGGCTCGTCGAAACGGGCGCTCTTCCGGGTGTCGCCAAACATCGACGTGATGGAGGGTCGAATAGATAAAGCCTGGCACCATTCCGGGTTGATCAAATAGCGTGGAACATTGTGCTATTATCCGGCCTCGTGCGCGGTACAGCACCGCGGTTGGCGATGGCGCCCTTAGATAGTTTTATTTTTCCAGACGCGAACGGCGGGGTGACCACCTTTCGCGAGAATCAAATTCTTTTCGCGCAGGGCGATCCTGCCGACTCGGCCTTCTATATCCGGGAAGGCCAGATCAAGATCAGCGTCCTGTCCGAAGACGGCAAGGAGGCCGTGGTGGCGATCCACGGGGCCGGTGATTTTTGCGGCGAGGGATGCTCCGGGAAACCCGGCCGGAGCGGCCGATCGCCATTTGCAATTTCGATGGCGATGGACACGCGCATTCGCGTTGGGGGTCTTTCCCGAATCGTTGTGCTAACGCCGTGAATAGACCAAAGCTACACCTCATCATCGTGCGCGCCGACAGTCATGTAAATTGGCGATCTTTACGCACGCGTTGCTACGTATTTACCTCTCGGCCGTTTTGAGATCGAAATTAGGAAAATCTCGGAGGTCGCCGTTTGAAATGTGAGTCGATAAGCAAAGTGGTCGACCACGTAATCCTCGGCGTGAATGGCTGGGCACAATTTAGCTACTATAATACCGCTCCTCGTGCTCAATATTGAACAGACAACGTACGTGGAGTTTTTTACGTAAGGCAGGCCCGCATAGCGCGTTTCAATATTCTCTGCACCGGGAGGTTACCGGGGGCGAGTCCAAAACTGTCGTTATCGCGTCCAGTTGAACGCTGTCGAGGGGATGCGCCGTTCGGCGCCGCCTTCAACGGCTGGAGGGCCTCAGCATGGCGCGCGTCCTTGTCATCGATGACGACAAATCCGTTTGTGCGGCGATTGAAGCGTTGCTGCGCCACCAGGATTGCGTGGCGATCCTCGCCGAAAGCGGCAGTGCAGGTGCCAGGACTTTCGAAGATTCCCAATTCGATCTGGTGATGGTCGATATCTTCATGCCGGGGATGGACGGCCTCGAGACCATCAAGGGTTTTCGCGAACGGGCGCCCACCGTGCCGATCGTCGCGATGTCCGGCTTCAGGTTCCGCAATTCCTGCACCGCTCCCGCACCGGATTTCCTCGGGATGGCGATCAAGCTTGGCGCGACCTATTGTCTGCAAAAGCCGTTCGGTCCGCAGCAGCTCATGGCGGCAATCACGGCATGCCTCGGCGAAGGGCTCCCCAAGAAGCGCGCCGCAAGGGCCTGATAATCAAATCAGTCGAATGATCGCCCGCCTGCTTTGTGCAGGAAGCGCGATGACGCAGCGATCACGCCGCAGGCCAAACTGCCAACAGGCGCGCCCTGCGGCGCAGGCCGGTTCGCGTGCTGGCTCCTTCCAGGGTTTTTTTTGACAGACCTTGATCAGTCTCTAAGTATAAGCCGTATCAGTATTGTATAGTTCCACGTAAGTACTGTTTAGTACTCCGGAATATTAACTATAACTCAAAGATACACTTTAAATTTCGCCTATATACATGGATCGACCTTGATGAATACAGTATCGGTTCATCGACCGTTAAGCCGCCAATGCAAGTCTGAATGACACGGGGCTGGGGCAGTGCATGGCAGAGTCAGATTTCGCCGAACGCATCGCGACGATCCGTGCGCGCTTCGCCGCAAAGCTCACCGACAAAATCCAGGAGACCGACGCCGCGTTGCCGCACCTGACAGGTGATGGAAGCGATGTCGTCGACGCGGTGGCCACTGCATATCGCCGGTTTCACGATATCAGCGGCATCGGCGCGACGATCGGTTTTGAAGCAACCGGCCGGGCGGCGCGCACGATCGACGCCATTCTGATCGGGCCGTTCCGCGAGCAGCGCGGACTGTCGGGCGATGAACTGGTCACGCTGACGGAGGGCCTTGTGTCCCTTCGCGATGCCGCGCGAACCGAGATGTAATCAAGCACTCACAGTAGGAGTTAGTATCGTGGTCTCCTTGCGTACACGCCTTTTGCTCGCCTCTTCTCTCGCGGTCCTGACATCGTCCGCATACGCTCAACCGCTGCAGCCACTGTCCATTCGTGGCGAGCCGCCACGGGTGGTTCCGCTGGCGCGACGAACTCCACCGGCTACCGCTGCCATTGCCCCCGACGTTCGGGTCGCCGCTCCCGAAGCCTCACAGAAGTCACTCGTAGTCGGCGTTCTCCTTGCGGACGTCGGTTATTCCAATGGATTCAGGCTTTCCAACCTTGGGGGGCGGCGCGAAGTCTATATCCCGGTGCCCCAAGGCATCGAATTGAACCTCGCCGAACTCGTGCTCGTACTCGACGATGTGAGCGCCCATGATGCGCGCCGCAGCCTGGAAATCCTCGTCAATGATCGTTCGGTTTCCGCAGTCGCACTTGACGGCAAGAGCACCGGCCGCACGGTGCGTGTCGCACTCGCGAACGCGGCTGCGCGCGATGGATACCTGAAGCTCTCCTTCGTCTATTCGGGAGCGGCGACGCAGGATCGCTGCATTGACGTGCGATATGTCGGCGACAGCCTGACGGTGCGCCCCGAATCCGCGGTCGAACTGGAGATCGGCATCGCGGGGGCACCGAATATTACGGCCACCGCGGCGCTCATGCCGCAGGACGTCGCCATTGTTCTGTCCAATCCACAGCTCCCGGCGACCGATATCGCCACCGCGCTGACGCTGGCGCGTTCGCTCGCGGTCACGGGCCGCAAGGTGACGTTTCACCATGGCGTTGAATCGCTTCCCGAACTGGTCAAGCGGGAAGACCGGCGCAGGTGGACCCGCGGCTTGATCGTCGTGGGCGCGCTGGATCGGATGGCTGGCCGTATCGATGCACCAGTCGCGACCCTGGCAAGCGCCGCGGGAGCCGCACCGGTCGACAACACGCTCGCGGCCGCGCGGATCGGCGGCGTTCCCGTCTTGCTGATCACCGATGCAGCATCGGCGCGTGCCGGGCGGCTGCTCGGTAATCCTTCGCTCGCCGCGCTGCGCGACACACCGGCCGCCTCGGTTGGGCAGGTCACGTCGCCGAAAGGCCCAGCCGATCGCGTGAGCTTCGATGAGCTTGGTCTCGTGCCGGCGCAAGCGGAAGTGTTCGGCCGCGCCGACCTCTCTGTCGCGATTGCCGGCCGCGCGTTGCCCAGCGGGACGCGGCCCTCTCGCCTCGTGCTCGATGTCATGGTCGCTCCCGACGGTGCCGGTGAGAAGGCCGTGGTCAGCGCCTTCGTCAACGAACGTCTGCTTGCCAGCACGGTCGCGGCCATCGGTGAGCCGACGCGACTCGATTTCCCGCTTCCCGATGGACTCGTCGGGACAGTTGCAAACATCCGCGCAACGGTGCAGCGCCGCAGCGCGCAGGGCGATTGCCGGTTCGAACCGCAGGGCTACCCGGCCGAGATCCTCGGCTCGAGCTCGGTCATTCTCTCGCCCGCAGGCTCGGTGGCAGAAGATTTTTCCGATCTCGCGACGCTCTGGGCCAACGGCATCGAGGTGTTGATCCCGCCAGCGACCGCGCTACGCCCGCTGACGGTGGTCAGCCTGCTGGCGGATGTGCTCAGCGCGCTCTCGAAGGAATCCGCGCCGATCAACGTGAAGTACACCGACGGAGCAGCACCGGCGCCGACCGCGCCCTTCCTCGTGGTCAGCAACGTCCCGCCTGTCGGCGCAACGCAGCGCGTGCGGTTCGATCGCGGCCGGGTCGTGATCGCTGACCGTGCCGGCCGCACGCGGCTCGATATCGGCGGCATCTCCACCGGAGCGGTTGCGCAGATCGTCACGTCCGGCTCGCAACCCGGATTGTGGATCAAGCCGCTCAGTAGCGATGGTGCATTGCCGATATCGCCTGCCGTCTATCTCGATCGCGGCGATGTCGCATTCCTCGACAAGACCGGCGTTGCGCTTGCGCTGTCGACCGAGCGCGACACGTTGCTGCGCATTTCCTACCCCGAACAGGGATCGTGGCTGACGTTCTTCGAACGCTTCAGATCCTGGATCGTCGGCGGCGCCTGGGTTGTCATCACGATCGTCGTTCTGTTCGCGCTGCAAAGGATGTATCGCCGACGCCGCCCCGTCGTGGCGGGCGATTGAGCCCATGGCCCTCTCGCCCTCCGATAGTGCGCTGGGCGACCTTCTGGTCGCCCGAGGCGTGCTCACTCTGCCGCAACTCGATGAGGCGGTTGGCCTCGCCGAGACCTGGCACGTCAGCCTCGGCGACGCGATTCTGTCGCGCAACTGGGCGGAGCCGGCCGTCTACTATCAGGCCGTCGCATTTCACTATCAGCTGCCCTTCGTCGACCTGATCCGCGATGCGCCAGACCCGGCCCTGCTCGTCGCCGACGAAGCCGACACCTACGCGCGCAAGTTAACGATGCCGTGGCGGCACCGCGGTGGCCGGCTCTTGATCGCGACAGCCAATCCCGGGCCGGAGGCGATCCTGTTCGCGCGGGAGCGTTGGGGATCCGACATCGAGTTTGTGGTGGCGTCGAAGTTCGACATCGTGTGGGCGGTGCAAACAGCCTTCGCAGACACGCTGTCGCATCGCGCCGTCCACCAGCTTGCCGAACGGAATCCGGAATTGTCCGCGCAGCAGGTCTTCACGCCGGCGCAAGTTATCTTCGTTTACGTCCTGTTGACCGCCCTGATGCTGGGCCTGGCGCTCTCTCCGATCGCAACGCTCATCGCGCTCAACGTGGTGATGAGCCTGTTCTATCTCGGAAACTTTCTGTTCAAGGGCATCCTGGTTTCCATCGGAGGGGCACGCTCCGCCGACAGGGATGAATCCGTCGCAGCCGCGGCTCGAATGCTGCGCGACGAGGATTTGCCGGTCTTCACCGTCCTGGTGCCGATGTTCCGCGAGGCGAAGATGTTGCCGGTGATCGCGCGTTCGCTGCGTGCGCTCGACTATCCGCTCGGCAAACTGGACATCAAACTCGTGCTCGAGGCAAACGACCACGAGACCATCGATGCCGCGAGCAAGCTCGGCCTTGAGGGCGTGTTCGAGATCATTCGCGTACCGCCCTCGCACCCGCAAACCAAGCCGAAAGCCTGCAACTTCGCGCTCCAGTTCGCGCGTGGCGAGTTTCTGGTGATCTACGACGCCGAGGATCGTCCGGAGCCGGACCAGCTTCGCAAGGTGGTTGCGACGTTCCGCCAGTCCTCGCCCAATACCGCCTGTCTGCAGTGCCGGCTGAGCTATTTCAACGCCAGCGAAAACTGGCTGACGCGCATGTTCACTCTCGACTATGCGCTCTGGTTCGACCAGATGCTGCCGGGCCTCGAGCGGCTCAACGTTCCGATTCCACTCGGAGGTACGTCAAATCATTTCAAGATCGACGTGTTGCGTGAGCTGCACGCATGGGACCCCTTCAACGTCACCGAAGACGCGGACCTTGGCGTTCGCCTGACGCAGAAGGGCTACCGCGTCGGTGTGGTCGACTCGACCACCTTTGAAGAGGCGAGTTGCCATTCGGGCAACTGGATCCGGCAGCGCTCGCGCTGGATGAAGGGTTACATGCAGACCTTCCTCGTCCACACCAGGCGTCCGCTGCATCTCATACGCACGATCGGGCCGCTCGGCTTCCTTGGTTTTGTGTTCTTTATTGGCGGCACGGTGTTGGCCGGCCTGCTCAACCCGGTGTTCTGGCTTCTCTACGTGGTGTGGTTGATCGCCGCGACGAACGGCTTCGATCCGATCTTCCCGCAATTGCTGCTGTTTCTCTGCTTGTTCAACCTGCTCGCGGGCAATGGCGCTTTCATCTTTCTGCACATGTTGGCGCCGATCCGGCGCGGATGGCTCAGCCTCATTCCCTACAGCCTGACCGCGCTCGGCTACTGGGTCATGATCTCGATCGCGGCCTATCGGGGCCTGTGGCAGCTGCTGCGCAATCCATTCTACTGGGAGAAGACGCACCACGGCGTGTCCAAGCACGTCGTTCGAGAACTGGCCGCCGTGCAGGAGGCGTCGCCGTGATCCGCATCGTTCGAATGATTCCTGTCGCGTTTGTCATGTCGGTGGCGTTCGTCGCGGTGTTCGTGCTCGCCAGGATCACGGCGACTGCGGGCCTCGTTTCCGATGACGCAGTGACGCTGTGGGCGAATGCGATCACGGCCGGCGACAGCGAAATGCCGATCGGCCGCATCGTCGCCGCCTACCCGACGATCCCGTTCCTCGCCACGTCGTTGCTGGAGTTCGTGACGCCGCTCGGTACGCCCACACCTGTTCTTCTGACTGCCGGCGTGCTCGCGCTTCTCGCCGGAGCATGGCTCGCCTCATTTCGCCGCGCTGGTCTGCCGTTGATCGCTGCCGCGGTTGCCGCACTTCTCCTCGCACTGCACCCCGCGATGCTGCGCGCGGCCATCGCCGGGCCGGCCGAGATGATCCTCGCCGCCTTCCTGTGTCTCCTGGGTATCGCGCTCTACGACCTGCGCGCCCGCAGCGCTGCGCCGGAGGTGATGGCTGTCGCTCTTGCACTGCTCGGTCTTGCCTTCTCGCATCCGATGGGTGCGGCACTCGCCTGCGCGGCGATACCGGTTCTGATCTTCGCCGTGCGCCCCGAAATGCTGGCAGGCTCGGTCAGTAATCTGCTCGTCGCCCTCGTCTTCCCGACCGTCTTTTGCGTCGGCGCGTTCGCGTACCTGTCGTGGGTGTTTCCGGGTCACGGCTGGAGCTTCCTCATGGCGCCCGCCGAAGGGCTCGCCACCTGGGCGGTCGGGTTTTCCCAACTGTTCGGACGCGGACTGACAGGCTGGCTCGCGCTCGATGCCGCAATCATGGTTGCCATCGCGCTGGTGCTGGCCGCTCCTCTCGTTCCGGCCGCGATCGCCTGGATCTATCGCCGCCGTCCCCTGGTCGCCCCCGCTCTGGTGATCGTCGCGATGACGATCGCCGCAGCCTGGCTCGCCGTCGCTACCGGCCTGTTCGGCGATCCTGCGGCGATTGCCGTCATGCCGCCGATCCTTGCCGCGATCATGATCACCCGCGTGCCGGTCGTGCGCGAACGGCTGGCTTCCGTTCTTCTTCTGCTCACTCTCGGATGGGTCGGCGGTATCGCCGGGCTCGCTGTCGTCGATCCGCGCGGCGCGACGAATGTGCGCGCTGCGCTTGAGGGCCGCCGCGTCGATCAGGAGCGGCTCGCCGCGATCAGCCTCGGCCGCGCGACATTCGGGCATGACGAAGTCTTGGTCGACACCTACAACGCCCCCGCGATCGTGCTCGGGCGCGGGCGCGCACGCGGGCTGCTGACCCCGTCCGATGAGGCGTTCACGCTCGGCGTCCTGTTCTCTCGTATCGATACGCCGTTTGTGGCCGTCCCGGATCCGCAGGTCGGCATAGGCGTGCAGGATCGGCTGAACAAGGCATTCCCGCTGCTCTACCGGCGCGGGACTCCGGGCTATCGCCTCATCTACGACAACGCGAACTGGAGATTGTTCGCACGAAATTGACGTGCGGCGCGCAGCATTCCGCGGCCACCGCTGGCACCACCATTCCAATCGAGCATCAAAGGGAGTTTCACCATGCGTATCCTTGTCGTCGACGACGCCGAAGACAGTCGTGACATCGCCGAAGCCATGCTGCTCGCCGCCGGCTACGCCGATGTCCGCACCGCCAGCTCGGCCTCGGAGGCATACCGTTTCCTGACGATCGGAGCGCCGGCCACGGATGAACCTTGCCCTGTCGATCTCGTGCTGCTCGACATTCTGATGCCGGAGATCGACGGCATCGAGGCCTGCGCGCGCGTCCGCAAGGAGGCGCGCTATGCCGACGTGCCCATCATCATGGTGACGTCGCTTGACGACATGGACAGCCTCGCCAACGCGTTCGTGGCGGGAGCCAGCGATTACATCACCAAACCGCTGAACCGCGTGGAGCTGCTGGCGCGTGTTCGCTCGGCGCTCAAGCTCAACTCCGAGCTCAGCCGGCGCCGGGCGCGCGAGCGCGAGCTGCTGCAATTCATGTCGACGTGGGGCGATCGCCGTGCCTCGAACTGGATCGACAAGACAACCGGCCTGTTCGTCGGCGAAGTGGCGGAGGCCTATCTGGTCGCCGCCACTCACTTCAGTTCCGACTGCGAGACATCGGTCATTGCGCTCTCGATCGACCGCCTCGATGCCGTCCGATCGACGCGGGGTGACATGGCGGTGGCCGGCATCATGGCACGGGTCGCCCGCGCGGTGAGGGCGACCGCGGCCAATGTCGGTGTGGTCGCGGCAGCCTATCGCGACGGGGTGATTGTGCTCGTCGTTCCCGAACTGCCGTCCAAAGCAGCCGTGCAATTGGGCGAGGCGCTGCGCGCATCGGTGTCCAAGCTGCGTCTCTCCAACCCGGAAGCGATCTCCGCCAGCCACGTGACCGCAAGCGTCGCCGTGGTCACCGGGATGGTCAGCGGCGGGATCGACAGCGTCCATCTCTTGACCCGCGCGCTATCGGCAGTTCCGAAGGTCGTGGCGGCCGGCGGCAACCGCGTCGTTCCCGAATACGCCTGACGAGCTTTCGTTTCTTGTGTCGCTTAGTCGCGTAGCAGTGGAGTTGTGAGTCATGTGTAAGTGTGTGGGCCTTGCGCGCGTTCTTGCCATTGGCCTGATGACCTCCCCGACCGCGGCGTTCGCTGGGGCCTGGACGCTCGATGCCGGGCAAAGCATAGCGATCGTGACCGGAACGCTGAGCCAGGCCGACAAGGCGTTCGACGGCAGCGGCAATACCCGGCCGATCCCGCGCTACAGCAAGAACGAACTGCAGGCTCTGTTCGAATTTGGCGCCACCAGCTGGCTCACCCTCATGCTGGCGCCCTCCCTGCAGCATGTCGCCATCGCGGGCCCGTTCGAGGCCACGCGCAGCGGCCTCGGCTACACCGACATCGGCGCAAGGGTGCGCCTCGGCGGCGGCGACTCATGGGTCGTGTCCGCGCAGACCACAGTTCGCGTGCCGGGGACCTTCGACAAAAGCAATCCAGCCGCGATCGGCTACACGGATCCCGAAGTCGATGTTCGCGCGCTGTTCGGCTACGGTTTCAACGCCGGTGCGTGGCCGGCGTTCGTGGATGTTCAGGTCGCGCAGCGCTTCCGTCTCGGAGGGCCGCCCGACGAATTCCGCGCGGACGTGACGCTGGGCGTACGGCCGCAGGACAAATGGCTTGTTCTGTTGCAGTCGTTCAATGTGGTTTCCGAGGGCGCTGGGAGTGCGCCGTTCTTTCCCAGTTATTCCTACTCCAAGCTTCAGCTCAGCGCCGTCTATTCGGTGACTCCCAAGCTGTCGTTGCAGCTCGGTGGCTACACCACCTACTGGGGACACAATGCCCTGCAGGAAAATGGTCTGGTCGTCGGCGCCTGGTACAAGTTCTGATCACCGTTCCAAATGCGATCGGCGGCAAGCGGCCGTCCAGGCGCACAATAACACGTCTTCGGCTGGCTTTCCCTGCACGGTGAAATCAGTGTCGTGGCGTCCGCCCGCCGCTGGGTCGGTGAACCAGCGCCAGATCAGGATCCCGCGGATCGCCGGCCGGTCGAGAACCGCGATCCAGTCGGCAAGCACTTCGGCTTGCAGCTCTGGATCGACGGACGTCTCGCGCTCTTCGGCGCTCTCCCACGGCTTGGCGGCCGCGCCCTTTGCGGAGCGCAAGCCGATTTCTGCCACCACCACAGGCTTGCCGATGCGGTTCGATAGTGTTTCCAGGCGCTCCGTGACCGCAATCATCACGGCGAGCCGTCCGATCTTGTCATGATCGGCCCCGAGTTGCGGATAGAGCGATACGCCGATCGCGTCGAGCAGCGGCCAGAACGGGACAGCCTCGGCCTCCTCCACATTGTGCGCGACGTAGAAAAGTGTGCGCGGAAATGCGGCGCGCGTCGCGGCGATTATTTCGTTCCATTCGGGCCGCTGGGTGGTCTTGGCGAGCTCGGTGCCGATCGACAGGCCGTCAGCACCTTCTTCGGCAGCGATCCGGGCGATGCGCTCGAGCTCGCCGCGGTAGTGCGAGAACCAGGTGACCCAGGATTGTTCCGATTTTGGCTGCACGGCGCCGGCCCAGCTATCCGGGACCCAGACGTGAGGCTTTACGATGACGGAGAATTTCAGCTTCCGGGCCTGACGGATCGCCTGACGCAGCGCATCGTCCGGCATGTCGTTGCCGCGCCGGATATCCGCGCTCGACACGTTCGCCTGCCACAGGAAAGGAATGATCGCGACCGTAGTCGCGCCGAGGCGCTTCGCGGCGACAAGTGCCCGCTCGGCGGATGCGCTGCCGAAAGGATGGTCCGGGGTGGCGATGACATTGAAGCCGTCGAGGCGCTGGGCCTCCGCGCGACCGAGCGCAGCGGCCAGCAAGAGCATCGCCAACGCGAACCTTCGCGTCTTGCGGGACCTCGGAGCCGGCCGATTGGCGAGATCTCTATGCATCCGCCCGGCGGCGGACGTGTTCGATCTGATGAAAGCAGCTCATCCCGAGACCGGTGAGTAACCGTTCGAGCGAACGCTCGACCTCCCGGCGCGTACCGGCGCCGCTCAGCCGGACGGTGACGGCCTCCTCGACCGTCGCGGCCGCATTGCCAAGATGAGGGTAGCCGAAAATCCCAGCTGCGCCGGCAAGACCGTGCGAAATGTCCTTGATGCGAGTAAGCACCGCCAATGACTTGGGTTCCTTCGCGGACCAGCACTCGAACAGTGCGTCGGCATCATGACTGACGCGCCGCAGAAAACCCCCTCGCACGGCAGCCAGTCTATCCGGCATTGGCTTGGCTCATGTAAGTGCGCACCGAAGCCGCGAGGGTCATCGGGTCGAACGGCTTGGGGATGACGCCGACCGCCCCGAGCGAGCGAAACAGATCGAGTTCGCGGGCCTGGGCACGAGCCGTCATGAAGACCACGGGAATCGCCGCTGTCCGCGCGTCGTCCCGCAGCCGCGCGAGCGTGGCCGGCCCGTCCATCACGGGCATCATCACATCCAGGAGGATAAGGTCGGGCGACCAGTCCGCGGAGACCGCAAGGGCTTCGCGGCCCGAGCCGCAGCTTCGCGTCTCGAAATCGGGATCGAGACCGAGCGAGATTTCCACCACCTCACGGATGTCGGGCTCGTCGTCGACATGGAGAACACGAAGGGCAGTCATGCGGCCTCATCGGAAATGCGCGCCAGATGCGCCAGGCGACCGTGGATCGTTGCAACAAGACTCTCGATGGACGTCTGCGACTTGGACAATGCCGCCCCGATCTGTTCGTCACACGCGATATCCGTGCCGTGAGCGGCGAAGATGATGGCAGGGATCATGTCGCCCTGGCTGTTGCGGAGATCCGGCAGAAAATCCATGACGGAAGCCGCGCCAAGCGAGATATCGAGCACCGCGAGGTCGTAGCGATCATCCGCAAGCGCGCGGCGTGCATCCTCAATGCAATCCACCGAAACGACGTCGGCCGTCGTACCGAGCGCATGGGCTACGGCAGCGAGCACATCATGGTCGTCATCGAGATGAAGAATGCGTGGGATACCCGCCGCAACTTCGAAATCGGCCTCCTGATCGACCGCGGTGCCCCAGACAGGCAAGTCGACGTGAAAGATCGTGCCGCCGCCGGGCGCGTCAGCGAAGCCGACCTCGCCACCCAGCCGGTCGACGATCTGCTTCACGATACTGAGGCCGAGGCCGGTTCCGCCCTTCTGGCGAGCATCCGTGCCATCGGCCTGCGCGAATTTCTCGAAAATGCGGGGCCTGAATTCGGCGGGAATGCCGTGGCCATGGTCGCGCACACAAATACGGACGGTCTCGCCTCGCGTTTCCACCCCGACGACCACTTCTTCACCCGGCGGTGAGAACTTGATGGCGTTCGAGAGGAGATTGGTGACGATCTGGGCGAACCGGTCAGGGTCCGCACGCACGTCGACCGCTTTGCACTCCGGATCGAGCCGAATCCGCACGCCGAAGCCCTCGGCGAATCCGCGGTTGGCCTCGATTGTTTGTTCGACGAGGGGGCAGACTTCAACTCGTTTCATGTCGAAAACGACTTCGCCGGACTCCATCTTCTCGATGTCGAGAATGTCGTTGATGAGGCGAACCAGCCGCTGGCTGTTCTTGTGCGCGATCACCAGCAGCCTGGCAGCCGACTCGGGCAACTCCCCGGCCCACTGTCCCACGAGCAGGCCGAGCGAGGCGGAAATCGAGGTCAACGGCGTGCGCAGTTCGTGGCTCACCGTCGCGACGAACTCGTGCTTCAACCGCTCCAGGCGCTTGCGCTCGACCGCATAGCGGAGGGCTCGCAGGAGCGCGCGCGTTTCGATCTGGCCTTTGACGAGATAGTCTTGCGCACCCCCTCGCAACGCTTCTGCCGCAAGCGACTCATCGTCCAGGTGCGTCAGCACCACCAGGGTAGCGCCGGGCGCGGCTGCGTGAGCCCGCCGTACGGCCCCCAAACCCTGTGCGTCGGGCAACCCCGGATCGAGCAAGATGATGTCAACCGCATGCTCCGCAAGGTAGGCCTCGGCCTCGCTCATGCATCCCACGTGCACCAGTGCGGTGCTGTGCAAACCCTGCTCGCTCAGCGTCTCGCGGACCAGGCGAGCATCGCCGGGATTATCCTCGACCAGGAGGACCGTCTTGATCGATTTCATGCTCACCCGCCTCGCGGCTGCTGCGGCAGCTTGACCTTTGTGAGCCAGAAATCATTGATGCTCTTCACCAGGCTTTCAAATGCGTCCAACTGCACGGGCTTGCTGAGGTAGCAGTTCGCCTGGAGTTGATAGCATTGCACGATATCGGCTTCCGAATCCGACGTAGTCAGGATGACGGTGGGAATCGTCTTCAGGCTGTCATCCTCCTTGAGATGACCCAGAACCTCGCGGCCATCCATTCTTGGGAGGTTCAGATCCAGCAAGATGATGTCCGGACGAGGCACATGGCCGTAGCTCCCTTCGCGCCGCAGGAAGGCCATGGCCTCCACGCCGTCGGAAACCACGTGCAGATGGATGGACCGGTTGGCGTCGCGGAAGGCTTCCTGCGTGAGCCGGACATCGCCGGGACTGTCTTCGACCAGGAGAACTTCTGTGGGCATGCCGTCTCCAGCAATGGCTTTCATGATGTTCTCTCGCTTCGTGCCAAGGCAAAGCGAAAGGTGGAACCCTGCCCGGGCCGGGACTCGATAGAGATGTGGCTGCCGTGCTGCTCGACGATCTTCTTGCAGATCGCCAATCCGATGCCGGTGCCCGCGAACTCTTCCCGCTTGTGCAGCCGCTGGAACATGCCGAAAATTTTCTCAAAATATTGCGGATCAATTCCCAGTCCGTTGTCCCGCACGGAAAACGTCCATTTCTTTCCGCCACTCATGGCGGCGGTGATGTGGACCTTCGGAACACCTGGGTTTTGGTATTTGATCGCGTTGCCGACGAGGTTCTGAAATAACTGAGTCAGTTGCGTCTCATCCGCCAAGACCGCCGGCAGCGGGTCATGCGTCACCAGCGCGCCGCTTTCCTTAATTGCGCCACGCAGATTGATAAGTGCCTGCCGCAATGCGTCTTCACTGGAGATGTCGCGCAGATCGCTTCCCTGTGTTCCAACGCGCGAATAGGCGAGCAGATCCTGGATCAACCGCTGCATGCGGCTCGCCCCGTCCACTGCGAAAGCGATGAACTCATCGGCATCGGAGTCGAGCTTGCCTTTGTACCGTCTGGACAAAAGCTGCGTGTAGCTGGCCACCATCCGCAGCGGCTCCTGCAAATCGTGCGACGCAATGTAGGCGAATTGGCCCAATTCCTCGTTTGAACGGTTCAATTCCGCCACCTTCTGCAGAAGGTCCACCTCGCACTTCTTGCGCGCGCTGATGTCCCGGATCGCTGCCGTCACCAGCGTTCCCTCTGCGCTTTCCATGGGGCTCAGCATGATTTCGATCGGAAACGCGCTGCCGTCCTTGCGCCGTGCGGTGAGCTCGATACCCGTGCCGATCTGCTGCGCGAGCGCGTCCTCCTCGGATCGAAGATCGTCCGCGATCAGCCGCGCCGCGAAGCCATCCGGAATGATGTTCGTGACCTTCTGCCCGAGCAGTTCGTCACGGCGGTACCCGAATTGCTTCTCAGCCTGGACGTTCAGCAGCACGATCTCGCCGCTCTGATTCACCACCACCATCGCGTCGGGCGCCGCCTCCAGCAGCCCGCGGTAGCGGCCCTCCATCTGCGCCAGAACTTTGTCCGCTGCCCTGCGCGCGGGGGCCAACATCTCGACGGGCTGGCCGACCAGTTCCTCGCGGCGATAGCCGAACGGCTGCTCGACCGCAGCGTTGACCGTCACCATGTTGCCGGCGCGATCGATCGTCACCATGCCATTCGGAGAGGCTTCGACCGCCAGGCGGACTCTCTCCGCCGCCGAACTTCGCGCGGTAATATCAACCACTGTGCCGAGCGCTTTTGTCACTGAATGATTCCGTTAGTTCAGTGTGGAACACTGCGGTGCAATCCGGCTTAGAAAATTAATGCGGTCCATTTTCTCCGAAGATTGAATACGTACGAAACGTGCGTACTATTACTGCTCGCGCCAGCCCCAATCATGAAAGCCGAATTTGTCCCCGGGCACTGCCGAGGAACTCGTGCGTCACCGGCCTTCGCTCAACGCCATGCGAACCAGATCGGCCGCATTCCTGGCTCCGAGCTTCTCCATGATATGGGCGCGATGCACCTCAAACGTTCGCGTGGTGATTCCCAGTCGATGCGCACCCTCCTTGTTGGAGGCACCGCCGACGATCAGGCCGAGCACCTCGTGCTCGCGCGGCGTCAACGCGCGATGGCCGGATTCAGGCGGCGCGGGCAGTGCATGGCCGTTGCCTTGCCCATTGCTGTTCCGCATCCACGAGTCGATCGCGTCGCGCCCGCGCGCGACAGCGGTTTCGGCGTCCACCGTCGTCTCGAAGGCATGGCCCATCCGGTCCATGATCCCGCAGATGCGTTCTGCCTCATGAAGCGCCTTATCCATCGTCTCCCGCGCCAGATTTGAAGCTGCTTCCGTGCCAGCAGGATGCGCGCCCCTTTCCTTGAGTTCGTGCAGATGGAACAGCAACGCAGTCAACGGATCGTTGAGTTGGTGCGCCATCGCGGCGCGCACTTCATCCACCGCCCACATTCGGGTGGTGGACACAAGATCGGCTTCCAATTGATTGAGCTTTTGCGCGGAGCAATGCTGCGGCGGCGGTGAAGGCAGCAGTTTGAAGCGGAGATTGTTCATTACCATTGCGCTGATCCTTGTTGGGCCCCGGGATGCCGGGAACTACGGATTGGCATGGCGAGTTGCGAACAGTACTCACGGGCCTAGGCCCTATGCCAAGGAGTCCAGACCGAACCGCTGAGTCATGAAATCAGAATCCAACACGACAATAGTGATATAGCGCGCGACGCGCTGCCCAATACCGCTCACTCTGCGTTCTTCTTTGCCTCGGGTGAATACTTAAGTGCCAATCGCACGCAAACACGTATTCCATACACGACCTTGAAAGCGGGCGGGTTCGCCATCGTCGGTTTTGCCAGCGTACTTTTAATAAAAATAATCAGGATCATCGACCGAACTCGGTACGGTGATCAATCTTGCTCAGATAGCTCGGGTCTTGAAGGTTTCACAGGACGATCGAAGAGATCATCCCAGTTCGACAAGCGCGGTTTCACCGTGGTCGCACCTGTCACACTCGAATGTGTGATTGTCGATGCCGGGAGCGACAGGCTCGATGCTGGCGAGCATCATCTTGCTACCGCATTGCGGACATGCCGGCCGGTCGATGGCCGGAAGCCGAAGAAGAACAAGCTGGAGATGGAGCATGGGCTCCTCGTGCAACAGGTGGGCTGCTCTTCGGCGACCGACGTCCGCACAGAGCCGCACTCGGCGAGGCAGCAACCTACGACAACGTTTGCTGCAAATCTGGTCAAGTCTGACCATCGTTCACAATAAGATCACCGATTGCGGGTGATCGTCTCGCCAGGTCATTCTCGCGGGAGGCCATCCGTTCGATGGCATTCATGCAAGCCGGAAGACCGCCTCAGAGTTTGATTTGCGGCTCATCGTGCAGGATGGAATTCAACAAGGAACTGTGAACTTCGATACTGCCGTTGTAGTCGCCATCGTAATTGATGAAGCCCAGCTTGCGAAATTTGTTCATGAACAAACTCACGCGGGATCGGGTCGTTCCGATCATTTCGGCAAGTGTCTCCTGGCTTATTTTGGCTATGGTCGGCTGCGGTTTGCCTTCCTTGCCAAAGTTCGCCAGCAGCAGGAGCAGCCGGGCGAGACGTTTCTCACTCGAATTGAAAAGCTGATCGACGAGGTCTGCTTCGACGCGGAGAATCCGGCCGAGAATATGGGCAATGAACAGCTCGGAAAATATCGGCTCTTGCTGGATCACGCGGACAATGGCCGCCTTCTCCAGCCGGACAATGACGGATTCTGTCATCGCCGCGACCGTCGCTATGCGCAGGGTCTGCCCGGCAAGACACGCTTCGCCGAAAAATTCATCAGCATCGAGGATAGCGATAACTGCTTCCTTGCCGTGCTCCGAAACGACAGTGATCTTCACCTTGCCGCTTTGGATGTAAAACACCGCATCCGAGGGATCTTCCTGTGCAAAGACAACTTGGCCCTTGCGATACCTGCCAATACTCCGCCCCTCGCCAACCATGGCGAGAAAAGCTTTCGGATCGAAGGGCGGTCGGTTCATGCGCCAAGCCTTTGGCATTCTTCTCTTGCCGGCGAATCGGTCTCTATCAGTATTGGTCCCTAGCGGATGTGCAGTTCGATACACGCCTTGGCGGGCCGCCATCGGCGCCGGTACTCTGTTACTTGGAGAGCTAAAGAGGATGATGAACGGATCTGCGGCGGTCGTGATAAGAGGGCGGGGAGCTTGACACTGTCCTGTAGGCCGGCGCCGGTCGCAGGCTCATGCGTGGAAAAGTCTGGGTCGATTAGGGAAAGACGAGGCGCCCGCAAGGTGGTGCTGCCCCGACGCGGCATAGGGTCGCAAGAGGGCGCTTATGCATCCACATGATGCATATCAAGCCGACAAAACTGTTGCGGCGATGTCCAAAACAAACCCCTCTGGTTGCGCCGGGCTATCGAGGGTAGCGTGCGTCTCGATCCGGCCGGCACCAGGCCGGTGCACCTGATCAGGACCCGCCATGCCCGCCGCCGAAGCCGTCAAGCCGCAGCGCAGTTTCTGGATCGCCGTCATCTGCGGGGCCGTGATCCTCACCATCGGGATCGGCGCGCGCCAGAGCTTCGGCATCTTCCAGAAACCGATCGCCGCCGATCTCAACGTCGGCCGCGAGCTGTGGTCGTTCGCCAACGCGCTGGCGGTGCTGCTGATGGGTGCACTGTCGCCCTTCGTCGGCAACATCTCGGATCGTTTCGGCACGGCGCGCACGGTCGCTACCGGTGGCGTGCTCTACGTCACCGGAATGTTCATGATCGCTTTCGCCACGGAAGGCGTCATGCTCACGCTCGGCAACGTGGTGTGCGGCATCGGCATGGCGGCGGCCGGCTTCGGGCCGATCTTCGGCGCCATCAGCCGGCAGACCCCGCCCGAGAAGCGCTCGATCGCGCTTGGCGTGGCGACCGCCGGGGGATCGTTCGGGCAATTCGCGATCGTGCCGTTCGCCTCGCTGATGCAGGCTCGTCTCGACAACTGGCACACCACGATGCTGATCCTCGGCGTGCTGTCGATGCTCATGGTGCCGCTTGCTTTAGGCTTGCGCGAGCAGAGCGCCGCGGCTCCGAAGCCGGGCGCCGCCGTGCCGCAGGGCACCAGGAGCGCGCTGCAGGAGGCGTTCAACACGCAGGGCTTCTGGCTGCTCACCATCGGTTTCTTCGTCTGCGGCTTCCACGTCACGTTCATCGGCCTGCATCTGCCGTCATACATTTCCGACAAGGCGGTCGGCATGTCGTTCTTCGGCACGCCGGTTTCCGCGCTCGAACTGGGCGGTTGGGCGATCGGCCTGGTCGGCCTGTTCAATATCGCAGGGTCGCTGATCTGGGGATGGCTCGGCAGCCAGTATCCCAAGAAGGACATGCTGGCGCTGCTCTACGCGCTGCGCGCGCTCGCCTTTGTGATGTTTTTGGCGCTGCCGCTGACCTGGGTCTCGGTGCTGCTGTTCTCGGCGTCGCTCGGGTTCCTCTGGCTCGGCACGGTGCCGCTGACCAGCGGGCTGGTCGGCTACATGTTCGGCGCGACCCACATGTCGATGCTGTGGGGCATCGTGTTCTTCAGCCACCAGCTCGGCAGCTTCCTCGGCGGATGGGGCGCGGGCCGGCTCTACGACATTCAGGGCAACTACGACCTGATGTGGTGGATCTCGGTCGGACTCGGGGTATTCGCGGCCGTGATCCACTGGTGGATCCGCGAGCGTCCGGTGCCGCGCCTCGCGGTGGCGGCCGCATGACCCGCACCGGCACGCGTACCCGGGAGGCCGCAGAGCAATCGCCGGCCAGGACGCCCTATGGGCTGCTGTGGACGACGGGAATCGCGGCGGTCGTGCTCTCGATCGCGGCCTTCATATTGTGGGGCACTAACGGCGCCAGCACCTTGTTCGACATGATCGTTGCGCTCTGCACCTGAGCGATCAGCCCGCCGCGTGCAGCGCCGACCACACGCGCGACGGCGTTGCCGGCATGTCGATGTGACGCACGCCCTTGTGATGCAGCGCGTCCACGATCGCATTGATCAGCGCCGGCGGCGCGCCGATCGCGCCGGCTTCGCCCGCGCCCTTGATGCCGAGGGGGTTCGCGGTGCAGCGCACGTTGCGCGTCGTGAACGAGAAGTTCGGCAGATTGTCGGCGCGCGGCATCGCGTAGTCCATGAACGTGCCTGAGAGCAGCTGACCCTCGCCGTCGTAGACGGTTTCCTCCAGCAGCGCCTGGCCAATGCCCTGCACCACGCCGCCGTGTACCTGGCCTTCCAGCAGCATCGGATTGATCACGTCGCCGAAGTCGTCGACGATGGTGTAGCGCAGGATCGTCGTGATGCCGCTGTCCGGATCGATCTCGATCTCTGCGATGTGGCAGCCGTTCGGGAAGGTGGCGGCGGCCGGCACTTGCACCTGCGTATAATCCAGGCCGGGCTCCATGCCGGGCGGCAACTTCTTGGGGTCCTTTGCGGCGGCGGCAACATCGAACAGATCGACATGCCGGTCGGTGCCGACGATACGGAATTCGCCGTCGCCATATTCGATGTCGGCGGCCGATGCCTCAAGCAGGTTCGCGGCGATCTGCTTGCCCTTGTCGATGATCTTGAGCGAGGCCTCGTGCAGCGCCGAGCCGGCGACGGGGAGCGC
>Ga0190272_10000109_pt1 | contig 54620 bp, 54 predicted proteins | sample Popmic504T_FD_133746 | JGI IMG/M metagenome (GOLD analysis project Ga0190272, IMG submission 133746) | Populus adjacent soil microbial communities from riparian zone of Shoshone River, Wyoming, USA - 504 T | ecosystem: Environmental > Terrestrial > Soil > Riparian zone | place: USA: Wyoming...
AGTTGCAAAGGCTTGCGCGGCGGCGAGCAATTCCAGATCAGACGCCTTGCGGGGAATCCGAAACTTGCTGTCAACTCCCGGAATCGTTTGGGCCATCGCGCGAGCTGTGCGGCGGATACGTTCGAGGTCGTTACGTAGGGCCTCACGTGCTAAGGCCTTAGTCGCAGTTCCCTGGCGCGCAGAAGTACCGCCGGAGACTTGTTGCGCAGCATGGTTGCTGAGCTCAGTCGCCCCAGCGCTGATGGTTGCAGCCAGTTGGGCAGCCACCGATCCCACCGGAAATGCCGCTGCTTCTTCCGTACTAAAGTTTTTGACGCGTTGGACCATATCCACACTGCGGATTGTTTTGTCTTCCATCTGGTTTGAATCTCCTTTACAGGCTAAGAAAGGGACCACGGGTTGAGGTGTTCCCTGGTTGAGAATCAAACGCAGTTCGGCCAGGGGCGAAGTGGCTGAGGAACTGCGCTAATGGCTACACGCGCCCGCCGCGCGCTGTCCCAGTGTCCGCACGAAACCCCTGGAAACTTGGAAAACAGTGCTTTTGCTATGGAAAAACGATTCTTCACTCTGGAAAAACGATCCGTCACACTGGAAATGCCGTCCGCACGGGTGGAAAAACGCTCCGTCACATGGGAAATGTCGTCCGCACGGGTGGAAAAACGACTCGTCGCTCTGGAAATGCCGTCCGTACGGGTGGAAAGACGCTCCATCACGCCGCCCATGCCGTCCGCACAGGTGGAAAAACGATCCGTCACCCTGGAAACGCCGTCCGCACAGGTGGACAAGCGATCCGTCACACTGGAAACGTCGTCTGCACAGGGGGGCTTGAACGTCCGCTTTGTCAGAACCGCCTGCGTAAGCGGGCGGCGTCGATCCGTCACCTTGGAAATGTCGATCAGCAAGGTCTCCATACAGTCCTCGGCGCTGGAAGTACCGCCTTCAGCCAGGCTTATGAAAAACCCTTGCCAAATTGAGATAAGTCCAAACGATGAGGCGGCTCTTCGCATATAACTTAATGAGTCTGGTTTATGGTCTTGGCTGAGTCAGGCGAGTATGCGAGGAAGCAGGCTCGTGAGATTTCAGCCGCTAATAAAACGGCCGAAAGTTATGCCAGCTGAGATCCGATGTCAATCAGGAAAACCCTGATGTCTACATAGGGGAAGTGCGAACGGGAACGCGAAATAGCTGGACTCTTGCCGCTCCGTCAGGAGCGCAATGTTTCGCTCCTGACGGAGCGAAGACCGTGGCAGGGTACGAATTCTATAAACATTTCGCTCCTGACGGAGCGACGTGGGCGGGATTACTTCGCACGCTCTCACTTTCTAGTGATTCGAGAGTTCGAGCATCCTTGGAAGCATTCAAACAGTGTGGCCTGACTCATATCGCACCTAAGGACCGAGAGACCGGGTTTTGGCCCGGCCTCAATCGATTGGTGTAGACATTCAGCCTAAGTTGGTCACTGTCCTCACCCCCAGCAACCAGCACCGTTAGCAGACTAGATTCGCTAGATGAAGTCAGTACCGGGAGCCGTAGCGACCGGGTAAGCCACACCCACAAACACGAATGGCTAATTCCTAACGACGCCCACTTTGATCGCAGGTTCTTCAATCGCATCTCTTACCCGGTCGCTACCGCTCCCGGTTCTGACCTCATCCCTTGATGAATGACGATTGTGTTTTTGAGCAAAAAACACCTAGTCGGGTACCGTCAATTGGTATATGCTGCGCTCCTCAATATCCACCGTCTGCCAATAGAGGAGACTTCACATGGTCATCAAGAAAGGCAAACGCGAACTAATCGACACCGGTACCGATAAACGGACCATCAAACGTAACCAGGATTAGACGTTTAAAGAATCTGTGACCGTCGGCAGATCACTAGCCGCCGATCGCCGCAGCAAATCCAAGACTGTCTCAAAGCCTGGATAAGGCGACCAGGGCGACGCGCCCAAGCCGGATGCGAAGAAGTCGACGAAGAAGTCTACAAAGAAGGCCGCAAAGAAAACCGCGCCAAAGAAGTAGCGTCAAAGGACTCTACCGCCGAGTGAGTTCCTTCGACGATATCTCAAGGCTGGCCGCCGTATAGTCGTCCGAATCCGAGCGACATCAGATCACCAAATCCGGCATTGCGTCGCGGACCCGCGGCATAATACTTAGTTCGGCGTTTTCGTGTTTTTACGCAACCGCCACTAATTCAGGAGGAAAGTAAAAATGAAAAGTAAGGTGTCAGGAAGGCTTTCGGCCTATTTCTTGCTTCTGGCAGTCAGTTTTTTGATTACCGCAAATCCTTTCGTTCCGAATGCTCAAAGCAATACTGTTTCGTTAAGCGGCACTAAGTGGGCATGGGTATTGCCAGTTGATTATGGGACAGGAACCCTTCACTGTTTCTATTCATTTGAGGACGGGCAAAAGGTTATTCGACGGGTTATTGCAATTGCAGGAGATCGATTAAAACTTGGGATAGATAACAATATGCTGTTGTTCTACGGGACAAACACATTGACGATAAATCACGTGCCACCCGCAATCAGCGTTAAGGAGAGGATTGGAAAATATACGCAAAATGGGAATTCGCTCACCTTGGAATTTTCTGACTCACCGAAGGCGCAAGTATTAACCTATGACAAGGACAAAGGTCTGTGGTCGGACAAGAACGACGCGACCTTCCCGAAAATAGGCAAAATATCTCCGGCTGCTAATCAAACACCCTCAAAACCCGCAGCAAGCGAATCTAATGGCACTAAGCTCGAACCAGAATCTTATCCTAATGTAGTCCGTAATGCTGAAGGGAAACTCCATCCTGCTAACGGTTATCGCTGGATTAATCCTAAGGACACTAACGATTTTCGAGTTGAGCTTATGCCCGGACTTATCAAAAATGGAGATGGACTTCGTCCAGATAAAGGATATAGATGGGTCAATCCTAAAGGCCCGAACGATTTCCGAGTCGAACGTATTCCGTAGCATACTTGTTATCAGCAAGACTTCTTAATTTAGGCTAATCAAAAACGCATCCCTCAATGCAACGACACGCCGAACAAAGCCTTGCAGCGGACGTCGCGATAGCATGTTTCTCAAATAGCTTCTTTCCTTCAGCTCGGATGCTGATCGCGAGCCGCGGCTGAAGAGCGGCGTTAGGTGGCTCATTTATTAAGGGTTACTCAACACATGAATCACATTTTCATCTCTCATAGCCACGAAGATAGTGATTTCGCGGAAATCTTGGAGACCAGGCTTGCACAAGCGAAATTTATAACTTGGAGAGATGTCGGTATTCGCGGCGGCGAAGATTGGCGCAGAGAAATTGATCAGGCGATTAGAGAGTCTTTCGCTTTAATCGTAGTCGTAACGCCAGAAACCAAAGCCTCAGAATATGTCACCTATGAATGGGCGTTTGCTTGGGGCGCGGGAGTAAAAGTTATTCCTATATTGCTCAAAAAAACGGAATTACATCCACGCTTGGAATCGCTTCAGTATTTGGATTTTACCAATCGGAAGGCTCGCCCGTGGGACTCTCTGATTGAATTATTGCGTGAAGCGGAAGCGTCAAAACCACAAGAAGAGAAGCTTGCTAAGCCAGAAGAGATAAAAATTGATAATAAAAAGGAGCAGGGAGCATACAAACGAATGCTTGAGGCTTTACAAGATGAAGGTTGGACTTGGAGAAGTATTGAGAGGCTAGGAATTATCGGGGGCGTATCACAGGATGAGGCTTTAGATATTTTGCGTCGGGATTCTAATGTTATTTTTGGTATCGGCAAGAGTGGGCGAAGAATTGCCCGTCTGAAAACAAAATGATTTTGTTACCAAACGCCGCCACATACTACAGTGGCCCACATGAAGTCAGTACCGGGAGCGGTAGCGACTGGGTAAGCCACACCGCACAAACACGAATGGCTAATTCCTAACGACGCCCACTAACCACCCGCTCTTCAATCGCATCTCTTACCCGGTCGCTACCGCTCCCGGTTCTGACCTCATCGACTGCGTAGGATGACAGTTGCCTAGCAAAAAGCACGGGGTGATTATTGTCGGAGAATGTCTAACAGCTTCGTCTGAATTCAAAATTGCGCACACGACGAAACGGTCGAACTTGATAGCTCCAGCGAGATCCTTTGTCGCTCCTAACCGCGTACACGAGCAGTTGCTTTGCGTTCGTTGCGAGACCTTTGCCGCGCTTTGCGGTTAAGGCGAAGAAACACCGCGAAGGCGAAGAAACACCGCAAAGGTCGCCAAGCCAGACGCAAAGGTTCGCAAAAACACGGGATCGAGTTTTCAAACTGCACCCGCGTCGCAAGTTGCGTCGGTCTAGCAGTACGGTTTGGCTTTCCTGTATCATGCCCACGATGTTTTCGCGACGTTCATCCTTTGCTCGCATCGGCGCTTCAATCCTTCCGTTGATTTTGCTCTGGAGTTTTGTTGCTTGCCTGGCGCTTTGCGCAGAACACCTCGGCGAAGGCCACGACGACTCAGCTCAGGCCACCCTTCAGAGCATGGGCGACTCTCACGAGGATGAAAGTTGTCCGGTCCCGACCTCGTCGCTTTTGTTACCTTCAAGACAATCAGACGGTTCGGCTCCGCAAGTGGTAGGTGCGATTCATCCCCCGTGTCATATGGCGAGGGCGGCCGCTCACACAGCCACGAAACAATTGCGTTCTTCGGTGTCGAGATCAAGTCTGGCCTCCACTTCTGATCCTCCACTCAAACGGCTCGGCAGTCTTCGTATCTAACATTCTGCTGACAATCGACCACTTCGCGGCGGCTCTTCGAGTGAGCTGCGCGCCGGGCTTTTAGCGATATAACGGGCCCGGTCGCTACCACCACCCCACGCGGGCTGCCCGCGGGGGGACCCCGGATCGCTCCCGGTTCTGACTTCATCACAACGCACGTTCAGATTAACCATCGCACGGAGTGTTAAATGAAACGATTACTCACAGGCTTAGTGTTCTGCTTCGCAATGGCCATAACGGCGTCTGCCCAGGGTTCATCTGTGCAACTTGAAGGACAGGTCGTATGTTGTGCCGATTGCTGGTCGGAGGCGGATCGAACAAAAGTTGAATTCGGGACCGCGGAAGATTTGTTGAAAGCGCAATCGTGCGTAGCGGGTGGCGACCCCACGCTGCTGGCGGTGCGCGAGGGCGACAAGTTCACTCTGTATCAACTCGCGCCGGCAAAGTTTTCACCGGGAAAAAACTGGCTCGAGTTTATCGGCAAGCACGTGGCCGTGACCGGCACGTTGCAGCAGAAGAAGAACGTGGGCGTGATTCGCGTCGACACCCTCAAAGTGCTGAAGGTGAGTCTGGCGGAACAGGAAGCGGCGAAAGTTGTTGGAGCGGGGGCGGATCTCACACTCAAAGATCTATTTGGAAACGCGCAGGGGATCGCCGCGCTCAAGGGCCGGATTGTTGTGTTGAACTTCTGGGCCACTTACTGCATTCCCTGTCGCGCGGAGATGCCCGACCTGGCAGCCATCCAAAACGAATATGCGGCGCTCGGCGTGCAAGTGGTCGGCGCATCAACGGATGACTTGAATGATCGCGCCAAGGTTTTGCAGTTTGTGAAAGAGACGAAAGTTAACTTTCCGATCTGGGTGGGCGCTACCACGGCAGACATGATGCGCTTTGGGCTCGGCGGCGCTCTCCCCGGTACCGTGGTTATTGGCAGAGACGGGCGAATTGCAAAAGTGATTTCGGGAGTCGTTAATCAAGCGGAGCTCAGGAAGCAGATTGATTCAATGCTCGCTTCAGCGGAAAAGACAGCCGCGAAAGAGCGGAGGCAGGAACCCGAGAAAGTGGCTAACGCAAACAGGGCCGCAAACAGGGCGGCAAACAGTAAGGACAGCCCGGCTTCATCAGTGCCGAGTTGACCGCTTTGACCTGGCGAGGGCCGCGCCGTGAGCGGGGCAGGACAACAAGATAATCAACGATGGACGTATGGCGTGCGGGTGATTGCGAATCAGATCGACCGAGCGAAATGGCGCAACACCTTAACTTATAGATTTCATCCGCGCTTTACGGCTGGAGTGGAATACAACCCGTTGGCGGGGAAGGTTTCGCCGCTTGCCAATGTTGTAGCCTTGACCGAGACACATAAGCGGCCGGCCTTAATTCTCGGCACCAGCTCTGACCGAATAGGCACGCCGTTTGGCCAATCGTTCTATGCGACATTTAGTAAGAGTCTGAAACATCAGACGGGCTTACCTGTTGCCCCGTATGTCGGTGTTGCCTATGGAACGTTTGAGGATCGGTTGAGAATGATTGGCGGTGTCAGTCTCACGTTTAATCAGCACTGGAGTTCCACCATACTGTTTGATGGCGTGCGAGTGCACCCGACGGCAAACTACACGCGCGGTCGTCATCAGCTTGGACTGATTCTTGAACGCGGTCGAAATCCGGGAGCAAGCTACAGCATTTCATTCTAGTATCAAGGCAGAGGACGAATAATGAATGCGGCGATGGGTACTGGTCGAGACTGTTTTACTTTGCGAACCTTTGCGTGTTCTTAGCGTCCTTTGCGGTTAAACAAAACCCGACCGCAAGGTAGTAGCAGAGGTTCGCAAAGGGGCAAACTGATCCGCCAACCGGAGTTGACACCGAGAAGGATCGCAGTCAGGTTACTCGGATTACTGGTCTGTGGCTTGTCACAAAAGGAAAGGGTATGAAAACCAATAGGGTCATGGTTCTGTTTACTTTAGTCGTTCTGTTTGGCAGCGCTTCAAGTTCGAGCGCACAAGTCAAAGAGGTACGGATGCACATCGCAGGGTATCTCTGCGGCAATTGAGTGTTCAACATTCAGAAGGCCGTGAGCCGTCTCGACTACGCACCGAAACTTAAGGAGATAAAGATCACCGACATCAAGAAGGGGATTGGTGTGTTTACGCCGAAGCCTGAGAAGGCTGTTTGGTTTGCAGGTCTGAAAGAGAGCCTCAAGAAAGCCGGCTACACCCTCGCATCAGCAGAGATAACGGTCGTCGGCAAGCTGGAGCGGGAAGGGAGGGCGGTATTTCTGAAAACAGGGTCAGGCCAACTCTTCGCCCTCGAGGGCAGCACGCTGGATCAGACACTCGCCGGACTTGATGCCGGCAGCAGCATTGAGATCACGGGCGACTGGAAAACAGTTGGTAATGGCGCAGGCAGCAGTGAAGTGATCACCCCGAGAACAGCCAGAAGTGTTATAGCTGCTCCATCGTCAAGGGTTGGGCCGTTTCCGTCCCCGAGATTCATTTCTGCCAAGTTTACGGCTTCTGAACCTGAGCGCCTTGAAACAATCGAAGAGGTTGAGGAACCGGAAAGTTTCCCGAAAGCTACAGCCCCGATTCGTGTGACTTCTCCGGGCCTGACGGTCTACAAGGGAGGAGCGGTCGTTCCGCGTCTCTACTTCATCAAGCAGCACCTGGGAAATCTTAATGTTAACCGGCAGGTGTTTGATTTGAGCGTTTCTTATACACCTTCACCCCGCCTGCAGTTGGAGATAGAAATTCCGTTGGCCCACACGTCTTTCGACAATGGGTTGCAATCGGGTGACAGTAGCGGTCTTGGGAATATTACCTTATGGACCAAATACCGGTTTTTCCGGAGTGTGAAAACCTACGGCGATCGTCAGGCATCGGCGCGATTTGGCCTGGAACTGCCGACCGGAAAAAAAGACGCGCCCACCCAGGCTCAAGTTAACGCCCCCGCTTTCGTACGTCAGCAGTTAACTCCGATCAGCGGCGGATTCTCTCCGCACCTCGATGTTTCGTTCTCGCAAGCTGGGGGAAGGTTTATTTTCGGAGGCAACGCGGAAGTTGTCCTGCGTGGCGAGCGCGATGGCTTCCGCATGGGCCACGAAGTCCGCGTCAGCACTGATCTGGAGTATGTGCTCCTACCGCGCACTTACGAGGTCCCCGGGGGCGAGCTCTTCGTTATTCTCGAGACAACTTTTGTTCATAGAGGACGAGGGCATCTTAACAATGGCTCTGTAGCAGGTAGCAATTCAACGGAATATTTTCTCGCGCCGGGGCTACAATATGCGGCCGCTCCTCAATTTGTAGTGGAAGGCAGTTATCAGTTTCCGGTCATCCGGAATACAGGTTCGATGGTTCTGCGCACGGACCGAAACGTTCTCTTTGGGGTGAGATATCTATTTTGAAACTTAAAGCAATAGTAATCCTAATCTTCGTTTTGTTGCCGGTTGCCTCTGTTGCGCAGGCAACGAAGCCTCCCGCGAAGCTTCCTCAGCTGAATCTCAAGGACATAAACGGCAGGCAGATTCGCTTGAGTCAATACCGCGGCAAGGTAGTCCTGATAAACTTTTGGGCCACGTGGTGTCCCCCGTGCCGCGCGGAAATCCCAGACTTAGTTAGACTGCAGCGGGATTATCGAGGCCAGGGCTTGCGGGTGATTGGGGTAACCTACCCACCGCAGAAGCTATCTGAAGTGCGACAGTTTGTTCGTGAAGCAAAAATGAATTACCCGGTTGCGCTCGGAACCAAAGAGACAAAGCTCCGTTTTACCTCAAGCGAGACAATGCCGATGACATTTGTGATTGGCCGAGATGGAACGGTTCAGGATATTATTGAAGGCATCCTGCTGCCTGAGGAAATTGAGCAGAAAATAAAACCCTTGCTCAAATAAACGAGGCACTGGCTTCTTATCTCCCCGATAACGTAACAGCCACTTTGAAGGAGAATTGAAATGAAAAAATCAATGGTCTTAACTATTGCTATGTTTGTTGTGATGGGCTTGAGCGCGATTGGCGTCTCAGCGGAGACTAAAACAGCTACCATTCGCGTTGAAGGTATGAAATGCGCCAACTGTTCCGGGTCAGTGAAGAAGGCTTTGAAAGCAACTGCGGGTGTGGCGAAAGTTGAGGTTGATCACCAGACTCAGCAGGCCGTAATCGAATACGACGACGCGTTGGTAACCGAAGCCAAACTCCGCGAGGTCATAAACGCCACTGGCTTCAAAGCTGTGGAGTGAGACGTATTACAGCTACCGTGGTTTTTACAGGGGAAGGGAAGTCGAATGAGAACGAACCGTATTGTAGTGATTGCCGTCCTGAGCCTCCTGCTGATTGGCTGCAATAGCCAGGGGCAGGGGGACCTGGCTAAAAACAATGGGTCGGGATTAGTGGTCGCGCCGTCTCCGGCAGCTTCGCCAACTGGGGCAAAGCCGCAACTCGATGAGCACGGCCACGATCATTCCGTAAGTCGCGTTCCGGCATTTCTCACCGACGACTTGACTTTGAAGACCCTCGGTCCAACTCTCGCGCCGGAGAAGTTTGTGGGCAAGACTCGCGAAGCCTACAAGGCCGTGAAAGTGATTCCGCGAACGATCGCCCAGCTTCCATGCTACTGCGAATGTGACAAAGGCTTCGGGCACAAGAGTCTCTACAGTTGTTATGAAGACGATCATGCGGCGCATTGCGCGGTCTGTGTTGACGAAGTGCTCCTGGCCCTCCGGCTGCAAAAGGAAGAGAAACTTACGCCTGAACAAATCAGGGAACGCATCATTGCGCAGTATTCGGCTGCACCTTGACCGCTTTGTTAGTCAACAAAGATGCGTTCACTCCCCAACGCTGAAAGTAATGGGTAAGTTTCGCCCGCTGTTCGCAGTCGTCGGCCTCGCTCTCTTATTTGGCGGCTGCCTTCTCTCGACTAAACATCCCGCAGACGCTGAGTAACTAACAAACTTCCAGGCGCACAAGGGTGAATTTGATCAGCTCCTGAAGATGTTTCTTGCGGACAGGGAGTTGGGTCGAGTTGCGCCGGACTTCACCCGGCCCGATGATCCGCGCACCGTCGGAGTAAGTCTTGAAAGATTAGGGGAATACCGGAAGCTTTTTAACACGCTCGGGTTGTCGAATGGGATCGAGGGCTACAAAGAAAAGGATTTGATTTACTTTCGCGCCTCTGCTCAGGGACTTGCAGTCAGCGGGTCGGGAAAGGGTTACGCTTTTGCGGTCGTACGCCCAGCTGTGGTGGTCCATAATCTTGACAACTATCGGTCTGAGGATAGCCGTTCGTTCACAGCTTTTCGTCACATTGAAGGCAATTGGTACCTCTACCTTGAGTTCGAAGATTGAGGACGAGCGAAGACTTAAGCGAATAACACCCAGATGACCCTAACTCTCTGTTTTCTTCGTCATGGGCAAACCGAGTTCAGCCGGGAGAACAGGTTTTGCGGTTCGGGGCTCGATCCTGGGTTAACGTCGGACGGTCATGAGATGGCCAGGGCCTTCGCCAACGCTTACGGATCGAAGGCCTGGCAGGCGATTTATACCAGCAGTTTGCAGCGCACAATCGCAACCGCCGCCCCAATTTGCGAAGCGGTGGGAATGAAGTCTCAAGTGTGCGCTGATCTAAATGAAATCGGTTACGGCAAGTGGGAAGGCCTCACTAAGGAAGAAGTGGACCTGGCCTATCACGATGATTACATTAGCTGGCTGGCTGATCCCGCATGGCACGCGCCCACGGGAGGGGAACTGGCCGTAGAGATCGCCCGGCGTGCGTTGCGCGTATTAGAGGACATAGAGCGAGATCACAATGACGGCAGTGTCCTCATCGTTTCACACAAAGCTACGATCAGAATCATGCTATGTAGTCTGTTGGGGATTGATGTGGGGCGCTTTCGCTACCGGCTGGCCTGCCCGGTCGGTTCGGTTTCTACCGTCGAGTTTTCTCCGGCGGGTCCCTTGCTACACTCGCTGGCGGACCGATCTCACTTAAGTGAGGCTCTTCGCTCCTTACCAGGCACTTAATCGGAAACGAGTTGAGTCGGGGTTTAGGGAACGACGGGGCAAGGCCGAACGACGGGAACTTCCCTGACTTCGGCTCGTAAGTACCAACCGTGAGACACTTCACGACCTCCATAGAGATCTATTGCGGCCTGGTGGTCGTGCTTGTCCTCATCAAAATTTTCTTTCTCATATCTCCGGTAACCATGCCCGTAGCGGGCAACGAAGCAGCGTTTGCCCCTCTGACGATCCTGATAGTTGCAGTCATGGGTCTGCTCGGATTGTTGCTGGCCCGCCGGACAGGCTTTCCAGAGATTTGGGATGAACGGATCTCAAACCGGCAACGGTTCCTCATTCCATGCGTCATCGGACTGGTTTACGGGCTGGCAACAGTTGGCCCGCTCATGCTGGGAATCTCAAATCGTGTGCATCCGCTCGCGGTCAGTTCTGATGTTCACGTAAAGTTCCCGCTCTCAATTCCTTACTACACTTACGGAGCGCTGTTCCTCGAAATACTTTTGCGCCTGTTTGCGTGCCGCTAATCGTGTGGCTTATCTCGACTGTAGCTCTGAGGGGACGGGGGCAAACAGCAGCTTTTTGGTTTGCCGCGTTCGTGGTGGCGATGTATGAGCCAATGCCTTACCTCATGCAGGACATCGCGGACAATACCGCGGTTCGGTGTGGGTTATTTTGAAGGTCATTTCAGGACCGCTTTTCATTTCAAATGTTGCCGCCGCATACCTCTTCCGTCGATACGGCTTCCTCGCGCCCGTTGTGATGCGTCTCTCACACTATCTCATTTGGCATATCATTTATGGCGGACTCATCTGAGCCATTCCGTGGTTGGTTCTCGTCACATCACATCGTTTCAAAACAGAATTTAAGTTCGCCTCAAAGGATTCTGAAGGATTCTGATGCATGTCCGTGTGCTACAGGCGGAGACAATTACCTTTATTAAGGTGAATTGATGTGGGAACAGCCATTGCAATACACAGCGCAAGCTTCATAAGCTGTACCATTTTCATAAGGGGAGACAAGGGATACATGTCAGCAACACAAACGTCATTTACAGGAACAACAACAGACACGGGAAACGGCAGCGAAAAGCCTGTCGCTAAGCGTGATGCAGCGGAGTCGGTGCTCAAGGTAGTGGACAACACCACTCAGAAAGCAACCGGCATTAGCCTATTCCATATTCTTACGCTCGGCGCCATCGGCGCATCGATTGCGCTATTCTTCAGCGGAAAGCAAAAGGCAGGAATCTTTGTGGGTCTCTGGCCACCAACGTTTCAAGCTCTGAAAGCCGTTGTCGATAAAGGCAAGGAAACGGCTTAAGCGCTTCCAACATCGACTGAAAGGCCTGGGCAAGAATGCTCGGGCCTTTTCTTTTGGCTCGAAGTTGCAAGTAGCCTGGGTGTCGTATGGTCAACTCTTTGGAGTGCGCCGACCTGTCGGCGCTTTGGCCTTGTGGTTTAGCCTTGATTGCTCGGATGCTTCTAAGATTGCTGCACCATCCCGCCGCGGACCAAAGCGCCGACAGGTCGGCGCACTCCAGGGAGTTGACTCACCATCGTTCGGGTTGTCTTGTAATTCTCAAGGGATCTGGCAGATCATTGAACCGCTCACACGCAATTGTCTTAAAACTTCTGACTGGGAGAACGGATGAAAAAACATTTTTCGGGGATAGTGCTGTTGCTGATGGTATTGACGTCATTCGCGCAGGCGCAGCAGGCAGCCAGATCGGCGAGGCTGGTAACTCAAAAAGCCTTTTTCAATAATCTGAAAAAGATGTGCGGGCAAAAATTTGAGGGGCTAACTGACTTTCCTCAGAATGCCGATCATCCGATGGTGGGCAAGAAGCTGCTGATGTCCGTCGGGCCTTGTTCTAAAAACGAAATCCGTGTGCCGTTTCAGGTTGGTGACGACAAGTCGCGAACGTGGATACTCACCTTTGGCGTCAGGGGGCTGCTTTTCAAGCATGATCACCGGCACCCGGACGGAACTCCGGATCAGGTAACGAATTATGGCGGATGGGGCGACGAGCAAGGCAACGCCAACAAGCAGAATTTTCCAGCCGATCCGGATACGGTGAAACTGATCCCCGAGGCAGCGACAAATATTTGGACGCTCGAAATCATTCCCGAGAAGCAGCAGTTTATGTACTACCTCGAGCGGAACAATCAACCGCGCTACCGAGCTTACTTTGATCTGAAGCCGCCCGCGGGGTCGACACAGAAGCCCGCAACGATCAAGGCACGCTAGCTCGCCGTTAATAATTATTCAAGAAGGCAGGGACAGAGCCACCTCACCGGGTTCACTTTCATTTCGCTGGCATAACTCCTGCAATGCGCAAGAGCAGGGACTCCCTGTTTCAGCCAACGTGTCTGCGCGTTAATCCATTTGCTAAGCAAAACGGTCCCTCCAAAGGCTATTTACCATGAGCGACGCAACTTCTATAGAGTTGACTGGCTTTACCCCGAACCCAAATCTGCGGCTTTTCACCACAGTCCTTCCAGAATTCCCGTCCGTTTCTCTGAGTATTCAATCGAAACTTTTCCACCACGACATTAAAACTGAAAAGAGCCAAACATGAACCCACCTAAACTGTCACACCTTATCTACAGCAGCGACGCGACTCCTGGACTGGAGTCACCGGACCTGAAAGGGATTCTGGAAAAAGCGCGAGTAAAGAATGCCGAAAAATTGATAACCGGAATGCTACTTCACACCGAAGGGAGTTTTTTCCAGGTACTTGAAGGTGAAGAGTCTGCGCTATTGCAGTTGTTCGCGGTCATCAGTTCCGATTCACGCCACACCAGAGTTACCAAAATCATTCAGGAGCCAATCGCAAACCGCTCCTTTGGCGAGTGGACCATGGCGTTCTCAGACATTGATTCGGATGAGCTGGAAGGTATCCCCGGGGGCAACGATTTTTTTCAGGACGGCGAGTCGTTCAGCAATCTTAAAGCTGGCCGGGCCAAGAAACTGTTGGCAGCTTTTGCGAGTGGCCGCTGGCGCGCTCGCCTTGATGGAGGGGCAGAGTGACTGCGGCGTCCAAACGAAAGCATGAGATGGAGCTACTCGACTTTACCTTCGCCTTTCAACCGATAGTGGATACCGTTGCGAGGAAAACTTACTCGCATGAAGCTCTGGTTCGCGGAGTGAATAATGAGTCGGCTTATCAAATCTTGCAGCAGTACACTGGGCGCGATTTAGCAGTTTTTGATGCGGCCTGCCGCTCTCGCGCGATTGACCTAGCATCGCGAATTGGACTTGATACTTTTCTCAACCTCAATCTGCTGCCAAGTGCTGCGCTCGATTTAGAGGTCGGACTCAATTCCACAGTGGAAGCGGCAAACCGCAACGGCTTCCCGCTGGAACGACTTATCGTCGAGGCTACCGAAGTTGAAGCCGTTAGCGATCTGGTTCGCTTTGCTGAGGTGCTGAATGAATACCGGCGAGCGGGAATCCGGCTGGCAATCGACGACTTTGGCGCCGGGTATGCCGGCTTGAGCCTGCTCTCCGAGTTTCAGCCAGACTTTCTCAAGTTGGATATGGGGCTTGTTCGCGGGATTGAATCACACGGACCGCGGCAGTCAATCGTCCGGGCGATTGCACAAGTCTGCGTTGATCTGGGAATTGATTTCGTCGTCGAGGGTGTTGAGACAGTCGATGAGTTTTCCTGGTTTACCGATTTGGGAGTAAACCTCTATCAGGGATACCTGTTTGCGAAACCCATGTTTGAAGCAATGCCGCTTATTAACATTCCGGACCTGGCTGCTGGCGGCCCACACGTCGATCGCATCCTACTTCCCGATCGAAGTGTGGGCCGCACCAGTCGCCTTACTGACTACTGTTCTCACGTTCCCAATGCCGGTGTTGTGCAATCGCTCCGATAAATTCTTTGGTAAAGTTTGTGGTTACCTCAGCCCGACTGGTGATTACACCCGCGTTTGCTACCACTAATTTTCCAGTCGAGTTCGTTTCACTAAACTTTTCACCGAGCGACTTCGCCAGAAATCCCACTCCCGTTCCACTGGCAGCGATAGCCTTGCAGTGTTTGTGTGCTTCGCTGACGAACTCTCGCGCTTCTTCCAGTTGTTTGAGTACATCGACGCTCTTATCGCCGCCCGGTATGTAAAGAGCGTCGAACAAAACTGACGATCCGGTTAGAAAACTAAAGTCCACTTTGAGCTCAAGTCCGTCCGCTCCAGTTACTATCCCCAGCCGCGGGGCGATTGTCTTGGGCACTGCCCCGGCCGTCAGCAAAGCTTTGCTCATTTCGTCAAATGCGGCATCGTCAAATCCATCCGCCAGCAGCACTGCGATCTTGCGCGTCTTGATCGTGTCATTCGGAAAACTCGGATTGCCAACCTGCCTGAGTGTCGGCGAAGCATCTACCGCTTGCTCTACGCGCTTCGGTTGGAATTTCCTCGGGTCGCCATCGGCCGGAATACTCATGTTCATCGGTTTGTCGAGCTTCTTCGGGACAGCCATGCCCAGACCTTCGGCAACACTATTGGCAAGTCCCTTATCCACCTGGGCCAACAGCCCGAGCATGCGTTCGCGAATCGCCGGGGTTTCGAGTTTTCCTAACTCGAAGCGCAATGCGCGGATGATGTGGCCTTTTTCAGGCTCGCTCTGGCTGTTAAAGAAGAGAGTGGCCTGGCTGAAATGGTCGAAGAAGCTGGCGCTACGCGCGCGAATCTTCTTGGCGTCAATGCGTTCCGCGAAACTGGTGAATCCACCCATGTCTGCGCCGGCCTGAAACGGACAACCACCGCGAAGGGTGTTTGGCTCGTAGCTCGTCTGCCCGCGATTCACTGTCTGGCGCATGAAACCGTCACGCTGATTGTTGTGAACTGGGGCGACCGGACGATTAATCGGAATCTCGTGGAAGTTTGGACCACCGAGCCGGATCAATTGCGTGTCTGTGTATGAGAAGAGACGACCCTGCATCAGCGGATCGTTAGTGAAATCAATGCCGGGGACGACGTTGCCGACGTGAAAAGCCACCTGTTCGGTTTCGGCAAAGAAGTTATCCGGATTCCGGTTGAGAGTTAGTTTGCCGATACGTTGCACCGGCACAATCTCTTCGGGAATGATCTTGGTGGGGTCGAGCAAATCAAAATCAAAGCTGTGCTCGTCTTTTTCCTCGACGATCTGCACGCCAAACTCCCACTCGGGAAAATCGCCGTTCTCGATTGCTTCCCACAGATCGCGCCGGTGAAAATCAGGATCCTTTCCGGAAATTTTTTGCGCTTCGTCCCAGACCACCGAATGGAGACCGAGCAGCGGCTTCCAGTGAAACTTAACGAAACGCGATTTGCCGCGCTCGTTAATGAATCGAAAACTGTGAACGCCAAAGCCTTCCATCATTCGGTAGCTGCGGGGAATAGCCCTGTCTGACATTACCCACATGATCATGTGCATCGACTCGGGCATGAGCGAAATGAAATCCCAGAAGGTGTCGTGTGCCGACGCTGCTTGCGGTATTTCATTGTGTGGTTCCGGTTTCACGGCGTGGACCAGATCAGGAAACTTCATCGCGTCCTGGATGAAGAACACGGGAATGTTATTGCCGACGATGTCGAAGTTTCCCTCGTCGGTGTAAAACTTGACTGCAAAGCCGCGCACGTCGCGCGCGAGATCGGTTGAGCCCCTTGAGCCGGCAACTGTCGAGAAACGCACGAAAACCGGGGTCTTTACCGATGGATCCTGCAGGAAGCCGGCTTTCGTATACTCAGACATGGATTCGTAGACCTGGAAGTAACCATGCGCTGCCGAGCCGCGCGCGTGAACCACTCTTTCAGGAATGCGTTCGTGATCGAAGTGAGTAATCTTCTCGCGCAGGATGAAATCTTCGAGCAGCGTCGCGCCGCGTTCGCCGGCTTTGAGCGAGTTTTGATTGTCGTTGATCCTAACTCCCTGATTGGTGGTGAGAAACTCGCCACCACTGTCTTCGGTGTTCCTTTGCAAGTCGTCGATCTTAGCGTCATTGTTTCGCGGATCAAGTTTCGCGTCTGTTCGTGCTGCGTTGTCGAGCGCTTTAGCCTTGTTCACAACTTTTTTCGCCGGTTCTTTAGTTTGTTTCCCTGATTTCCTGGTAGTCATCGTTTCTCCCTTAGACAGGTAGGACAGGCATTCCTGCCTGTCCACATTTCATTTTCGGCCCCACCCGGGACAGGCAAGAATGCCTGTCCTACCTACGCTTTCGTGGCGCGTGACTGCTTCGCCTCCGCAGCTTCGATCGCGGTTTCCACGTCTTGTTCCTCTTCGGGCGGTGGTAACACGGCAGGCATTCCCAGCGACTCAATCCAAAGTTCGCGAGTCCACCCGCTAGTGTGATAGAGGTGCTCGTCTTCTTCCGGCTCAACCTGATCGTAGCCTTGCTTCAAGGCAGCGGCCTCATCTCCGGTGGAGTTTTTCGTGATCTCGCCAATCAAACTCCAGTTGAGATGGTCCTTTGTTTCAGCGAGGGTGACACACTCGGCCGCCACTATTTGTGCTGCCTGCAGATCCGGTCCGCGCAAAGCCATTTCCATCGCCTGAACGAGTGAATCGCCGATGTGCCGCACGATTTTCCGGCCGGGCGTCTCCACCTCAGGATCCAAACCCTTTTCCTTAAGAAGATCTGAAACGACCTGAACATGCGTCTTGGTCTGTTCGAGATATTTGGTCCATTCTTCTTTCAAATCCTCGTTAAGCGCGCAACGCAGAGCTGTGCTGTAAATCTGTACGCCACCTTTTTCTGTTTCGAGCGCCTGATAAAGCAGTTCAGCGACCTGGCTGGTATTCAAACTTGTGTCCTTCATATTCCCCCCTGATGGTTTTAGCGAGTGTTAATGCAGAGTGTCAGTAGCTAGCAAATCAAAGGCCGAGACGAGGATTGGGAAAGTAGGTTCTGCTTCGTTCGATAAGCGGACGCGCCGGTTGCCGTGAGACGTAAACGTGTTCTAAAACGAGTGGCTGTGGGTAGCGAGCGGTGGGAGTTGGCAGTGGGCAGCTGGCAGTGGGCGGTGATCAATACCCGCAACGCGGGCTTCTCCGCTCCGTCAGGAGCGTGATGTTTATAGCCAACGACAAACCAACGTCCGGCGCTCCGTCAGGAGCGCAATGTTGATCTGACAGCTGAGAAGTCCTGGCAGTGCAAAAATCGAACTTCTCATCGCTTGGAAAGAGTTGAATATGATAATTTTGGGTGCTTTCAGTCAGAATGTTCAACATTACACAGACGTCGTGGGCTCATCAGGATACGTCAATGAACCCAGTCAAAGTTGCGCAGGCAATTTCAGACTGACATCGGCCAGGAGCTAACGACTATCGTGGGTGGAGATGATAATGATCTATCGCAACTCTGCACTACTGCTATTCCTGTTGCTGCTGTGCTGCGGAACTGCCAGTGCGGGTGACCCGGTCGTTGTTGGTCAAACGGCGCGCATCCGTTCTGTCGTACTTAACGAAGACCGGAACTATCAGGTCTATCTGCCTGAGAGCTACGCATGGGCGAAGGATCGTCGCTACCCGGTCCTTTACGTACTCGACGGCATGACCCATTTTCGCCACACGGCGGGTTCAGTCGGCTACCTTGCCGCCCACGGAGAAATCCCGGAAATGATCGTGGTCGCGGTCGCCAGCACCGTCCGTATCAGGGATTTCACGCAGACGGACTGGCCCGAAGCATGGGTCGGGGGAGGTGGTGCGAACAACTTCAAACGCTTCCTGTCTACTGAGCTGATACCGAACATTGAGCGGACTTATCGAACGGATGGGTTCCGGGTACTCTCAGCTCATTCTGCCGGGGGCCAGTTTGCCCTGTACTGTTTGACGTCCGAGCCGTCACTTTTCAAAGCGTATGTTGCGTTGAGCCCGAGCCTCGACTGGGACAAGAACCTGCCGCAAAGGTCACTGGAGAAGTCTTTCGAATCGAGCCGCAGTTTGCCGGCATTCTTGTATGTCGCACGTTCGGATGATTCGGGGCGCGCTTTGGCCGACTACGACCGACTGGTCGAGACGCTTAAGACTAAATCCCCGCAGGGATTTCGCTGGCACAGTCAGGCCTTCCCGGAAGAAACACACATGAGCATTCCCTTGCTTGCTCAGATCGACGCCTTGCGCCACCTCTATTCGGGATACAGGTTTCATAACGACAAGTTGGAAAAAGGCTTTACGTTCGCGCAACAACATTTTCAGGACGTGTCGAAAAGGGTGGGCTGGCCCCTCGCCATTCCGGAAGACGTAATCAACAGCCTGGGGTATGCCGCGCTGTCAGAAGGGAAGACCCAGGATGCTATTGCATTGTTTAAGCGTAATGTGGAGAGCAATCCCTACTCCGCCAGTGCCTATGACAGCCTGGCAGACGGTTATGCGAAAGCCGAGATGTGGAAGGATGCCGCACTCGCATCAGACAGAGCTCTCGCATTAGCCACTGAGTTCAACCATCGTAGGCTTCCTTACTTCATCGAGCAGGCAAAAAAGATGAATGAACGACTCAAACAGAAGTAGGAGATGAGTCCTTTGGATCGGCAAGGCTAAGCGGTTCGCACAGGCGGGGGGGCCAGGGTTTAGGCGCTTCGATAGTTTTGTAGATGCTTCAAACCATTACCTGCATTTTTCTTTTAGTGTTTGCCTGCGCGCCGGTCGCAGCTGAAGACTGGCGCGGCATAAAACCTGGCCAGTCGACACGGCAGGACGTAGTTCGCGAATTTGGGCGGTGCTCAGATTTAACCCAACCATGTGAAATTAATTTGCCGCAAGAGGACCTGTACATCACGTTCTCTGGCCCTGACCTCTGCCAGAATGATGTTCCGCCCGGTACCGTTTTGTTGATAGAGCGCCAGCTGGCGGACCCAGCCACGATGCCCTCATTAAATTTGAATCCCAGGAAATTCAAGAGATTCGATCCAACCTGGCCGCGTCGTATTGGTTATCAAGGGTACCTTGATGATAAGGCCGGATTGGTGATGAAGGCTTTCAACCATCAAGTCTTCCAAATCAATTATGTTCCGGTGGCGTCCCAACGTAAGCTCTGTCCAACCTATTACCGCAACCCGAAGGCGTTTGTCGAAACCTACGTGGAACATGCGCCCATGGTTTTTCTAAAATGCCCGAAGGATCCGGTCTTGGCTGGGGACGTACTGCACTTCAAAGCCGAATACAATCGTGGCCTTTCCATTGTCCTCATCTGGAATGTTAGCGCCGGAAGAATTGTTGAGGGCCAGGGCAGACGGTATATGGCCCTGGACACATCGGGACTTGAAGGCCAAACAATATCGGTGGGAATCTCTCGAGCGGACTCTAATATGTTCGTAAGTAACGATTCTTGTAGGGTCAAAATCTCCGCAAGCCCAACTCCCTAAACTTCGCGCGGCGAGAAGCAGCTCATGTTTAATCATGTCCAAAGCCAAATAGGGTTCCAATCAAGCTCAGCGGTTTTAGCGGGCAAAGGAGTATCCGAATGAATCGACCGCCCAGGGTGGTTGCCTCGATCTTGATAGGCTCGTTTTTCCTGGCTGCGAGCTGTTCTCCGTTTAATCGGAATACACCGCCACCCTCGATTCCCTTTGACACGTCATACTCCGCGCCCAGCGATTGGAAGCTCATAGACGACGGACTCTGGGGACTGCGGCTCAATGTTCCGCCTACGTTTCAGGACAAGGGATTCGTCAAGAAGTCTCTTTGGGTCCATGAAGGAACCAGTGTCAGGTTGATTATTGATTTCGGGAATACGTCATCGGATTCTCTGAAACAACAGCAGCACTACTCAGAAGTTCGTCTACCAATAAACGGATTGCCGGCTTTGGTGTGCACATACGAGCAATCAAACAATGTAACTGCCGGCTCGCTGAAGAAAGTGATTGCGCTGTTTTTTCTTGAAAAACGAGAGCGCTTAGGCGCGACGCGCGAACCTTCGTACCGAGTTGAGTATGCTTCGGACGATGACCGGAATATCGCTTTGCAGATTCTGCAGACGGTTCGATTTTACGATTCGTAACTGTCGAGCAAAAAGCTTGCAGCTAATGTCGCATTCTACTTCCAGTTTGAATCCCGCTTCAGTTTAGGAGGTGCCGTGTCTTCTTCGGTCAGCATTCGCCAACTTACGCCCCACGACCTGACGCTCATGGCAGCCCTGTTAACGACCTTCGGTGAAGCCTTCGAAGAGGTGGAGACTTATGGTAAGAATCGACCCGGGGAGGAGTATCTCCGGCGGCTACTCGGGAGCGACTACTTCATCGCGCTTGCTGCCTTGAAGGAAGACGAGGTCGTCGGCGGCATCGCGGCGTACGAGCTGAAGAAATTTGAGCAGGAGCGTAGCGAGATCTACATCTACGATTTGGCTGTCGCCGAGGCGCATCGACGCCAGGGCGTCGCCACGGCGTTGATCGAGGAACTCAAGAACATTGCGGTGGCGCGCGGGGCCTATGTCATTTTTGTGCAAGCGGATCTCGGTGATAATCCAGCGATCGAGTTGTACACAAAGATGGGAGCGCGCGAAGATGTGCTGCACTTTGATATAGCGGTTGGCGGCAGCATTCGCACGCCGCAGCTGAAGGAAGACCGTTAGACGTAAACCGAGAGGATGTCGTTATGAAATTGAGGTATAGCCGACTGCTGTTAATTCTTGCCCTTGGCGTCATTGGCAGTTCGTCAAAAGCGCAAAAGAGCTCCAATGAAAATTGGCGAGATGTTGAGCCTCAAACCGTGACGCTCTTTTCTCGGGCAAAATACAAAGACCAGTTTGTGGGATATGGGAAGTCCGCTTTTAGTTTTATGCACGGCGTAAGAAGCGATGCCGGGGCGCAAATCACACGCAACAACTATGAGCTCGCCTATGGCGGTATTAATTGGAACAACGATAGCGACTGGTTCACAGTGACGATGGTGACGGATGATTGCAGCCGGATCAAAGATTTAGGTGCCTTGAAGTGGTCTGACGTGTGTGATGTTCCTTTTCTGGCCGCGAGCGTCATGCCGCAAGGTGGCGTCAGGATGCCGCGGAGGACAGAAACCTACGAAGAGTCGTCGAATGGGCAAGTCGCCAAAGTTGTCGCCGGTCACATGTATGTTGTGCATTCAAAAGATTCAACATCTGATTTCTATACTTTGTTTCGGGTCGAGAAACTTGTACCGAGTGACGAAGTAACAATTTCCTGGAAAGTAGTGCCGTCGCCGGAGCTGTAAGGTTAAGTTCGCGATGACTTTTATCGCTATCGCGAAGATGGAGCGAACAGAGTCGTGCAAGTCCCTAAACATTTTGATGAAGTCTGTGCGAGATTTGCTCGGTTGCTTTGGCATGATTCGCGTTTGATAGGGTTGCAATTAACAAAGGACGAAGAGGCCCATGAATATTCCGTGCAACTGGATTTGCTTTTGTACGAGAAAAATCATGAGGGCAAATCAGTGAGGAACAAAAGAAGAGTCACCTTCAAAGACTGCAGAGTAATGCAAACAGATTTGGATCTACTTGGTGTCTTGGTATGTGGGGGTGATATTGCCTATGGCGACTGCCATCTAGATGCGGTGGAGTACGAAAGGGAGCATAGACGTAAGTTGCAGGAGTTTGATCTACCACAGGCGAAGAACCCATTGGATTCATGTCTTGTTTTCCATATCGCGATGATTCATCCGGGTGGGGAAGTAATCGTCTACGCAAAGGATTTCCAGGTTCGTTAAGCTTGATTGCTGATTGCGCGCCGTTGATGCCCATCCTTGGGGGCGCTGGTGTGGCCTGGAAAGAAAAGCTTTGGTTCCATGGATTTTGTCTGGGCAATCCTGGTTAATCTGGTCGTACCCCTTGCGGGCCTTCAGGTCTTTTTCTGGCTACGCAACAAAATGCGCGCAGCAGAGATTGAGCGCCCACCCGTAATCCCACTCTTCCTAATCTTCGCAACGTATGGAGGCTGGCTGATGATTGCCCTTACGTTGCTGTTTTGGTATTGGTCAGGGATGGCCTTGCTTGGTCTGATGTACCTGATATTTATTGCACCCTTTGTAATGATTGTCCTGGCGGCGCTGATGTATCGTCAAAGGCGACTCTCGCGATATCACTTCGGCTTGTTTATCGCCAGCGGGATTTATCCTTGTGTGATCAGTCTGGTGTTTCTTTACTCGCTCTTGACTGGCGGCTCTTCCGATTGAGTGCCGGATTGGATGCAATGCGGAAGACGCGCTTTGAACGCGTGGCAAAGTTAACCCGTAGTCTAAGGAGACTGAATGAAAGAATGAAAGCAGAGTTCAAGAGCGCTTGGGGTTATCAGGGTGACAACATGAACTTGCCGGTGCTGAACCTGGAAGCGGCCATCCCTTTCTACGTGTCGGTAATGGGCTTCCGGATTTTGTCGCGGATCGAAGCGCCGCCCAGGTCAGTTGTTCTGGGCAGGGACGCTATCCAAATCGGGTTGGTCGAAAACGGCGGCGACGCGACGCAGGACGGCTGCGCTTTCGAGGTCACTAGTGTCGAAGACGCCGTCGCGGAGATGAATGAAAACGGCCTTGAAAAGAAGATCTCCGCCTTCGACATCGAAAAACACGACGATACGTCATGGAAGGTCTTTTACGTGATTGCGCCGGACGGTCTCTGTTACTGGTTTGGCGAACTTCAAACAGAAAAGGAAACGGATGACTAGATCCGCGGGAAAGCGGAAAGGGTTAAGACCGTGAAGCTCGCAATTTTCGATATTGACGGTACGCTGACAAACACGAACAGCGTCGATGATGGATGCTTCATCAGAGCCTTGTCTGAAGCTCATGGCCTTACCGGAATAAGTACGGACTGGGCTTCATACCCACACACCACGGACTCCGGAATCACAGCCAAAAATTTTCAAGAGCGATTTGGTCGCGAGCCTGAAGACTCTGAGTTAGATAAGTTGAGATCTTGCTTCGTGAAAATGTTGAATGAGCAGTATGAGTCAAACTCTTCCGGTTTTGCCGAAATTGCCGGTGCTTCAGTGGCGCTAAGTGCGCTGATGCGAGAGGCTGATTGGGCCATAGCGATTGCTACGGGTTCGTGGCGTGAATCTGCTTTATTGAAGTTGAGAGCGGCGAAGATCGATTTTGACGGTATACCAGCCGCCTTTGCTGAAGACGGATTATCGAGAGAAGAGATTTTGCAATCGGCCGTATCTCATGCTTTGGAACAGCACCAGCTGAGCAGCTTCGGAAAGATCGTTAGCATTGGTGATGGTGTATGGGATGTGCGCACCGCGTGCCGTCTTAATTTCGCATTTCTCGGGGTCGGTGGTGGAGACCGGGCGGCGATCCTGGGCCGATCGGGAGCGAAACATGTAATTGAAGATTTTGCTGATCATGGTCGTTTCATGAGCTTCCTGAATCAGGCAGAGATTCCGCGAGTGGAGTGTCCGCGATAACCTCGCTGCGGGTGCGCATGCTAAGTCTCAGCGTTCTCCGCGGCTTGGGGTCATAATTATTTATGCCGCTCTGCAGAGACGCTGATAACCCCCGGGTCAACCAGAGGTCCTGAAGTGAACTATAAAGACTCCTTCAGTTTGCTCGCTCGCAGGTCACGCGTTATTCTCAAGGCCCCAAAAGACTGGTGAGCGAAAGTGCAGGTGGACGAACTCCATCTTCCCGGTTTTCCTTATGCCTACGCGCAAATCGGCGAATACAAAACAACGCACCTTAACCGATTCTTTACAGGAATACGGACGTGGCGTGGCCGGCGGGCTCATGTTCAGCCTTCCACTGCTCTACACAATGGAAGTCTGGTGGACCGGCATTGTCGCCCATCCTTTCCGGCTGGTCGGTTATGTGCTGGCCACTTTTGTTTTGTTGATTGGCTACAACCGCTATGCAGGTTTGCGGCGCGATTCGAGCATGGCGGAAGTGGCGATCGACTCAGTAGAAGAAATGGGGATCGGTCTTTTGCTCGCCGGCCTGGTCCTGTTCTTACTTGGGCGTGTGACAGCTGAGATGTCATCGTTGGAGGTCGCCGGAGTGATTGTTCTGGAAGCGATGACGGTCGCCATTGGCGTGTCGATCGGTACTGCACAACTGGGAGCGGGCGGCAAAGACGATGAAGGACTCGGAGAGGGTGGGGAACTGGGAACTAGTTTCGGCGGCCAGATCGTAATGGGATTCTGCGGCGCCGTTCTTTTTGCCGCCAATGTAGCGCCGACGGAAGAGGTCATCGTTATCGCAATCGAAGTGTCGTGGTTGAGATTGATTGGGCTGGCAATTCTCTCGCTTCTGGTCGCTTTTATGGTTCTGCACTTTAGTGGCTTCAAAGGCGCTGATCAGTTTGTGCACGCTGATCACCCAACCATTATTTTGCTCGGAACCTTTACTACATACTCGATTGCGTTAATAGCTTCGGCCCTTATACTTTGGTTCTTTGGACGCTTCGACGACGTAACTTTATTCACCGCGCTGGCCCAGACAATAGTATTGGGAGTGCCTGCGACGCTTGGTGCATCCGCGGGAAGGTTATTGCTGCAATGAAAAAGCTACAGAAGAATTGGTTGGAGTGGGCAGTGTTTGCGGTCGGACTGATCCTGGTTACCTCGGCGCTGGGGTATCTTTTCTACGCCGGCGTATCGATGGGCAATGAACCGCCGAGCATTGAAGTGCGGCTCGGTACTCCGGAGCCGAGGCAATCGAATTTCGCTGTGCCCGTCACCGTTCTGAATCACGGTGACGAAACTGCGGCGTCAATACGAATCGAGGTGGTGATGCAAAGTAACGGTGCTGAGCCGGCGCGAGGCGAACTGGATATCCCTTTTTTGCCGCGCAATGCTACACGCGACGGTTGGGTAACCTTCGACCAGGATCCGCGTAAGGCTCAGCTTCGTGCGCGAGTACTCGGTTATCAAAAACCCTGAGGGCCCGAACCTGAACAAACTAAACGTTGCTATCCTCGCTCTTAACCTCCGCCATCGCTTCCGGTTCTAACTCCTCGGCGCTCTTGTTTAGTTTGATAAACACGCCCCAGGCGGCGAGCAGTACGCCTGCCGCAATCCCGATAGTGGCGGCGTGCGGCAATCGTGATGGATCATCATGAGCGAGTTCGAAGACACTCACCAAACACTCGATTGCAAGGGCCACAACTACCACTACCATGAACCGGGAGAGAAATCGCCGCACACGTGTAGGCGAGCTCACGTGCACCTTGCGAAGCACCTCTTCCTCGAGGACTGTTTGTCCAAGTTCCAGCGCCACCACCGCAATGGTCAACAAACCAACACTCTCGAGAACTGAATTGAAACGGTCCCTCAGCTCCAGGCCCGTGTTTGGATTGAGTCCATGCCAAAGCTCCAGGGCGGCGAAGAAGGTCAGTGCAAGGCCACTGCAGATGAATAAGATAATGATTGCCGAATAACTGACAGTGAATAATTTCTTAATGGCTTCCAAGGCATTTCTCCTTTGCCAATCCTACGCAGTGGCCAAACTGTGGAGGCGCAAAGGCCACCTCTGCCGGGCACGGGCATCCGATCATGATAATTGGAGGAGGGGGAACACGCAGTGTAACGCGATGCGCGGAGTTTTCGCACGCCGGAACTGAAGCCATACGAACACTAACCACACGAAGCCATACGAAGCCACCCGGAGGTGCTCAATGTAGGTTAGTGTTCTTTGGTGGATCTAACTTGTTAGGGAATCTACGGATTCCTGTTCACTCCGGAAGTGGGCCGGGTGGAGGTTCGAGGCGGAGGAGTTCTGTTCGGCGCCGGCTCACCCTTCGGCGCTATACGCCCATTGCGAGTCAGGGCGATGCGTTTGTCGCGACTCGATCCATCCTCAACTGCAACCTTAATCGCGCGGTATGAACCGTCTCGGGCTTTGTTAGTCGGGTTGTAGGTCACGACATATTGAGTGCGAAGATCGCGCACAATCTCAGACGCGATTTGCGGCAGCTCGGCAAGCGATTGCGGATAAAAAGCGCGGCCGCCGGTTTCCGTGGCGAGCTTGTTTATCAGGTTCATAGCTTTTTGCTGCTCGCTCTTTCGGATCAATCCTTTTTCTTTCTCGAGTTCACCGACAAAACCGATGACATAGATCTGCACATCTTCCTCGCGTAGCCGCGCAAAGAGTTTGTCCTGTGTGTAGAAGCTCGCTCGATCTTCCCCGTCAGTAATAACGATCAACGCCCGCCGGCGGCGATCGCTGTCGTCTCCCTTCTTGTATTGCGCGACATGCTCGGAGGCCAGGTAAACCGCGTCGATGATCGCCGTTTGGCCACCCTCGACGTAAAGATTGTCGAGGCCATCAATCAACAGATCGTTGCTTGAGGTGAAGTCCTGAAGCGTTTCGATTTTATCGCTGCTGATGAATCGCACCAGAAAGGTTTCATCACCGCGCTTGTTGCTGTTGACGATCGTCTTCCCTGCATCAATTACGCTCTGAAGCTGGAAGCGCAGCGATTGAGATGTATCAACCGCCAGCCCGTAACTAATCGGCACTTCCTCGCGAGTGAAGCTCTCAATCGGTTGGGGCACTCCATTCTCAAAAACACGAAACTCATTTTGCCGGACATTGTCGATGGGACGGTTGTTGCGATCAATTACGCGCACGTTCAGCGTGACCAATTCGGTGTTGACGCGCACGATGCTGCCTTCGTCGATATCATCTTCAGCCGGCGTCGGTGTTGGCTTGGGTATTAGGACGGGCGGCGGCGGAGGTTCGATCAAAATTGGAATGGTCTGACCAGGCAACGGGCGCGGCGGAGTGGGCGTAGGTGTTGGCGACGGTGGTCGATTTACTATTTGAGTTCGCGCGGGCGTCGTGGTCTGCGCTGGTGTTTGGTTAACGCGTCGGACAGGTGTTGGAGTCGGAGTGGGAGCGTTGCTGCTCCGACGTGGCCGGTCCTGGCTACCGGCGCCAGGGCTGTTAAATGCAAGGGTCGCGCCTAGCGGGCCGCCCACGGCCGCGGCGCAAAGCGCGGCGAGAATCAAGCCGGCAAGCACCAAAGCTCCTGGCGATGCGTGTTCGCGTTTTGTGCTCTTCATTCGCTCTTTCATTGAGTCAACCACATGAGATAAAGCTCTAATCTCGCACATTCCCCGGGGAACTCGCGCCAGGGGCCCAAGTCTAACTCTTAATGTCAGGGATGCGAAACCAAATTGCCCGGCGGCAACAGCAGTTGTGAAGATGCGTTGGGAGACTGAATCCGTTGCCGGAAGTCAGGAAAGCCGCGTAGCCTACCAGCCGGTTTGGAGAGGCGAGCTTGAAATGCCAGGCTGCGGATTCGTTCCTGCTTAATTCGTGAAATTTTGTGGGTCGTGTGTCTGCCCTGCTGCTTGCGAGCGCAGACTGTTCTGACATTAGCGCGTGCTTGGGACGGCGTAATAGCCTTCTTTGGTGCGGACAAATAGTTTTGGCAACCCTCGAGGCGGAGTGACTTTCACCTTCACCTTATGCCAGCGCCCATCGTTGACGAAATTATCCGGTTTATAACCAATCGAATACTGGTGTCGCAGCTCGAGCGCGATCTGTTCGAAGATGTCGTCCATCTCGGCGGCGCCTCGCGGGAAGAAGGCTTTGCCGCCGGAAACGCTCGCGAGCTCGTCGAGGATGCCCTGGCCTTCCATGCCCAACGAGCTGCCTGCGTCGTTACCGCCCAGGATACCGACGCCGTAGAGAGTGACGTCCGATTCTTTAAGTAGCCGTCGCAGTTCGTTGAAAGTGTAGCGCGAATTATTGTCCTGGCCGTCGCTTATTAGAAGCAGTGCCCGTTTCGGGTGACTTCCGCGTTGTACTTTTTCGACGCCCAGATAACAGGCATCGTATAACGCCGTCTGGCTGCGCGTTTGAACGAAAGTGAGTTTGTCGAGCACGCTGTTTCCGTCGCGAGTTTTATCGAGCAGCAACTGGGCGCGGGAGTTGAATGCGATCAGAAAATACTCATCTGAGTTGTGACTGGTCTGGATAAACTTCGACAGAGCATCGCGCGCACGCTTCACCTTCTCGCCGCTCATGGATCCGGAAAGGTCAAAAATCACGCCAACGGAAACCGGTGAATCGTCGTCGCTGAAAAAAGTGATCTGCTGTGGCCTTTTGTCGTCTAACACAGTAAACGCGCCTTTGCCCAACCCGGAAACATAGCGCCCATAGGTGTCGGTGACGGTAACGGTGAGGGTGATGAGATCTGTGTTAACGATGACCGGCCCGTCGACGTCAGGCGGCGTTGCCTCGGCTTTCGGCGGGGGTGCGTCGCTTTTGGCCGGGACGGCTTCGCCCGGAGTTTGCGGCGATGTTTTATCCTGCGCGGTGGCGTTTATCGGAAAAATGTCCGAGAAAATAGTAAATATCAGGAGGATCGCCAGGCAGGTAAAGAGCGAGGCCATTCCAACAGCGCGTCTTGTCGGCAGGTGCATGTAATCTCGCGTTGAGCGGAAGCTATCTTGTTATCGCCAGAAAGGGACTATCAACACAGATGCTGTCGAGCGCATGACTGATGCCCGAGACCTGTAATTTCTGATCTTAAATTCAGGAAAGGGCTAACGCGGGAGACGTGGCCGTTTGTGTCCTGTCCAGATTGTGTTGACTGTTTGCATTGTAGGGCAGGGTGTCAGACGGCGCAAGAAAAACATCAATGTATGGAATGACAATTCTTCCGACGGCGAGTATGGCGACAAGAATCCAAGGAGCTGCGCTGGCTAACTTATCCGGAATGAATCCGTACTCGACCTCTGTTTCGGTTATTAAGGTATGGGGTTGCTGTTAATCCCCGCGGTCGCAGACGCCCGTAATTCCTCAAGGCGAATATCTGCGGAAAGTGCAAGAGAAGTACCCCGGTCGTGTCTCGCCAGGGTCCGGAAAACTTTGATCACATCTTCCGCGAGCGGCAGCAACAAACGATAGGACTGCTTCTCCGCGTTGCCAAATGGGAATGGCACCTTATTGATACTCGCAACGGCTTTGCGAAATGCTGCCGGCGCGTTTTGCGGGTCGAATTTTTGAAAAGCAGCTGCCAACTCGAGCGATGACCGAGCATTGCCGATGCTATCCTCGGCCTCACCCAGAGACTTGGCGGCAGCTCCCAACATCTCCTGGCCACGGACAATGTCACCGTGTTCATAATAATGAACGGCAATGCCGCGGATCGCGTTTGAGCGCTCAATTGGGCACTGCATTTTGGATGCTGCATACTCAGAGACTTCCATCTCCCGCTCCCGGCGCGTTGACCCAACTATCTCCTCTAGAAATTCATCGCGTGCGGAGTGGATCGCACAGTCCTTCTTTGCATATTCATCAGAGTCTCTGGAAACCATCAGATCAATTGCCTGACGCCATTTCCCTGCCTTCTGCGCCATGCGCGCAGCTCTTTCGAATAGATCGCGCTTAAGGAGTTTGTCATTGGTCTCCTCGGCTTCGGCGATCACTTGCTCCAGAGGTCGATCACTTTTGCTGATCCGATTCTCGACAGCTTGCCGGTTCTTGAAGCTGGTGAGACTCCCCGAGTTTAATTCCTGAAGTCTGCCCGCCGCCTCCGCGTATTGAGCCGGCACCATTCGTTCGAGATGTGGCAACGATAGAGTTAAGAGTTCTATGGCTGGGCCGCGAACCACCGGGTCGTTGAAGGCAACTGGATTAAGCCGGGTGGCTTTAACGCAGGCAGTCAAGAATCGAATCTGCAATTCCGTCGGCGTCGTGTTCTTGAGGTATAACAACCGAAATAAATTGAGGAAGTGCAAGGGGAAGGCGCCTGTTTGACTTTCCTCGAGTGAAATCACAGCCGCTAGCACATGCTGCAGATGTGGAGACTTGTTCCTGTCCAGTTGAAGCAATTCTCCGAAGAGGAGTGCGGGGGGAATCTTTGCTTTCAAAAAAGCTTTCGTTGCCGACTCAATCGACTGCGCGCTTGTCTTCGGATCATCCACTCGTGCAAGCGCGGACGTCAACTCCTTGATTGGATTGGCCTTCGCCTGCTCATCGGAACGCAGTGGATACTTCAGCCCCAAATCGTTCGCCTCGCTCGAGTTCCATTGAGTCGCGGATCTAATCACGCTTCCGCGAAGCCATGCAGCGGTTGCACTCCCGATCTGCTCCTCGTGCGCTTTAATATCTGCCAGACTTTCGGACGCAACCCGGAAAACGCTTTGTAATCGAAGTTGGTCGCCGTCCCGGGGGAGCCAGGCTAGAATTCGGGCCCGTAGGAAAGCCCGAAAAGTTGGATCATCGAGGCTTTTGATTTCCTGCGCAATGATTGCGAAATCATCATCTGAAATTGATATGCTTTGTTGTTCACCCTGGGGACTGGCGGATTGTGCTTGCAGGAAGATGGGATTGCAGAGCATCACCAACCCGGCCAGAAACACTTTAGTTCTTCTGACTGCTTCATCATCCAACACCAATAACTGAAATGCTTGTAACCATCTTTTCATGAGGTTCACTACTCCTGTTTTAAAACCCGAGGATGGACCACCACGGCGATGGACAGGGCCCATATTCGAAATTGAGAGTTACTACTTAGCAGCAAGGACAGACGTGACCTTAAACGTCGTTCTGATTATTAGGCTCCTTGTGGGTTTGGGAGGTGAAGTAACAGAATAAGCGACTTTCCGAGGCGACCGGATACTAATCTGTGCCCCTGGCTCCCGTCAAACAGTCTGCAACTCCTTGCAATAGTTTAACTCGCTGGAATGCAGTAAGTTCCCGAACGTAAGCAACGCGTCTTAAGTTCAAGAGGAGGCGAGCAAAAACCCGCCCATCTCCCAACCGATCTTTTAGTGGCTTTGCATCCAATGGTTGACTCATTACGGTGATTTGGCTCCGACGGCAGTGCTATTCATCGCCATCGGCTCAAAATGGTGCTCTGGGAACTTTCGTGCTATGCCATCGTGTAGAAAGAGTTCCCTCCGGTCCCAACCGGACGAGCAGTTGAATGCTGCATGTTATACTTCCGCGCTGAATTGAACCGACGGTTTTAATTAGATGGCTGAATTTATTTGTCGATTGGGTACGCCTGCGGGCGAGGTGGTGACCAGGACGATTGAGGCCGTAGGTGTCAATGAAGCACGCGCGCGGCTTGAACGCGAGGGTTTTCGCGTCTTCAATGTAACGCCGCCTAAGACGTCGGGCGTTACGACGCTGACACGCCTCGGCGGAAGAGGCGGCCAGCCCAAAGTTAAAGCCAGCGACTTTCTCCTCTTCAATCAACAACTCGCAGCCCTGTTTCGCGCCGGCATTCCCATTCTTCAGGCCATCACGATGCTCCGCAAACGTGCGGCTTCAGAGCGTCTCCGCAGGGTGCTTGGCGAAGTTGAAGAACAGATCAAGGGTGGCGCAGCGCTCTCGACAGCATTCGCGTCACAAGGAAGTCTTTTTCCAAGGATTTACACGGCGTCGATTTTGGCGGGCGAACGCTCAGGCGCGCTCGACGAAGTTCTAAATCGCTACGTGACCTACATGAGGCGCAACGTCGCCTTGCGACGCAAGATCCGCGGCGCCCTGGCCTATCCGCTGTTTCTTCTGTTTGCCTCCGGGATCATGGTGACGTTTTTGACTGTCTACGTCGTGCCGCGCATGTCGGACCTCTTTTCCGGATTTGGCACCGAGCTCCCGATAGTTACGCAGATAGTGGTGGGACTTTCGACCTGGTTGTCCACAAATGTGTTGTGGTTTGGACCGCTATTTATTGGCGGCGGCGTCGCTCTATTTCTCTGGTCGCGCACAGCCGGCGGACGTATGAAAGTAGACGCGTTCATTTTGAGGATTCCGCTGGCAGGTAGTCTCGTAATCCAACTCTCAGTGGCGCAGGCGACACGCTCGCTGGCAACGTTGCTTGCTGGTGGCATCACGTTAGTTGAGTCCTGGGAAATTGCTGCGGAGTCGATTACCAACCGGGAACTTCGCCGCCGCAGCTCCGAGATTCTCCCGATGATTCGCGAGGGACGTACTTTTACGGAGAGCCTCGAAGACGCGAATTGGGTACCTCCGCTCGCGATTGACATGGTGGGAATTGGTGAGCGATCTGGAAGTTTGCGAGAGATGCTGGATGAGGTGGCGGTGTTCTACGATGCCGAATCTGAGGTTCGGCTGGAGCAGTTGACGACCACCCTTGAGCCTGCGATTCTGGTGGTTATGGGAGGAATCGTGGTCACAATTCTGTTGGCGATTTATCTGCCCATTATTTCGTCAATTTCAGGTGGCGCGGGCATCACTGGAAACCGCTAAGCCGGCAGTTCGACGAGCTTAAGCTTGTCGTGTGGCGTGAAAGACAGACGCGACAAACTGAAGTTTGTCGGACCTTCTAGAGAATAACAATCGGCATGAAAGAAGTAATAGAACCCCCAATCGCTGTCCAGACCGAAGATAATCATGAGCCTCCCGAGGTCCGGAAGGCGCGTGAGTTGGCGCGCCGTTATCGTCTGCAGTTTGTTGAACTGCTGCCTGCCGACCAGGAATCCCCAGTTGATTACGAACTCTTCAATGAAATCCCTGTCGACCTGATGGTGCGCCACCAGTTTCTTCCGCTCAAGCGAGATGAAAAAGGACTGCACATCGCGATGGCTGACCCAGCGGATCTTGACCGCCTGGATGAACTGTCGGGAGCGCTCCGCACTCGCATTGTCCCTTACGTAGCCACCGCCGGCACTATCGAGCTGATCCTGCGCCGCGGCGATGCCACTCAGAGAGTCTTGCAGGAAGCCGCCTCAGGATTTCGCATCTCGTTAGTTAGAGAGACAGAGACCGGCGAAGAAGTGCTCGATCTGGATCGCCTCGCCACTGACTCCGATATGTCGCCCATCATCAAGTTGGTAGATACGATTATCTACAACGCGATGGAGTCGCGCGCCTCTGACATTCATATTGAAACTCGCGACACCGAGGTGCAGGTCAAGTATCGAATTGACGGCGCGCTTTACGCCAAAGTTGATCCCATCGATCTGGCTTATCACCAGACGCTGATTTCGCGCATCAAGGTTATGTCCGAGTTGGATATCGCCGAGCGCCGCGTTCCTCAGGATGGTCGCTTCCGTGTTCGCTACAAAGGACGAAACGTTGATTTCCGTGTTTCGATCATGCCGACCATTCATGGCGAAGACGCGGTGATTCGTATCCTCGACAAGGAACAGATCAACGAAGAGTTTAAGAATCTGAATCTGGATGTGGTTGGGTTTGACGCGGACGACCTGCGGAAGTTTCGGCATTACATTGCCGAACCGTATGGCATGGTGCTCGTCACCGGCCCGACCGGTTCGGGCAAAACCACTACGCTGTACGCGGCCCTGAATGAGATTCGCAACGAAGAGGACAAGATCGTCACGATTGAGGATCCGGTTGAATACCAGTTGCACGGGATCACACAGATTCCGGTCAACGAAAAGAAGGGGCTCACTTTTGACCGTGGTCTTCGTTCGATTCTGCGTCATGACCCTGACAAGATCATGGTGGGCGAAATACGCGACACGGAAACTGCTCAGATCGCCATCCAGTCAGCGCTGACCGGCCACCTCGTGTTTACAACCGTTCACGCTAATAACGTCATCGATGTAATCGGCCGTTTCTTGAATATGGGTGTGGAGCCCTACAACTTCGTTTCGTCGCTGAATTGCGTATTGGCCCAGCGGTTGATTCGAATCCTTTGCCCTTATTGCAAGCGTGAATATAAGGCGAAAGATGAGGAACTGACCGATTCGGGATTGAGAGTAGAAGAGCATCGTCAGACCTCGTTTTATATGAATGCCGGCTGCGACGCCTGCAATCACACCGGATACCGCGGGCGCACTGCAATTCATGAGTTGTTGGATTTGTCAGATAATATTCGCGAGATGATCGTTGAACGGCGGCCCGGTTCCGAAGTGCGCCGCGCAGCTGAGGCCGAAGGGCTCAGGAGCTTGCGCGAATCGGCCCTGAAGAAGGTGTTTGCGGGCATTTCAACCCTGCATGAGATTAATCGGGTCACCTTCGTCCACGAGATTAGCGCCGGAAAGTGACTGGAGTAATTCGCCGAAAGTAAAACATAGGATAACCGTCACTTTGCCGTAACGACGCCCGACCGGATCAGCGAGAAACTAACAGCTTGCCGGCCAGCCATTTGGGAACGAACCTGTCTTACTTACGTGTAACAAAACGAATCCGAACGAGTTGCATCCCGGCCGCCCGAACGGCATTATTAGATCACTAAACCGACCGCCTCGACTGAGAGATACTATGAAATTCAAGATTACCACCCGAATCCCGGTTTCCTTGTTACTTGCTGTATGCATTCTGATGATGCCCATCGTCGCGGTAGCGAAGAAGGGCGATAAGAACTTCAAAGAGGGAATTAAGTACGAGAAGGCACAACAGTGGGAAAAGGCGGCTCAGGAGTTCACGCTCGCGCTTGCTGCCGACCCTTCCAACGTCGATTACCAGCTGCACTTTCGGCGCGCGACCTTCAACGCTTCGCAGTCGTTTATGCAGCAGGGACGTGCGCTGGCCGAACAAAGGGATTTTGTTGGTGCCTATAACGCTTTTCGGCAGGCGTATGGGTACGATCCGGTAAACGAACTTGCTGTTTCAGAGATGGAGCGAATGCTCCACTTGCAACGCGTCAAGGAAGGGCAGAATGGCGGCTCTACTCCCGCAAAAACTGGTGAGCCGCAACAGGGGACTCTGGGCACATCAAATGGTCAGTTGCAAGAGGCTTTACCGCCGCCGGCACGATCGCCAGAAGTGCTGCGGGTGGTTTCTTTCAGCGGGGATCTCAAGTCGTATATCAGAACCCTGGCCGAGCAGTTAAACCTGAATGTAATTTTCGATCGCCAGTCGTTTGTGCAGCCGAAGACAATTGATATTAACTTGCGCGATGTCACTACCTCGCAAGCGCTCGATTACATCTTTCTCCAGGAGGGTTTGTTTTTCCAGAAGCTCAGCCGTCGCACCATTGTAGTCGCTGACCAGACGCGTCGGCCGCAGTATCAACAGCTCGTGTTGCGAACTTTCTTCCTCGCGAATTCGGAACCGGAGAAAGCAAAAGTTCTCATCGGTCAGGCAATTCCGCCCTCGGTAGGCCGGCCTCAAACGATCGTCGTCGCAGACAAGGACACCAACAGTTTGACTGTGCGCGACACGGCGGAAAACGTCAGGCTGATTGGTGAGCTGCTTCAGAGCATCGATAAGGATCGCGCTGAAGTTGTGATGGACGTGAACATCTACGAGGTTTCAAAATCTGATTTCCTGCAGTTTGGCAATCAGCTCGGATCAGATACGACGCTGACGAATCTGGGAGGTGTACAGCGGGGATACTCGATTCTGGCTGGCGGCGCACCAACAGTAGGTTTGCCCGTAGCGATTGGGGCCGCTTTGATCTTCCCCTCTTCACAGTTGCAAGCTCTTCAATCCAAAAACAATACAAAACTTATTGCTTCAACGCAGGTCCACGCCTTCAACGGTGAAGAATCAACCGCCCGTATCGGACAGCGCGTACCCGTGCAGACTGCCCAGGCTTTTCCGTTTGGCGTTCAGACGGGATCAACCACTCCAACGACGGGACAGCCTTTTGGGGGTGGTGGTTTTCCGGTAATTAACTACGAACCAACCGGCTTGACCTTGAAGTTTACGCCGCAGGTATTTCCCAATCATGACGTGCAGGTCAAGATGTCGATTGAATCCAAAGACGTCCTGGGCGCCGGCGGACTCCAGCCGACCTTTACCGAGCGGACCATCACTGGAACTGCACGCGTGCAAAATAATCGCACCATGATGCTCGCCAGTGTTTCTCAGGATGTGCATACCACCGGACGGCGCGGATTACCGTTTTTGGGGCTAATTCCGGTATTGGGCCGGTTGTTCACTGCGCCCACGAGAGACGACCGCAGAATCGATATCGTCATTGCCGTGACGCCACGCGTGTTACGCGCGCCCGCGATCACGCCGCGCGATGAAGAGATGCGTCCCAGCGGAACGCTGCAATCGCCCACGACGGGCTCGCTCGAAGCGATGCTGCGTGAGTCTGATCGCGAAGAGCAGTTGGCCGAGTGGCGTTTGCAACAGCAAAACGCGGCAGCGGCCAGGACTGCCGCAGCGCAGGCAGCCGTAGCTCCGGCGCCAGTGGCAGTGAATCCTGCTCCGTTGCCGCTGCAGACTGTTTCAGCAGACGCTGGCTTGGCGAAGAATGTCGCCAAAGAAGTGGCTGGGCCGACAGCGAACCCGGTAGCGCAACAGGTGCCCAGTACCGTGGCAGCGCAAGCGAATGCGGTGAATACAGGTGCTGAGGAAGCAGCGTTTGTGCCGGGTGCAAAATCGCTAATCAGCAATCGCTCAGCCGCCGAAGTTGCCGCAGTTAACACCAACCCAAATATTAACGGCGAGGCTCGTGCAGTTTTGACGAGTTTGACGGAGTCGAATTCGACATCTCCAATTCCGGCGGTCGCGAAGAGTTCTATTGGCCGAATCGCTCAGGTAAGGCTAACGCCGGGCGACGAAAGCCTGCCGGACCTCAAGGTGGGGGAAAAACGCCGGTTTGCCGTTGAACTCAAATCTGATGTTTCGCTGGCGATGGCTGTGCTGGCTTTGCGCTTTAATCCCAAGGTCGTGAAGATCAACTCGGTTACGCCGGGAGCGATGCTGGCAAAAACTGAAGGGACCAGTGCGTTGCCGAGCCTGGCTCAGTCAATAGATCCCACCGGCATTTGTTTTATTTCAATCTCGAGTTTGAACGGGGCCGCAGCTATGAAGGGAACCGGGACGCTCGTGTTCATCGAAATCGAGGGAGTCGGCGTCGGCGATGCTGTGCTGGCATTTGAAAATGGGGCCATGCATTTGGTGGCCACGGACGCGCGTGATGTGACGCTGGAAGCAGTTACCGCTCGTGCCACTGTGAAACAGTAAAAGTGAATTACCTGCAGCAACAGAAGGCGATCAGCTTAGGGGCACGGCATGCCGTGCCCTTACCTGTAAATAATCAACGCTCCGGAAAAGAGCGCGGGTTCACGCTGATCGAACTCGTGATCACGGTGACGGTGATGACGATCCTGACGCTCGGCGTAATCCCCCTGATGAAGCTCTCGGTCAAACGGCAAAAAGAAGAACAGCTAAGGGCGGCATTGCGCCAGATGCGTTCGGCGATTGATGAATTTCATCGTGACACGGCAGATATGAATTGTGGTGGGCAACCCGGGTCGCAACCCATGGTCGACCCACGCAGTAGGGTGAAGATATCTGACTGCACTATTTTCGGTGTCGATAATATAGATAGATATCCACCTGACCTGGAGATCCTGGTTAGCGGAGTGAATGTAGTGCCGCGAATGACTGTGCCGGGCGGCGTGCCGCAACTGTCGACGAAGAAGAAGGTCTACCTTCGCGCGATTCCGATTGATCCGATGACGGGCAAAGCCGAATGGGAGTTTCGTTCCTGCTACGACACGGCTGATTCGGGCTCATGGGGCGGTGAGAATGTTTTTGACGCGCGTTCGAAGTCGAAGGACAAAGCGCTGAATGGTGATAAATACAGTGACTGGTAACCTTCAGAATGCAGAATGCGGAATGCAGAATGCGGAATTCGGACGGCGCCGCCGTCTGCCGTCTGCCGTCTGCCGTCTAATCGTAGGCTTTACGCTGCTCGAGCTAATGATTGTGATCACAATCATCATTATTCTCGCCGCCATCGCACTGCCCCAATACCAGAAGACAATTCTCGTGACGCGTGAAGCAGTTTTGCGAGACGATCTGCACAAATTGCGGACCTTGATTGACCAGTACGCCACCGATAAACAGAAGTTGCCGCAGTCGCTCGAGGACCTGGTTGCCGAAGGCTACATGCGCGAGCTGCCGAAGGACCCGATGACTGGAAATCCGGATTGGGCGATCACCACCGGCGAAGATCCTAATTCGACAAAAGGAGAGCAGGGCGTCACTGACGTTCACAGTTCTTCGGGCGATACATCATCCGAAGGAACGCCCTATTCCGAATGGTGAGATGCATTTCGGATTTCGGACTGCGAATTTCGAATTGGTTTCCTGCTTTCAAGTTTAATCGAAACGACTCATAACCGACTCCGAGAATAAATTCGCAATTCGTAATTCGACATTTTCCAATGCCTAATCCGCTTTCAAAACTGATAAATCCCTGGTATCCGGCCACTGCGCTAGGGTTCGAAAAAGGGCTGGCAACGATGGTCCAACTCGAACGTCGCGGCGGTCTAAGCACCCTGCGACGCGCGGCCACAGTCGCTTTGCCCGAGTCGCTGATTCAGCCAAGCTTTGTTGAGACCAACATTTCCGATCCGGGGGAACTCCGCGCCGCTATCTCCGAGTTGGCAACCAGCGCTGGCTTGTTGCAACAGAAGCGTTGGTCCGTGGCATTACCTGATGGCGTAAGCCGTACCCTGATCTTGACGCTCGATTCCCAGCCTGCATCGAAAAGCGAGCTCGAGGAAGTGTTGAGGTGGAAAGCTGAACGAGGGTTTAGCGCTTCCTTAGAAGAGCTCTCTGTTTCTCGCGAGCGGTTGTCGCCGGACAATCAAGGCAGGGATCGTTATCTGGTGGTTGCGGCCCGCGCTGCAGTGCTCAGCGAGTACCAGGAAGTTTTGCATTCACTCGGTTGGCGCGCCGGCTTGATTCTTCCGAGACACATGGGTGAGGGGCAGTGGTTGACTTCTAACGGCGCAAGAGACGACGCGCTGTTGATCAGTTCGTCCGATGGCGGTTTTACCGCGGTTGTATTTCGTGGCCGGCAGCCGCTGATTATTCGCACAGTTTCCTGCGATCGGCCCGAATGTGAAGACGAACTGTATCGCCTGCTCTTGTTCTATCGTGACCGTCGCGGCGGTGAAAGCGAGAAGATGGGACAGACACTCTCGCGAGTGCTGACCATTGGCGAGATGATGAGCAAAGATCGCTCCTGCGAGATCGTGAATGAGACGCTCGGCACCGACCTGCGTCCACTGAATGCAGCAGATCTCGGGTTACAGCTTTCGACTAATGAGCTGAGTTTTGACGCGATCGCAGCGCCGGCCGGTTTGGCAACGCTGTCGTGGCAGTGAAGAGTCGCCAGTCGGGAGTCGAGAGTTCCAGTCAAGCGGCGTTCTGAGTTAAGACCTGGCAGTCGCCAGTCTTCAGTCAAAAACTGGACTGAAGACTCCTGACTGCCAGACTCCGGACTGGCTGACTCCAGACTGCTTTTGAAACAAGTTTGATTTTCCCTTCGTAACATCTGAGCATCATGAGTACTTCCGCATCCCCCAATCTCCTGGGCCTTAGCGCCGCCAATGACCGTGACCTCGTTGCCAGCGCCGTGAGCGGCCTCGAAGGTGGGTTTGAAGAACTGGTTCGACGTTATCAACGACCGATCTCGGCGTATGTTTATCGCATGGTTGGCGACTATGAGACCGCGCTCGACCTGACCCAGGAAATTTTCATAAAGATCTATAACTCTCTCTCGCGTTACCGGCCGGAATTTAAGTTTTCCACCTGGATCTACAAGATTGCGCATAACGCGGCCATCGATCACCTGCGGCGTAACTCCGGGCGAGAAAGGTCCCTTGTCGGAGGCAGCGATAGCGACTCCTACGATCTGCCGATTGAGAGCGAGGGATTAACTCCTGAACAGCAAACCGAACGGGAAGAACGGCGAGTCGAAATTGAGTTGGTCGTGCGTTCGCTGCCGACGGCTTATCGCGAATTGATTGTCCTGCGCCACTCCCAGGACCTCACCTATGAAGAGATAGTTGAAGTCACTGGCCTGCCGCTCGGCACTGTAAAGAACCGGTTGTTTCGCGCGAGAGACTTGATGCGGCAGCAGTTTGTAAATCGAGGCATAACGGGAATCTGACTTACGATCGTGACCACCGCCCTTAACACTTGCGAGCCGGAAAATATCGCCTCCTATATCGAGGGTGACCTGCTTCCCTGCGCGCGCATGGCTCTTGAAGATCATTTTAAGGAGTGTGAGAGTTGCGAAAGGGAACTGCAGGAACAGCGCCGCTTCATGTGTGAATTGGATTCGGCGTTCAGCAACCGTTTCGAGCTCGCAGTTCCGCCAAACTTCGCTCAGGTAGTCGCCGTGCATGCTGAAAGCGACATGAGAGGCGTGCGCAATAGCGCGGAACACAAGCGCGCACTTCAGTTTTGCATTCTATTGGGTTTGGCCGCGTTTGTTCTTCTTGGCGCCGCTGCAAGCAAAGCTGAAATTGCCGGAGCAGCTACTACGATCGGAAAGGCAGCCGACATTTTGGGCCTGGTCGGGAGAACTATTTACGAAGCGGCGGCAGGCCTGGCCTCAATGGCCCGCCTTCTCAGCCGCAGTTTGATGACGTCGTCGCCCATGGGGGGCCTGGCTGCTTTACTGATAATCGCGGCTGCCGTCGGCCTCCTTTCTCGCCTTATCATCCGCTATCACCGAACGCGCGTGGTCGAATAAGGCTGCGGCGCCATGCATACCACCACCGTCTCAAATTGGCCTGAGAAAGTTTTTTCGATCCCACCGTCCACGCTTTTCCTGAAATTCAGTTTGCTTCTGATTGCACTGCAGTTTTTGCTCGGCGTAGCTGCCGGTCAGACGCTCCCACAAGCTAAGGCGGCTGAAAGTCCTACCGTTGTCGAAGGAGCGAGTGATGCCACCGCATACAGCATCGGCAATTCTTTAAGAATCAACGGGACGGTTAAAGGGGCGATTGCGCTCGGCGGCGACGTAATCGTGCAGGGAATTGTTGAAGGGGATGTCGCCGCCATCGGCGGATCTGTGATTCAACTCGAAGGCTCGCGCATTGATGGGGACGTGATGGTTTTAGGAGGTTCCTACCAACGCAGCGCCGGAGATTCAGGTAGGAACCCTGCCAGCACAACAGTGATGTATGCGGGATACGAAGACGAACTGCGCCACATGATGCGCTACCCTTCGGGCCTCCTGACGCCCCAATGGTCCGCTAGCTACATCGGCTTACGACTCGTGGCCATACTCTTTTGGTTCATCGTATCGCTGGCCCTCACCGCGGCAACACCTGGAACGATCAGCCGTGGCATCGCCCGATTGCAGTTGGATCTCGGCCGCGTCGCAATTATCGGCTTTATTTCGGCGGTGGTAATTGGCGGCGGCGTCCCCTTTGCCCTGCGCTACCTGCCTTTTGTCATCGGAGTTCTCGTGGGGTTGATGGCCTTGCTCCTGATCCTCATTGCCGGGTTATTTGGCCGGGTTATCATCTACGCAGCCACGGGTCGCTGGCTGCAACGCAAGCTTTTTGGAGTGCGCAATAACTCAGAATCAGTAGCGCTCCTTTTGGGCACGACTTTCTGGATCGTGCTCTCATCGCTGCCGTATATCTGGCCGCTAGTCGTGGCGGTTGTCCTGGTCACAAGCCTGGGGCTCGCACTCACCGCGAAATACCACGTTGGCTGGGCCCGGCGTCAGGAAGCCAAAACCTGAACGAAAACCTGCAAATTTATCCAAAAATAACTTAGTTAAAAGGCGGCGTTCATGCATCAAACGCTTTCGTTCCGGAGGGGTGCGGAATTCTGCAACTTTTCCGAACATCGGACGTGAAAAGCCATGGATTACTTCGCTTGCAGCTTCTAAAAGAACGTATCTGCTCGAACATTTATGGACTGTTCCGCGTAACAAAGAGGCAAAGCTGGGTGGTTCAGCTCTGAATTGCTCGCTCGACCAAATTTCATAAGTTAATAGTTCGTCCGGTTTTACCGTTTCATACCTGACAGGAGGCGCAATGAAGGCGTTTTTCATCGCAATTGCGATAGGTTCAATTTTGTCTTTCTCAGCGGAGACTTTGGTCGCCCAGACGGCGCCCGCCGCAACTGCGTCACAACAAGCCTCTGACCCTGCAATTACACCCAATGGCGCTATTGGCGAAGTGAAGGTGATTGACGCAGCCGGAAAGCAACTGATTATCAAGACTGACGCCGGCTCACTCGTGACTGTGGCACTGAATGATGCAACGACCTACATGCGTGTTGCGCCTGGCGAGACTACTTTGAGTAAGGCGGCGAAGATTGCCTTTACCGATGTTGGCGAAGGCGATCGCGTATTCGCTCGCGGGACGGTTGCGGATGATCGCAAGACGGTGCCGGCGCGCGTAGTAATCGTGATGAATAAAGTCGACATCGCCAAGAAACAGGAGATGGAGAGGGAAGAGTGGAAGAAGCGAGGGCTGTTGGGCGTGATTACTGCGCTTAAGCCTGAGACGAAGGAGATCACGATTTCCAGCCGAACACTCGCAGGCCAGCAGTCGATCCTCATTCCGGTTTCAGACAAAGTGGAGATGCGGCGATACGCGCCTGACTCGATCAAATTTGCCGATGCGAAGTCAGCGAAGTTTGAAGAGTTGAAGGTAGGCGATCAGCTCCGCGCCCTTGGAGATCGAAATCCGGAAGGGACTCAATTCACGGCGGAAAAAGTAGTAACCGGAAGCTTCAAAAATGCGGCGGGCGTCGTCACCGCGATCGATACGGCCACCGGCGAGATAAAGATCAATGATTTGCAGACGAAGCAGCCGCTGACCGTCGTCGTAAAAGCGGATGCGGTGTTGCGAAAGTTTCCAGCCGCCGATCAAATGGGCGCGATGATGATGTCGCGAGGCCAGGGTGGAAGCCCGGCTGGCGGGGCTCCCGCAGCAACTGGTCAAGCACCCGCTGCTGGTGGACCAGCCGGAGGTGGGGTGCGCATGGGCGGCGGTGGCATGAACATGCAGGACATGCTCGAACGCCTGCCGACAATTGCAATCGCTGAAGTGAAAGTTGGCGACACCATAATCGTCTCCAGTACGCAGGGCGCCGACCCGACCAGGCTGACGGCTATTAGCCTGATCTCAGGAGCCGACACCTTGCTTAACTTACTCGCCGCGCGCCAACAGCAGCAGGCTGGCCCGAGAGCCGCTCCTAATCCATCAGCCGGTTTGGGCGGAGTTCAATTTGGAATCGGCCTGCCATAACACTTTTGTCCGAAACCACCTTGCGTTAGCGGGTGGGCATTAATTTAGGTTCATGCAGGTGCAGCACAAGGTTACCCCCCACCCGCTAACGCAGGTGATGTCGGACAAAGCCGGACAAAGCCAGTAGTAGTCATTAATCTCTCCGAAAGCGATAGGGTTTGAATATGAATGTCTCGACCAATATTTTGCGAACGACCTTGACTGTCGTCTTAATTGTTATTTTTTCTTTCACAGCGGCGCTGGCGCAGCAATCGCGCGGCACGCTCCGTGGTGTTATTAAGGATGAATTTGGCGCCACCATCGTCGGCGCGACCGTCACGATCACGGATGCGGCCGGCGTTAAGAAAGACGCAACCACCAACAACGACGGCGCCTACGTTTTCAACGGCCTCGCCCCGGGCAAGTATTCGCTGACGGCTTCCGCCCTGGGCTTTGCGATTGCCGATGAAACAGAGATCGAGATTGCGTCCGGGCAGCGTCAAACCCTCGACGTGACCCTGCAAGTTACGATCGAAGAGCAGAAGGTAACGATTGCCGCCGAAACTCCGCTTAGTACTGAAGCTACCAACAACGCCAATCAAACACTTATCACCGGCAAGGACCTCGACGCTTTGCCTGACGATCCGGACGAATTGGCTGCGGCGCTACAGGCGCTGGCCGGTCCTTCCATGGGGCCAAACGGCGGACAGATTTTCGTTGACGGATTCTCCGGTGGGCGTCTGCCGCCCAAGGAGTCGATTCGTGAAATCCGCATCAACCAGAACCCTTTCGCAGCCGAAAACGATCAGGCTTCCGGACGCATCGAGATTCTGACTCGTCCCGGAACTGACAAGCTTCGCGGTAGTGCTTTTTTCAATTTCGAAGACGAGAGCCTCAATTCGCGTAATCCCTTCTCCGATGAACGCACAGCGTTTCAGGTCCGACAATACGGCGGAAACCTCGGAGGGCCGATTATCCCAAAGAAGGCCTCATTCTTTTTCGATTTTCAGCGTCGCGAAACCGATGATAATGAGTTAGTAACCGCCACTATCCTCGACGCCAACCTTAATCCTTTGGCCCTTGGCTTTGGCATCGTGGCCCCGCGGCGCAATCTTAATTTCAGTCCGCGCTTTGATTATCAGATCAACACCAACAACACGTTGATTGCGCGTTACAGCTACAGCCGCTCTAACTCTAAGAACAGCGGAGTGGGCGGGTTCTCGCTTCTCGAGCGCGCCTATGACACGGCCCAAACGCAACACTCGTTTAGCGTAACTGAAACCGCGATTCTCAATGCGTCCATGATCAATGAAACGCGATTCCAGGTGAATCGCAATCGCAATGAGAACTTTGGCGACAACACAATCCCGGTGCTCAACGTGAGCGGCTCATTTATCAGCGGCGGCTCACAAGTCGGGCATGTCGTCAACAGCAATACCAGTTGGGAACTGCAAAACTTTCTCGCGTGGCAGAGGAATAATCACGCCTTCAAGTTTGGCGGTCGCGTGCGCGGTGTGAAAATCGATGATAGTAATCCAGGCAACTTTGGTGGCTCATATGTATTTGCCGGGGGGCTCGCCCCAGTCCTGGATGGCGCCTTCAACATAATTGACAAACAAGCGGCACCCCAGTTTTTAAATAGTTTGCAGCGGTATCGTCTTACAATGCTTTTGACGAGCGAGAAGAACCAGGACGGGACTCCGCGCTTCAGTCCACTTGAGATTCGCCAGCGCGGCGGAGGCGCTGCGCAGTTCAGCATAGCCACCGGTGATGCTTTGGCCAGCGTTAGCCAAATGGATGTAGGTTTCTATGCCCAGGACGACTGGCGCGTCAGACCGAACCTGACTTTGGGTCTTGGCATTCGCTATGAGAACCAAACGAACATCAGTAGTAAGTTCAACATCGCACCGCGCGTTTTTATGGCCTGGTCACCGGGCGCGACCGATTCGGCCCGACCGCCCAGCATGGTGATTCGCGCCGGCGCGGGCATCTTCTACAACCGGTTTGGCGAATTCAACACGCTTAACGCGAACCGCTTCAATGGCGTTAACCAGCAATCGTTTTCTGCCAGCGAAGCACCGCTTTATCAAACCCTGAATGGCGTTCGTACTTACGTTGAGCCGACGGCCGCAACAGCGCTCGATTCGTTTGACCCGAACGATTTAACCAAACTCCCGGCGTTATCAGAATTGACGGCGGCACGGGAGATTACCTGGCGCGTCTCCGACGATCTCCAAGCTCCGCGAGTTTATGTGGCTGGAGTACAGGTCGAGCGACAGCTGCCCTACCGGTTCACCATGTTTGCCGGGTTCTACACAATCCATGTGCGAAACGTAATTCGTGCGCGGGATATCAATGCCCCGCTGCCTGGCTCGATCACGACTGCGACCCCGGAGGGCTCGCGTCCCTTCGGCCCAATCGGTGACATCTACCAGTATGAGTCGACCGGAAAGTTTGACCAGAACCAGTTTTTCGTCGGGTTCAACAATCGCCTGAATCGGGTCATCTCATTTTCTTCAAACTACTCGATGAGCAAGTCGAAGAATGATACTGACGGCCAGGGCGGCGGAATATTTCCGGTCAATCACTACGATCTGAGCGGCGAGTATAGTCGCGCTGGCTTTGACGTTCGTCACCGGTTCAGTTTCTTCGGCACCATCAACCTTCCCTGGCAGGTAAGCGTGAATCCCTTGATGACTTACAGCTCGGGTCGGCCCTTCAACATCATCACCGGTCAGGACACAAACCTCGATCGCTTGTTTACCGAACGGCCTTCATTCGCGCCGGATGGAGTTAACTGCAATTTGCCAAACATTCGCTGCACGCGATTTGGCAACTTCAACCTGACTCCGGCACCGGGCGAAACGCTGATTCCGCGCAACTTTGGTGAAGGCCCGGGATACTTCGCCCTCAACATGCGCGTCAGCAAGACCTGGAATTTTGGGTCCATGCCGTCGAGCCGGGCAGCAGCGCCGGCAGGACAGCAGCCCGGTCAGGCAGGTGGGAACCGTGGCCCCGGAGGCGGTGGCGGAACGCCGCGCATCCCTAACACCGGCGGCGGAGGTGGTGGTGGAGGACCTCAGGTGCGTGGTGGTGGACCGGGCGGCGGCGGTGGTGGTATTCCCGGCGGCGGACTTGGAGCCGGCGGCGAGGCCAAGCGCTACAGCATGGTGTTTTCAGTTAACTTCAACAACCTGCTCAACAAGGTGAACTTGTCGAATCCAAATGCGAATCTCTCGTCGCCATCATTTGGCGAGAGCCAGTCGCTGGGCGCCAGCTTCGGCGGCTTTGGTGGTTTCGGCGGAGGCAGTTCGGGAGCAGGGAACCGCAGAGTCACTGCGCAAGTGCGCTTTAGTTTCTAGCTGGAGTCGTTGGCGACCGAGCACGCTGGAGGTTCGGTAATCGTTGTAAGCACGAAAGAGGTACGTTTATGAAAAAATCTTTAATGGCCGCATTGGGCTTTATGGCCCTGGCTCTCTGCTTCGCTCAGGCTACTTACGCGCAGAACGACGCTAAGGCAAAGACGGTGACGGCCGGCGTCACTGATCCCACGCCGGCCGCGGCGATTACCGCCACCACTTCGCCCATCGATCTGGCGCGCGCAGCTCTTGCGGCGCAGGGCGGAGAAAAGTTCAAAGCGGTCAAGAACATGATCCTGCGAGGCTCGGTTGATCTTTATCCTCCCAATTCTACGCAACCAATCCCCGGCGCCTTCATCATGGTCACAGCGGGCGACAAGCTGCGAAGTGAAATCGACGCGCGACCGGCGATCAGTTTCAAACAGATTTATGATGGACAGCAGTCATACAGTTCGCTTCCGGGCGTTGACCTTCCCCCGGTCACGAAGTTGGGCATGGGATTGTTGATGCGGTTCGATCAGCCAGGTCACACTGTCTCAGCGCTTCCCGACAGGAAGAAGCAGCGAGCGTTTCGAATTTCTAATGCGGACGGAAACGTCACTGATTTTTACATTGACCCAGCCACCGGCCGGGTGATGTCGTTTTCAATTCCGCACTCCGGCGTTACCTTTGCTACCGAAATCAAGAAGTTCAAAGACTTCGAAGGCGTCCTCGTACCCATGAGCTTTACCCAGCGGCTTGAGATGCCCCAGGGCGCTTTCTTCGCAGACTTCAACGTCAAAAGCGTGAAACTTAATAACCAGATGGGCGACGACGTTTTCCAGATTCCCAACTAACGGTTATTTGGTTTTTATTATTGGATTTTGCAGGTCGCCCCGAAATGGGCGGCCTGTTTTCTTTTCCGTCCAAGGCAGAAATAACTGAAACTTCTTCTTCCTTTTTGTCACTTACTCCCGAACGCTGATTCTCGACAAAGCGAGGAGTAAAGATGAAAGGCAAAAGGTCGATAATGCTGGCAGCGGCTTTCGTGCTGCTGGAAACTGCGGCAGTTGTTTCGCTCGCACAGGGTTCGACTCAACTGCGTGAAGTCGCCAGCTACCGCAGTCAGGGCATCAAGTTTTACGAATCGCGACAATATCTGCGGGCCGTCGAAACTTTTAAACTCGCAATCAAGGAAAAGCCCGATTACGCAGAGGCGCACAACGATCTCGGTCTGGCGCTCTCGGCTCTCGGACGACGCGCCGAAGCGATCGATGCACTCAAACTTGCGATTCGTCTCCGCCCGGATTTTGCGGAAGCGTTTTGCAGTCTCGGTTCCGAGTATTATCAGCTTCAGGATTTGGACCGCGCGATTGGCGCTCTCAGGCGCGCGATCCAGCTGAGACCGGGATACGCGCTCGCCTTCAACAATCTCGGAGCGTGTCTATTCGAACGGGGCAAAACGCGCGAGGCAATTGCGGCTTACCAAGAGGCTCTTCGTTTTGGTTCGCCGCTCGCGGAAACACATCGCAACCTGGCGCGAGCGCTCAGTGAGGTCGGTGAATACGAGTCTGTCCTCGCGCATCTCACCGCCGCCGTTAGGATTAAGCCAGACTACTCCGAAGCCTACAACAATCTGGGGGTCGCCTACTTTCAGAGAGGGCAATACGAAAAAGCGGAGCAAGCCTTTGTGGAGGCCATCAAGGCTAATGAGAAATATGCTGATGCGATCTATAACCTCGGCGTTATGGGAATCGCACTGAAAGAAAGAGACGCCGCAGTGGACCAATATCGCAAGTTGAGGGCTTTGAATCCGATATTGGCCGGTAGGCTCTACAAAGGACTGTACAAGGGAATGGTCCTCGATCTGCGAAACAAATAAACGCAGCCAGCGTTCTAAAAGTGATCAGGTTCAACAGACGCGAATCGAATAGTAGACGCATGAAGGCAATCGTTAGATGATTGATCGCCTGGCATTGAACTCAGACAGAATAAACGGCCGGGAGGATCTGCATACCGGTGTGGTGCTGAATAGCGCTCCGGAGTTGATAGCCCAGGCACGGACGGGCGACCACGAAGCTTTTCGTCTGTTGTTTGAAAGATATGCGCGTCCGGTTATGGTTTTTACTTACAACCTGGTCGGCCGTCACGACGTCGCTGAGGAGCTTACTCAGGAAACGTTTGTTCGCGCCTACAGCAACTTGAAAGAGCTACGCGATGAAACGAAGTTTTCTACCTGGCTCTTTGGAATCGGGCGCAACGTTGTCCGCGAGTGGATTCGATCAAGAGTTCGAAGTGGCGGAATAGATTTGGCTGGGGCCGTCGCTGATCAGGAACAATCGCTGGAGCTTTCGCCCGCCGACCAACTTGCGGGAAAGGAATTAAACCGCGCGATAATAGTGGCGCTCCAATCGCTGGATGAGGATAGACGGGTAGTATTTGCGTTGAAGATTTTCAACGGCAGCAGCTACCAGGAGATTGTCGAGATCACGGGATTCACCCTGGCCAAAGTGAAAACGGAACTGCACCGGGCGCGCGCCGACATGCGGCACCGGCTTCGAGGGTATCTGGAGAATAGATAGATGAAGTGCGATCAATGTCGATCCACCTTAGAAGCGTATTACGACGGCGAGCTCGAAGATGAAGCCAATCTGAAAATGGCGCTTCACTTCGAAGACTGCGCTGCCTGCGCTCTCTTGTTGCAAGAATTAAAAGGTGAAGGAGAAGTTTACCTGGGCTATGAGCCTCCGGTTGAGATCAAGCCGGAACTGTGGGCCATGGTGCAATCGCGCATAGTTGAGAAGCGTCCGGCTCTGTCGACTGGGGGACTCGATCGCCTACAGACCTGGTTGCGCACTAACCTGGCAATGCCGCGCGTAAGTGGCTGGGCTACCGCGGCGCTGATCCTGGTTGCGATAGGCCTGACTGTAACGTTTATGAAATACGTTCGTTTTGAAGACGAGCCGCCGGTTGTTTCGTTCGCGCAACTGTCGAAGCATTCCTTGCCGGCTCAGAAACCAAATGTCCTCGAGAAGATCACGGAAGGCGATAACTCGAAAGGTGAGAAACTAAAATCGGGATTAAAAGTTCACCAAACGTCGGTGTCGAATCGCAGTAAAACCGCCTCGCGTGCTGTTAAGCCCGGCCACACTCCGGACCAACTGGTGCGGGAAGCCGAGCAGAAGTATCTCGCGGCGATCGCAATGCTGACCCGTACGGTTGAGCGCAAGCAAACCCGGCTCGACGCGCCCACAGTTTCCCGGTTGGAACAGACCCTGGCTTCAATCGATCGTTCTATCGCCGACACTCGGAAGGTCGTCCAGAAGCATCCATCTGATCCGGTGGCGGTGCAATACATGCTGAACGCCTATTCCAGAAAGGTCGATGTGTTAAGGGAGATGGTTGGTCGCTGATAACTAATGGGCAAACGACTGTTAACTCATAACATAATTTTGGCCCGGCTACTGGGTTGCGCGCTCTCCTTACTGGGCGCTTTCCTGGCGTTGTCGGTTCCGCTTGAGGCGCAGACTAGAGAGCGGCATTTCGGGCAGGTGAACATCAACGCTGGACGCGGTATGAGAATCGGCGTGGACAATCGAACCACCGGCAGAATTACTGTTAGTGGTTGGGACCGCGACACAGTCGAGGCCCGCGCCGTAAGCACCCGCGGTACCGAGGTAGTCGTCGTCGACCACTACAACAATGGTGGCGTTATATCGTTTGACTTCATTGGAGACTATGCCGACCTTGATAATCCGGGGGCGAGCAATGTTCGCGTGGACACGCCACCCGAGGTTGACGGCAAGCCGCTCAAAGTGCACCTCGAGGTAAGAGTGCCGCGATATATACAGCTCAAAGATATTGAAGTTTGGCGCAGCGAGGTTGAGATCAACGATATGGACACAGGCGTGGCTGTGTCCGGTGACCGTAGCAAAATAACTCTTAGGCGAGTGAATGCAGTAAAGGTCCACACGACGAGTGGTGACGTTGAGATCGACGGAGTTAATGAACTAGCCTCAGTAGTTACCACTACCGGCGCGATTCGAGCAACCGGGTCCCGGAAACTGATAGTTGCCGTTTCAATCACCGGGCCGATCGAAGTTAAGTGTTCGGCCGGACGCGTGGATGTGTCCAACACGGGAGCTCCGATTGTGCTGGAAAACATTGATGGCGATGTGGATGCGATTGCGACGAACAGTAACGTCCGGTTAAGCAGTGGGGTGCGCGAGGGGGGACGATACTATCTGAAATCAATGTCTGGCCGGGTGGAAATGGTGTTGCCGGCGAACACCCGCGGGTTCGATGCCGTGCTTTCTTCGTACCAGGGTTCAGTGGAGAGCGATTTCAAATTAGCCACCAAGCTGACGGCTGATGGCGCACAAAACCGGCGGGTTGCCGGCCGCTTTGGCAACGGCAAAGCTCAAATTTTACTTGATTCTTTTGAAGGGGCAGTTCGGCTGGCGAGAGTCGAGGCTCAATCAATTCCGACGTGCAAATAAATATCGACACACGGAGCTAGACACTCATAATCTCGTGCTCTTTTCCTTTGGCCTGCTCATCGATCTTGCCGATGTAGGTGTTGGTGAGTTTCTGCACCTCGTCGAGACCGTCGCGTTCGTTGTCTTCCGAAATCTGCTTGTCCTTCAACATCTTCTTTAGCCGATCATTTGAATCGCGTCGGATATTGCGCACGGCAGTGCGATGGTCTTCCGCAATTTCATGAACTTGCTTGGCGAGTTGCTTGCGCCGTTCTTCGGTTAACGGCGGAATCGGGATGCGGATGAGCTTGCCGTCGTTTGATGGATTCAGTCCCAGGTCGGTCGTACGAATTGCCTTTTCCACTGCAGCGAGCTGAGTCTGGTCCCAGGGCTGCACGGTCAGCATTTGCGGTTCCGGAGCATGCACGGAAGCCATTTGGCCGAGGGGCGTCGGCGTACCGTAGTAGTCGACCATCACCGAATCCAGGAGGGTAACAGCGGCGCGTCCGGTGCGCACGGTCGCCAGTTTGCGCCGGAAGTCTTCGATGACCGTGTCCATGCGCGGTCGCGTATCTTTGATTACGTCCTTTTCGCTCATAGCTGTCTCCAAAAAAAAGCAGTTTCGAGTTCCGGGTTTCGAGTTTCGAGTTTCGAGTTCCGGGTTTCGACGTCCGGTTTCGAGTTCGTCTGATGTAACGCAAACTGTTAGTTTGCGATCTTTACTTGGTCACTCCAGTTGAAAGTTACCGTCAACGCAATCTAACAGATTGCGTTACAGTTAACTCGGAACTCGAAACTCGGAACTCGGAACTCGGAACTTGAAACTCGGAACTCGAAACTAATTATTTCCCCATCCAAACTCTGGTGCCGACCCCTGCCTCGCCCTTCACCACGCGCATGATATTTCCGATCTGCCGCATATTAAAAACAACTATCGGCAGGCTGTTGTCCATGCATAGTGAAATTGCCGACGCATCCATCACCTTCAACTGTTGTTCCAGCACCTGCTGGTATGTAATTGAATCGTAACGTACAGCGGTTGAGTCCTTCATCGGATCTGCGTTGTAGATGCCCTCAACCTTGGTGGCCTTGAGAATTATGTCGGCCCTGATTTCCAACGCGCGCAGGGCAGCGGCAGAGTCGGTAGTGAAATAGGGGTTGCCGGTTCCGGCCGCAAAAATCACAATGCGTCCCTTTTCAAGATGGCGAACCGCGCGGCGGCGAATGAAAGGCTCCGCTAACTGCGGAATGTCGATGGCTGACATCACGCGCGTATTCACGTCGACCTTTTCCAGCGCATCCTGCAGCACGACAGCATTCATAACTGTTGCCAGCATGCCGATGTAGTCTGCGGCTGACCGGTCCATGTTGCCGGCGCTCTTGGACACGCCGCGAAAGATGTTGCCCCCGCCAACGACAACTGCGACCTGCACTCCGAGCGCGTGCACCGCCTTCAACTCCTCGGCGACCGCGCGGGCCACGTCAACGTCGATGCCGTAGTTTTGTTCGCCCATCAGGGCTTCGCCGGAAATTTTCAGGAGTACCCGGCCGTAAGTTAAGCCGGGATTTTCAGGATTGGATGCTTCAGCGGACATTGGCTATAACTCTCTCGGCGCCTCTTTGGGAAGCTGTGCGAACTTTACGGTTCGATTGCCGTCATAAAATCCAAACCGCAAAGAATGCAAAGCGTTCGCAAAGGACCGCAAAGTTTCTATTTGAGAAACGAACCCTGGACTAACGCGCGGCTAGCTAACCATAGAAGCTACTTCGCTTCCAAAGTCTTCTTCGCGTCGTTCGAGGCCTTCGCCCATCTTATAGCGGGTGAAGCGGCGAATGGTAATCTTCTCACCGGTCTTGGCCACCTTTTCAGTAACCATCTCTGCCACAGTTTTCGACGGGTCTTTCACGAAAGGCTGGTCGAGCAAAACTGACTCCTCATAAAACTTATTGAGACGGCCTTCCACGATCTTGTCGATCACCTGGTCAGGCTTCGACGAATTCTTGGGATCGTTCTTCGCCTGGGCCCGGGCGATCTCTCGCTCTTTATCCAGTTCAGCGCTGTCTACGTTTTCGCGCGAAACGTAACGAGGTTCAGCCGCGGCCACGTGCATTGCGATGTCTTTCACCAGTTGCTGAAATTCCGCGCCACGCGCAACAAAGTCGGTCTCGCAATTAACTTCTACTAAAACCCCGACCTTGCCGCCCATGTGAATGTAGGAACCAACAATTCCTTCGGCGGCGATGCGGCCTTCGCGCTTCTTGGCCGAAGCCATTCCTCGTTCACGCAGAATTTGGATAGCCTTTTCCTCGTTGCCTTCGGAAGCGACCAACGCGTTCTTGCATTCCATCATTGCCGCGCCCGTTTTTTCGCGAAGTTGTTTCACTGCTGCTGCTGTTATGTCTGCCATGATTCTTAAAACTCTCCGATTGATGATTTCTGTTAGAACCGCCTGCGGTAGCGGGCGGGCCTTCTGTGGTTTGCCTGCCTCAAGTGGCCCACCCGCTACCGCAGGCGGTTCTGACAAAACCGGCCACCCGCTACGAGGGCGGCCTGACGAAGCAAAAGGTCGTCATGCTAATGAAAAACGCAGCCCGGCGGAGTTACCGCTTTGAAGGCTGCGCTCGCCGATAAATAAAAGTCTCGAAATGCTTTGGGCTAGCTCGCCGCTACAACCGATTCAGCGTTTGCGTCCGCAGTTTTATTGGCCTCGCCGGCTTCCGGAGCAGGCTCGCTGGCTGGAGTCGCTTCGCCGCCGCCATTGGTTTCCGCAGCCAGGGGAGTCTCTGCTGCTGGTGCCTCGGACGACTCTGGCGACGCTGCCGTTGGTACCTCTGCAGGAGTCGCTTCGCCCGTTTTGGCCTCGCCCTCTTCGCCCTGCGCAATCACTCCGCCTTCGGTGGCGATATTCTGGCCATCAAGGACTGAATCGGCGATACGCGAAGCAAAAAGGCGGACGGCGCGCAAAGCATCGTCGTTGCCCGGAATCACGTAGTCGATTCCTTCAGGCGAACAGTTGGTGTCTACCACGGCCACGATCGGAATGCCCAGGCGGTTCGCTTCCGCCACTGCAATCTCTTCTTTCCTCACGTCGATAATGAAAACGACGTCGGGAAGGCGGGTCATCGACTTGATGCCCGAAAGGTTCTTGTTCAGGCCTTCGCGCTCGCGGTCGAGTTTGATTCGCTCTTTCTTGGTCAACTTTTCATAACGGCCATCGGTCTGCATGCTCTCTAATTCTTTGAGACGCTTGATCGATTTCTGCACCGTTTGAAAGTTTGTCA
>Ga0190272_10000110_pt1 | contig 54514 bp, 42 predicted proteins | sample Popmic504T_FD_133746 | JGI IMG/M metagenome (GOLD analysis project Ga0190272, IMG submission 133746) | Populus adjacent soil microbial communities from riparian zone of Shoshone River, Wyoming, USA - 504 T | ecosystem: Environmental > Terrestrial > Soil > Riparian zone | place: USA: Wyoming...
CCTGCTGATCCACCAGCCGTCCTACTCGATGCTGAACCGCTGGATCGAGACCGAGGGTCTGCTCGACGCCGCCGCCGAGCTGGGAATCGGGGTGATCGGCTTCACCGCCCTCGCCCAGGGCCTGCTCACGGATCGCTACCTAGGCGGTGTGCCCGGGGACTCCCGCGCCGCGCGGGACCCCGAGTTCGACCAATCCTGGCTCAACGACGAGATGATCTCCCGGCTGCGAGGGCTGAACGAGATCGCGTCTCTGCGCGGCCAGAGCCTCGCCCAGCTTGCGTTGGCCTGGGGGCTTCGGGACGAGCGCGTGACCTCACTCGTCATCGGCGCTTCCTCGGTGGACCAGCTCGAGCAAAACGTCGCCGCCCTGGACAACCTCTCGCTTTCGGCGGACGAGCTGGCGGAGATAGATCGGCACGTCGCAGCCGACGGAAGCGTCGATGTCTGGCGGGAAGCGCGGAAAGGCGCCCTGTAATGCCGGAACGTCGAGCTGGTGGTCCTGGTTGCCCACTTCGCCTTTTCTAAGCCTTCTCGCATAGCCCCAAAAAGACGAAAACCTCGTGATTTGCAGGGCTTTCACGAAATAGCGGGGGAGCGATTCGCTCTTATGGGTGACCTGGCGGTGCCGATCGAATGGGCCATGAAAGCCACTCCAGGAGCGGGAAGGCGAAGGGGGGCGTAGTGAGTGCCCCCGGGGCCAGGCGATCAAAGTTGCTTGACTTGGCGTAGAAACAACGACAGAATGTCGATGTTCGTACCATGCCTGGTGTTCGATACAAGCAACTTGCCGAGCGCGCAGCCGAGACGTTCGGCTACGTGACGGGCGAGGACGCCCGTGCGTTGGGCGTTCCGATGGGGACGCTGAACGCGCTCTCGCGGCGTGGCCAGCTCGACCGTGTAGGTCGTGGAATCTACCGCGTGCCCCTGATCCCGCCCAGCCGGCTGGATCAGTACATGCTGGCGACGCTCTGGCCAGATCGGCGGGGCATGATCTCGCACGAGTCCGCGCTGGATCTCTACGAGATCAGCGACGTCAACCCGGCCAATATCCACGTCACCGTCCCGGCGGGCTATCGCACCCACCGCGAGATTCCGCCGCTCTACGTCCTGCATCGGGAGGACATCGCGTCCGTTGACCGGGGGAGCTTCGAAGGCGTTCCTGTCGTGTCGGCGGCCAAGGCAATCCGCCAAGCCCACGCCCAGCACCTGCGCCAGTCGCTACTCGAGCAGGCGATCGACGACGGCCTCGGCAACGGCTGGCTGACCCGCCGCGATGCTGACAGCTTGCGCACCGAGCTCCTCGGCCAACCGGTCAAATGACCCGCCAGATGCCCAACCGCGCACCGGGCAACCGCTCGCACCTCGAGCGCTTGGTGCAGGCGCTCAGTGTCGAGGAGGGAATCGCCGCCGATCGCTTGCGCCGCTGGGTCAGCACGATGGTCCTGCTCGGTGCGCTGGAGCGCCTCGGCGATGACGAGCACCGCTTCCTGCTCAAGGGCGGCGTCGCGATCGAGCTGCGGCTGAAGCTGCGCGCACGAGCGACCAAGGACGTCGACATCATCGTCATTCCCGAAGGCATCGCCGACATCGTCGACGCGCTCGCCGACGCTCTCCAAGAGCCCTACCTCGACTTCGCCTTCCGTCTCACCGACGTCCAAGAGATCGCCCCCACCCCCGCACGGCGCATGAACATCAAGATGACCTACAGGCACAAGCCCTGGGCGACCCTGAGACTCGAAGCCTCACCACCCGAAGCCGACGCCGCAGAGGCCGAGCAGATCGCCGCGTTCAGCCTGACCCAACTCGGCCTCGACGGCCCTGAGCAGATCGCCTGCCAGTCGCTTCGCTACCAGATCGCTACCAAGCTCCACGCCGTCACCCAACGCTTCGACGACCGAAGCAACGACCGCTACCGCGACCTCATCGACCTCATCCTGCTCGCCGAACTCCAACCCGACCTCTACCGGGTCGCCGAAGCGTGCCAGCAGATCTTCACCCAGCGCGGCACGCACCCCTGGCCACCGCAGCTCACCATCGAGCCAACCTGGCCACAGCCGTATCGTGCGCTGGCGATCGAGCAGGGCTTCGCCGTCACCGACGTTCACCAAGCCGCGGCCGCGGCCGCCGCCGAGGCATTACGCCGCGAGACCAACGGCGAGCAGCCCGGAGATCGTGGTGGTTCCCGAGACCCGCTCGGAGTAGCGAAATTTGACGGTTGAGTAAGGCTGTGTTTCGATCTATTGATCACCGCGCCTGGCCCTGTTCGCGGTGAAGTCTCTAAACGACGGTCGGTTCGACCCTAGAATGAAGGGGGAGGGGTGAAGGGACGCTGGAGTCGATTCGGCCGCTGGTACCTGCGCGGCCGACGCCGGGACGAGCACGACTGGCCGCTCGCGCTGAGCGAGGACGAGCAGCTGGCCCTCACGACTGTCGCGTCGAAGAGTTACGTGGCCGGCTTGGCCGGGGTCGAGGAGCCGAACGATCCGCTCCACCGGGTAGTCGACGGCGTGGTTGACGCGGACCTCGCCAAGCGACGTGTCGAATGGGCCATCCGCGAGCGCGAGCGCGCTGATCGGGTCGCCCGCGCGCCTGCAGAGGCGGCGCGGGCCCGCCGCTTGGCGGAGATTGCGAACAGCGCTGATCGCGCGCGGGTGGAGGCCGAGAACGAGGCGGCGATCCGCCGGGCCGACTCGTTGGAGCGCGATGCAGACGACCTTGTGAAGCTCGCCGACAAGAAGGCCAAGGGGGCGTTGCGCCTGCGTAGGACCGAGGAGCAGCTTCCGCGCAGCCAGCGCGAGCCGGCGCAGCTCGTCGTCAAGAGCGGCACCTTCGACCTGTCGCTCGGCAAGGCGAACAACTGGCTTGGCCTAGCCGTGCTGATGGCGGTGATCGAGGGCGCTGTGATCATGGCCCCGGTCCTGAAAGATGAGCTCAATCTGCCGGACCTCATGCTCGCGGGCCTGACTGGTGGCGCGGTCTCGCTGATGGCGACGGCGGTCGCGGTGATTGCTGGCCTCGCGCTGGTCGCCGAGTGGGAGGAGAAGAGCTGGTCGCGGCGCGCACTGTTGATCGCGATCACGCTGATGCTGGCGGCGGTCGTGGTCGGCTTCGTCGTCGCAAGGGTCGAGGGCTGGTGGGTCGGATGCGCAGTGTCGGCGACTTGGACGGCGGCCGTGCTGAGCGGGGTCGACATGAGACGGCGCGCGTACGGGATCGCGCTGTTGCGCCACGCCGACGAGCTTGACGACGAGGCGGATGACCTGCGGAGCCGCGCAGCCGAGCGGCGCGTGGCAGCCGCGGGTGCGCGCGCGGGCGCCAGCGCCACCGCTGAGGTGATCGATCCTGAGCAACCGCCGCTCCTAGACGCGGACCCAAGTCTGCTGGTTGACGGCACCGCGGGCGAGCTGGCGACTGAGAGGGCCGCGGGGCTCAAGGAGGCGTTCAGGGGGGTCGTCGACCATGAGATCGGTCTCGGCCAGGCCGACCGCCGCGAGCGCCTCGCACGCGACGACGCGCGGGCCGGCCGACGTCCGCGCTTGGCTTGGCAGACGGCGATGGCGGCTGCCGCGATCGGACTGCTGCTGGCGGCTGGCGGCTACGCCGTCGGCAGCGGGGACGACGATCCCAGATCGGGCGGCGCAGCTTCCCCGCCGACGGCCGGAGCGGCGCGATGAAGCTGGCATTGATGGGACTGCTGGCGATGGCGCTGATCTTCGGCGCCTACCAGGCCGTAGAGATCATCTGGGGAGAGCCGCCGACCGATCGCGTCCTCGCGATCGACGGCAGCCATTCGTTCAGGAGCGAGGTCGAGACCTGCCCGGAGCAGCTTGAGCCGTTCGTCGAGGCCGCGGTGAACGACCTCAGCAGGCTGTACGTCACTTCGTTCGCCAACGACGCCCTCGGCCGCCCGTGGGCGTACGAGGAGGACTTCGAGGCCGCCTACGACAAGGCGCATGAGAACGACGAGGTCGAGCAGCGGACGCGCGGCAAGTGGAGCGACAAGCACGTCACACGCGTCCGTGCGACGTTGCACGACATCGCCGAGCAGGCGATTCAGTTCGACAGCGTCGTGCTCGAGCAGCTGGAGCGAATCGGCCTGGCCCTCGGCGACCGGGGCGACCGCAGGCTCGAGGTGACGTTCTGCAGCGACGGCCAGATCATCGACGAGCTCGTCAACGTCCGCAGACGCTTCGACCAAGAGCGCGCGATCCACCTATGGCGGCCCCGCCTGGCCGGACTCGACGGCGCGACCGTGCGCATCCACGGCTTCGGTCGCGGCCTGCCGGCCGACCAGACACGCCGGGCTCGACAGTTCCTGATGGCGCTCCTGCCGCAGGTTGGGGTAGAGAAAGTAGATCTGGACCCGGGGGTGGAGCGGTAGGGGTGGTTGGGGGCGAATAGGCGACGGACGGGGGGCCGCCGCCAGCCGCGGCAGCCTGGCGCTCGTCGTAGGACTCGGCAAGCGCCGTCTCGTCCTCGTCGGTGAACGGCTCGTCGTCAACCGGCGCGGACTCCATCAGCGCGACCAGCCCACTGCGGCGCGCAGACCACAGCTTGAGCTCAGCGGCAGCCTCCGCCTCGCTGAGCTCATCTACAAGCTCGCGCAGTTTCTCCTTCGCCGTCATGGCAGCAATTCTAGCCCGACCCGGCTGCCCGATCGTCACCGCGCAGCAAATCACTCACGCGCGTCTGCCGGTCCTGTTGCCCTCTTGTTGCCCACCGCTTCGGGCTGGGCGGGGCCGGATTCGCCATCCACCAGTCCGTTGGTGCCGCACCAGAACAGTCTAGTGCTACACTTTGGGCCCATGCCGACCACCAAGCCCCGCTACACGATCACCGACACCGGCAAGCTCAGCGAGCAGCTCGACGAGGCCCAGCGGCACTGGCCCGACGTTCGCGATCGCAAGGAGTTGCTGCTGCGCCTCACGGCCGCCGGTCGGGCCGCGATAGAGCGCGAGGCCAACGAGCGACGTCGCGCGATCAAGCAAACCGCCGGGGCACTCACAGGCGTCTACCGCACCGACGAGCTCGAGCAGCTGCGCGAAGACTGGCCAGCGTGATCGTCCTCGACGCGAGCGTGCTGATCGCCCATCTAGACGGCGGCGACCAACACCACACCAACGTGCAGAGCCTGCTCGAGGCCAACAGCCAAGAGCCCCTCGGAGCCAGCCCGATCACACTCGCCGAGACACTGGTCTCCCCGGCGCGCGCAGGCCGGCTCGCCGACGCCGAGACAGCCCTACAGCACCTCGGCGTGGACGAGCTGGCGCTAGGCGAGAACACCCCCCGCCGACTGGCGCAGCTACGCACCAACACCGGCCTCAAGCTGCCTGACTGCTGCGTGCTGCTCGCAGCCCAGGACCACGACGCCCGTGTGGCCAGCTTCGACACCGACCTGCTCAAAGCCGCACACAAGCTCGGAGTGGCGACAACCGAGTAAGCGAACAGCACCGCGACGCCGCAACCGCACCGATTTCACGGCCGCGACCAGACCGGCAGCGGCTGCTGGTGCCCCTCAGCGCTGGCCACCCGTCTGGCCTGCTTGCAACTGACGCCAAAAGCCCGGACACTCCCCGCGAACATCGCACGCGTCCGGCGTGGTCAAAGGCGAACCCACCCTGCTCGACCGCGAGCGGATCCCCTACGCGACGACCACCGGCGGACACCGCCGGATCAAGCGCGCCGACATCGAGCGCTTCCGCGACCGCCGAGCGCACGCGCATGACGCCATGCGCGACGCGATGGCGACCGCCGAGGATCTCGCCAGCGAGCAAGACTGACCGACGCAGCACATACGCGCCTCGCGCTTGTATGCCTCATGCCTTGTCGCCCAGAGCCTGGCGTAGGCGCTTTTGGCCGGCCTTGGGGCCTTGGGCGGCGCGGGCTTTCAGGCGCCGTGGTGATGTCAGGCCGCGGTCGAGTGCCTCGGCTGTGGCGAGCTCTGTCTGCTCGGTGACCCCGTGCATCGCTAGGGAGTCGAGCAGCGTGCGCTCGACGGATGTGATCGGCAACCCCTTGCGCTCCGCCCTGTCGCGAGGGGGGACACCGCCGGTCACGAAGTGGAGCCGGACTCCTGGCCGCCTGCCGCCGCGGTGGCCACGATATGCCCGAGAGGAAGTCAGATGCACGGCGGTGGGAATTATGTCGCTGAGGTCGTAGAGATCGAGAGCGCTGTCGTGGGAGATGACCGCATCGACCTGCCGGCCAACCGCAAGCCACGTTGCCACCAAACCCTCGTGGGGCGAGCCGGGGAAGTTCCGCAGCCGATAGAGGCCACGTTCGGCATGGATCAGCGGCCCGCCCGCTGAGTGATGGGACAGCAAGCGCCTCGAGACTCCCGCGTCGACGGCCTGACCCGCCGTGAAGTAGCCGGCCTGCCGCTCGGCGAGGTCGTAGAGGCGATCAAGCACGCTTTTGTCAGCGGTAGCGCCCATACAACGGAATAAAGCACTGACATCTTAACGGACGGGCGGCATGTCGCCCGCTCTGTTTCGGTTCCCTCTTGACACCGTGAGTACGTCTGTGTTCTTATCTTGAGGTTCGTTTGGTCCTTCTCTCAGGGGGTTTCGTCGTGGCTGTCTCGCGCCTGGTCGCTGTGCTCGCGGTGTTCGTCGGGGTCGTGTGGGCTGGGACGGTGGCCGCAACAGCCGCCGAGAGTGGTGAGGATCGCTATGTCGTAGTGTTGAAGGAGTCGGCGGGCCGGGCGGCGGTGGTGGCTGAGCGTCATGCCGAGCAGCGCGGCGCGAAGGTCCGCCATGTCTTTGATCGAGCGTTCGATGGCTACTCGGCCGACCTCTCGCCGGGCGAGGCGAAGGCGATCGCGCGTCAGCCTGGAGTAGCGGCGGTCGGGCGCGAGCCCGAGGGCGAGCTCGCGGCCCAGACGCTCCCGACAGGTGTGCAGCGCATCTACGGCGCCGATGTCGACTGCTTCCCGGGCGACAACGCAGCGGTCAACTCGCTGATCGACATCGACTGCACCGACGACGCGCGCGTCGACGTCGACGTCGCGGTCCTCGATACCGGCATCGACGCAGCCCACACCGACCTAAACGTCGCTGGGCGCATCGACTGCTTCGGCGGCGACCCAATCCCCGAGGACGCAACCCCCGAAGCCCACGCCGGCTGCGTCGACGACGTGAGCACGATCCCCGCGTCGGACTGGGAATGCGCAGAGCCGCACGGCACCATGATGGCCGGCGTGATCGGCGCGCTCGACAACGGCATCGGCGTCGTCGGCGTCGCACCAGGCGCCCGCCTATGGAGCGTCCGCGTCGCCGACACCGACGTCCGCGTCCCCACCCACTGCGGCGAAACCGACCAGCCCTTCTACATGTCAGACGTCATCGCCGGCGTCGAGTGGGTCACAGAACACGCCGACGACATCGAGGTCGCGAACATGAGCATGCTCTTCGACGTCCCCGACACCACCCCCGGCCAAGCACTCGACCAAGCCCTCGAGCAAGCAATCAACACATCGATCGCCGCCGGCGTCGTCTACGTCGTCGCCGCCGGCAACGAGAGCTCACCCGTCACCGGCTACAGCCCCGCCCAATACACAGCCCCCATAACCGCCTCCGGAATCGCCGACTTCGACGGCCAACCAGGCGGCAACGGCACCACCTTCGCCTGCGGAACAGGCCAAACCGACGACAACCTCGCCACCATCAGCAACTACGGACCCACCATCGACATCACAGCCCCCACCTGCAGCGCCTCCACCCTACCCGGCAACAACTACGGCCCAACCGGCCCCGGAACATCCCACTCCTCCGCCCACACCGCCGGCGCCGCAGCCATCCTCGCCAGCAAAAACAACCCCCACGACCAAACCAACCCCAGCCAAGCCGTCGAAGGCATCCGCCAACAACTCATCGACACCGGCAACACCAACACCACACCCAACAACGGCTGGAACGACACCTCCAACGACGCACACAAAGAGCCACTACTCGACACCAGCGACCAAGGAATTTACAAGCCCACCTTTGCCTACGCGCAGGATAGGCGTCACACCTTCTACCAAGAGTCGAACGACCAGCTTCATGAATACTGGGTCGACAGCGGAGGATGGTCCCACTCCCTCCTCGGCAACGCCGGCCATATGGTCGGCAACCCCAGCGCCGTCGTGGGCCCCGACGGAACCCGGTATGTCTACTACCGCGAGTCAACCGGCCGACTCCACCGATACTCAGTCAACGACTGGAGCTGGGACCACCAGGTCTACGGCGACGCCAACCACATGACCGGCGACCCAGCCGCAGTCGTCGGCCACGACGGAACCCGTCACGTTTTCTACCGCGGGTCAAACGGCCAGCTGAACCAATATTCCTTCTTCCCCAACGGCACATCCAGCCACAGCCAACTCGGCAACGCCAACCACATGGTCGGCAACCCCAGCGCCGTCGTGGGCCCCGACGGAACCCGGTATGTCTACTACCGCGAGTCAACCGGCCGACTCCACCGATACTCAGTCAACGACTGGAGCTGGGACCACCAGGTCTATGGCGACGCCAACCACATGACCGGCGACCCAGCCGCCACCGTCGGGCCGGACGGTACCCGAACAGTCTTCTATCGAGGCTCAAACGGTCAACTCAATCAGTACCGATTCAGTCCCAACGGGAACTCGGTACATAGCCAACTTGGCTATGCAAACCACATGGCCGGCGACCCAACAGTCACCACAGAGCTTTATGGCTACTAGCTTATGACGACGTAAGCCTGCGACGACCCTAATCAGGGACGCTGCCGCGTACAACGAACCGTATGGTCGGAAATCCCTAGTCGCAACGAAGCTGTGGGCTACACGGAACAGGCTCCTTAGCGGACGCCGGGGGCGGCTGCGCAGCAGTTAGGTACGACGAGATACGCTCGCCTGCGTGCCGGAGCTTTCAGAGGAGATCCAGATGGTCCCCAAGGGCGAAATCGCGCGGAAGGCCCGATGGCTGGCGTTGCCGGTCATCGCCGGTCTTCTTGTACTCGCCTTCTACGCCGTAAACGTATTCCACTACGGCGACATGCCGCTGCGGATCGAGGAGAACGAGTGGCCGCCGATGGCTCAAGCGATCGTGGAGTCGGGCAAGCCGGTCGTCGCAGCCGAGGACTCTCACAAGGTGCGGTTTCTTCAGGATCTACAGATCGATCCCTATCCAATGGTCGGCGCCTGGCATCCGCCCCTCTACCAGTACGCCCTGGCGGGAACCATGCTCGTGGCGGGCGATGACACGACAAACGGCCTGCGCATAGTCGGAGTTCTGGGCTTGCTGGCCTCGGCATTGCTGCTGCTGATGATCGCGCGCGAGGTCACGCCTCGCTGGAGGTTGGTCGGAGGAGCAGCGGCCGGGCTTCTGATCCTTCACCCGTATGCAATCCAAGGCAGCCTGTTCCTCGACATCGACAACACCATCTACGCACCGCTGGCCCTACTCGCCATGTGGCTTGCGATCCGCTTCTCGAGCGCTGCAGGACCGCTCAGCGGGGGACAGGTGCTGGCGCTTGGGAGCGCGTTGGCCTTGGTGACCTGGGCCAAGATGACAACCACTATCGCGTTCGTTAGCGTGCTCATAGTGTGGTGGCTGCTCACGCGCCGCCCCTTTAGTCGCGCCATCTCTGAGGCCTTGGCATTCATCGCCACGGGAGCAGCGCTATTCACTATCACCTATGCCCTTTGGTGTTCGGCAACCGACATCCCGTTCTCCTTCACGTTCGATGTGACTTTTGCCCAGAAGACGAACCGCCTGCTCGGCGATTGGTGGTTGGCCGATCACGCAGCGCATTGGCACCTGCGCTGGTTTGGTGCAGCGTTGCTCGTCCTGGCGCTTGTCTATCTCGTCGACATGGTGCGCAGCTTCATCGCGACACGTCGTCCACGCGAGCTCGACCTCCTGTTCCTCTTTGGGATCGGCGTCCTGTTCAACTACATACTGGTGTCGCCAACCGACGGGACCTATCAGGGCAAGTACGCCTTCCCCGCCCTGGCCGCATTGCTACTGCCCGTCGTCTGGATGCTGCTGCGCGAACGACGCGAAAAGGCGGACGGCGCACAGTGGTTGGGAGCAGCAGCCATTGGCGTACTCGCAGCTGCGCTGATGCCCGATGTGACCACCAGCCTCAGTGTCAATGGCGACTACGGCAGTTGGGGCTTTGAGCTGCTGGTATTCGCGGGGTGCGTCACGGCGCTGGGAGCGGCCTGGCTGCTCGGCGGTCGCAAGGGCTTTGCGGGGGGCGTCGTGCTTGTGCTCGCGATGTTGCTGGTCGCCCAGGGAGTTCGCAGCTATCGCTCCGACCATTCGCCGATGTACCCGGTCCCGGACACGTCAGACTTTCGAGCCGCAGCCACCGACCTCAACCGATCGCTTGATCCCCGCGAGATAGCCGTGACTCCCAAGGATCTGGGGTTCTACGTCGAAGGACCCATCATCGAGGGCGAGGACGCCTTCGCACGTGGCGACGCTCTGCTTGCTGGGGCTATCCGCCGCTATCCTCGGATCGCGGTCATCGCACGTGGCTCGTTCGGACCTCCAATCGGACCCGAGACCAGTGCGCTGATGGACCGATGCTTCCTGGACCGCAAGACAATCGGCTCAGTAACCCTCGCCTATCGAGATCGGAGCTGTAGCTGAGGATGGATGGTCTAATCGCGCGCTGGAGCGTCGCCATGGCCGCGTGCCGCTCAGCGGAGCAAGTCAGAAACCCGTAAAGAGCTCGTAGAACCCGATTACTGCTCCCGCTGGGTGGCAGTTCCCCCTTGACAGCGTGGGTACGTCTATGTTCTTATCTTGAGGTTCGTTTGGTCCTTCTCTCAGGGGGTTTCTCATGGCTGTCTCGCGCTTGGTCGCCGTACTCGCGGTATTCGTCGGAGTCGTGTGGGCTGGGACGGCGGCCGCGACAGCAACCGCGACCGGTGAGGATCGCTATGTCGTGGTGCTGGAGAAGTCGGCGGGCCGGCCGGGGGTGGTGGCCAAGCGTCATGCCGAGCAGCGCGGCGCGAAGGTTCGTCATGTCTTTGATCGCGCGTTCGATGGCTACTCAGCCGACCTCTCGCCGGGCGAGGCGAAAGCGATCGCGCGCCAGCCTGGAGTAGCGGCGGTCGGGCGCGAGCCCGAGGGCGAGCTCGCGGCCCAGACGCTCCCGACCGGCGTGCAGCGCATCTACGGCGCCGACGCTGACTGCTTCCCCGGCGACAACGCGGCAGTCAACTCGCTGATCGACATCGACTGCATAGACGACGCGCGCGTCGACGTCGACGTCGCGGTTCTCGACACCGGCATCGACGCGACCCATCTCGACCTAAACGTCGCCGAGCGCATCGACTGCTTCGGCGGCGATTCCACCCCCGAGGACGAAGACCCCACAGATCACGCCGGCTGCGTCGACGACGAGAACACAGTCCCCGCGTCGGGCTGGGAATGCGCTGAGCCGCACGGCACCGCGATGGCCGGTGTGATCGGCGCGCTCGACAACGGCATCGGCGTCGTCGGCGTCGCACCAGGCGCGCGCCTATGGAGCGTCCGCGTCGCCGACAACGACGTCCGCGTCCCCACCCACTGCGCAGCCAACCCCCAACCCTTCTACATGTCAGACGTCATCGCCGGCGTCGAGTGGGTCACACAACACGCCGACGACATCGAGGTCGCGAACATGAGCATGCTCTTCGACGTCCCCGCCACCACAGCCGGCCAAGCACTCGACCAAGCCCTCGAGCAAGCAATCGACACATCGATCGCCGCCGGCGTCGTCTACGTCGTCGCCGCCGGCAACGAGAGCTCAACCGTCACCGGCTACAGCCCCGCCCAATACACAGCACCCATAACCGCCTCCGGAATCGCCGACTTCGACGGCCAACCAGGCGGCAACGGCACCACCTTCGCCTGCGGAACAGGCCAAACCGACGACAACCTCGCCACCATCAGCAACTACGGGCCCACCATCGACATCACAGCCCCCACCTGCAGCGCCTCCACCCTACCCGGCAACAACTACGCGCCAACCGGACCCGGAACATCCCTCTCCTCCGCCCACACCGCCGGCGCCGCGGCCATCCTCGCCAGCCAAACCAACCCCAACACCACCCAAGACGTCAACGACATCCGCCAACAACTCATCGACACCGGCAACACCAACACCACACCCAACAACGGCTGGAACGACACCTCCAACGACGCACACAAAGAGCCACTACTCGACGTCAGCGACGACGCGATTTACAACCCAGCCACTACCCCGGGTAACGGGGTAGACACGGTAGGCATGTACCTGCCCTCCGTCGGGATGTGGCAGCTACGTGATAGCAACTCATCTGGATCGCCAGACCACTCATTCGGCTACTGGTGGAGCAGCCTCGACATCCCAGTCACAGGCGACTGGAACGGCGACGGCATCGACACCATCGGCATGTACTGGAGTTCGCTCGGCGATTGGCAGCTACGCGACAGCAACACCTCTGGAGCTCCCGACTACTCATTTGGCTTCTCGAACAGCGCATCCGACACCCCAGTCACAGGCGACTGGGACGGCGACGGCATCGACACCATCGGAACGTACAGCCCCTCCAGCGGAATGTGGCGCCTACGCAACAGCAACTCATCCGGATCGCCAAACCACTCATTCAGCTACCAGACCAATACGTCCGACATCCCAGTCACAGGCGACTGGGACGGCGACGGCATCGACACCATCGGAACGTACAGCCCCTCCAGCGGAATGTGGCGCCTACGCGACAGCAACTCATCCGGATCGCCAGACCATTCATTTGGCTATTGGTGGAGCAGCCTCGACATCCCAGTCACAGGCGACTGGAATAGCGACGGCATCGACACCATCGGCATGTACTGGAGTTCCCTTGGGATGTGGCAGCTACGTGACAGCAATTCGTCTGGATCGCCAGACCATTCATTTGGCTATTGGTGGAGCAGCCTCGACATCCCAGTCACAGGCGACTGGAACGGCGGCTAGTCTTCGATCGAGAGTAGGTCGCAACCCCACCCCTCCGGACCAGCATTCGACACAACCTCAAACACACGCGCTACGACAGCCATCGGTGCGGTTCACGCAGGATCTACGACATGGGTTCAGTCGTGCTCGCCTATCGCAACCGAGGCTGCACGTAGCCGACGACCGCAGCGCTCTCTCCCCGGACTGCCGCTCCCACAGACTTAACGTTGCAAGTAAGAAGCCTTGCGCCAGCTCGGCGGAAGGTTCCGCTCGATCTCGATCCCAGCAAATGCCGGAGTCGAACGTGGGCCGCGCTCACGTGCCCAGGCGCACATGCGACAGACGCCCTCACGCAACTCGACCACGTCACCCGCGTCTTGCCCGAAGCTAGCCCCCAGCTTGGAGTGGTCAGAAAACGCGTGCACCACCTCCTTGCGCGCATCGTGATGAATAATCGGGTGGTCGGGCACCCCCATCTCCTGGCGCACAATGTCTGCCAAGGCGTTCACCGACCAGGGCTGGTCAGCGCCGACATTGAAGACCTCCCCCCGTGCTCCATCCACGTCCGGCGCGGCGGCGATCGGTCCGACGACGTCCGACACGTAGCTGAAAGCACGCGTTTGGTTGCCGTCACCGAAGATCGACAGCGGTTCGTCCTGCATGATCTGGTTGATGAAGATGCCTAGGACGTTCCGGTAGCGGTCTCCGATATTCTGAAGCTCACCGTAGACGTTGTGCGGACGAAAAATCACGTAGTCGAGGTCGAACATCTCCTTCGAACAAGCCAACTCAAGCTCGACGGCACGCTTGGCGATCCCGTACGAGTCCTCGGGCCGCGGCGTCATGTCCTCGGTCATCGGCGTCTGCTCAGCGCCGTACACCGCGATCGACGACGTGAACACGAAGCAGTCGACATCGTGGTTGACCGCTGCGTTGATCAGCGTGACCGACCCGATCACGTTGTTGGTGTAGTTGAAACGCTTGATGAAGTGGCTGAGGCCCTCAGCCGCGTAGGCAGCCAAGTGGTAGACGCGGTCGAAGCGCTCAGCCGCGAAGAGAGCGTCGATCGCCTGGGCGTCGGTCACCGCCGCCTCAACGAAGCGAGCACGCGGGTCGACGTTGTCCCGGAAGCCGCCGCTGAGATCGTCGAGCGCTACCACCTCGTCACCGCGATCGAGCAGCTCACGAACGAGATGAGCCCCCATAAAGCCGGCCCCGCCGGTGACCAGACTGCGAGTCATGCACGCGATCTTACTGTCCTGACGCCAACTAAGGCCGGGCGGGGTAAACTCGCGTTTCCATTTCGCCGCACCGCGGTTACCGGTGCGTGGGTCGCGACATGTCACAACCCTCCTTAGTCCATCCAAAGGCAATCGTCGAGACGACGGAAATCGGCCCCGACAGCCGCGTCTGGGCCTTCGCCCACATCCTGCCCGGAGCGCGCATCGGTGCCGAGGCCAACATCTGCGACCACGTCTTCGTCGAGAACGACGTCGTCGTCGGTGACCGTGTCACCGTCAAGAGCGGAGTCCAGCTATGGGACGGTCTGCGGATTGGCGACGGAGTCTTCATAGGCCCCAACGCGGCATTCGCCAACGATGCATTTCCACGTAGCAAGCAGCGTCCTGACGAGTTCCTGCGAACGACGCTCTGTGATGGCTGCTCGATCGGTGCCGGAGCGACGGTCCTCGGCGGGCTGACGATTGGGACCGAGGCCATGGTGGGAGCGGGGGCGGTCGTCACACGTGACGTTCCACCATTCGCGGTAGTCGCCGGCAACCCGGCACGGATCCGCGGCTACGTGGGCGCCGCTCCCGTCGCCCTGGATGACGCCAGCCGAGAGCCAGACACGCCCCTTACCGAGAACGTCCACGGTGCGCGCCTGATCGATCTGCACTCCGTTGAGGATCTGCGTGGCCGACTCGCTGCAGGCGAGGTCGGTGCCGAGCTGCCGTTCGTTCCTCAGCGTGTGTTCTTCGTCTACGACGTGCCGACGGCCGAGGTGCGAGGAGAGCACGCGCACCGAGCCCTCGAGCAGCTGCTCGTCTGTGCGCACGGGACGCTGTCGGTAGTCGTCGATGATGGTCGCGGACGTGCAGAGTTCCGCCTAGACAACCCGAGCCGCGGGCTTTACATCCCGCCGCGGGTGTGGGCGATCCAGTACGCCTACTCGCGCGACGCCGTCCTGATGGTGCTGGCATCCGAGCCTTACGACTCCAACGAGTACATCCGGGACTACGCCGAGTTCCAGGAAATCGTGGCCGGAGGAGCTTGACCGCGATCCGGGCATCTCGCCCCGAGATGTTTCTGGTGGCGGCGCTCTTATTGCTCGCCGGCGTGATTGTCTACGGCCCACACGTCATCGAGGGCGGCTTTACCATCGACGACTGGAGCCACGCCGCAACTGCCGCACACCCCCCTCAGAACCTTCTATCCCACTACTGGTCGTTCACGTCGAACCGTCCGGTGCTCGTCGGCTACGTACCGCTCACCCACCTCGTCTTCGGCACAGAGGCGTGGCTGCACCATGCCTGGTCGATCATGTTGGCCGTCGCGATGTCGACGGCGTTGTACGCGGTGCTCCGCCGCCTGTCAATAAGGCCAGCGCACGCCGGAGCGATCGCCCTGCTGGTCCTACTCTTTCCGTGGTCCGACGCAACCCGCTTCTGGGCCACGGCGAGCCACGTCAGTCTGAGTATCGCGCTCGGGCTGACCGGAATCGTACTCGCGCTGCGCGGGCTTGACGCACGCGCCGACGGGCGGCCCCGTGCCGGCCTGGCGCTGCATGCCGCAGCCGTCGCGCTCTATGCGATCAGCGTTCTGACCTACGAGATCGCGGGCGTCGTGCTGCTGCTCGCGGGAACTCTTTACTTCACGCGGGCGGGTTGGCCGGTCGTTCGCCTGCGCTGGGCGATGGACATCGCGGCGATCCTGCCCTGCCTGGCCTGGACCGCCTTGAGAGCCGACCGCGAGCGACCTTCGCTGGCGCAGATGCTCGACCAAGCCGAGGCGATCGCCGACGGTGGGGCGACCGTCCTGGCCTTCGCCGCCCTCCCATTCGGAGCGGTCGGCCGCCAAACGATCCTGACGGGGCTCGTCACGGTGGTCACGGCGGCGATCCTCGTCTGGGCACTTCTCCCCAGAGACGACGACTCGCGGCCGATCCTCGGCCGCTGGCTGGCCATGGTGGGAGGCGGGCTGGCGATCGTCATCGCCGGCTGGGTGCTGTACGTGCCCGCCGACCCCTACTACAACCCCGCGCAACCTGGCGTCGGCAATCGCGTGAATGCGATGGCGGCAATCGGCCTGACGATCGTCGTCTATGCGGTCATCGTCCTGTCGGTAACGCTGCTCTTCCGAGGACTGCCTCACCGCGCACGCGCCGCAGCCGCGCTGAGCGCCGTGCTGGCTGCCATGCTGGCGATCGGGTACGCGGATAAGACGCGTGATGACCAACAGGCTTGGGCACGCGCGACAACAGCGGCGAACGACGTTCTAGCCGCCATCACGAGTGCGATTCCCGACCCGCCCGTAGGCAGCACCATCTACACCTTCGGACATCCGGGTAGCGAACGACCGGGCATCCTGGTGTTCGGCTTCACATGGGACCTTCAGGGCGCTGTGCGCCTTGAGTACAACGACCCAGGCGTCACCGCCTATCCAATCCTCGAAGGAACGACGATCGACTGCCAGGACGAGTTAATAGCGCCGGTGGGTCCCGGATGGGTGCCCGAGTGGCACGGGGGCCGCTACGGCTTGACCTACTTCGTCGATGCCCAGTCCGCAGTCGCCGAGCGGATCGACTCGAAAGAGGCATGCCTCTCCACCTCGTCCAGCTTCATCCCCGGGCCCGTCACCCGCACGCCGTGACAGCCGCGTCGAACTGGAGGACACGATCGGCGCGGCTCTGCCCTCCCCGGCCGAGGCTCACTTCACCGCGCAACAGGCCTCCAGCACGCGTTCTATATCTCCGTCGGAGATATAGGGATGCAGCGGCAGGGATAACTCGCGCTCCGCGAATCGCGAAGCGTTTGTGAGATTGCCAAATGTCGCGCCAAGCAGGTGACAAGCGGGCTGGTTGGGACAAAGGGTCGGGTAGTGACGGCCGACACCTATACCGGCGTCGCGCAGGTGATCAAACGCCATCGTGGCATCATCCTCAGCGACCACAGGGAAAAGGTGATGTGCAGACCTGCCGGCGGTCGGCGAGATCGGCCGCAGGCCGGAGCCGCCGAGCGCTTCACGATAGCGCTCCGCGACGGCCGCGCGGCGCTCGAGCCAACTATCGAGGCGAGGTAGCATGGCGAAGCGCAGCATCGCTGCGTGCAGCTCGTCCAGACGGCTATTCAGGCCAGCCTCGACATGGTTAAAGCGACCGTCCTCGCCGTAGTTACGCAGGATCCTTGCGCGCGCGGCGATCGCCGGATCGCTGGTGAGCACAGCGCCGCCGTCACCGTAAGCCCCCAAGTTCTTGGTGGGGTAGAAACTCGTTACGGCAGCGGATCCGGCCAGGCCGGTCGGACGCCCCGCACGCTCGGCGCCAGCGCTTTGAGCGCAGTCCTCGACGATGGCCACTCCGAAGCGTTTGCGGAGTCGGGCCAGCGCAAACGGATCGAGCGGATGGCCGTAGAGGTGGACCGGGAGTACTGCCCGGATGCCGCCGTCGCACTCGAGCGCCGCGGCCGCCAACTCGAGATCCATGCCGCCGGAGGCGTCAACGTCCACGTAAACTGGCACGGCACCCACTCGCAGCACCGCTAAGGTCGTCGCGAAAGCTGTGAGCGGCGTCGTCAGGATTCGATCCCCGGGCTGGACGCCAATGCATCTCAAGCCGATCTCCAGCGCGTCAAGACCGCTCGCCACTCCCACGACATGCTCGACGCCCCACCAGCGGGCAAGGTCGTCCTCGAAGCCACGTACCTCCTCGCCGAGGATGAGCCAGCCACTGCGACCCACCCGATCGATAGCCGCTATTGCATCGGAGCGGATCTCCTCCCACTGCGCGGCGAAGTCGTTGGCCGGAACTGCCGTGCGACTCAAACCCGCGCCGACTTCCGCTCGAAGGTGTACTCGCCCATGACGATTGCGACCGGCCGCCGCTTGGTGTTCTCGAACGCGCGCCAGACATAGGAACCGATGATTCCGAGGCCCGCCAAGTTGAGTGCCGCGAAGAACGCGATCACCACCACCGTCGCGGCATAGCCCGGAACGTCAATCCATCCCGCGAGCCTCGCGACCACCACGAGCGCCGCTAGGGCAAGGGAGGCGACGATCCCCACGCAACCCGCCGCAAGCAACAGCCTGATCGGTAGATCCGTGAATGAGAAGACGCTGTCGCTCAGGTACTTCGCCTTCTTGCGCAGCGTCCAGGCGCTCTTGCCATGCTCTGGATCTCGTGGTTGGCGGTCGTACTCGACTGCGGCGCGCCTAAAGCCGAGCCAGAGCGTCTGCGCGACCAGCGAGGAGTGCGCCTCCTCGAGCGCAAGCAGACGGTCCCGGAAGACCCGCGTGCAGGCGAAGACATCGACACCGCCAGCTGGCATGTCGCGCCGGACCAACCGCCGATAGAGTGCCCAGAAGACGGTCGAGGCAAGCCGCGACAGCGCCGAGTCGTCCCGGGTCCGCCGCACCCCCACCACGATGTCCGTTTCGCCGGACTCGAGCGTCTCGAAGAACTCAAGCATCAGCTCAGGTGGCTCCTGCAGGTCGGCGGCCATCACGCCCGCGTACTCCCCCCGGGCTCGCTTGAGTCCGGAGCGGATCGCGGCGAACGAACCGAAGTTGCGCGAATGGAGCACGAGCATGCTCGTGTAGGGCTGGAGCGGGAGCAGCTCACCGAGCAGAGCAGCTGACCCATCGGGCGAGCCATCCACCACGAAGATGACCTCCAGATTGCCGGACAACTCGGTGGCCAAGCTCGCCAGCCGCTCAAGTAGGGCTGGAACCGACCGTTCGTTGCCGTAGACGGGGACGACTATTGAGTACTGGATGACGGTCATCTGCGTGGAGCGGGGAGTCCGAGCCGGTAGGCAAGGATGAGAGCGAGCATGTTTACACCGACCTCGATGGTCCCCTTGAGATTTCCGGTGATCTTCGAGACTCCGTTGCGCGACCGGTAGGTCACCGGGACCTCGACCATCGAGGTCCCCGTCTGTCGCGCCAGGATCACCATCTCGGGCAGGAAGTGAGAGGACTCGACGGTGAAACGATCAGCGAAGCGGTCCAACGCCGAGCGATGGATCAGCCGCATCGTACAGCCGCAGTCGCTGAGCGACGGAGTGTTGAACAGCAACTCGAGCAGCTTGGCGACGGCCCAGTTGCCCTGTCTGAGGAACCAGCCCATGTTCGCCTCAGCGAAGATCATCTCGCGGGTGGTGCGAGTTCCGAGCACGAACTCGACGTCGTCGGAGTAGGCGAGCAGCTTGTGGACGTCTTGGGCGACGAAGGTTCCGTCGGGCTCGGCGGTCACTACGAGGTCGCCGGTGGCCTCGGCCAAGCCACGACGCAGAGCGTTGCCGTAACCCTGGGCGGGCTCGGACACCACCCTTGCACCGGCGGCGGCAGCCAACTCAGCGGTTCGGTCGCGTGAGTTGTTGTCCACGACGAGCACCTCGTCGACCGGATCCAAAGCGAGGAAGCTCTCGACGGCGTGCGCGATCCCGTCCTCCTCGTCATAGGCAGGGAACACGACTGTAACTGTCTTGTCTTTGTACATAGAACCGTTAGCGCACCGCGTAGCCGAAAGTCCAGAGGCGCTGGGCAAGGAAGCTGCCGAGCGCGATGAAGGGAAGGGCAATCATCTGAGCAGTGACCTCATCCAGGTCCACGATCTCGATCAAGACGGCCAGCACGGCGACGTTCGTCGAGAGACACGCGGCCTGAACGGCCACGTACTTGCCCAGGACAACACTGCGGTGCGCGCCGGCGCGAAAGGTCCACAGCCGGTTGAACGTATAGCCGTTCGCGGTGGCGACGATCAGTGAAAGCGTTTTCGCCAGCGGATACCAGACCCCTAGCGACACCATCAGCGCATAGAGGGTGAAATCGATGGCGACGTTGGAGACGCCGACGATGCCGTACTTGGCCGCGTGGCGGAACTCACGTCGCGCGGCTGTCCTCGGACTGGACACGGTGATCGAACGAGGCAGAGGTTTCTCAACGGTATCCATCGACAAGCCGCTAGCGTCCCTGCCCAACGGTCCCGCCAAGCGCGGTCACGCCGAGCCGTGCGTGAGCTGTGCGCGTAGCGTTGCGAGCTGTAACACAACCAAGCGTATATGCTGTTGTGGCAGTCCTCGGACCCGATAGCTTCGAGGAGGTGGCGCTCATGACCTGGACAGACGAACGACTAGACGACCTCGTGGACCGCGTCGATGCCGGCTTCGAGCAGGTCAACGGCGACATTCGTCGCCTGGACGAGAAGTTCGATAAGAAGCTCAATGGCCTGGACGAGAAGTTCGATAAGAAGCTCAATGGCCTGGACGAGAAGTTCGACGAACTACAGGGCCTGATCATCAAGTCGTTGGCCGGGATGATCGTGAGCTTCATCCTGGCGCTGATTGCCGCAATCCTCACCGTCCTACTCGGCGGCTGAGGACACGGGCTGAGCCTTCGCGAGGCGTCGATCGTCACGGCGCACGCCTACCGGCGCCGGTACGAATGCGGCGAGCCGACCCCGGTCTACTCGACACGGATAGAGCATGCGGCGTGATGCTCGCCCCGGCCAGGCGCACGCGACCACGAGGTCGACTCTCCAGGACAGCGCGCCCTCGCGGGGTAAGCCTGAGCTTGACGATTCGGCGAGATCCCGCGGCGACTCGATACCGCTTGGGAGCAGTCAACTCGAGCGCCTTCGCACCGCGCTTGGGGCGGGTGATCGCTGTGGCAGCGCCCTCGCAATACTGCCTGCCCCGACATCGCACCTTGAACGACAGGAGGCTTCCGCGGATCTCGGCTTGACCGTAGACCACGAGTCGAGGATCGCGCCTCGGGGCGCGGGAAGGTGGTTGCGGACTCTGGGAGGGCGTCTGCGCCGAAGGCGGGACGCCTCCAACCGGTTGTGAGCCCTCGTCAGTCGCCGGAGGCGAGCTTGGGACTTGGAGCGGAGGATCCGACTCGATCGGCAGCGAATCGTTGATACCGAAGCTGGTGACCGGCAAAGACCAGAGCTCCTCTCCGGTCGTCCCATCATTGCCCTTGAAGTACAGCCTGTCCTTCGAATGCACCATCTGAAACTGCCATCCCACGTCGCTCGCCGGGAAACCGTCTATTTCCCCCGGACCAATGTCCGCCACCATCGTGGTGCCGCCCTCGGTGCCATCGGTACGCCATAGCTCGCGGCCCACCTGAGCGGTGTCACTGTCAGCACTGAAGTAGACGGTGTCGCCCACGGCGAGAAAGATGCGGGGATTCGACGAGAGCGGCGTAGACAGGTACTCGCCGAGCTGTATGTCGCGCACCAGCGCGGTGCCCGCCGCCGTTCCGTCAGAGCTCCACAGCTCGACGCCGGTACCGCTCCCCTCAGCCCTGAAGAGCAACGTGTCGCCCAGGACCGCCGGGCCTCCCCACAACGCTCCGCTTGGGGCCCTCAGACTGCTCGCGACGGGGTAGGCGTCGCTCACATAGGCCGTTCCGGATGCGCTCCCGTCGGATCGCCAGAACGACACTCCGCCAGACTGATCGACTCGTGTGAAGTAGAGCCAGCCCGCCGCCTCATAGAGACTCCTGACTCTCGCGGCTGGGGGAACTCCCTCGTCGATGCGAACCGTTCCCTCCTCGCTGCCATCCGAGCGCCACAGGTCACGCCGGTTCGTATTGTCGCCGTCGGCCACGAAGTAGACAGCCCCATTCAACTCCGTGAATCCATAGCTATCGCGCACATTCAAGAAGGAGGTACTGGTATGACTCGTCGAGTCCTCGGGACCGGGCACGATGTCCTTCAGCAGCTCCGTACCCGATGTCGTCCCGTCTGACTTCCACACCTCGTAGCCACTGACGCCGTCGTCCGCACCTAGGTAGAGCGTCCCGCCCGCGACCGTCAGTGTCGCCGCCTGAGACTCCGCGGAGCCTGGGCGAATGTCCTTCAAGAGCTTCGTTCCCGAAGGCGTGCCGTCGGATCTCCAGAGCTCGCGCCCGTGGACTCCGTCGTCAGCGATGAAGTAGAGCTTCCCCTCGAAGTTGACCATGTGCTGCGGGAGCGACCCAGCCGGGCCGGGTGAGATGTCGGCCACGCGCACCGTCCCTTCGGCCGTGCCGTCAGAGCGCCAGAGCTCCGGGCCGCTCGCGCCGTCGTCTGCGACGAAGAACACCGCATTGGCCGCCACTACGGTCGTCTTCAGGCGGTCCACCGTCAGAGAGCTCGCTGGGCCTGGCGCGATATCGCGAGCGAGGTGAGTACCAGCGGCAGACCCATCCGATCGCCACAGCTCGAGCCCGAGCTCCGGACGGTAGGCGGCGAACAGCAATGCCCCGCCCACATCGCCGAGCAGCAGCGGCGAAGCGCTTCCCGCCTGGTTGATCTCCTTGAGGATTCTCAAGCCCGCTTCCGTTCCATCGAACACCCATGGCTCAGAGCCGTGATCGGTGTCCGTCACAGAAAGCAGAATCCGATCGTCCAGCTCGGCGATGCTGGTCGGGGCACTCAGACCGCCGTGACGCGCGACCATCCGGGTACCGGCTGGAGTACCGTCTGACATCCACAGCTCACGACCCACATTGGCTACCACTTCGTCCTTCAGCTCCACGAGGCTGACGGTGCCCGAACCAAGCGCGGTCAGCGGAGCGACCACCCCCGTGGCATCGTCGATAGCCCACAGGCGGTCCGGCTTCACGGACTGGGCCTCGATGAAGAAGAGCGTCCCATCCACGTAACGCAGGTTGCGCAGCCCGTGATCCGTGCTCGTGACCAGCGTCGTTCCGAAGGGTGTTCCATCGGACTTCCAGATTTGCGAGACCCCGCTGCCCGCTGGCGCCACAGCGAAGTAGAAGGAGCCGGCGTCCGCCGCACTGATCCAGCCTAGGTTCGAATCGGCCTGACCTGGGCTGATGTCGCGAACGAGAGTCGGCAGCGCGCCCTCGGCTTTGTCGATCTTCCAAAGCTCGCGTCCGGTCTCCGGCGTACGCCGCGCGAAGAAGAGGGTGTCGCCTATCGCGGTCAACCCCGAGGCGTCGCCGCCAGCCGCCATGTACGTCCCCTCGAGGGTTCCATCCGAGCGCCAGAGGCCTACGGCCGTGCCAGACTCCAGCCGTGTCACAAAGAACAGTACGTCGTCAACACCGGTGAGATCGTGGATGGTGGTGCTGGACAGCGCATCGCCGACCGGGGAGCCCGGGGAGGCCACCATGACGGTCCCCTCCTCGGTGCCATCCGACTTCCATAGCGTGACGCCGCTCACGCCGTCGTTCGCGCGAAAGAACAGGGTGTCGCCAACGGCCGTCAGCTCTCTCGGACCTCCGCCGAGCGACCCGGGAGAGATGTCCTTGACGAGCACCGTGCCGGCAGCGGTGCCATCCGACTTCCAGAGCTCTCGACCGTGGTTCGAATCGTTCGCGGCAAAGTAGACCGTGTCGCCGACAGCCGTGAGTTCATCGGGCGAGGAATGGCCGGGGCCGGGGTGGATGTCTTTGACGAGAGCGGTACCGCCTGTGGTGCCATCGCTCATCCAGAGCTCGCGGCCGAGCAAGGGCTGGGAGGCGCTGAAGAAGGCGTTGTCGGCTACTCGCGTCATGTCCTGAGGTCCCGAACCGCTGGTGCCGACATCGTTGATGTCCTTGACCATCGCGGGTGCGGAGCTCGCTTCCGCGATAGGCGCACTCGTAACTGAGCCCAGCACGAACGCGGCAGCGACGACGATAGATAGGAACGTTGGCGTACTCATTCCACGCATACTACCGGATCAATCGCCCCTGACAAGGCGGTGGCGGGTCCTCTCACAATCTCCGTCACGCCGCGCCGTGCGTGAGCCGTGCGCGTAGCGTTGCGAGCTGTAACACAACCAAGCGTATATGCTGTTGCGGCAACCCTCGGACCCGATAGCTTCGAGGAGGTGGCGCTCATGACCTGGACAGACGAACGACTAGACGACCTCGTGGACCGCGTCGATGCCGGCTTCGAGCAAGTCAACGGCAACATCCGCGGCCTGCGCACCGAGCTCAAGGGCGACATCGCCAAGGTCGACGCCAAAGTCGATCGCCTGGACAAGAAGCTCGATAAGAAGCTCGGGAGCCTCGAAAAGAAGTTCGACGAGAAGCTCGGAGCCCTGGATAAGAAGTTCGACGAAAAGCTTGGCGGCCTCGAAAAGAAGTTCGACGAGAAGCTTGGCGGCCTCGAAAACAGGTTCGACAAGAAGCTTGGAGACCTGGACAAGAAGTTCGACGAACTACAGAGCGTGATCGTCAGGTCGTTGGCCGGGATGGTCGTGAGCTTCATCCTGGCGCTGATCGGCGTAATCCTCACCGGCCCGCTTGGCTGAGGGGAGGGGCTAGGCCTCGGCATAGCGCCGGCCCTTGCCGAACCGGGAGCCCCAGAGGACGGTGGTTGCTTCGAGGGCTGAGGAGTGGTCGGCGCCGGCGTCGAAGATGTAGCCCAGCACTCCGTCGAGGCGGTAGCCGAGGTCGGTGGCCTCGAGCTCGGAGCGGGTGAGGAACTGGTCGCCGGTGACGGGGTGGGTGGCGCTGAGGAGTGCGCTGTAGCCGGTCGCGGGCGTGCGCCGCAGCCAGCCGAGCGTCTGCTCGCCACGGCTCACCACGCGAGCGGCGCCGTTGGCGCGCAGGCGCGGCAGGCGACGGGCTCGCGTTCCGACCGCCCGCTGGGCCCACGACGGCGGGGCGCCGCTGTTCCAGGCCAGGGGCGCGATGACCCAGCGTGCGGCGGCGCGCGGGTTGAGACCGACCCGGGAGGGGGCCGCCATGTCCGTCTCGACGCGGTTGTCGGCGCGCAGCCGCAGCGGGACCAGCCCGTCGCCCTGCTCGCGCAGCAGCGAGCCCAGGGAGACGCCCTCCGGCTCGCCGCCAGGCGCTCCCGTCCGGTAGCGGTGCGACCACCCGACCGGGTCGACGTAGCGGCGCAGCGCGACAGCCCCCCACGGCCCGACGTGCAGCTTCGTCTCGCGCGGCTGGATCGGAAACGACTCGATCCAACCGAGCGTGGCGACCGGCTCGGCGACGTCGTACAGGGGGTCGGCGGTCCCGGCGACGAGGACGTGCTTCCCGCTGCCGGGCATGCGGCGCAGCTCGAGCACCTCGAGCATCGGCAGCGGCGCCTGCTCGACATAGCCGAGCGCCTGCCGGCCGTCCGTCAGTTCGTTCGCGTCGTCGGCGAGCGCGAAGGCGCCGCCGTCCCGCACGAGCCGCTTCGTCCCCGGCAGCGCATGGCGATGGACGACGCCGAGGTCGAACTCGATGTGGTAGCCGGGCGGCGGCTCGCGGCCAACCGTGAGCCTCCAATCCTCGCCGCCGTCCGCGCGGTGGCGGGTCAAGGTGTCCGTCTCGGACGGGATCCAAGTGGCGGCGGTCTCCCAGCGCCGCACCGTGCCGGGATTCATGCCGGGCAGGCGCGGCGCCTGCCAGGAGACGGCACGCTGGATCCAAGCCTCCCCCCGATCGCGCGGCGGCGCGGGATCGAGGACGAGCATCGACGGCGCGGCCGCCTCCGGCGCAAGGCCCGCGCCGGCAACGGCAGCCGCGGCAGCGGCAGCCGCCGCCGGATGGAACCCGTTCGAGATCCCGTTGCGGTGCCCGTTGCCGTTTCCGTTTCCGCGCCCGTGCCCGTTCCGGTGACCGTTGCCGTCAGCGAAGCCGTCGCCACCGAACGGCAACTCGGCCCCGGGCGCCAACCGCCACTGCACCGGACCGCGCGCCTGGATGTCCAGCACCAGATCGGTGAGCAGCGAGCCGGTCAGGCCCAGCTCGACAGGCTGCGACGGCTGCTCGGGAACCCGCTCGTAGGCGATCGCCACGGGCCGCGCTTCGATCCGCTCCTCGTCGTCGAGCTGCGAGAAGGCGGCGCGCCCCGCGCCCGAGGCCTCGCCCAGCACCACCGCGCAGGTGCGCTCGTGACCCCAGAAGCAGTAGATCAGCCGCTCGACCAGCGACGGGTCGGCGAGCGCCGGCAGCGCCCGCGGGGTCAGCACGCAGACCCAGCGGCCACGCGCCGCGGCCACGCACGCCTGGAGCCTGGCGGCCGCGCTGTCGTCGAGCGGCTCGGCGACGCGCACCCCGTCGGCCAGCGCGCCCGGCGCCACGATCTCGAAGTCGACACAGCTCTGGGGCGCCAGGCCGGCGAGGTCTCGCGCGCGCCACCGCGCGCCACCGTCCTCGCCGTGCTCGTCGTCGTCGAGCAGCACGATCGACAAGGCCGGGGACCAGCGCGCCTTCACCATGTCGCTGTTGCGGTAGAGCGCCGGATGACGACGCTCGACCGACTTGTGGAAGGCGTGCGGGCCGTACTCGACGGCGTTGACGCGGCTGAAGCCGTACTTGCGGTAGAGGAAGGTCGGCGCCGCGACGTGCTCGCCGCGGATGCCGAGCTCGCCGAGCTGCAGCAGCAGATCCCAATCCTCGTGGCCGAAGACCATGTCCTCGGGGTAGGACGCCCCGGCGGCGAAGGCGCGCCGGTCGAACAGCCCGGGCGCCGGGCAGTAGTTGTCGATCATCAGGATCCAGAGGTTGTAAGCCGGCGACGGCACGAAGTCGGACCGGTTGCCGGTGTGCTGAGCGCTCGGATAGACGAAGCCGACATCGGGCGGCGCCGCCTCGAGCTGGGCGACCATGCGCTCGAGCGCATCCGGCAGCAGCACGTCGTCGGCGTCGAGCGGGAGGACATAGGCGACGTCCTCGTCGAGCTCCGCGAGCGCCCGGTTGCGCGCGGCGCTCGGACCGTGGTTGCCGTCTTGGCGCAGGACGGTGACGGCGGGGTCGTCGTCGAGTCGCGTGAGGGCGTCGATCGTCTCCGGGTCGTCGGAGCCGTCGTCGACGACGACGATCGCCACCGGGGCCAGCGTCTGGGCCTTGATCGAGCTCACGCACTCGTCGAGGTAGATGCCGTGGCGGTGGCACGGCACTATCACCGCGATCGTCCGGTCCGGGGCCGGGTCGCGCGTGAAGAGGTCGATCGCCGTGGGAGGCGGCGCCGGGCGCGGGGGCGTCTCGACGAGGGCGGCGTTCGGGGTGGCCAGCAGTCGCTCGTAGAGCGCGTCGTGGCAGCCGCCCATCTCGCCGAGCGAGAACTCGGCGAGCATCCGCTGGCGCGATCGGCTGCCCATCTCGACGCGGCGATCGCGGTCGACGAGCAGCGCCGTGACCGCGTCGGCGTACTGGTCGACGTCGTCGCGCGGCTCGACCAGGGCGCCGCTGTCGGAATCCATGAACTCGCGGTTGCCGGGCAACGCGGGCGCGACGACCGGCACCCCCATCGCGAGCGACTCGTAGACGACGTAGGGAACGCCCTCGAAGACGCTCGTCATCAGCAGCAGATCGGCGCTTCGATACCAGGGGGCCATGTGCTGGCAGGGCGGGTGCCAGCAGATCGCGTCGGCGAGGCCGAGCTTCTCGGCGCGCGCGCGGACCGCCGGCTCGAGCTCGCCGTCGCCGACGAGGTCGAGCACGAACTCGGCGCCGCGCTCGCGTACGCGGGCGAGTACGTCGAGCGTCAGCAGCGGATCCTTCTGCGCGACCAACCGGCCCGGCCAGAGGATCCGCGGCGCGCCGTTCCCGGGCAGCTCGAGCGGATCGACGCGCTCGGGGTCGAACTCGTGCTCGCCGTCGACTCCCGAGTAGATGACCTCGACCTTGCTGGGCGGGATGCCGTAGTCGGCGACGGTGTCGCGCAGCTGGCGACTGGTGACCGAGAAGGCGTCGACGAGGTTGCCGTAGCGACGGGTCACGTAACGGACGTAGCCCGACTTGTCCGGCTCCTCGGCGTGCATCTGCACGACGACGGCGGGCGGCTCGCTGAGGCACGTCATGTCGGGCAGCAGGTCGAAGCCGAGCCGCGAGTTCATGATGTGCACGACCTTCACGCCGCGGCTTTCGATGAAGCCGAGGATGAAGGCCGGGAAGGCCGACCCGGGCATCAGGTCGGGCAGGTCCCAGACCTCCTCGGCGTACGGCTCCAGTTGGGGCAGCCAGCGGTTCGGCGACGGCTGGGTCGTGATCAGCGACGGCGCCCAGCGCGACCGGTCGATGTGCCTGAACCAGTCGATCGTCCCCTTGTCGGACCCACCCAGATCGACCCATGGCGCGAGATAGAGGACCGGTACACGAGAGTCGTGGCCACGGGGATCGGTTGGGGTAGGGGTCATCTCGATTAGCTGCCGTCGTCGGTCGCGGAAGCCAACGAAGGATAAGAACATAGGCCTACACACGTGTCAAGACACAGCCCGCTCCCCCCGCGGGCTCGCGTCCCGGCCTTCGTGGTTGACATTGAGATACGGGCGTGTTCTTATCCCTCAGCGTGCTTATCCAGTCGTGAGAGGAGAGGGAGATGTTTTCGAGGTTGAACAACCGCTTCGGCATCGCTGGGCCGATCGCGGTGGTCGTTGTGGTGGCGGTCGCCGTGGTCGGAGTACCCGCGGCCGCCGACCCTGTCGCCGGCGTCGCCCAATCGCTCTCGAGCGTGCTGGGCATCGCCAAGAAGGCGAACAAGCAGTCGAAGCAGGCGGTGAAGATCGCCAAGAGCACCGCCAAGCAGAGCGGGCCGCGGGGCGCCGCGGGTCCGCAGGGGCCGAAGGGCGACGCCGGAGCGGGCGGCGCGCAAGGTCCCCAGGGGCCTCAGGGAACACAGGGCATCCAAGGCGGGGACGGAGCCGACGGGGCTGACGGCGCCGACGGCGCGGATGGCGCCGACGGGGCCGAGGGGTCGCCGTGGACGGCCGGCGGAACGCTTCCGCCCGGAAAGACGATCACCGGCACCTGGAGCGCGAACTCCGGCGCGGCGGGGAACGTCTTCACGCCGATCACGTTCCCGATTCCGTTGACCGCCGCCCACGCGACGGCCACCTCGGTGCGGGTCTACCCCGTCGGCGGACCGGCTCCCACCGGCTGCACCGGCGGAACGCCCGACAATCCGACGGCCGATCCCGGTCGCCTGTGCGTCTACACGGGAGCGCTGTCCGGCGCCACCCAGCCGATCGCGGGCGGCATATTCAAGCCGACGACGTTCCCGCCGGCCGGCTCGGGCGTCGCCACGACCGGCGCGATCCTGGGCGTGACGTTCACCGGCGCGGGATTCGCGTTCGGGACCTACGCCCTGACGGCTCCGGCCACCCCGTAGACGAGCAGTGCCGCGCCCGCCGCGAGCTACCGCCGCCCTGGCAGCCAGCGCGCTGCTGTGGGCGGCGGTGACCGCGGTGGCGGGCTGCGGAGGCTCCTCCGCCGACCCGGGCGGACCGACGGTCACCGTCCGCGCGACGAGCGAGTTCGGGCGCGACACGATCCTCTCCGAGGAGGGCGCTCCGCTCTCCGGCCACCGCACCGTGCTGCGCGCGCTCGAGGGCTACGCGAAGGTCGGCACGATCTTCGACGGGAGCAACATCGAGTCGATCGACGACCGCTACACCCAGAGCCTCCCCTACGCGACCGCGTGGTCGATCGTCGTCAACGGCATCGAGGCCGACGAGGGGCCGAACACCTACGAGCTCCACCCGGGCGACGTCGCCCAGGCGGACCTGCGCTACTGGGAGACGGCGCTCGACGTGCGGGCGACGGTCGGCGCCTTCCCGCAGACCTTCACCCGCGGCGTCTACGGCAGGCGCTTCCCGGTGACGGTCAGGTGCGAGCGCCCGTCCTCACCGGCCTGCGGCCGCGTCGAGCGGGCGCTCGAGCGGGCGGGAGTCGCGACCGACGGGTCGCCCCCGGGCGGTCGACGCCCCGCCCGCGGCCAGCCGCGCCGGGCGGTCGTCCTCGTCGGTCGCTGGGATCGCTGGCGCGACCGCCCCTGGCCCGCCCGGATCGACGAGGGGCCCGAGGCGAGCGGCGTCTTCGCCCGCTTCACACCCAGCGGCGACGCCATCGAGCTGCTCGACTGGCAGGGCCGCCCCGTCCGCTCCGAGGGCGCCGGCGCCGGCCTCGTCGCCGCCATGCGACCCACCGAACACGACCTCCTCTGGCTCGTCACCGGCGTCGACCAGCACGGCGTCGACCACGCCTCCCGCGCCCTCACCTCCCCCAACCTCCACGGCGCCTTCGCCGCCATCGCCACCGCCACCAGCCTCGACAAGATCCCCCTCCCCCCGCGCTAGCCTGGCTCCTCGTCCTGCTCGTTCTCCCCACGTCGGCGGACGCCGAAGAAGGCCGCCACGAGACCGGCGATCTCGGCCACCAAGAAGATCAGGCCCACTATGGGCAGGCCAACAGCGATCAAGACGATCCCAGCAACCGCTACCAGCGCGGCCAGTCCGCCCGCGATCCACAGCTGCGTCATCTGATAGCGAAGGAAGCCGCTGAGATTCCTGTCATCGAGCTCCAGCGACCGCTTCTCCATCTCGCGAGCGTGCTCGCGCTGGTCGCGGTAGTCCGTCAGCAGCATCTCGGTCGCACCAGGATGCAACGGCTCCACAACCTGAAACCAGTGCTCGTCTGGGAGAGGTCGCGCTGTGCCTCGTCGGGCAAGGCCTACCGAGAGAGCCGCTTGACCGACTCGGTTACTCGATCGAGCACTTGCTGATTGCTGATCAAGCGATAGCGGTTGATCCAGCGCTTCGTGGAGCGCGGCGTTCGGAATGCTGAGCTTGGATCCGCCAAGCCCGCGGTCGCGCCGAGGAGTCCGATCCGATCCGCGGGCCATCCGAGATCCTTCGCCAGCTCAGCGCCGCGATCGGTGCTTTCTCTATCTCGGACTGCACTCACGGCCACAAGCCTAGCGCCCGCAGGGGGGTTTCATGCGGATGGTGGTGTCGTGGCGGCGGCGGTTTTGGGCGTCCATGTCGACCTCGGCGAGGTTTCGGGATCTGCAGAGGTCGAACCTGCCGGAGCGGGAGCGGGTGACGGCGAGGATGCCGTGGCTGCCGCCGCGGATCTCGAGCTGGAAGCGGTCGACCGGGGCGTCTGGGACGGCGGCGAAGGTGTTGACGAGCTTGCCGCTCTGGGAGACGCTGGACTTGCCGTAGAGGTTGATCGGGATCTCGCCGCGCAGGGCCACGACGATCATCGGCAGCGTGCGGATCTGGTTCCCGGTCCGCGGGTCGGTGCGGACGTTCTTGACGAAGAAGACCTTCCCGGTCAGCGGGCGGTTGAGCAGCGGGGTGACCGCGCGGGCGGACCCGACGATCGACCCGCGCGGGCAGCGGGTCTCGAGATCCGGCTTCGTCCCGTCGGCGAACTCGCAGAGGGCGCGCGCGTTGCCGGGGTCGAGCGCGAGCGTCTTCGGCAGCCTCACCTGGGTCCGCCTGATGGCCGCCTGACCGCTCGCCTGGCGCAGGACGGCGCTGACGCCGGGATGCTCGCCGGTGCGCGTCTGGCCGCGCCCGGTCAGCCGCAGCGCGAGGCGCGGCTTGAACCTCAGCGACCGGCACGCCGTCGCCTGGAAGCGCTCGGTCACCCCGGCGCGCGCGCCCTCCGCGGAGACGAGCCCCGTCACGATCCGCTTCGGCGAGCAGTCGGTCGGGTTGCGCATGAAGCCGGCGCGGTCGACTCGCACCGTCGCCCGGCGGAGCGCCAGCGGGATGCCGTGCCAGACCTGGGGCAGCGGATCCGACTCGACCGTCGCCTGCGACGTCCGCCGATCGACGTGCAGCGCCTGGCGCACGACCACGGGGTCGAGGGCGAGCGGGCCGCGGAACGGGCCGGCCTCCACGGGCACCACGATCGCCAGCCCGAGCTCGGCGCCGCGGTAGCCCTCGGTGAGATAGGCGTCGCCCTTGCGCTCGAGGACGAACGGGGTTCCCGATCCGGCGGCGGCGTCGACCGTCCCGATGCGCGAGCCCGCCGGGCAGGCGCCGGCGTCGGCCTGGGCGCCGGAGCACAGCGGCACGCCCTTCAGCGAGGCGTTCAGGCCGCGCGGGAGCTTCACGGTCACGTTGCGGATCCACTGATCGCCGTCCCGCCTGAACGCGGTGAAGGAGAAGGTGCTCCCGCTGGCGCCGCCGCGGCGGTCGTCGATGCCGGCGTCGACGGTCGGGGCGAAGCGGAAGTCGCAGCGCTCCGAGACCGGCAGCGCGCCGTCGCTGGACACCGGCGACGACGCCCCGTGCAGCGCGCTCCACGGCGTCAGCGTCGAGAGCCAGGCCGCCGCCCCGCAGCGCTGGGGCATCCGCAGCGTGCCGCGCTCGCCGCCCTTCAGGTCGACGCGCACGTGCTCCAGCGGCAGCTCGGGGTTGTTCGAGAAGGTGGCGGCGAGCCGGCCGCTGACCGGGTCGGCGACCGCCGAGCCGGACACCTTCGCGACCACCCCCCGCTGGCGGTTGCGGATGACCAGGAAGAGCCGGAACCTGAGCGCCTGCTCGTGCGTGCCGATGTCCTCCGGCCGCGGCTGGCCAAGCGCGATCTCCCCGGTCAGGGTCTCCTCGAGCACGGGGGTCGACACCTCGATCGTCCCGAGCTTCGATCCGGCCGGGCACTCGACGCCGTCGGAGGCGTCGCCGTCGAACGGGTCGGCGTCGTCGAACAGCGGCGGGTCGCCGGGCTGGGTCAGGCCGATCTGGGCGTCCGAGCAGCCCTCGAGCCCGGCGGCGCTCGACGGGTTGACGGCCATCCCATCGGGCAGCGTGACCACCGTGTCCTTCAGGCTTGACGGGGCGAGCCGGTCGGGGTCGGTGCGCCAGAAGGCGGCGGCGCGCTCGACGTAGTCGGCGATCTCGCCCGGCGTCGCGCCGCCGCCGGGCGCCGGGAACGGCAGGCCGGGATGGCGCGGGAGCGACAGGTCGAAGCCCAGCCCGCTCGGGGCGTCCGCGACCTGCGTCGTCGAGGCGATCGCCAGCGACGGCGAGAAGGGGACGTCCGCGCAGCCATCGACCGCCGCGTCCGCCGGCGCGTCCTCGGTGACGAGGTTGCTCGTGTCCTGCCACGGGACCGACTCGACCCAGGTGACCAGCAGGTCGCCGGCGTTGGCTCCGCAGCGCGTCGGGTTCCACACGAACGGGTCGATCGGGCCCCACGCGGGGGTGTAGGACTGCGGCTCCTGGGAGACCGGCACCTGGTCGACGAGGGCGATCCCGCCGGCCAGCCCCTCGTCGGGGATCCCGGCGCGCGCGTCGGGATCGCCGCTGCCGCCGTAGCCGGCGACCGGGCGGTAGGCGTCGTGCTCGGCCGCCCACGGGACGCCCCAGATCGTGATCGTCTGCCCGAGTATCGGTATCCCGCCGGGGAGCTGAAGGACCAGCGTGTCGACGCCGAAGTCGCCGTCGGTGCGCACGCGCGCGACGATCGGGATGTTCGCGAGCGGGTTCGTCGTGCCCGCCCCCGACACGATCAGCTCGGCGGTCTTGCCGTCGCGCGGCTCGGCGTTGTACACCGGGAAGGTCGCGGTGGTCGGCGACGTGCTCGTGGCGAGCGTCGCGGTCACGACCCCGACCTGGGTCTCCGGCGGGCAGGTGGTCGGCACCGACCGCAGCTGCGCCGAGCGGCAGAACGGCAGCGCCGTCGGATCGCCGACGACGCCCGGCGGGAGCTTGACGACGATGTCCTTCGGATCCCCGTCCGGGATCGCGCCGCCGCCGGCGCCGCCCGTCGAGTGCGGGTACCTGCGCATCCAGAACGACACCGTCGCGTCGGGATGCGCGCCGGCCTGCGTCAGCGGGTCGCGCCGCCACGACGGCGCCTGCTCGACCGTCCCGCCGGCCGGATCGTCGAGCCAGGTCGGGGTGACGCCGAACACCGGGTTCGGCCGTCCGTGCTCGATGCAGTGGGGCCGGCGCTCGACGTTCGGGTCGGGCGGCGAGCCGAAGCCGCCACCGTCTACGACGGTGTCGTCGAGGTCGCAGGTGCCGGCCCAGAAAGCGTTGTCGCCCGGGAAGGCCGTCCCGGCGACGTCGTCGGCGAAGTCGAAGCCGGATCCCACCGGCCCGGTGTGGTCGGCCGGCGCGGGCGCCGCGGCCAGCGCGGACAGCAGCAGCGCCGCCGCGAGCGCGAGCGCCGGCCGGCGCGCCGCCGCGCCCGCCCGGGTCAACGGCCCGGCCTTCTGAGGACGAAGCTCAGCTCGCGCGGCGCTGCCCCGGACTGGCTGACCGTCACCGTGACTCGCAGCCGCCCGGCCGACCGCAGCGCGGCGCGCGCGGCGCGGCTGAGGCGCAGCTCGAGCGTCGCCGCGCCCGGGCGGCGGAGCCTGCGCCGCTCGGCGGCGACGCGCCGCGGCGCCAGCTTGCGCCCAGCGCGAACCTTCGCCTTCGCGACGGCCTGGATGGTCCCCGCCTTGCTGGTGCGCGTCCTCACCCGCAGGACGCCGGTCCGGGCGGCCGCCCTCAGCGCCTTCCGGCCCGGTCGCGCGGCGGCCAGCGAGACGCGCCTGCCGGCCGGGCCGTTGCCGTCGGCCGCTGGCTCGTCGGAGTCGGTCGGGGTCGCGATCGGGGTCCCGCTCCCGCCCTGACAGCCGTCGGCCAGGACGTCGCAGAGGACCGGCGGGGAGGGCGGCGGCGGGAAGCCGCCGCCGACGCGCGCCGCGTAGATGTCGGGATCGGCGTCCTCGATCTCGCGCGGATCGATCCGCTGGGTCGTCCAGACGAACGCCGTGACGCCGTCGACGCTGTTGCCCGAGTAGAAGACGTGATCCGCGTCGCTGCCGGGCAGCACGAGCGAGAGGTCGCCGTTGTGCCACTCGTAGACGTCCATCAGGCCGGCGTCGGTGTCCTCCGGGATCAGCGCGAGGCGGCTCTCGAAGAACACGCGGCCGTCGTCGGTGACGTTGTAGTGGTAGGCCCCGGTCACGCCGAACTGGTCGAACGCCTCGGGCGTCGTCGTCGGCTGGCGGCCGAGATCCGCGTTGCAGACCTGGACGGTGGCGCCGCTGCTGCTCTCGTCGCAGCTGTAGGCGGGAGTCCCCGGCGGCGGAGCCGAGACCCGGACGAGCTCGTCGGCGGCGGCGTCGTAGCGGTACACGTCGCCGGCGTCGTCGGTGTCGTCGCTGGTCAGGCGCGCCCTGGTCTCGAAGACGACCTGGTCCGCCGCCGAGCTGGCGCGCACGCAGTTCTGGGCTCGCCGCCGCGCGTAGGGCGGGCCGAACGCGGTCGACGAGCCGATCTGCGGCATTCCGGAGAGCCTGCTGCGCGATGCGCACGCGTCCACGCCGGAGGTCGAGTAGAGCAGCCTGGCGACGAACTTCCAGCGCGCCGCACCGGCCTTCGACTCGTCGTAGGAGTACAGATAGCGGGTCGCGTTCTGGCTGACCGACACGCCGGTCTCCGCGACGTTCTCGTCCGAGCTGCCCAGCGGCGGCGCGTTGTCGGCGGCCGCCGACGGCAGCGCGCGGCGCGTGACGAAGTAGGCGCGGGCGCCGTCGTCCGACGCGACGCGCAGCGCGGCGCCGCCGATCGATCCGGTGCCGTTGGTGTTGCCGTCGCCGGCGCCGCCGAGGCCGCCGCTGATTCGCACCAGCTCGCTGCCGGCGCCGGTCGGGTCGGTGTCGATCCCGCCGGCCAGCTCGAAGCGGTAGAGGTCCCAGGAGTCGTTCGAGGCCGCGGTCGCGTTGCCGCCGTTGGGGTCGTCGGCGGTCAGCGGGGCGTTGGTCCGGAAGAAGACGTACCGGCCGTCCGCGGAGGCGCCCTCGTAGTAGGCGCCCGCGCCGAGCTTCGCGATCGGGCCGCCGAGCGTCTGCGGGCGGGACACCCAACGCACCGTCGGAGCGCCGGCCGAGTCGTACTGGCGGACGAAGAGCTGCGGCGGGCAGTCGGTCGCCGCGCCCGTCGGACCGCCGGCTCCGCACGGCGTCACGCCCGAGCCCGACGGGACGCCCGCCGCGGTCGGGTCGGGGCTCGTGAAGAAGATCCGCTTGCCGCTCTCCGACATCCCCCGCGCGGCGGGGCCGGTGTCGTCCTCGCCGCCGCCGCCGACCGCCGCGCCGCGCGCGCTGGTGACGGCGCCGGCCGCGCACGGCTGCGAGTCGAGCAGCCCGCCGGCCACCAGCTCCGGGATGACGGTCCCCGCCGTGCAGGTGTTGACCAGGTCGCGCGGGCCGGCGCCGACCGGATCCTGCCTGTAGATGGCGCGACCGGAGACCTGCCCGAGACTGGGATCGCCGGCGCCGAGCAGGCCGAGGTGCTCGCTCCAGCGGACCATCCGGCCCCCGTCGGCGAGCGCGTGGTCGCCCGCCTGGCCGTTGTTGATCGGCGGCGGGTCCTTGTCGCCGACCCAGTCGTACCAGCCCGACCCGCCGAGGCCGCCGGCATCGCCGACCACGCGCGTGCCGAGGTGCGACTGGGTGTCGGGGAACAGCGAGATGAGGTGCCAGAAGGCGAGCACGCGGAAGTCGCCGGAGACGCCGTGGAGGCTCTGCGTCGGCGTCGCGGCGCTGTCGGCCACAGCTATGTTCTGGATCGACGTCGCCTGCCAGCCCTGGTCCGGATCGCGGGCCAGCCGGACGTAGTCGTTGGAGAGCGGGAACGCCGTCCCGGCGTCGGGATCGAGGATCCCCGCCGGCAGCGCGTACAGCATCGCCTCGCCGTCGCGGGAGGCCTGGCCCGGGTTGGCGAGCTGGAATCCCTGGTCCGCCCCGTTGCCGCCGCCGCGGCGGTTGTTCTTGTCCGGCGGCGTGACCATCTCGAACGCGCGATCGCCGGGCGGCCGCGGGATCGAGACGCGCGTCCGGAATGTCCGGTCGAGGCCCTCGGACGGACCCTCGTCGTTGGTCGCGGTCAGGTGGTAGTGGTAGACGGTGTCCGGCTGCAAGCCCGTCAGCTGCGCCGAGACCGTCTCCTCCGTCCCGCCGTCCACGACGCCGGCGGGGATCGGCACCTCGTTGCCGTAGCCGGTGTCCAACCCGTACTCGAAGCTGTAGTTGGTCGTCTGGTTGTTGGCGTTGACCTCGCCGAGCACGAGCGCCTTGGTGTCGCTGATCTGCTGGACGCCGCCGGTCGTGACGTCCGGCGGCAGCGGGTCGGTGACGAAGACCTGCGCCGCGCTGGCGTCCTCGAAGGCCTGCGATCCGAGCACCTTCCTGGCGACGAGCTGGAGGCTGTACGGCGCGTTGGCCTCGAGTCCGCTGAGCGTGTCCGAGACCGCGACCGCGGCGTTGCCGCCGAGCACCCGCTTCGGCCGATCGACCCAGACGCTGCCGTCGCGCGAGTAGCGGAACCAGTACTGGACGGCCCCGTCGGGGTCGATCGTGCCGCTCACCGTCGCGGTGTGGCCGCCGGCATCGGCCGGCGAGAGCGCGACGGTCGCGCCGGGCACGAAGCCGTTCGCGTCGAGCGCGTAGTAGCCGACGCCGCCGACGTGGCCGCTGCTCGCGCCGAAGGTGCCGACGTAGATGGCGTTGGCGGACGGGTTGACCGCGACTGTCGCGACCTCGAGGGCGCCGAAGACGCCGGCGCCGTGGGTCTCGGCGACGGCCACCGGCGCGGCCGCCGTGCCCGGGGAGTCGAACTGCTGGACGACGGTGTCTCCGGCGTCCGGGTTGCGCAGCACGTGGAGGCGGTCGACGTCGCTGCCGCCGCCGTCGGAGTCCGGGTCGACGGCGAGGCCGGCGGTGGCGTTCGCTCCGCTGCCGGCGAGCAGCGGCGGCGCGACGATCGACGGCAGCAGCGCCGGCGGGCCGTGGACGCCGGCCGAGTCGTAGCGATCGATCTCGCCGCCGTTGTCGCTGTCGGCCGCGTAGACGATCCCCGCCGAGTCGACGGCGACCGCGATCGGGCTGAACGGGCCGAAGTTCGCGGCCGATCCGATCGTCGGGTTGGCGTCGAGCGAGCCGTTCGAGTTGAAGCGCTGGATCCGCCGCGCGGCGTCGGCGACGAACACGTCGCCGTCGGCCGGGCCGATCGCCAGCAGGTTCCCGTTGCCGAGCGACGCCCTGAACTGGCCGATCTCGGTGCCGTCGCTGCCGGCCTCGCAGCCCGACGTGCAGATCTGGAACGCGGCGGAGCCGTCCTGAACGCCCCAGCCCCACGCGCGCGTGAACGCCGGCAGGTCGTCGGCCGGGCTCGCCGGCGTCCCGGGGTCGACGAGGTCGAACTGCTGGACGCGGCGGTTGCCGGCGTCGAAGACGTAGAGGTCGTGGGTCGTCTGGTTGACGGCGATGCCGGCCGGGCCGCTGAACGCGCCCTCGGCGCCTCCCTCCTCGCCCGCGCGACACGGGGCCTCGGCGACGGTGCAGACCTCGACGGCGTCGCCGCCGCTCTGGACGCCGCGCCCGAACGTCAGCTCGAAGTTGCCGGCGGCGTCGAAGCGCGTGACGCGCTGGCCGCCGGAGTCGGCCACGTACACCTGTCCGGTCGCGTGGTCGACCGCGACCGAGCGAGCGACCTGGAGCTGTCCAGCTCCGTCGGGCAGCGGAAGCCCCACGAAGCGGTCGAACTGCAACGGCGCGGCCACCGCGGACGAGGCGGCGAGCGCTTGGCCGACCGCCACGCAAAGAACTGCTCCGAACAGCGCCGCCGCGCGCACTCCCATCGCTCCCCAACCCTCTCTTGGCCCGGTGCCATCAGGATAAGAACACACCCGTATTCGACTGTCAAGACCCATGCCGCCGGCAGGAGAGGGCCCGCCGAAGCGGGCCCTCTCGCCAACCGTCCGGCGCTACTGGTGCCGGATTTCGAAGTCGGCGTTGCCCGGATCGGCCGTGTTTTCGACCGCCCAGTGCCCCGTGACTTCGCAGATCGTGTTGCCGATGCGAGCGTCATTGGCAACAGCTTCGTAGCGGTGATCGCCGTCGATCTTGTTCAGGGTGATGTCGAGTTCACCCTCACAGGAGATCAGCGGCGTGTCGAAGCACACCGTGACATCGAGGATGCCGGTATTCGGTGTCGCGGTTTCTTCTCCGTGCAACGGCCACGGCGTGTTGCACGCGACGATGTCCGCGCAATCCGCGTCGCCGGGCGTGAACGAGAAGCCCGAGATGTTGCCTTCGCCTACCGCGTTGACCGCGAGGTCGTATTCGTTGTTGCAATCCAGCTGGTGAATCGGGAATCCGAAGACGTGACCGGTCAATTCGATCCCGCCTTCGTTGACGATATGGGCCGTGCACGTCGCAGTCGTGCAGTTCTGGCCCCCGTCTTCGGTGACCACCGAGATGGCCTCGGTGGCCATCGCGGGAGTCGCGAATGCCATAGCCGCCAAGGCGGTTACGGCAAACAGGAATAGCTTGCGCATTGTATTGCTCCTTGATTACGGCAGCCGCTGGCTGCCGAGACTTGTCAGCGTCGCGACCGTGAGGCGCGACGCACCAAGCCACTCATCCGAGTGGCAGCTCCTGCCCGAGGCGAGCAGCTCCGCCGCTGGCGGATGAGGTTCGGGAGATCAGGCCCCCCCTCCACGACCCGAGGCAGGCGGAGCACGTTCCAGAAAACTCGCGACAAGACTGCGTGAGTTCATTGTCCCCTTCCCTCCTGAGGGGCCGTACTGACTACTACTCGCGGTAGGAACTTGACTGTCTCCGAGCCGCGGGGCGAAGATACGCAAACTTCGACTCACTGTCAAGTACTGGCGCCCGAGCGGTGACGGCGCTAGGCTATGCCCCGCCACCGAGCAGGAGGGACAAGATGGCGAACAAGAGCTTCACAGCGCTGCTGGCACTCGCCGCGGCACTCACGATCGCCGCCGGATGCGGCGGCAGCGACGAGGGAGATTCCGGCTCCAGCAGCGGTCCTACGGCGAGAACCCCGGAGATGGGGGCGGCGCTGCAGGAGTGCTTCGGGGAGATCAGGTCGAACACCGCCAACGGCGACGCGCCGCTCAGCAAGGCCGACCGAGCCGAGCTCAGGGCGCAGTGCAAGGACGCTGTGGACGGCGGCGTTCCCGAGTTGAAGGAGACCACCAAGCGTGTCTGCGCACAGGTGGTCGAGAAGTCCGTGCCGCGTGGCGTGCGCGCCTACGACCTGTCGCTGGGGCAGTGCAGGAACGGCACGCGCCGATTCTTCTGAGCCGCCGATGAGACGGTCGGCGCGGTGGCGGCTGGCGCATGCCGGCGCACGGCACGCCGGTCGGCGCGAGCGGATTCGAGCTGACTGGAAGCCTGGCGGTCGAGCCGGCGCGGGTCGAGACGACTCAGCCGCCGGGCGCCCCGAACCCCCCGTCGACCTTCCACTCGCCGTTGACCCTCGCGAACGGAACCGGGTAGCTGAGCGTGCGCGGAGTCTTCGCCTGCGCGATCGCCCGATCGCCCCTGATGCGCATCGCGACGATGTCTGGCCGATCGTCGCCGTCACGACCGGTCGAGTTCGCCGCGTTGACCCTGGCGGCACGCTCGACGCAGGTGACCGCCGGCGGGCTGATCGCCCCGAACCGCTTCTGCGCCGACTCCGTCATCGTCGCGCACACGCCCTTCGGGTCGTCACCGTAGAAGGCCTCGCGCAGCGTGGCGTAGACGGCCCGGATCTGCTCCTCGTCGGACCCTCCCTTGGCCGGCTTGGCGGCTCCGCCGGGCTGCGTGTCGGCGGGCTGGGACGCGGCGGCCCCGCCGTTCGACCCGCCGTCGCCATCGTCGGAATCTCCGCAGCCGGCCAGCGCCGCCACTCCGAGCACCACGACGAGAGGCAGCCACGCCCTCCGCCGCAAAAGATCGCTTCCCATTAATCCACTCCCTCCAAACTGGATCGGTTGCCGTGCCACCTTAACCGAAACCACTCATGTTCATCAACTGGGTACGGCGCGTTATCATGGCCGCCATGGAGGGATTGCGGAAGGCGGCACGCCACCGCGGAGTCGTCGCCGCCGCGGTGGCCGCGGCGGTGCTCGGAAACGCCGCCTGCGGCGACGACGGCGGCGTGACGACCGCCGATCCGCCGCGGACGTTCGCCCCGGTCGTCGAGCTGGCCCCCGGGGAGCGCAGCCGGCCGCTGTCGGTCGACTGGTTCCTCGACCGCTCGGCGCTCTGGTTCGCCGAGGACCGCGGCTGCGCCGACCGCAAGGTGGCGGTCGGACGGGCGCTGACGGCCCAGCGCAACCTGCGCGTCAACTGGCTGTACCCGAACGGCATCGGCGCCGGCGCGAGCTACTGGCGCGCGGCCTACGGCGACCGCTGCCGGCCCGACTCCGCGGTCGAGGTCGACGCCGCCCAGCACACCAGGCCCTTCGACCCGCGCGACCGGCCCGCGGGCCTGCGCCCGGGCCAGGGCTTCTACCTCGACCTGATGGATTGGGCGCGCGGCGGCCCGCGGACCGCCGGCGCGCCCGCGGCGCCCGTCTACGCCGAGCGGCGCGAGAACGCGGGCGGCAGCGATCGGACGGTCGTCAGCTACTGGATGCTGTTCGGCCTCGACGCGCCGGAGGGCGGGCCCGCGCGCGAGGGCGACTGGGAGCGGGTCGACGTGATCCTCGAGCGGGCCGGCGACGACGCGTACGAGCCGGTCGGCGTGGCCTTCCATGATCGCGGCCGCCGCCGCGAGGTCGCCTGGGACGCGCTCGAGCACGTATCGGCGCCCGGCGAGGGCGAGGCCACGCACCCGCTGCTGTCCAGCGCTCGCGGAAGCCACACGCTCTCGCCGGCCGGCGCGGACGGCTGTCCGCGCTGCCCGAGCTGGCCGACCTGGCGGGCCGTGCGCGCGGCCGAGATCCAGCCCTGGTACGGATTCGGAGGGGCCTGGGGCGAGCTCGGGAGCAGCGGCGCCACGTCCGGCCCGCTGGGCCCTCACTTCGACACCTGGCCCGGGCAGAGAGGCAAGCCGGCCGGTGTGTAAGGCCCCGGTGGTGACGGCGATCGCCGCCGCGGCCCTGCTCGTCTCGTGCGGCGGCGCCTCGAACGAGGCGCTGTCGCTGACCGCCGCCCGCGAGGCCTACCGGGCGTTCGCCGACGGCGACGCGCAGGCGGTCTGCGCCCGGATGACCGCGGCGGCGCGGCGCCAGGTGAGCACGATCGCGCACGGGCGCCCCGGCCCCTGCGCCGAGGGCCTGCGCAGGTCGATCGCGCTGATGCGGCCGGCGGCGGCCACCAAGCCCGCCGCGCCGGACCTCGTCGCCGCCACCGCCGGCGGCGACCGGGCCAGCGTCACCGCGCTGCTCGACGGGCGCGTGCCGCTCGGGGTCCCGCTCGCGCGCCAGGGCGACGAGTGGCGCCTCGCGGCGTTCATGGGCGTCGCCGAGAGCACCGCGACCGCCGCGGCCGCGGCGATCCGCTCCAAGCCCTTCCCGGCCGGCCGTGAGCGGCCCGTTACCGCGTCGTCGCCGCCCGACTCGCCCTGCTTCGCGTTCTTCGAGGACGAGTACCCGGCGGTCCAGGGCGGCTGCCGGATCGACCTGAGCGGCGACCGCGTCGCGGTCAGCGTCGCGACCCTGTTCGGCCGCTACCGCTTCGGAGACTGCGGCCTGAGCTACACCCTCCTCGCCGACGGCGCCGGCCGGACCTGGACGACCGAGGTCGCCTTCAGCTCCCCGCGGCTCGACGGCTGCGCCGACCTGGAGATGTGCGAGACCGCGGCGGGTGAGGAGCTTCCCTGGCGGGGCCGGATCTTCGCCGGCGAGGGCGGCGAGCTGGTGCACCGGATGGACGTCTGCCTCGACACCTGCATTGGGTTCTACGTCGGCGAGCTCGACCTCGCGACGGTCAACCGCGACGGCCGCTGGAACTTCGAGGCGGTCGGCGACAGCGTCGGCGACAGCGGGCTCGGCCTGCACGGACGCCTGCTCGCGCGCGCCGGCGACTCGCTCGCCCTCGAGGCGCGATGACGGGCGATCAGCGCCTGGGCAGCAGCGCGGCCGGCGACGTCGCCCGCGTCGCCAGCCGCTCGGGACCGCCGCCGCCGACAGGCACGGAGAAGACGTCGTGATCGTCGGAGTAGACGATCCGGTCGTTGCCGAGCCATTCCGGCTGATCGTCGATCGACCGCGGCTCCGCGAGCGCGATGTCGTGGCCGTCGCTGAGCCTGAGCACGTGGAAGCGCCAGCGGTTGCCGTCGCCGATCCGGCGCTTGTAGGCGATCCGCTCGCCGTCCGGCGACAGCGCCGGGCACTCGACGCCGGCGCGGACGACGCGCGCGCGGTCGGAGCCGACGCGCCCGGCGATCAGGAAGTGCTCGCCGGCCGCGGCGAGCGTCGCGTAGTAGCGCCCGCCCGCGGCGAACGTCACTCCCCAGAGCTCGGCGCCGCGCAAGGCGAGCGGCCGGCCGGCGCGCGTCACCTCGAGGTCCTCGAGCCGGAGCAGCTCGCGGCCGCTGCGCAGCGAGACGATCCGCGTGTAGGTGGAGAACTCGAACGAGCTCTCGAAGTAGCCCTGGCTGCCCTTCGGGTCGAACGACGTGTAGGCGCCGTAGCGGCCGTCGGGCGACACCCGGGCGCGATCGGGGACGCCGTCGATCGGGAAGCTCGTCGTCCGCTCGAAGCGCCGATCGAGCACGATCGCCTCGTAGTCGATCCCGTTCTTCGACAGCGCCAGGCACAGCCCGGGACCGCCGGCGACCGCGTGGACGCGCTTGCAGACGACGTCGCCGACGCGCTCGACGCCTCCGTCCGGCGAGACCTCGAGCAGCTTGCCGTCGACGCGCGGCGAGTCCGGTTCGACGGCGCGGACGAGGATCGCGCCGCTCTCCGGCGCGGCCCGCGGCGCATCGCCGCTCGACCCAGCCGGCGGCAGGCCCGCGAGCGCGCAGAGCGCCGCGACCGACGCCAACGCGCCCGTGCTCCACGCCATCCTCCGTGCGACCGACCGCCTGTCCATCGAGCCCTCCCTCCTCCGGCCCCCGGCTTCGGCGGGAGCGTACCGCAATGAGAGCGACGTCCCGGCTGGTGGTCGCCCTGCTGGCGCTGACGCTCGCGGGCGGCGCGCGGGCCGCTCCGCTGGAGATCGGCGGGTTCGTCGGCGGTGCCCCGGGCGGCGCGGGAGGGTCGTTCGTCGAGCCGGTCGACGTGACTGTCTTCGACGGCGACGCGGCCGACCCGTTCGACGACAAGCTGTTCGTCGTCGAGGGCGCGCCGTCGAACAGCCGCGTGCAGCGGCTCGACTCCGACGGCAACTTCGAGCTCGCCTGGGGCCGGGACGCCGTCCGCGGAGGCGGCGACGGCTATGAGGTCTGCCGCCTCGCGGCCCGCTGCCGGACCGCGCCGGCCGGCGGCGGCGGGGGCGAGCTCCGGGAGCCCGCCGGGATCGCGGTCCATCCCGCGACCGGCGACGTCTACGTCATGGACGCCGGCAACCGCCGCGTCCAGCAGTTCCACGACGACGGTCGCCGCGTCCGCGCGTGGGACGTCGGCCTGGGCGCCGGCGCCGGGGCGCGCGCCAGCGGGTCGATCGCGATCGACCCGCGACCGCCGCACGACGTCTTCGTCGGAGACCCCGCCACCGATCGGGTGCTGCGGTTCTCCGCGCGCGGGCGCTTCGCGCGCGCCTGGGGCTGGGGCGTGCGCGACGGCCGGCGGCGGTTCCAGGCCTGCGACGCCCGCGAGCGCTGCCGCCGCGGCGCCCGCGCGCGCGGCGGCAGCGGCGTGCGAGCGCGCTGGCCCGGCCACCTCGCCGTGGACGCCGGGGGGATCGTCTACGCGTCGGTCTTCCTCGGCTCAGTCTTCGAGGACGACCGCGCCCGCACGCGGATCGAGCGCTTCGACGGCCGCGCGGAGGCGGATCCCGAGCGGGCCGGCGCCGCCCTGCTGCATCCGCTCAGGGCGCCGGACCCCTACCGGCTGGCGTTCCCCGGCGAGCCGCCCGCCGTCCTGACGAACGCCGCGACCGAGGGGCTCGAGATCGACCCGGCGTCCGGGGACCTGCTGGCGATCGGCAACCCGTTCGGGACCTCGAAGCTCGACGCGATCCACGACCCCGGCGCCGGCTTCGGCAAGCGGCGGCGACCGCGCGTGACGGTCGTCGACACGCTGCCCTTCCTCCAGAACGTGACCGGAATCGGGATCGCCGCTCGCGACGGCCTCGTCTTCTTGACGAGCGGCGCGCTGCGCCAGGAGACCGGCCGCGGCTCCTTCACGGGCTGCTCGAGCCCGCGCGCGCGGCACGACTGCCACGGACTGATCGTCCTGGCCGCCGGCGGTCGCGCGGCCGTCGCGCAACCGGGACCGCCGGGGGCGGGGCCGACCGCCTGGATCGATCCCGGCGGCGCCGCTCGCTACGAGCTCCAGGTCTCGCGCGACGGCCGGAGCTGGCGGTCGGTCGGGCAGCCGCGCTACGCCGCCGGCGACGGCTACGAGCCGATCTCCGCGAGCACGCCGGCCGCCGGCCCGCGCGCGACGGCCTACCGGACGCGCGTCGTCGCGGTCGCGAAGGCGGAGGCCGGCCTGAAAGCAAGCGTCTCGAACCTCGGCACGCTGCTCGTCGGCGACTGATCCGCGAGCGGAACGCAATGAGGCCGTGCCCCTCCTGCACGGCCCCATCCCTCCAACTGCGTCCTCGGAAGCAGAACCCTCCGATACCTCCGAGACGCGAGGAGGGTAACAGTGCGTCTTCCTCGTGTCAACCGTTACAAAGTGGTCTGACCAATCGCTGCCAGAGTGGCTTTCTGGGGGTCCAGCCTGGGGGCGAGGCGGCCGAACAGCCGCTCCAGCGTCGGCCGCATCACGGCCGTCTCGAAGTCGGCGCGCCCACCCGCGAGCTGCTGCAGCATCAGTCCCGTGAGCGTCGCGACGACGACCTGCGCGTCGACCTCCGGCTCGGCCGAGCCGATCGCCCGGCAGCCCATCTCGGCGAGCCGCAGATGGGCGTCCTGCCAGCGCTGCAGCTCGGCGCGCAGCGGCTCGCGCCGCGTCGCCTCGAGACCGAGCTCGAAGAGGGCGACGTGCTTCGCCGGCTCGGCGGCGACGTCGCCCGCGATCTGGCCGGCGACCGCCGCGGCCCATTCTTCGACGGACAGCGACCGTGGCGCGAGGTCGAGCACCAGGCGCTCGACCCGCTCGGTCTCGTCACGCGCGGCGAGCAGCAGCGTCTGCTCGAGCAGCTCCTCCTTGGACGCGAAGTAGTAGGTGGTCGCCGACAGCGCCACGCCCGCCTCCTCGGCGACGGCCCGGTGGGTGACGGCGTCGGCGCCGCGCTCGCCGATCAGGCGCAGGGTCGCGCGCAGGATCTCCTCGCGGCGCAGCCCGCCTTTTTGGTACATTCGTCCCACTACTGAGTACAAACGTACCAGAGAAGAGCCCGGAGGAACCGCGATGACCGTGACGCTGCCGACCACCCAGAGCCCGCTCGACAACATCACCTACGCGGACCTGTACCGGCGCTGGGAGAACGGCAACTGGAAGGCGACCGCGATCGACTTCTCGAAGGACGCCGAGCAGTGGCAGACCGCGTTCAGCGCCTTCGAGCGCAAGGCCGCGCTCTGGAACTACGCGCTCTTCTTCTGGGGGGAGGACGCCGTCGCCGACGGCCTATCCCCCTACGTCGACGCCGCTCCGCTCGAGGAGCAGAAGTACTTCCTGACCACCCAGCAGGTCGACGAGGCGCGCCACGCGGTCTTCTTCAACCGCTTCATGAAGGAGGTCGCCGGGGTCGGCGGCGACTCGGTCGGCGACAGCCTGGCGGTCATCCAGCCACAGCTCACCTGGGGCTTCCGCAAGGTCTTCGGCCGGCTCGAGAAGATGTGCGACGAGCTGCGCAGGGACCCTTCGATCCCGCGGCTCGCGGCCGGCGTCGCGCTCTACCACGTGATCATCGAGGCGACGCTCGCGCAGCCGGGACAGCACTTCATCACCAGCTACCTCGAGGACCGCGACATCATGCCCGGCTTCCGCGCCGGGATGGAGAACGTCGCCGCCGACGAGCAGCGCCACATCGGCTTCGGCGTCAAGCTGCTCAACGACCTGCGCAAGATGGACCCGGAGGTTCCCCACGCGGTCGCCGACCTGCTGCGCGAGGTGATGCCGTGGACGATCAACGTGCTCGTCCCGCCGGATTGGGACGAGCGCTACATCGAGACGTTCGGTGTCACGATGGAGGACCTCGGCGAGCAGGGCGCGATCTCGCTCGAGACCAAGCTGCGCAGCGCCGGCATGCCGCTCGAGGAGCTGCCCGGGCCGCCGGTGATGCCGCTCGACGGCACCCCGCGCGAGCGCGCGGTCCGCGGCAAGGCGCTCTCCAAGGCCGGCTACCTCGGCGAGAAGACCGGACCGCCGTCGCGCGACCCCGAGCTCGTCCAGATGCTGTTCGAGTCGGTCGCCAGCGGCCTCGACGTCGGCGCCGCCCGGGCGCCCGGGTCGATCCAGTGGGACTTCGTCGACCTCGAGCCCTGGCACGTCGTCGTCGCCAACGGCTCGACGCACGCCGCCCGCGGCCCCGTGCCCGACCCCACCGTCCGCTTCCAGGTCGCCTTCGAGGACTTCGTCGACATCGTCGCCGGCCGCCGCGATCCGCGCAAGCTGATGCTGCGCGGCAGGTTCCGCCCGCGCGGCGACCTGCGCTGGCTCTTCAAGAGCCGCAAGATGTTCCCCGCCGGCTAGCCCAGCTCGCCTTCGAGCTGCTCGGCGCGGACGGACACCGTCGCGACGATCCGGTCGACGACGGGGCGGTGCTCCCCGGCCGCGCGCAGCTCGCCCGCGAGGCTCTCGGCGGCGCTCGCCGTGCGGGTGGCGAAGGCACGTACGCGGCGCAGCGCCGGAGCGACGCCGAGCCCCGCGTCGCGCGCGAAGCGCTCGACGTGACGGCGACGCACGTAGGCGGCGCGGTACTCGCCGCCCAGCTTCATCGCCATCTTGTCGCCGAGCTCGTAGACGGTCGTCGAGAGCAGGTCGTAGAAGGGCGCGAGGCGAGTCCCGCCAGGCTCGTGCAGGAGCGAGAGGTTCTTCGCGTGCGCGTCGTGGTTTCCGATCAGGAAGTTGAAGGTCGCGACGTCGACCAGGCGCAGCGAGTCGGGGGCGGGAACCGCCACGGCCTCGCCGACGACCCGGAAGCAGGTGGCCAGCCCCGGCCCACCCTCGTTCTCGTACTTCGACTCCGGCGGCAGGCCGAGCGCCTGGCAGAAGTCCTCCTGGTGAACGCGCGCCGTGCCCGTCGCCGTCGGACGCCGGTCGTAGCGCTCGACCAGCAGCAGCTCGCGTCCGGCCAGCCGCTCGGCGGACGCGTTCGCGGCGCCGATGCCCAGCTCGCGCGCGAGCCTGAGGCAGAAGGCCTCGTTGGCGACCGTGTCGTCGTAGGCCTCGATCGGCGGCTTGACGATGTGCGTGCTGGGAGTCGAGCCGACGGGGACCCCGATCCGATCGCCATCGACCACGACGACGAGCTTGTCCTGCGCGCCCGCGAGCGAGATCCGGATGTCGCCGTCGGGATCGGCCATCAGCGGCCGCCACGGCAGCTCGTCGATCGCGCGGGCGAGCTGACCGTCGTCGAGCCAGTCGACGCCGCCCGCCCGGCCGGCTCCGTTCGGCCGCGCGCCGGGAGGGCGCAGGGAGACCGCGCCGGCGCACTCGCCGCCGAACTCCACCAGCAGGCCGTAGTCGTTGGTGTCGGTGACATGGACCAGCTTCGCCAACGCGCGCCGTGCCCGGCCCTCGGGCAGCAGGTTGGCGAAGAAGCCCTCGGCCGCCGCGTGGTCGTAGGGCTCGGCCCGCACGGGCAGCGCGCTCGACAGCGGCGGTCCCGGATCGCCGATGTACTCGGGCGCGTAGGCGAAGCTCAGCTGCCCTGCCCGTCGCTCGAGTCGTCCGGCGCGGCGGTCGTGGAGCCAGACGTCAAGCGCGTCCATCTGGCTCCGCCGGACCGGCGACCTCCAAGCGCAGGCCGAGCGCGCGCAGGACGCTGAGCACCGGGGCGAGCCGGACGCTCGGCTTGCCGCGCTCGAGATCGCCGACGAATCGGCGTCCGGTGCCGCTCGCGAGGGCGAGATCCTCCTGCCGCAGTCCCCGCGCGAGGCGCGCGGCACGGACGGCGCGGCCGATGGCCTCGGGGCTGTCGAGCACGGTCCGCCCCCGTTGCGTGTTCCCGTTCGGGAGCATGGAGCCGATAGTAGCACTCCAGGCGGCCCGTGTTCCCGAACAGGAACATTACTGTCGCCGCGCCATCCACAGGCGCCAATGCTCCCGTTCGGGAACACGGGACAGGCCCATATACTCGCCGCGTGCCTGACGAAGGGGAGTTGGAGGGGCGGACGACACGGCTGCTGCAGCGGCTGATCCAGTTCGACACGGTCAACCCGCCGGGCGCCGAGGAGGAGTGCCAGCAGTACCTGCGCGGGTTGCTGGAGGGCGCCGGCTTCGAGGTCGAGCTGCTGGCCGCGGTGCCGGGCCGGCCGAACCTGGTCGCGCGGCTGCCCGCGCCGTCGGGAGCCGACGGGCCGGCGCTGTGCCTGCTCGGCCACGTCGACACCGTGCTCGCCAACCCGGCCGAGTGGCAGGTCGATCCCTGGTCGGGCGAGCTGCGCGACGGAGCCGTCTGGGGCCGCGGCGCGCTCGACATGAAGAGCCAGGTGGCGGCCGAGGTGGCGGCGGCCTGCGCGCTCGCCGAGGCGGGCTGGCGGCCGGAGAACGGCGAGCTGAAGCTCGTGATCACCGCCGACGAGGAGACCGGCGCCACCTACGGCGCGCAGTGGCTCTGCTCCCAGCACGCCGGCAAGGTCCGTGCCGACCTCGTCGTCAACGAGGGCGCGGGGGCCTCGTTCGAGTACGGCGGCCGCCGCATCTACCCCGTCTGCGTCGCCGAGAAGGGCGTCTTCCGCTTCTCGCTGACGGCTCGCGGGCGCGCCGGCCACGCGTCGCTGCCGCGGATCGGCGACAACGCGCTGACGAAGCTGGCGCCGCTGCTCTCGGCGCTCGGCGACGCCCGCGTCGTCGCGGAGCACTCGCCGGAGCCCGACGCCTTCCTGACCGCGCTCGGGATTCCGCTCGACGACCTCGACGCGGCGCTCGCCGAGGTCGAGGCGGCCGACCCGCGGATCGCGGTGATGCTCGAGCCGCTGCTCGGCGTCACGTTCGCTCCGACGATGGCGGCGGCCTCCGAGAAGATCAACGTGATCCCGTCCGAGGCGACCGTCCGCGTCGACTGTCGCGTCCCCCCGGGCCTCGGCGAGCAGCACGTCCGCGCGCGGCTCGCCGGCGCCCTGCCGCCCGGCGACTGCGACGTCGCCTTCGACGAGACCGTCACCGGCAACCGCTCTCCGATCGACACGCCCTTGATGGAGACGATCCGCTCCTTCGTGTCCGAGGAGGATCCCGGCGCGACCATCACCGCCACGGCGCTCGCCGGCTTCAGCGACTCGCACTGGTTTCGCGCGGCCTTCCCCGACTGCGTCGCCTACGGCTTCTTCCCCCAGCGCACGATGGACCTCTTCGAGGCGATGCCACTCGTCCACGGCGCGAACGAGCGCGTCCCCGTCGACGACCTCGGCCTGGCGGCACGCTTCTACACGCGACTGATGCGGGACACGCTGGGCTGACGGCGAGCGTGTCATGACCGAAAATCTCGGTGTCTCGGATTTTCGGTGGAACTTTCTCTGAATTGTCGCTAGGTTCGCGAGGTGCGGCTAAGGGGGGACACGCTCAGTCGGATAATTCTCACCAATCGCGACCGCGGCAGGTTCACCCAGGACTCGCCGGTCATGCCGGACGTCTGGCTGCGGTTCACCGATCCCGGCGAAGAGCGGGTCGACGTCCTGCTCACGCCCGAGGCCGACAACCCCGCGCCGCTGGCCGCGGAGCTGCGCGCGCGGCTCGAGGCCATCCGCGGCGGCGCCGAGGCCGCCGAGCTCGCCTACAGCGGCTCCTACGCCGTCGCGCGGCTGACCTTCGACGACCTGCTGCGAGTGCTGCTGCCGCTCTCCGCATGGTGGCAGCGGGTCTACCGCGTGCAGCAGGGCAAGCGCGACGGCGGTCCGCGCCAGGCCGGCGACGACCTCGACGAGCTCCACTGGCTGGCGCTCGTCGTCGGCGGCGTCCGCCAGCTGCGCGAGCAGCGCGCGGGGGACGAGCGAGAGGCGGCGCGGCGGGCCGGCCGCGCAGTCGACCCCGGCCTCGACGCCGACGCCGAGGCCGACGCCGACGCCGAGGCCGAGGAGTTCGTGCCCGCGTTGATCGAGCGCGGGCTGCGCGAGCTGGACAGCCTCTGGGCCGACGCGCCGCCGGCCGACACGGCGCTGCTGCGCCGCGTCACCCCCAACCGCCCGGTCGACGCCTCCGTCACGCGCTCGCGGGCGACCGTCAAGGCCGACGCGGCGACCCGCGTCTTCGACCTCGACTGCTCGGGAATCGCGTGGGCGGTGATCGACTCCGGCATCGACCTGCGCCATCCCGCCTTCCGGGCGCACAACGGCGACGGCGACCGCTACCGCCTCTGGCACGGCCCCGGCCCGCCGCGCACGCGCGTCGTCGCGACCTACGACATGACGCGGCTGCGGGCCGCCCAGCGCGTCGTCCAAGGCGACCGCTCGGCGGCCCGCGACCCGGCGATCGTCCGGCTCGCCGACGAACAGGGCGACGAGCTGGCCGACATCCGCAAGCACCTGCTCAACCGGCGCCCGCTCGACTGGTCCGTCCTCGAGCCGCTGCTGCGCGTCCCGCACACCAAGGGCGACTACATCCCCCCGCCCAACGACCACGGGACGCACGTCGCCGGGATCCTCGCCGGCGACTGGCCGAACGCCGTCGACCACGGCGCGGACGGGCCGATGATCGGCCTCTGCCCCGAGCTGACGCTGTACGACCTGCGCGTCATGGACGCCGAGGGCAGGGGCGACGAGTTCGCGCTCGCGGCGGCGCTGCAGTTCGTCGACCACCTCAACGGGTACGGCCGCCGCGTCCGGATCGCCGGAGCGAACGTGTCGCTGTCGGTCACCTACCGCGCGGCGGCGTTCGGCTGCGGCCAGACGCCGGTCTGCCAGGAGGCCAACCGGCTCGTCGCCGGCGGGGTCGTGGTCGTCGTCGCCGCCGGCAACCGCGGCTGCGAGGAGTACCGCGCCGACAACCAGTTCGAGAAGCAGCTGGTCGAGGGCTACCGGATGATCAGCCTGACCGATCCCGGCAACGCCGAGGACGTGATCACCGTCGGCGCGACCCACGCCAGCAACCCGCACGCCTACGGCATCTCGTACTTCTCCAGCCGCGGGCCGACCGGCGACGGGCGCGACAAGCCCGACCTGGTGGCTCCCGGAGAGAAGATCCAGGGCCCTGCCGTCGACTCGGGCGTGCGCGTGATGGACGGCACCAGCCAGGCGGCGCCGCACGTCAGCGGCGTCGCGGCACTGCTGCTCGCCCGCCACCGGGAGCTGATCGGAAGACCACGACGAGTGAAGGAGCTGCTCATGCAATCCGCGACTGACCTCGGCCGCGAGCGATACTTCCAGGGCGCCGGACTGGTGGACGCCCTGCGGACCACGCAGGCGGTCTGACATGGCGGCGATCTTCAGCATCGAGGCCGTGAAGGCGAAGGAGGGCGACTGCCTGCTGCTGCACTACGGCGACGGCGACGACCGGCGCGTCGTGCTCGTCGACGGCGGCCCGCCAGGGGTCTACAAGTCGTTTCTCGAGCCGCGCCTGAAGCAGCTCACCGCCACGCTGGGCGACGGCGACGGGGGGCTCCCGCTCGAGCTCGTGATGGTCAGCCACATCGACCAGGACCACGTCGCGGGCGTGCTGCAGCTGCTGCGCGCGGTCGAGCAGGCCACCGACGACGGGCGCGACACGCCCTACGACGTGCGCGAGCTCTGGCATAACGCGTTCCACAAGATCGCCGGCGACGAGGCGGTCGACCCGGCATCGCTGCTGAGCGCCGTCGAGAAGCGGCGCGAGCCACCGCGGTCGGAGCTCGTCCTGGCCTCGGTGGCCCAGGGCCAGGACACGGCGGTGGTGGCGACGAAGCTCGGCATCGACCGCAACGGCGGCCAGCCGCTCGTCCTGGCGGGTCACCGCCGCGAGCTGCCCGGCGGGCTCGTCCTGGACGCGATCGGCCCGAGCGAGGCCCGCGTCGAGGCGCTCAAGCGGCAGTGGGCGGAGGAGATCGGCGCTGAGCCGTCGGAGCTCGTGGCGGCGCAGCTCGACGACTCCGTCTTCAACCTCTCGAGCCTGCTCGTCGTGGCGAGCCTCGGCAAGCTGCGGATGCTGCTGACCGGAGACGGGCTGGCCGGCGACGTCCTGGCGGGGCTCGAGGCGGCGGATCTCCTCGATGCGAAGCGGAAGGCCCACTTCGACGTCCTCAAGGTCCCCCACCACGGCTCCGACCGCAACGTCGACACCGAGTTCTTCCGGCGCGTGACCGCAGACCACTACGTGATCAGCGGCGACGGCAAGCACAGCAACCCCGAGCTCGCCACGCTCGAGATGATCGACGACGCGCGCGGCGGCGACGAGTACGACATCTGGCTCACGTATCGCACCGGGAGGGAAGGGCTGGGTGACAAGATCGCCAAGTTCGCGGCCGATCAGCGACTTGCCAAGCGCAAGGCCAGGCTGCACTTCCCCGAGGACGGCGCGGACTCGCTGATCGTCGACCTCGGAACCGCGGTCGACTACTGACCGGTCGCCGCCCCGGCTAATGCTCGCCGGGGCCGCGACCGACATAGACAGGACCTATGCCCCTGCTCGCCTTCACCTACCAGCAGTTCGAGAACTGGATGGTCGTCTGGCTGCCGATCATCTTCATGGGACTGATCGCGGTCGTGCTGGTCCTGATGCTGCGCTTCATGCCGAGCTTCAAGATGAAGCCGCAGGAGATCAAGCCCTCTTCCTCGGACTCGGTCAGCTGGAGCGACGTCGCCGGCGTCGAGGAGGCCAAGGACGAGCTGCGCGAGGTCGTCGAGTTCCTGCGCGACCCGGAGCGCTTCAAGCAGATCGGCGCGCGCGTCCCGAAGGGGATCCTGCTGCACGGCCCGCCCGGCACCGGCAAGACGCTGCTCGCCAAGGCGGTCGCGCACGAGTCGAACGCACGCTTCTACGCGCAGAGCGCGAGCGCCTTCGTCGAGATGTTCGCCGGCCTCGGCGCGGCGCGGATCCGCCGCCTGTTCAAGGAGGCGCGCAAGAGCTCGCCGGCGATCGTCTTCATCGACGAGCTCGACGCTGTCGGCGCGACGCGCGGCAACGACGTCTCGGGCGAGAAGGACCAGACTTTGAATCAGCTGCTCGTCGAGCTCGACGGCTTCGGCGGTGACGATCGCGTAGTCGTGATCGGCGCCTCGAACCTGCTCGACAAGCTCGACCCGGCGCTGCTGCGGCCCGGCCGCTTCGACCGCCAGGTCTTCGTCACCCCGCCCGACCTCGAGGGCCGCAAGCAGGTGCTCGCCGTCCACACGCGCGACAAGCCGCTCGAGCCCGGCATCGACATCGAGCTGGTCGCCCGCCAGACGAGCGGCCTGACCGGCGCCGACCTCGCGAACATCTGCAACGAGGCGGCGATCCTCGCCGGCCGCGACCGCCGCACCGCGATCGCCACGACCGACTTCCAGGCCGCGCTCGAGCGCGTCGTCGCCGGCATGCAGTCGCGCCGCGTGATCACCGACCACGAGAAGCGCGTCGTCGCCTTCCACGAGGCCGGCCACGCGCTCTGCGCCGAGCTGCTGCCGAGCACCGAGAGGGTCCACCGCGTCTCGATCGTGCCGCGCGGCACGGCGCTCGGCTACACGCTCAACCTGCCCGAGGAGGACCGCTACCTCAAGACGCGCGA
>Ga0190272_10000111_pt1 | contig 54269 bp, 41 predicted proteins | sample Popmic504T_FD_133746 | JGI IMG/M metagenome (GOLD analysis project Ga0190272, IMG submission 133746) | Populus adjacent soil microbial communities from riparian zone of Shoshone River, Wyoming, USA - 504 T | ecosystem: Environmental > Terrestrial > Soil > Riparian zone | place: USA: Wyoming...
CCTGCTGGTTTTTACGGCTGGAGGCTATCTCCCCGCTCCTGCCGCAACCGCAAGCAAAGGAAACCTGGCGACAATTACCGGCGCCGTTCTCGACAACAAAGGAAACCCGGTAACGGGCGCTCTCATTTCTTTGATCCGAGACGGAGCGAAGAAAGTCAGCAAGGAAACGCGCAGCGACGCTTCAGGTCGTTTTACCGCGCGCATCTCACCAGGGCGTTACGGACTGCGTGCGATAGCTTCTGGCTTTAACGAAGTAGTCTTTTCTTCAATCGAAGTTCGCGCTTCTCAGGAACTCGTCTACCGCTTTAACCTCGAGCCCGTCGGCGCCGGCAAGACCCTGCCTGAACAACGTAAAGACCGCGACGATGTGAAATGGAGTTTGCGCTCCACGCACACGCGTCGCTCGATTTTCCAGGCGCAAGAGGGCGAGGACGCTGACATCCAGGCGGTGCTCGGTATCGAAGCTCCTGTTGCTGACGACAGCGTCACCGTAGCGGCTGAGGCCGAAGACACCCAAGTCGTCCGCATCGAGTCGCAGCGGCGTATGCAGGGCGTCGTTGAAACCTACTTTTCCGGGAGCTCATATGGCCCAGGATATTCCGGGCTTAACTTTGCGGTTTCCATTCCTGCCAGTGAAGGCATCGAAATTATTTTTGCCGGACAAACAAGTCCCAGCGCGAGCGCTCCGGAGAGATTTGAAGCGAGCACTCAGTTGCGTGCCGGTCAAAGACACCGCCTGGGCATGAAGCTCGGCGCAGCACGTTTCGGCGCGCCCGTCTGGACCGCCGGAAGAGATACGGATCCGGATCGCGTGGGCCAGTTTTCCTTTCGGGCGATTGATGAATGGATTGTTCGTGACGGAATTGTGGTTGTGTTTGGCGTCGACTACTCGCGATTCATTGGCGCGGGCGGGGGGCAGTCCATAAGTCCGCGGTTTGGAATTCAATTGGACGCCAACGCCCGCACACGTTTGAAAGTTGCCTATGCGCCTGGGGGCGCTGAAGACCGCGCCCAAAGCGTCGCTGCTTTTGAACAGAGTCAGGTTGTTTTCACCGAAGGAGCCGGAAGGCCAATCGCTTTTGTGGATGGCCAGGCAATCATGGAACGTAGTCATCGCCTTGAGTTTGGCGTCGAGCGAGTGATCGACGACAAATCGAGCTTCGAAGGCGCGGCGTTTTTTGATACGACGGTGGGTCGAGGCGTCGGGCTGCTCAGCACGACGATATCCGCCTTCTCAGGCACAACCGGCGATGCGATGATCAGCGTTGCAAATCAGCAGGGCGACGCTCGAGGAATGCGACTGGTTTATACGCGGCGCTTGAGCCGAGTCTGGACTGCATCGGCGGGTTACTCTTTTGGTCGAGGACAAAGACTCGCCGAAGATTCGAGCGGTCCTGCGGAGATGTTTGAGAGTGGTTTTTTCCAGACGGCAGCGTTCCAGTTAGGTGCCGGCTTCAATACAGGCACAAATATCAGAACCGTCTTGCGCTTCTCGCCAAACGCAACGGTGTTTGCGATTGATCCCTTCGCCGGACGCCTTGCGGTTTACGACCCATCGCTGAGCATCCAGGTAACTCAGGAACTCCCCAGCTTTGGTTTGCCGTTGCGTGCGGAAGCAGTGATTGATGCTCGCAACCTTCTGGATTTTCAGGCAAACATCGACAACGGAGAAATACTTACCCAACTCGGCACGGGGCGCCGTTCCGTCCGAGGCGGAATTTCCCTCAAGTTTTAGTAGACCGGAATATTAGCGCTGGGACAGTCCTTGTCACGCTTGCGCAGCCTTTGTCCAGTTTTCACCCGGGTCTCCAAAATCTCGGACAAGTCCAAAAACTTGGATTATGCGGCTGGCAGAGTTTGTTTACAGGTGAGACCAGGAAGCATAGAGCTTAGCAATCAAACTTCCAGGCTCTAACCCTGGAAGCGACGCCAGCTGCCCCTCCGGGCGCGGATGATGGCGTGACGCAATACTCGGAACCAACCGTGACACGCGGTGGCAGAGAGGCAGGATCAGGAAAACACTTGGGAACATACCTTGCCTTTTCAGATCAGGATTCGGGAATCGAGATTACTTAAGTAGCAGGCATCAGTGAAAAGATCAGTTTTTACAACGGGAACATGGTTAGTGCTGGCTGGCGCTGCCCTGCTGGTAGCGGCGGGCGCACTTAACTTTGCCCAGCGCCTGCGGCACGAAACACCCGCTTGGGACGGTATTAGCTGGACCGACACCGAACAGGGAATAATCGCTGACACTGTCGAGGCCGGTTCCTCGGGCGCTCGGGCTCAAATCTTCCCGGGCGACCGCTTGATCGCTATCAGTTTGGACAACCGAAAGTATGAGGAAGTTGATCGGGCCAGCAAAGTCCAGGTCTACCTGGACCAGGCGCTGGTGGGCGGCAACATTCACTACTTCTTTGAACGACCGTCTTATCCTGAAGAGAGCCGATACTACTATGGCGATCTCGATGGCCTGGACTCTATCCACAAGTGGACGCCGAGCGACCTCTACGTCAACCTCATCGGTCTGGTCTATCTTTTCGTCGGCTTCTTTGTGCTTTTCAAGCAGGGAGGGCGAGCTCCCTTCGCATTGCATTTCGCATCTCTCTGTCTGGCCGCGTTTGTTTTCCATTCCTACAATCCGGTCGGCACTTTCAGAGATCTTGATCTGGCAATCGCATTCTTAAGAAACGCAGCCTTCATTCTTTTCCCTCCACTCTTTTTGCATTTTTGCCTGGTCTATCCGCAGCGCCAGCAGCTCTTCGAAGAAAAACGCTACCGGTCAGCCGTACTTTATGCGCCAGCCGTCCTGCTGCTGGGGCTAGCCATCTTTGTTTTTCTCCGCGGCGAGCTCAGTAAAGTGGCCGGTCTAGATCATGTCCCCGCGGTTTCTGACAATTTCATTGGCTTCTTTTACAAGCTCAGCTTTGTTCACTTTGTCACCGGGCTGGTGTCCGGCGTCTTTTTCCTGGTGCGTACCTGGATCAGGGCCAAGAGTGCCGTCATTCGGCAGCAGATGAAGTGGGTAATCTGGGGTTCAATATTGGCAGTCGCACCGTTTGCGCTCCTCTACTCAGCGGGATTTCTGTTGGGTGCCCAGGCTGATCCGTGGCTCACGAATATTGCAGTGCTGCCCTTGATTCTGATCCCGCTGGCGTTTGGGTATTCAGTAGTTCGCTACCGTCTAATGGACGTCGAGTTGGTCGTCCGGCGCGTCTTCGTTTATGTCCTGACAACGCTGGCAATCGCGTTGATGGTGGGATCGGTAGTTTATTTCGCGGGCATCTATGCGCTGGGTCGCGACCAGGGAACTACCTCCGGTGAACTAACCCTTAGCGTAGTGGTAGCGATAGTTGCCATGGCGGCGATCGTCATGATTGCCGCTCCAGTGAAAACATTTTTGCAGGAACGGATCGACCGGATGTTTTATGGCGAGCGCTACGACATGCGCCACAGCCTGCTCGATTTTGGGCGCACGCTCTCGGCGACCACCGCGCTCGATCCGTTGCTGGATTCGCTCGTCAGCCGTCTCCAGCAGGTAATGAACGTGGGCCGAGTAGCCATATTCATCGAAGACAAGAACTCCGAAGCCGGGTATCGTGTCGCGCGCTCGGCAGGTTTATCAGGTGAGATGGTCGTCCCCCCCGACTTCCGCGACATGATCCGGATTCGTTCGGCAGAAAGCGGCGTGGTGCGAACTGACGATCTTGATCTGATTCCCGAGACCACGGGTTTTGTTCGCCGCGCGCTTCATTATTATGTGCCGTGCGTTGTTCGCGGTCGCATGGTGGCCGTCATTGGACTGGGCCGCTCTGCAGATGGCGCGTTACTTTCCTCGGAAGACGTGGAGATTCTGTTGACCGTTTCCGGCTATGTCGCGGTGGCTATCGAGAACAGTTTGCTCTACCAGGAACAGCAGGAGCGTGCAGGCGAACTCAAATTGCTGAAGGAATTTAACGAATCGATAATCGAGTCGATCAACGTAGGACTGCTGGCGGTGGATCTGGATGGGCGTGTCACCCGCATGAATTCAGCGCTCGAAGAAATCCTGGATCTCAGTCGCTCCGAAGCCGTGGGTAAACGCGTTGAGGATTTGTTCTCCGAAGACTTTACTGACACGCTCCGCCAAGTGCAGGGCAACGATCGCTGGCAACTTCGCGAGATTCGCAATATCTACAAGATTCATACTGCCACTCGCGCGGGCCGCGCTCTCGTCCTGAACATTGCCATCGCTCCTCTGCAGGATTCACTCGAACAAACCGGTGCGCTCGTGGTCCTCGAAGACGTGACCTCGCGAATTCGTCTCGAAGAGCAATTGCAGCAACGCGAGAAACTGTCCTCGATTGGTTTGCTGGCCGCCGGCGTGGCCCATGAGGTAAACACACCGCTGACCGGCGTTTCGTCTTACACGCAAATGCTTCTCGGCATGCTGGCGGAGACCGACCCGAAACATGCTTTACTGCTGAAGGTTCGCCGTCAGGCGGAACGCGCCACCAATATCGTCAACAACCTGCTCAACTTTTCGCGTACCGGCGGCGCCACTGAGTTTACCGAAGTAGACATCGGCCGCGTGCTGGACGACACGCTGCAGCTGCTCGAACCCCAACTGCGCGGCAACCAGATCGAAATTGTCCGTGCGTATGACCCGGATTCGCCGAGCGTCTTCGGCAACAGTGGCCAACTCCAACAAGTGTTTACCAATCTCCTGCTCAACGCTCGCGATGCGACGCCGGATGGCGGCTCCATCAGGATTGCGACTGTGCCCACCGACGACCATTCGGTAATGGTTGAGGTGTCTGACAGCGGCACCGGAATCGCGCCAGAGAACGTGGCAAAAATTTATGATCCGTTTTACACGACGAAGGGCGTAGGGGAAGGCACCGGACTCGGGCTGGCTGTGTCGTACGGAATCGTGCAGGAGCATTCGGGGCACATCAGCGTTGAAAGCATTCCCGGACGAGGCACAACCTTTCGTATTACGTTGCCGACGGCCCATGCCCGCGTTCGTTTACAAGCAGTTGGTGAGTAGTTCAACAAAGAGCGTGTTGAGAATTAAGCGTACTGCTGAAGGAACCCGAACGATCCACGAAAACGTACGAAGCATCACGAAAAGTCCTTAGTTCGTGTTATTCGTGTCTCTTCGCGGATCGTTTTGTTCGTTCGGCTTTTTTTTTGCCCTGATCTCACCTACACTGACTCTCCCCAAAAATCAGGAACGACTTCAGGGATAATCACTATTGGCACTGAAAACGGAACGACGCGTGGCTAAAAAAGGCTCAGTCCTGGTTGTTGACGACGAAGAGATCATGCGTGAGGTCTTGGAAACGCTGCTCACTTCGGAAGGATACCGTGTAGACCTCGCAAAGACCGGAGAAGAAGGACTCGAGGCCTATGGCCGCCGTGCCTACGATACGGTCCTGCTCGACGTTTCCATGCCGGGGATAGGCGGGCTGCGCGCGCTCGAAGAATTTTTGAAGATGGATGCGGAGGCTGCGGTCGTGATGATCACGGCTTACGCTACCTTCGACACCGCGATTGCTGCCTGGGAACGCGGGGCCTATGGCTGCATCCGAAAGCCATTCCAAAACGAACAGATCACTGCCACCGTCGCCGCTGGAATAAAACGCCGCCGCAAGGAAGAAGAACGACGCACACTTCGCCGCGCCATGAGCCGAGCGGTTGATCGCGGAGCCATCATCGGCCGTTCTGACGTGATGCAGGAAGTCTTTAGACTCGTCGAACAAGTGGCGCCGGCACGTTCTACTGTTCTCATCACGGGTGAAAGTGGAACTGGTAAGGAACTAATCGCGCAGGCTATTCACGAGGCCAGCACGCGTGTCGGAAAAGCATTCGTTACTGTCAACACTTCAAATATTCCTTCCGAACTTCTCGAGTCGGAGCTTTTCGGCCATACGCGAGGAGCTTTCACCGGCGCCGTCGCTGCCAAAAAAGGACTGTTCGAAGTTGCCGACAACGGCTCAATCTTCCCTGATGAAATTGGCGATATTCCACCCGAAACACAGGTGCGCCTGCTGCGCGTGATTCAGGAACGCGAGTTTACGCCGCTCGGCGATACGACGCCGCGACGGGTGGATGTGCGCATCATCGCCGCGACAAACATTGAGTTGAAAGAAGCGGTGAAGCAGGGAACTTTTCGCGAAGATCTTTATTACCGCCTGGCAGTTGTGCCCATCGAGTTGCCGCCCTTGCGGGACCGTCGCGAAGACATACTGCCCCTGGCCCAGCACTTCATCGCGAAGTACAACGAGGAGAATGGCCGAACTGTTTCTGAACAAATCGCGCCTGATGTCCTGGCACTTTTGGAAGCTTATTCATGGCCTGGCAATGTGCGCGAGCTGGAGAACGCTATCGAGCGAGCGGTGGTGATTGCACCCGGCGACGAGGTTACGCGTCAGTGTTTGCGGCCGGAAATCAGTGATCCTCAATCAGTGGCACTTGCTTCCCAGGTGGGTGCGAGCGTAGGAGCCGTGGCGGATCTGGGCCGGGGCATCAACTTCTATGATCAGGTGCGGCGTTTTGAAATTGATTTGATCAGGCGCGCGCTGGAACAGACCAGCGGGCACCAATCCCGGGCCGCGCGCTTGCTGGGTATGAACGCCACTACGCTTAACTCAAAAATCAAAACTTACAATATCAATCTCCGGCCCTAAGAATGATCGAGGGCGAATTCTCAGCTCCACCCAGGAGCGGGCAAACGGCAGAAGTGAGGCGGAGCCGGCGACAGAATTCATGACAGAAGCACTCGAAACACCCACGTTAATTAAATCACCTCTCGATGAGACGCACGCGCGCCTTGGAGCCACGATGATCGAGCGCGACGGTTGGTCGGTACCTGTCTCGTTTGGCGATCCGTTATTGGAATACGCAGCAGTGCGCGAAGGTGGCGCCGGCCTGATAGATCTCTCGAGTCGCGGGCGGATACTGGTCAGCGGTAGTGAAGCCATTCAGTTTCTCAATGGGCTGATCACAAACGACATGAAGACGCTGGCAGTTGATAGTTGGATGCAGGCCGCGTTTCCGAATGTTCAAGGACGCCTAATCGCGAGTGTGCGAGTAGTTCGCTTGAACGACAAGATTACAGTCAAGGATGCCTGTCCTACTTTTCTGATCGATACCGAGGCGGCTACGCATGAACGCGTGTTGAAAACTATCGAGCGCTTCACCCTCGCGGGCGATTTCCACGTCAGTGACATTACCAGCCAGACCGCGTTGATTTCCGTTGAGGGAAAGAAAGCGGTTGACGTGGTCCGCACCGTCCTGAACGGGGAGGCTGCGTCTCTCGGAACTAATAAAGCGAAGCAGCTTGAGGCAGTTACTGTCTGGCGCGCTTCACACACAGGGGAGAGTGGTTTCGATCTGATGGTGAATGCCGCGGAGGCAGCTGGCGTATGGTCGAGGATGCAACACGCGGGCGCGCGTCCGGTGGGCCAGCAAGCCTTCGAGGTTTTGCGAATAGAAGCGGGAAACCCTGCATACGGCATCGACATGGATGAAACTAACGTTGTGACTGAAGCCCTGGATGAAGCGGTTAGCTATACGAAGGGCTGTTACATTGGGCAAGAGATAATCGCGCGCATCAAATACCGAGGGCACGTCGCTAAGCAGCTGTCCGGGATTGCATTCAAGAATCGGGTTCAAGTGGCCGCCGGCGCAGTAATCAAATCATCAGATGGGAAAGAGATTGGTAGGATTACCTCTGCGACCTACTCCTATCATCTGGGCCACACTATCGCCCTGGCATATTTGAAATACGACTACACCGCTCCGGAAACCAAAGTCGCAGTCATCTCCGGCGTTGCAGAGTTTCCCAGCGAGGTAGTGGACCTTCCGTTTGTGAAGGGAACTAGCTCCTAAAACCGAGGCTGTCGCGAATGGCTGATGATGAAAAACTGACCGAACCGGATGGCTCTCCCAGGGATCTCGATTACGAACAGGCGCGTCTAGCCTATTCAATTATCGAAGCCTTGCTCGATCACACGAAAGTCATCAGCGACCTGATTGCCGTGATGGCCCAGACGCTCGATGAAGATACCACCAAGGCGCTTACTCAAACACCAGTCTGGACCGCTTACCTCGACAGCCGTCGCCAGATGGAGCGCACCCGCAAAGAGGTTGAGAAATTCACCGAAGTGATGAATCAGCTAAGCGGCGACGTTGAATCTGGGGTGGCACCAATCTAGTGGCTCATGGCTAAGTCGATTTCAAGTTCCGCATATGTACTAGTCCGCTTGCGTGGGTCCAAGACCACGTAAGCACGGAATGGATTCCACGCGCAGCACATCGCTGGAGATTTACTGCCTCGCAATTCATACTTTCCGGGTGGAATGTTTGCGAAACAAAACCTACCGTCGGTTCCGGTTTTGCAGGTGGCTATTAGACGCTGACGAATCGGTTTGGGTTTCGCATGCTTCCAACGACGAAGTATGTTGTCTGGCTTGTCATAGATTTCCAGCAGCGCGTCGGGTGCCGGTGAATTATCCGGATACTTAACTACCCCATAAAGCCGCTGATAGATTTTGCCATCGTTCATAATCACTTCACCGTTGCTCCAATGTGTCGTTTCGCCGGGAGGGGCCTTTTTGCAAGAGCAGGCAGATTTCTGATAACTAACCTTCGCCAGTTTCTCAAATTCGCGAAGTGCGTCCCGTTGTTCATCGCCCACCGGAAAGTTAATGCCGTCCAGGTTGATCTCAAAGCTGTCGGCTTTGATGATTTTCTGAAACCTTTCATAGGGCATGCGAAAGACGAGATGCTCCCCCATCCATCCACGTCCCAGGTTTCCCTTCTTCACGCCCCAGCGGTTCGAGCTTAGAAAGATTTTCTCGCCATCAACTATGAAGAGAACATAAAGATCGACTCTGAGCTTTCCTTTTACGACAGTTTGTAATTCGAAGTCGACGATCTCGGGCGCGCGCGGCTCGCGTCCCGAGTAACTAAACGCCGGCGACATGTGAAGGCTATGGTATTTGTCTTTCGCGCCGGAGATTTGCACGGGAGCAAGGCGTACAGTTGTTTTGTCCTTGCTGCGATCGTAGATGGTTTCGATCTTTGCTGGAGCGGCTTGCGCGAAAACTGAAAAGGGATGCGCTGTGGGGGAGTGGCCCAACAGAAAGATCAGAAACAATGAGCCCAGTCTAACCATTCATTTTTCTCCGCGCAGTGTATGCCCAAGCAGAAGCCCGCGCGTAACAAGGGTCCGCTTTGACGGGCATCTTACCTTTACCGACACTTCTAAGTACTTTAGAGCCCTTGCTTTTGCGCGGGCTTCTGCCTGGCACTTCATACACGACAGGTAATCAGGTTGAAAACTCCCAGCCCGAGCTTTTGAACTTGCAGCACTTCGAGGCCGGCGGCCTTCGCAGTCCTCGCAGTCTGACGATTGACGTTATCGCCGCAAAGCGGAGCTATGATCAGGTTTAGTAAATCAAAGACCGGACCGAGGAGTCCGTTCGGACGAACGTGATCGAGCAGCAGAACCGTTCCTCCGGTGCGCACCACCCGCCGTAGCTCCGCAAACGCAACTTCGGGAGAGTCAACCGTGCAGAACACCAGACTGGAAATAGCCGCGTCGAATGAGGCGTCAGCAAAGGGGAGTTTTTCGGCCGTACCTTGAACCAGATTCACGCCTGCTGGACGGCTCTTGTTCGTTGCGATCCTCAGCATCTCGATGCTGGGCTCAATTGCCACGCCGAAAGCCGTGTGCGGGTAAAACTCGAAGTTTAAGCCAGTTCCGGCGCCAACTTCGAGAGTCTTCGCGTCATGTGGGAGCCCGGCAAAGAGCTTCGCGCGCCAGCGTCGCAGAAACCACCTCTCGAGAGGACGCATGGCCGCGTCGTATCTCGGGGCGACGTCGTCGTAGCTTTGGGCTGCCATTTAGGAGTTTGGAGTCAAACAGTCTTGAGTCTGGAGTCCGCAGTCGTGAGTCTTGGTCAGAGATTGAGACCCACGACTGGAGACTCTAGACTCATGACTCCAGACTCACGACCGGAGACTCATGATCACCTGGCGTTCGCGTGCGCCGTCAAACTCGCAAAGAAAAATTCCCTGCCATCGGCCCAGCAACAACTTACCGTTCTGAAAGGGAACTGTCACCGACGACCCAACTAACGTGGCTTTGATATGCGCGTCTGAGTTTTCCTCGCCGTGGCGAAAGCCCATTCCATGTTGGGGAATCAAAGTGCGGAAGGCGTGGAGCATGTCACGCGGCACGTCGGGGTCGGCGTTTTCATTAATCGTTAAACCAGCAGTAGTGTGTTGGACGTAAAGGACGACAATGCCTTCGCGTGCGTCCGAGTCCCTTAACTTTTGCTGTACCTGATCGGTGAATTCAACCAGCTCTTCTCGTTCGCGCGATTTCACTTTCAGCGTGTGCAGCATGTGTGACAACTCCGTGTGTGAAACGTATGACCGTGAAGATTATCACGGAGTAGTTTAACAAACAGAAAGCCCCGACGACTGTCGCCAGGGGCTCTCAACTAGTAAATGTGAAGTTATTGTTTCGGAATCTGGACTATTTTTTGTCGATGACAAAACTGTAGCTCAGCGCCCCTGAGACCTTCGCCGGCTTTCCGTTCACCATGGTTGGATGAAAACGTGCTTTGAAGGCAGCGTCCCTCGCCGCCGCCTGCAAGGCTTCCGGCCCGCTGGTAGCTTTCGCTGAAACCACCCTACCGTCCTCACCAACCACAATCGCAACCTTGACCTCGCCTTGGATCTTCCTCTCCCGTGCCTCAACGGGGTAAACCGGCGGCGGGAGCTCAACTACCCCGCCCTTGTCGACCTTCCGCTTCTCGTCCTTCTGTTTGTCTTTATCTTTGTCTTTCGATTTGGACTTCTCCTTTGCTGGAGGCGCGGGTGGCGCAGCCAGCGAAATTGGCGATGGCTCAGTTGGACGCGCTGGAGGAATTGGTGCCGTGGCTCCGGTCGACGCCTCTCCGGACGGTGGCGCTGGTGGCGTTAGCTGGGCAGGTTGCGCAGGTTGATTTGACTGCGCTGACTGCAAAGGTTGAGCAGGCTGAGGCGGTTGCGGTGGCTGCACGATCTTGGACTTGTCCTGCAAACCGTCAACCTGGTCAACCGGGTGAATGAGGTCCGTCACCAAGTTGGTGTCCACCGCCCGAACAGATTGCGTTTCAACTACCGCATTCAACGCGCGGGCGCGAGTAGTGAATCCAGCAGCGAGCGCCACAGCAACTGCCAGGACGACCAGGCTGCCCGCAAGAAGCCAATGCCAAACCGCTACGCTACGCTTCGTATTATTTGTTTTCATGATATTTTCAATTCTCCTTCGCAAATTAGATCCACTTCCAGCGCCGGTCACTCCGGCAACTCGCCAGCCCAAAGAAAAGCGAACTACTTTCAGTATGCTCGAAGCATAGGTGTCTGGTGCGGCGCGCAATTGCAGCACCTCTTCATCACAAGCCAGCTCGCGCTCAGCGAACAAGCGGCTACTGATCAGCCACACCAGCGGGTGAAACCACAGCAAAGCACAAACTCCCATTTGGAAATTACCGACCAAATTGTCGCGGCGACGAACATGGACCAGCTCGTGCAACATGATTGCTTCGAGCTCGGCATCGTTGAGGTGATCGGCGATCGCCTGCGGCATGAGCAGCACCGGCTTCCAAACTCGGCAAACCGCTGGTTCGGTCTTATCTGGGGTGATGACGAGAGTGACGCTCGTTTTGCAGTTTAGAATATTTCTCGCGCGCGCGAGGGCCTCTAACTCCCGGCCATGGTCAACTCGACTGCCCTGCTGCAACGCACTGAAGAACCTTCGCCGTTGCTTAACCCAAATCGCAACGAAAACTGTCGTCCCGGTTAACGCCAACAATCCCGCCAAGCAATAGATCTCGTTGTGACTGGATGCGGTTGTTGCTACTACGGTGACTTCGTAAATGATTGAGCTAACCGGTTCAGCAATGCCCTGAAGTAAGGAAATCCGCGAGCCGAAACCCGCGCTGAAAACTTTTGACGGGTCGAGACCCGCCTGCTGAATCAGAAAAACAATCAGGCTGCTCGGCACCACAAACTTCACCAGCGCCAGCAACCAGAGCGTATGACGGAGACTTGCGGAGCCTCGCCTTACGAGCATGGAGGCGGCAAGAATGAGAAGCGCAAAAAGCGTCGATTGCCACAAATGGTCTACTGCTGCCGGTCCCCATTTCGTCAACTCAGTGGCCAGCCACTCGTGAGCGTTCATCGCGCGCTCCTTCCGCGTTTCGTATTCTTGCGGGCGTTACCCGGTTTTTGAGTTGATTCGTCGGTGGGGGCTTCCTGCTCGGGACGGAGGGCAGCAAGGGTGGTTTCGAGCTCACGGATATCGGCGAGAGTCAGCTGTCCGGTTTCGACGAGTTGGGCCATCAACATCCGCGGAGAGCCGCCGAAGACGTGAAGCAGTTCGTCGATCAATCGTCCGTGTGCAGCCTTGCGCGTCACGACAGCCTCAAAGATGTGGGCATTGCCGATCTTCTTAACCCGGCGGACCGCACCCTTTTCTTCCAGACGGTAAATTATGGTCTGCACCGTGGTGTAAGCGGCGCGCTTACGTTCGGGAAGTTGCTGCTGGATCTCGCGCACCGAAGCGGGGCCCAGTGCCCAGACGGCTTCCATGACCTCCAGTTCCAGTCTGGTTAGTCGTATCTGATCGTTGGCGCCCATGTGGTTTTGTACTCCGAAATTTGCGGCTTACTACGAATGAGGTTGAAGCTACTACAACTGTGGTTGAGCTGTCAAACCTAAGATTCGAAAAAAAACCGCTGACCGAGGAAGTCTCGATCAGCGGCGGCAGGTGGGCAATCTGATTTGAGCTTAGGGCTTCTCGGAAGCTCTGCTCTTCAGGAGTTTCCAGCCAAGCGGTAATGCCGCAGCGGCTAGAAGAATTTTGACGATGTCGCCTGGGATAAACTTCAGTACAGTCAATTGAAAGGCCGGGACTGCCGGCGTTTGCATAACTACTGCAAACCAGGCCCAGCCACTAAGCATGATTACCACTGAACCGATAGCCATTGCTACGACGGCAGTCGGGAAGCGTTTGTCCCAGCCATGCTCGGCAAATGCTCCGGTGATAAACGCCGCCGCGGGAAACGCGACGAGATAGCCGCCGGTTGGCCCGAGCAGGTGGGCGAGCCCGCCGTGTCCGCCGTAGAAGAAAGGCAAACCGCTTGCGCCTTCGATCAAATACACAATCATAGCCATCGCGCCCAGACGCGAGCCAAGTAGTGCTCCGGTCAGTAACACTGCAAAGCTCTGGCCCGTGACGGGCACTGGGCCGATAGGAATTACGACCTGCGCCGATAGCGCCACCAGCAAACTAAACGCAACCACTATGGAAACTGAGCGCGTCCAGTCAACGGGATAGAGCGCCGCGCCGATCAGCGTTTCGGCGGGCATCGATGGTTGTTGATATACAGTACTCATAATGCTCAGTATAAGACGATCCACGAACTAACACGAAATATTACTAATGAAATTCGTGTTAGTTCGTTTGGTTTTGGAGTCCTCCCAGAGCTAGTCGCGCTCATCTCTGGGCGGCAACGGCTGCGGGTTCAGTGAAACCTCGTCAGACGGTTGGAAAACTCCCGGCGGCTCGGGCTGCGGGTTTAGACCGACCATCGCCCCAGGCTGCAGATTACCGATTCGCATTGTGTGGAACGAGCGCCACACAAATACGGTCGAAATCAGGAAGAACACCGCCGCCAGCACGTGGCTGATCAATGGCCCGTTCTCGCCAAAGCGTCCCGTCGGATCAGCGATCGAAACTGCTAATTCAACTGCCAGCAAGCCGAACAAGGTGGTGAACTTAATCACCGGGTTCAACGCCACTGAAGAAGTGTCCTTGAATGGATCGCCTACCGTGTCGCCGACCACCGTGGCGTCGTGCAAGGCAGTGCCCTTTTGTTTCAAATCGACTTCAACCACCTTCTTCGCGTTATCCCAGGCGCCACCGGCGTTGGCCATGAAGATCGCCTGATAAAGACCGAAGATCGCGATCGAAATCAGGTAGCCGATAAAAAAGAACGGCTCGACAAAAGCAAACGCCAGAGTGGAGAAGAATATCGTCAGAAAGATATTGAACATGCCCTTCTGCGCATACTGCGTGCAGATCTGGACCACCTTCTTACTATCTTCCACCGACGCTCTCTCAGCGCCATCCAGGCGAATGTTCGCCTTGATAAACTCAACTGCGCGATAGGCGCCGGTCGTGACGGCCTGGATTGAAGCACCGGTGAACCAGTAAATCACCGCGCCCCCCGAGATCAGTCCCAGCACAAACGGAGCGTGCAACAGGGACAAGCTATCCCGGTTGGTGGTCAGTCCGTCTGTCAGCGTCATCATGATCGAAAAGATCATGGTGGTAGCGCCGACTACAGCCGTGCCGATTAAAACCGGCTTGGCAGTCGCTTTGAAGGTGTTGCCCGCGCCGTCGTTCTCTTCGAGAAGATGTTTCGCGCGTGCAAAGTTTACGTTCATGTTGAAATCGCGCTTAACTTCGGCTTCGACGTTCGGAATCTGTTCGATTAATGATAACTCGTAAACCGATTGTGCGTTGTCGGTGACCGGGCCATATGAGTCGACTGCGATTGTCACAGGTCCCATGCCGAGGAAGCCAAAGGCCACCAGGCCGAAAGCAAACACCGGCGCCGCGACCATCAACGCGTCGAGGCCCATGGTGCTGAAATAGTAGGCGATAGACATCAGACCGACGATGGCGAGTCCCAGCCAGTAAGCTGAGAAGTTTCCGGCCACCAGACCCGAAAGAATATTGAGTGACGGTCCGCCTTCGCGCGAAGACGTGACCACTTCCTGGACGTGCAACGATTCCGTTGACGTAAAAATCTTAACCAGCTCGGGAATAATCGCGCCTGCGAGCGTGCCGCAGGAGATGATTATCGAGAGCTTCCACCAGAGACTGGTATCGCCGCCCAGGGTCGGAATCGTCAGATAAGAAGTGACAAAGGTGACGATCACCGAAATGATGGATGTGATCCAGACAAGCGAAGTAAGCGGCGCTTCGAAGTTCATCTTGTCTGCGTTGCGATACTTGGCTTTTGCGATGGCATCGTTGATGAAGTAGGAAGCAGCGCTGGCGATGACCATCATGATACGCATCACGAAGATCCAGACCAGTAATTGCACCTGAGTGGCCTCGCCAGTCACACCGAGCAGGATAAAGGTGATAAGGGCCACGCCGGTGACGCCGTAGGTTTCAAAACCGTCGGCGCTGGGGCCAACTGAGTCGCCGGCATTATCGCCAGTGCAGTCAGCAATCACGCCGGGGTTGCGCGCGTCGTCTTCCTTGATTTTGAAGACGATCTTCATCAGGTCAGCGCCAATGTCGGCAATCTTGGTGAAGATACCGCCGGCGATGCGCAGGGCCGCCGCGCCAAGTGATTCGCCGATTGCGAAACCGATGAAGCACGGTCCAGCGTATTCGCCCGGAATAAACAGCAGGATGCACAACATGATCAGCAACTCAACGCTGATCAGCATCATCCCGATGCTCATGCCGGCTTTGAGTGGAATTGCGTAAAGCGGAAACGGCTTGCCTTCAAGACTGGCAAAGGCGGTGCGTGAGTTAGCAAAAGTATTAACGCGAATGCCGAACCAGGCGACACCGTAGCTGCCGGCGATTCCGATCAAACTAAAGAGCAGGATGACCACGACCCGGAACGGCTCCATGCCCGAGAGCACGCCGAAGTAAAGGATGATGACGACGCCGATGAAGACTTCAAGGATCAGGATGAACTTGCCCTGCGTAATCAGATACGTCTTGCATGTCTCGTAGATAAGCTCCGAGATTTCACGCATCGCCTGATGCACCGGAAGTTTCTTCAAATTCATGTACATCGCGAGGCCAAACAGAAGGCCGAGGATGCAAACGATGATTCCCATGAGGAGCAGGTTGTGCCCGTCAATGCTGCCGCCGAAGAATGTGACACTGCCGAGGTCAGGCAGGATCAGATTGGCTTCGCCGCCGCCGTGTGACTGCGCAAAAGCAGGCGACGCACCGATCCCAAGGAACGCAAGTGCAACCGCAAGGGTCAATAGTGAACGGCCGACGCCAGAGAGAGTTAACGACTGACGGTGGTTGGGTAAATTGTAATTCATGATTTTTTGGAGACTGGACGTGGATGAGGAGCCAATGCCTCTGCCACTTCCGAACGGTCCTTTCTGATCTTCGCTCTGCCGGCGAGCCTCGCCGCAACATCAAACTCGTTAGGCACAGTCCGCCTGCTCAGTGGACGCAGTCAGGCTTCAAATTGGCCTGGATTGACCGCGCGCCCTGTAGACCGAGCAACCCGTCGTGCTGAAACTGCGTATTATCCTGATTCGCGGGCAAACTGTCCAGAAGGGTGGACGGATTGGTAGTGTCCTAATTTGAAAATTCTAGACACCCATTACGGTTTAGAGTCGCCGCCTATTAAACCGCGGGCAGAATCCAACACTTGTGTGATCTGAATTCTGGCGCGTTTGACATCGTCAGCAGTCCACATGTCAGGATTCGCCCAGTACTCTCCCTTTTTCCTTAAGCGCTCCGACATATCAGGATCATACCGTCGTGTTTTTAATGACGCGTCAGTCCATAGACGGGATAGTTTCGCCTCTACTTCATAGTCCCTTATTACGCCGTGAGATTCGGCCTCCTTACGTTGCATAGAACCTATGTAAATCTGGGTCTCATTCAGGGCCAGATATAATGCCGCCACCGCCTCCTCCTCTCGGGCATCTACCTTCTGCCCCTCCTTCCTCTCGTTATATAAGAACGTAAACCAGTTACGAAATTCCGGCAAAGCAGCAAACAACCAAGTGAACTCCATAATATGCCTAACCTCCCTCAAAAAATAAATCCCGTAGTACGAAAATAGTTGTAGACAGCCTACGGTTTCTGTAGTACAGTAATCGGCATGGCAAACCAACTTCCAAAAGACAAACAGATTGCAGTTATCGCGGCTCTAGCTGAAGGTTCTAGTATTCGTTCGGTTGAGCGTATGACTGGGATTCACCGAGACACGATCATGCGCTTGGGCGTGAAGATTGGTCAAGGTTGCGCTCGCTTGCTGGACGCTAAAATGCGTGGTCTGGATTGTCACCGTTTGGAGATTGATGAGATTGATGAGATTGATGAGATTGATGAGATTGATGAGATTGATGAGATTTGGGGATTTGTTGGCAAAAAGATGCGTCACGTCAAACCAGAAGATGCTCAGACCTTTGGCGACGTTTGGACGTACTGCGCTCTGGATGCCGAAACAAAGCTAGTCCCTTCGTATCGCGTTTCCAGTACTCGCGACATTTACAACACGGCAGAATTTATTAGTGACTTGGCTTCACGCCTTAACAACCGCGTCCAGATTTCAACGGATGCGATGGTCGCCTATCCCGAAGCGATTGAACGGGCTTTTGGTCGGGAAGTGGACTACGCGCAGATTGTAAAGTCCTACTCGTCGGAGGATGGTAAGTACAACAATCAAGAGCGCAGGTATAGCCAGCCGCGCATCCGTTCAAGCGAAAAGATTTGGATCACGGGAACGCCCAACCCGAAAGAAGCTTCTACTTCTTACGTTGAACGGCTGAATGCTTCTACGCGTTTGCACGTCAAACGCCTTAACCGTCTGACGCTGGCATTCAGCAAGAAACTAGAGAACTTTGAGGCGGCGGTTGCTCTCAATTTCGCGAGCCACAATTTCGTCAAGACTCACCGCACCTTGAAGATGACGCCAGCAATGGCAGCGGGTGTTGAGCGCAATTTTTGGTCATACGGCGATCTAGTGGAGGCGGTGAGCTAATGGATTACATAGCAGAGCTACAAAGTGCGATCCGACGCCTGCACGGTTGCGACTCTGAACACGTCGAGACAGTGCCGGTAGTCGAAGCCTTCCTTGGTAAAACGCTCTGGCAAGGCGATGTTGAGGTCTTTGCCATTCGCGGCCATCCGCAAGCGCAACGCGCTTATGCGTGGTCACACTTGGACGGCGAGAACGACAAGGACAGGCGGTTCGTAACTGTCTTGGGATTGCCACCCGTGGAATCGGCTGAGACTGCGGTAAGGGCGGCGATAATAGCGGAGATAAAGAATGCCAGGGAAAAGCAAACCTAAAGTCGGCCGCCCAAGTTTAGGGAAGGATGCACGAAGCGTAGTTCTCCAATCTCGCGTTCAGGAAAGCGAGAAGACCGCTTACCAAAAGGCCGCGAAGTCGGAGGGCAAAGATTTATCAAACTGGATACGCGACAAACTTAACGCAGCCGCTGGAGTATGATAGTCTCTGCTTTGGGTTCGGAAGGCGTAGGAGTCGAACCTAACGCTGTTGCAGCAGCGTCCGCTATCAGGGTGTAAAGAACTTACGTGGAGCCAACCACGGCGACACCTTCCGTATTTGAAAAATTGGAAGCCTAGAGCCTCAGAGGGTTCGCGTTCAACGAATAGCCCTCTGAGGTTTTTCTGTTTTACGCGCTACTGGTCGGCATTCCGTTCGCGCTGATCATTCTTACCATTTCACTTGGCCCTCCAAATAAAAACCGTTATCAGCCATGCTGATAACGGTATCCTAGATCACTTTTGTCTTAGCTAACTGTAGTAATAATCTCGGTACTATTCGTGTGTGGCACACAAGAAATGAGAACAATTATTTGTAGTATGTACACAAAAAATGTTCATGGTTTATTGTGTAGATCATCTTCCACCTTTTTCGCAATTTCATCGTACTTAATTTGCAGTCGCCCTAGTTTCAGATTAAAGGAGTTCAGCCTTGTGTCGCTGCCTGTCTTTCGGTTCTGGCCGCCCTCGCCTAGTTCACCCGCAACGCTTACTTTCGTTGGCGGCTTGCCGCCTTTGACTCGAAGCAAACGATACGCTTCCTCCACCTTTGCTGAATACTGTTGCCGCTCTTGCTCTCGCTGCCCCGGAGGTTTGGCCTTGCGCCCCCGACCGCGTTCAAGGACCAAATTCGGTAGTTGCGCCAATTCTTCCCGTAACGCTAGTCGCTTTTTCTCGGCGACCCGTTGGGCGGCTACCTCAATGGGCTCTTGAACATAGGCGGTTGCTGGCCACTGATCGTTTGTCAGTTTAGTAAGATGTCCCGCTTCCACTGAAGCGAGGAAGCTCGAAGCAATTAAAAGGCTATCTTGAACGGCCTCGTCTAATGTGTCGCTTAGTCTGACCCGAAAGTTAGCAACTAGACGAAGAGCAGCATTAGCAGCCATATCCTCAACTAAACGGGGTTGGCGGTCGTGGGGAAGGGTGACCTTATCCATGAGCTGCTTGGTATCCGCGTTAATAACATCAATCGCAAAAGTGGCAGCATAGGATTCACATACCCGAATAATGCTTTTTACGGAGTTGAGCGGCGCAAACTCACAAAGAACATCCCCATCGCCATCGCCTTTCCTATTTGTGCTATAGGCGATGATTGGCCCATTGGTCTCCGTTTCATGAAAGCCTATAAACTGCGGATAGCCACCGCGCTTAAGGTTGGTTATTACTTCGGTAAGAATATCTCTCGCGAGGGCGTCAACCTCTGGATCGGTGAGCATGTAGGGCTTCCCTGTAGCCGTTACTCCCTGAATGAGTATTCGGCCCGCCTGAAGCGTCAGGGAAGTCGCATCGTTTCCTCTAGGTCTATCTGGCCGGACAAACTAAGAGTCGAGGCGAGCCGAAATTAGATGGCTTATTGTAGTGTCTTAATTTGGGAAGTGAAAAGGCGTCACCACCTCATGAACGGTAACAGCCGGTATGTGGGGCTAGGTTATGGCTAGCGCGAAGGGTGGTTTACTTCATCCCAAGCCCGCGCTAGCACGTAAGGAAGCACGGCTAGGACTAACGATTCTGCGGCGAGCGCGGCCAGTTGTGGAGCACTTACTTCTGACGCGGTAAAACGTGATACGTAGTTTAATGCTCCTAAGATCGTTCCTATAATCACTCCTACCCATAGAACCCGACCAATAACGTCCGTTGTGTCGCCTCCAGTTTTAACGGCTGTGGAGTACTTCGTTTTGGGTTCGGATGTTTCCTGCTGGTTGGGATTGAGACTGTCCATATTTTGCCTTTCCGGTTAGTGGGATGGGCGGCTTATATCACCATTCAGAGCGTGAGACAATGGTTAGACCGACAATTACCGTACCACGGAAACGATAGCGTGCTTTCAAATTAGGACACTACCGGACGGATTGCTGTCGTCTAAATGTTTTCTCTCGTAAAGAACACTCACCGCCGACGGCGCAGAGGTGGCGCAGAGATCTCAGAGGTGTCGCAGAGATCTCAGATTAGGACACCTAACGATCCGCAACGAATTTTCGTAATCATTCGCGTAATCGTGGATAGTTTTTCACGCCCAGCCTCGGCGAAACAAACGTATAATACCGCGCCTCGGAACACAGAAATCTATTTCTCCTATGGGAGCTTACAAGGATGAAAGTAAAAGTGCGCTCAATTTCCATCAGTCTCTTTGTTTGCGGTTCGCTATTCGTAGCGGCAGTATTGCCATTGATGGCTCAACGCGTTACACCTTCTCGCACGGTCGCAGTCTCGTTGGAAAGTCTGTCGCAGGGCAAACTAGTCAGCGGCTTCCGCACCGTGGCCGTGTTTACGGATGATCGCGACAAAGCGATGGGTGCGCGGTTCGTCCATACGCGTACCGGCTTCACCCTCGACGTTCTCCAGATTCAGTCGGTGCCGCAAGGCTACATTTACGTCAACTCGTTCCCCAGTTCCGACATGGGCGAACCGCACACGCAGGAACATTTGCTCCTCGGCAAAGGCAGCGTTGGCCGCGCGGTTTCCAGCGCCGAGACGATGTCGCTGGTTGAGTCGAATGCCTTCACGCAACAGTTGCGCACCTCCTACAACTTCAACACTCCGAGTTCGGAGGTCTTCTATGATCACTTCGAAAAGCAGATGAACGCCTTGCTTCATCCAAACTATACTGACGAGGAAATCCGGCGTGAGGTGCGCAATTTTGGCGTCACCGAAAATCCTGCCGACAAGAGCTTGCGCCTCGAGGAAAAAGGTTCGGTCTACAACGAAATGAGCAGCTCTTTCTCGCGCGCCGGTTCCCGGATGTTTCACGCCGCCGGCCTGATGCTGTATGGAAAGAATCATCCATTGTCGTATTCATCAGGTGGAACCCCTGAAGCCATTCGCAGCCTCAAACCGCAGGATATTCGGAGTTTTCACGCGGCTAATTATCATCTCGGCAACATGGGCATGATCGGTTCATTCCCGAAGGACATGGCGGTTGGCGAGATCCTGAAACGCACTGATGCAATTCTGAACCGGCTACAACCCCGACCTTCAAAGCTGAAGTTCAAAACCAAAGCGGGTCTGCCGGCACCCAGGATGGCCACTGCGGGCAAGATTGAGATTATTGAGTATCCAAACAAGAACGATCAGCAGCCGGGCAACTTGATGTTTGTGTGGCCGGCAACTTTAAAAGTAAGTGATCCCGAACGCACGCTGCTCGAGTTGTTTCTCGCCAACATCGCCAGCGATCCGACTACGAACCTGTACAAGAAATTTGTAGATACGAAAACGCGCGAAATGGATTTGGGCTCGAAAGGAGTTTTCAATTTTGTCAGCGATGAGATGGGCGCTCCCATCTATATCGGCCTGACGGAAGTTACTCCGGCGAACATGACTGAACAGAAGATCACGGAAGTGCGCGCGAAAATTATCGACGAGATCAAGCGAGTAGGAGCGCTTCCGGACGGTTCGCAGGAACTGGCTGAATTCAACACGCGACTAAAGAATCGGGTGACTGAAACACGTCGGGCCCTGGCTAAATTCGTCAACTCACCGCCGGCATTCGGTTTTAGAGGTACTTCGTCGGGTTGGATGGATCAGCTGGATCGCATCAATGAAACGCCGGGCTTTCGCAAGTCAGTGACGATGAAGCCCGACATGGCTTTCGTCGACGGACAACTGGCCACTACACAAAATCTCTGGCGCGGCTATATCGATAAATGGCAGCTGACGACAGCAACTCCCTACGCACTCGCCGCGAAGCCTAACCCCGAGTTGTTAAAGCTGGATGAGCAGGGGCGACTGGCCAGATCAGGCGCTGAAGTTGCCCGGCTAAAAGCAAAGTACAAGGTGACTGACGATCAGGAAGTAATTCGTCGATATCAGGCTGAATATGACGCTTCCAGCGCCGAGCTCGATCGCCTCGCCAAGGAAGGCGCCCGCACGCGCTTTATCGACGCGCCGCCCATGACCCTCGACGATCAGCTTGATTTCAAAACGACGACAACCTCAAAAGGCGTCCCGCTCGTAGCTTCAACTTTCGACAACATGACCAGCGGCACTACTGGAATCGCTTTGAAGATGGGAAGCGTTCCTGAAGACGAACTGTTTTATCTTTCCATGATGCCGGCTCTCCTGACGCGTGTCGGGGTGATCAAAGACGGCAAGGCCATCACCTTCGAAGAGATGAGCGAGCTGCTGAAAAAAGAGATCCTTGGGTTGAACTCAAATTTCAGCACCAATGCGCGAACCGGTCGCGCCGAACTGGTAGTGCGGGGCTCCGGTAATGACACTGCCGAAGCAATGCGCGCAGTGGAATGGATGAAGCTGGTCCTTTATCACCCAAACTGGAAAACTGAGAACCTGGCGCGCATCCGCGACGTGGTTGATCAAAGCCTGGGCCAACATCGCAATACGATGCAAGGTTCGGAAGAGTCCTGGGTAAATGATCCGTCCAATGCATATCGACGTCAGGACACTCCGTTGTACCTGACTGTCGGTTCATTTCTAACCCGCTCGCACAATATTCATCGTTTGCGTTGGCGACTCAAAGATCCGGGTACGGGCACGGGTCGCGATGCGATTGCAGAGTTTTTGAAGAAGCTTGCCGATGCTGGTAACGGTGCGAAGCGAGAGGATTTGAAGGCGTTGCTGAGCGCTTTTCAGGGTACGGCTGGCGCAGCCGAAAGAGTACCCGCAGGCATGAAGACTTACTGGAGTGCTTTTGAACAATTGACGGTCCCTCAAGCGAAAGCGTTAGCCGTGGACGCAGCGAAGGACATGGACCAGCTCCTGAATGACATTCCCGATTCGTCGCTCGCATCCGACTGGGTTTACGTTGCCAAACAGATCCGGGAGGATCTCCTTGTGACACCCGAGAAAACGTTGGGCGAGCTTGATAAAGTTCGTCAACGGCTCTTAAAGACCGGCAATGCGCGCGTTTTCGTGATCGCGTCGCAGGACACACAGCGTCAGTTGGGCGCCGGAATTGAAAGCCTGACTGACGGGCTTGACCACGCCATCTACTCCGCGGCGGATTACTCAAACAAGGCTTTGATTGACGAGCGGTTACGCGAGCGAGCGAAGAATAGTGACAAACCCGTTTTCGTGGGCTTGGTAAATCCAAGTTCGCAAAGCGGGGTGATGATGAACTCCGCTCCACTCGTTACCTATCAGGATCTGAGTCGCGAATCAGTGTTGCAGTATCTTGCTTCGAAGCTTTATGCGGGCGGCGGAGCGCACAGCATTTTCACGAAAACTATTGGCGCAGGTTTGGCGTACAGCAACGGTTTGGGCGGAAGCCCTACGAGTGGCCGCTCGAGTTACTATGCGGAACGGACACCGGAGTTGCCGCAAACATTACGCTTCGTGATCGACGAGCTGAAAAAAGCGCCGCGGGATCCGGAGTTGGCTGAGTATGCCATTGCGCAGGCATTTGGCGAGTTTCGCTCAGCATCAGGTTATGAACAGCGCGGCGAGTCGATGGCTGCGGACGTGGCGGATGGATTAAAGCCGGAACAGGTGAAAGCATTTCGGCAAGCCGTCCTCGATCTTCGCAAGAACCCAAACCTTTACGATGATCTCTACACGCGGATGGGGAAGGTCTACTCGAAAATTCTGCCAGGATATGACCCGGCCTTGAAAAATGTTCCTGGCGCCATTTACTTCGTCGTAGGTCCGGAAAAGCAGTTTGCCGCCTATGAGGCATATCTGAAGTCGACCTTAGGACCGGAGACGCGTCTTGACCGACTCTACCCGCGAGACTACTGGATGCCGGTGAAGAACTAAACTCTCGTTGTGGCACGCGCGTCTTGCGCGTGATCACGGGCGGGACGCCCGTGCGACCCCCACACTCACTCCAGGCTGGTTGCGGCATGTGCTTCAACCAGCGAGCCTTTTTGCCGGTCGCCGCGAACCTTGATCAAGGCAACGATCGCCAGGTAGAGGGCCAGGAGAACGAGAGCTGCTGCGGCCATCGCGTTGATCAGTTCGATATCCAGCACACCGTTAGCGATTTTGGTTACCTTGAGGTTTCCAATTACAAGTGCGACGAGCGCCCAGAGCGTAATCACCAGTACGAAGATCATGGGCAGAAGTGTGAAGGCAATTCGTTGCCGCGCCTGGTAGAGCCAGACTGTTATTGTCAGCAAAGTTAATCCGGCGAGTAGCTGGTTCGACGCGCCAAACAGGGTCCAGAATTTCAACCATGAATTTGGCGGCGCGAAGAGAATGAAGTAGAGCGGGAGCGCAAGGGTTAACACCGTACCCGCAAGCGCTCCAAGTCTACCCTTCCAGCCGAAGAGTTCCTGCACAATGTAACGACCCAGCCTCATCGAAACGTCAAGCGTATCAAACACGAAAGTTGAAAACGCCATCGCGCCGAAAGTGACCGCAAAGGCGAGGTTATCCTTCCCGATGATCAAAGTCAGAAACTGCCCGATGCCGTTGCCGTAAATTGTGCCCGGCGCTTTCCCGCGCAGTGCATCCTGAGCCACGATCATCACGGTGACGAGCGCAATCAGCGCCACGAAGCCTTCCGCGAGCATCGCGCCATAACCGACGGAATGCATGTGCGACTCGCGATCCACTTGCTTCGACGTCGTTCCGGAACAAACCAGGCCGTGAAAACCCGAGCAGGCGCCACACGCAATCGTCACGAAGAGAAACGGGAAAAGCATGCCCGTCATCCCCCCAATATCAAACGACTTGAAGGCTGGTTGCTGAATGTCGTACCCGCCGAAGAAAACTCCGATGATGCCCAACGCGAGCGCCGCGTAGAGAATAAATCCGCCGAGATATCCGCGCGGTTGCAATAATGCCCAAACCGGCACGATCGAAGCCACACCGCAATAGACAATAATCAGTACGCCCCAGGTTTTATGATTAAAAACCAGCCAGTTTGAAGTCATCGTACCGAGCCACGATAGCGCGAATGCCGCGGGAACAAAGATTATTGATACTAACCAGAGCGGAGGATTGAAGTAGCGTTGGACCAGTCCCAGCAAAAGCGATAGCAACAGGTACATCACGCTGGCCGCGGCAACCGCGCCCCCGGGGTTGAAATTCACGAGGGTGGCTTTGAGCTCCTCAGAGCCGCCCACAAATGTCCCAGCGGTGATGTCGGCAAAAGCTACAATCACATAGAGCAAGGCGATCCAGATGAATCCCATCATCGCGCGTCCCGCGCCAGTGCCGAGATGTTCGCGTGCAATTTCAGCGATTGAAGTTGCGCCGTGGCGCACGGACGCGGCGAGGCTGGCGAAGTCGTGTACGGCGCCGATCAGCACCACACCCAAACCAATCCAGATGAGACAAGGCAGCCATCCAAATGCCTGGCAAGCGAGAATAGGTCCGGCGATAGGACCAGCTGCTGCGATTGCTGAGAAGTGTTGACCAAAAAGATAAAACGGCTTGGTGGGAACGAAGTCGATGCCGTCGTTCACTTGATTGGCTGGAGTGGTGCGTCCGTCGTCCAGCTTAAACTGGCGCGCCACCCAACCACCATAAAGGCGATAGGCGGCGGCCAGCATGAGCAGAAAGCCGACTGCGAGCAGCGTCAGCGTCACTTAGAGGGAATCTCCGATCAGAAGCTGGAAAAAGCTGGCGGAGTTTGGCATGGAACGCGGAAAAAAAGCCAGATCAAAATATCGCCAAAAGCTGAAGGCGTCGCCCCCTTTTTCCTGTTCGTCTCTCGCAATCGAACGCCAGACTCCGGGAGGCTAACGCAAACTACCCGCTTCCAGTCATTGTTGGTAGACTCCCGAGCAAAGAGATATAGCTGCAACCCTATGAACCAGGTCGTAAAACTTGAAGAGCTCGATACCGGTTTCGTCAATCTCGGCGCCCTACTGCGTCATCTGCGAAAGCTTAACTTTGTCGGCCGCGTGAAAGTTGTACTCGAGGAGTATGAAGCGAACGTCTTTCTTAAGGGCTCCGAAGAACCGAGCATCTGGGAAAAAAACCTGACCACTGGGACGGACTCGGAGGGAAAGGATGCGCTCGAACGTTTGCTGGTGAGGTCGCGAGAGCCGGGCGGTGTAATCACCATTTTCGAAGGCCCTGACGAAAGCAGAAACCGAGGGACCGCTAACACTCTGTCGCAGCCGACTATAAATCCATATCCTCCGGCGACGCTCGCAGCACTAAATAATGACGATGCCTTGCCCTCAGCCCAAGCGCCAGACACAGATTGGGACCTGCTGATCGCAGCTAGCGGAGAGTTAATCGCGGCGATCGAGCGCGCAGTACAGAGTGTTGACGAAGATTTCGCTGCGCGCTTTCGTGCTACGTCGATAGAAATGGGCGACGACTATCCGTTTTTGGATCCGACTGCGGGTTCACTTGATTACCACGAGGGGAAAGTAGTGCTGCACGAGCGCCCGGCCGTCAGCGACTTTGTTTCAAGTTTAACTGAGGGGCTTCGTCGTCTCGTTAGCAGGGTCGTTGACGATACTGGTGGAGCGCGTTTTAGAGAACGAGTCGCGGTGGAGTTGGCCGTGATTGCGCGACGAAATGAAAATGCTTTCGCGGAGTTTACACCTTACCTGGATCGCATCGCGGGTACGCGAGTGCTTTGATTGCGGAATGCGGATTTTTGATTGCGGGTTGCCCGCGTTGCAAGATTGAATGAGGTAGCCCGTCAAGTATTTAAAAACCGCAATCCGAAATCCAAAGTCTGAAATCATCAATCCGAACTATCGAGGACTCCGTTATGTGAATCCGCAATCCGAAATCAGCAACCCGAAATCGACATGTATCCTTTTAGAAATATTTTATTTCCAACCGACTTCACGCCTCACGCCCGCGCCGCGTTGAAGTATGCGGCAGCGTTTGCGCGTAGCGGCGGTGGGCGGGTCGTGCTGTTCAGTGTCCAGACTGGCAGCGTCCCGCCTAATTTGTTTACGTTGCCCGAACGAGTTTTCGCGGAACAGGAAAACCACTGGTTGTTGCAACTGCGCACCGAAGTGAGAGAACTGCTGGCTGATCCACTCTTTGATGGACTCGAAGTGGAACCGGTGATCGTGGCCGGCGAACCAGCTTCGGAGATCGCGAAAGCTGTGCGCGACTACGATATAGATCTTGTGACGGTAGTGACCCATGGCAGGAAAGGCCTATCTCGTGCTCTTTGGGGCTCAACCGCGGAAGAAATAATCGCTGAAGCTGTTTGTCCCGTACTCACAATTCGTCCCCCTCAGCATGACTTTGTGGAACATAAAGGCGGGCGAAGTGAGATTCGGTTGAATCGTGTCCTGCTCTCGACAAATTTTCGGCCCTCTTCAATAGCAGCTACGCAAGTGGCCACCCAACTCGCCCAACAAACCGGTGCCGAGCTCCATGCCGTGTATGTGATTGGCGACTACTTGGATCAGATCTCAGTGATGTTTCCTGAAACAGGACTGAGCGCGCTCTCGCGGCTCCGCAGTCACGTACAGGAGCGCATGGGCCACCTTTCGCGCGACGACGGCGCACGCGCAATATCTCACATTGCGGAAGGCCGCCCTTATGCAGAGATTGTGCGAATGGCAGCTGAGAAGGAAGCAGATCTTGTGGTGATTGGAACTAACGTTCATGCCTCGCTCTTCGGTGGCACACCAGTGCTGGGATCTGAAATTGAACGCGTCGTAAGAAACGCACCCTGTCCGGTCCTTTGTGTTCCCTCCGCCAAAGTCCTGACGCCGCTGCCGGCATTAATCACTCAACCCGTTAGCTAAAGTTCTAAACCACGATTCACGGAAGAACATAGTCCATTACGACAAGCTTCAATTTCGGGCTTCAACTTGGCATAACTTATCGTTAGCTGGTGGTTTCATCTTCTATCATTTCAATAACTCACTATCCACGCACACTTGAGTACACACTTGCTCTGAGGAGTTTCAGTGAAGCAACGCGGCGACGAATTTCGTCACTTGAGAGGTGACGTTTTCTTGTCTCTTTCTGGAAGTACCTTTGGAAGTTCCTGGAATTAGCTCTGATTAGTTTCAGAATTCCCCACAATGTTCCAAATTACCTAGGTAAAAGGGGACTGGCATGTCTCTTGATTAGGGAGTAGTGCCTTCACAGGCATTCTGGCAGGAATTCGGTATGCGGGAGGACCTCATGAGCACGGCGATTCAACCCTATGAAAATGAGCTTCGGCTCCTGGCAAACAATTTAGTCAACGCAGCAAACGCACAACGGCAAATTAAGCAAATTACAGCCCCTCCCAAAAAGCCGCTTGGTCGTGTTCAGGCCTATCTTGTGGAACTGAAAACCTGTACCGTCCTGCTCACAGACTGGCTGAAGGAATTCAAGGAGCTAATTATCGTAGTGAGCCTCATTTGCTTTTTCGCTTGGGGAGTCATTGACTTGATAATGAAACTTCACAGTCCTTCGTACTAATGAATTAGAGGGTCCAACTCTCGGACTTCCTCCGCTCCGTCTTTTCCTCGGTTTCTAGTTCTTCTTTTTTGGCACTTACTGTGAGACCAACTGCAGACGACCATCCGGTAGCCTCACTGAAAATACGCTCGGCTCATAAACAGTTAGCGGAGTTGGTTCCTTGCGCTGAGCACTGGCGAGTTGATCCCTTGTGATGTTGTAAGCGTAACGCGCCGAGGAAGGATCGCGAATCAAACCGTAACGCTTGCTGATTCTTCTGACATACTCCTGCGTTTCATTGTAGGGAGGGATGCGCCAACCATATTTCATCACTGCGCCCTCGCCCGCGTTGTAACCAGCCAGCGCCAGATTTACATCGCCCTTAAACATGTTCAGGAGGAAGCGCATATACCGGGCGCCGCCTTCGACGTTCTGACGTGGATCCCAAATACTGGTGACTCCAAATCGGCGGGCAGTGCCGGGCATCAATTGCATCAGACCAGTCGCGCCTTTGTGCGAGAGGGCGCGCTGCTTGAAACTCGATTCCTGATGCATGATCGAATAGAGGAGCAAAGGATCAACACCATTACGTGTTCCGGATTCCACGATCAGGGAATCGACACTCGAATTGCCAGTCGTATAACCGCCGAGGGATCCGCCACCTTTGATTTCGGCCATCCTGGTATTGATGATCGCGGTGATCGATTCAGCGCTGGCTGCATACGAGCCACGGCGAAGTTTCCTGGCGCTGGTTTTATTTGGCGCCGGCGCGGGTGGAGTCTCCAGGCGAACACCGTTTGCAAAATCGAAGTTATCGAAACGATAAGCGGGCGAGTTTTGAGCGGAAGCGGCAGAAGTCGCAACCACGAGGAGGACAGCAGCAAGAGTTAACTTTTTCATTGGGGTCAAAATCGCTTTTCCTGATTAGTTAATGGCTAATGGAAGTTGAGCCGAATTCGGTAAAGGTGAGGAGATTCAAAATCCTTTGATCCAGATGGATCGCGGACCGCTTAGGACTATAACACGCCCGTTAAACGATTGCCAACACTCTTGAGATTCTGCGAATAAGCTAAGGTTCTAACAGTTTTCGTTGACTCTCAGCTGCCGAGTCTTAGGTGCGTAGACTTTGCTCGGACAAGGACTTGTCCGTTTGGTTAGCTAACTCTGAGGCAGGGGTGCGGCCAGCAAGCAGGAGGTAGGAATACAGCGCGAGAACGGTCAGCCCCGCTACGCTGAATTTGATAGCCGAGGGAATCGGCGCTGGAGAAATGAAGCCCTCAATTATTCCGGCGATCACGAGCAATACAGCCACTCCCATCATCAACCGCACTGCGTCCCTGCCACGGCTCTTCAAAGCATCGGCCCGCGACAGATCGCCCGGCATTAACATTGCACTCCCAATCAAGAGCCCAGCACCGCCGGCCATGAAGATGCAAGAAAGCTCGATTACCCCATGGCCGACCATAAACGTAAGCAGATCGTTTCCAAAGCCCGCTCGGTAGGTGAGTGCCAGGACGGAAGCGATGTTGGCGCCGTTGTAGGCCAATAAGTAGAGCGTGCCGACGGTAAACAACGCGCCAAAGGCAAACGTGTAAATTGTTACCTGAATGTTATGCGTGAGTATCGAACTGGCGCCGACCTGATTAGCCTGGTTCAAATCTTCCCACCAGTGGGTTTTGGTTTCGATGTAGAGTTCTTTAAAGGCAGGCGCGACCCCAACCAGTTCGGAAAATTCCGGATCGTATTTGGTTCCCAGGAAACCAATTATCCCAAAGATCATAAAGACACTGAATGAGACTGCGGTGTACTTCCACGTGCGGCGAAACGTTTGCGGAAAGTCTCGCACAAAGAAATTCTTTACACGCGAACCTCCCTGCGCGTCGGCCTGGTAGATGCGTCCATGCGCGCGAATCACCAGGCTGTTCAAATAGTTGATCAGGCGAGGATCACGCGACTCAGCGCGCGCGATTGCCAGGTCGGAAGCAGTTCGGCGATAGATACGACCAAGCTCGCGCACTTCTTCTCGATGCAGCCGGCGCAACGACGTGGCGTCCAGCAGTTTCAGCAAATCTTCCAAACGCTGCCAAGCGGTCTTGTGCTGGGCAATAAAATGATCGTGGGCCATTGGGGATTGCCGATTTCTAACGGCATGCTGATTTCATTTTCAGCGCAGTTCCAAACGGATGTTAAGCTAACGACGAATGGACGCAATTCAAATCAGCAATCAACAATCCGCCATCAGCAATCTGGTGGAGTGTGTACCAAACTTCAGCGAGGGCCGCAAGCCTGAAACTATCGTGCGCCTCGCTAAAGCTATCGCGTCGATTGAAACTGCCTGCGTGCTCGATACTCACATCGATCCGGATCACAACCGCTCAGTTATCACTTTCGTTGCGTCGGAAAACAGAGTGGTGGAGGCAGCTGTCACAGTCGTAGCTTTGGCGGCGTCTTTGATCGACATGCGCAGGCACCAGGGCGTTCACCCTCGTCTGGGCGCGACTGACGTTCTCCCTTTCGTACCGATTCATGGGGTCTCACTCGACGACTGTGCTCGACTGGCCCACCAGGCAGGTGAACGCATCGCTCACGAGCTTTCGATACCAGTGTTCTTTTATGAACGAGCGGCTCTCAAACCCGATCGAGTAAACCTGGAAGATGTTAGACGCGGAGCGCTTGAATTATTGAGAGAACAGATTGCCTTGGATCCGGGCCGCGCACCCGATCGCGGACCACTGAGCGTGCATGAAACGGCTGGGGCGATTGCCGTGGGCGCTCGACCGTTTTTGATTGCTTTCAATGTGAATTTGAAAACGGCGGACGTCACGGTTGCGAGAAAAATCGCCCGTGCGATCAGGGCACGTCATGGTGGTTTGCCGTTTGTGAAGGCACTGGGGTTTGAGCTGTCTACACGCGGGCTCGTCCAGGTGTCAATGAATCTGGTGAATTATGAATCAACCGGCATGACTGAGGCATACAACGCCGTACGTGATGAGGCCAGGCGACTCAATGTGGAGATTTCAAGCACGGAAATTGTTGGGTTGGTCCCGCGAAACGCGCTCGAGCGATCAGCCGAATATTTCGAGAAGCTCGAAAACTTCTCTGAAGACAAGATTCTCGAAAATCGTTTGCGTGCATGTGATTCCGGATCGCTGGGCTAGAAGTTCAACTTCGAAATGTATTGGTTGGGAAGGGGGCCTGCCCCCCGCCTGGCTGAAACATAGAAGAGGGTTGATCGAAGGTGATCGGGCGGGGGCAAGCCCACCTTCCTACCGGAGAGTTTAGTCAAGAAGTCTTACTGTGACCCAAGTTTGTTGAGTGCTTTGCGGAACCGCGCGTGTCCCTGCATTAACTTCAAGTAACTGCTCTCATCAGCTTCTGCCTTTGCTCGTATGATTCGCAGCAGAGCTTGTTTCTCATTCCTGCTCCAGCCGGCGAGGTCTTCAAGCAGAGACAGTGTTACGGCGAAGTCACTAAACGCAGACTGACTAGCTCTCCTCCCTGCAGGAATTGCCAGCAAACGCGTCAATCTCTTCATCGAATCGTCGCGCATCTTCTCTGCGTCACCGTTGAATTTGGCCGCCATCCGCTGTTGAACGGCCAACCCTATGTTCCGCACCTGGAAGCGGTCCCAGTCGCCGGAGTTCGCTTTGTTAGACTCGAAAATCATTGGGCCAGCGGCAAGTTTGCGAAGCGTTCGAGCCGTCGTGCGATAGTCGGCGCGCGTGGCAATCTTCTTCTCCTCCTGGAGGGTGAGCCGGAGAATTTCGGGATTGGTGGGGCGAAATCCGAGTTTGCGATAAAACCAGAACGCGCCTGATTCGATTCCTTCTTCGTTTTCGAAACCGACCTGATAGGGGTCGATTGCAAAAGCGGTGACCCCCAGCAGGTGGCGAAAGACGTTTAGCGTCTGTGCGTACAGCCATGCAGTTTCACCTTCGCGAAAGGTGTAGTAGAGATTGAAGCCGCTCTCCATTCGTTCAAACAGCGAAAGTCCTTCGAAATAGCCGACCGCCACTCCGTTTTTGAAGATCATCGCCGCGTGATAAGCGCGCAGCGGAAGACGAACGTCTGGGGGCAGGCAGGTGACAAAGATGTCCGTTCCGCGTCCGAGATGCGACCTATAAACGCGTGCTGGATCTCCGTGAGTGAAGCCGTAGAGTTCGCGGTATCGAATTGTCGAAGCTTCGCGCGCCATGTCCAAAATCCGCTCACCCTCTTCGGAAGACAGTTGCTCGAGTGCGGGCGCAGGCTTGGCCAGTTCATCTCGGAAGGACACGTCTCTTCTTTGAATGAGTGGCTGGCGGTGATAGAAAACCTTGCCGGCGGGAACGGGCAAACGCATTCCCGTTCGAGTGGCCTGAAACGGTGGTGACCAGGCGACGTAAAGCTGCTGCGAGTCGAAGAGTTCAGCTTTCTCCCGATCGCTTCTTCTGAGTGATTCAAATTGCTTTACGAGCCATGCAACATCGTTGGTTGAGCGGTCCTTCGCCGCCCTTAGCCATTTCGCATAAGGCACATTAGCCTCAACGAATGCGTCTTCCTCCAGCAGCGGCATGAATCGCGGCCACGTTTCAGAAAGGCGGTTTTCATCTTCAAACCAATCCCAGTCGAGCTTGAGCCGCCCGGGATGCCGTCTGACCAGCCAATGAACAATCGGATAGGTGAAGGTGTCACTCACCGACGTCCCCGCGACACCAGAGACTTCCGGCGATTCGAGTGGCGTTAGATCGGCACCCTGGTCGCGCAACGCTTCGACCCTCTTGGCGAAACTTTTTAACAGTGCCTCGGCTGACTGTTTGAGTTGCGAGCTTTGCGGATAAGCGCGCAGGAAGAGAAGCAATTCGTGAAAACGGATTAGCGCGCCGCCATCCTTAAAACGGTGTCGAGCCAGCCGCGAAAGGACGGATTCAAGAGCGCGTAGTTGAGGGCGGCCAAATCGATTCTTTAGATCGTCCAGCAGATCCAGTAGTTCATTTATAGATTTCGTAGGCAAGGTGATTTTGCGTTCCAAGGTAAAAGGAAACCAGTTCCGATTGAAACAGGCCTCTCCCTGGAGTGCGGTGACCTGTCACCGCTTTGGCCAGCCGACGGCACAATTCAGTCTGCACAGGCTGCGACAGGTCGCAGCCGAGGAAAGCGGTGACAGGTCACCGCACTCCAAAGAGAGCCCCCACCCGTCAAGTAGTAAATTAAGGATAAGACAACCTATCGCAAATGTTTCCTCATAAACATCGCAATCTTCCACGCGTCGATCGCTTTCCAGGGCAACGAGGCCAGTGTGTAGTGTCCGCAGGGGAGCCACACTACGTCGAGCGGCAAGTCGTAGCGTTTCGCTTCAGCGATTACGTCTTTAGTCAGATCGAGCGGAAACGTCAGGTCATACTGCGCCGCTATGAAACGCATTGGACGTCGTCCCATCTCCGGCAGGCGCGGAATGAAGGGCACGGGACTGATTGGTCTCCAAAACTCTCGAAGTTCGTCCAGACTCAGATCGCCGGCAAAACCTTCGCGGAGATGACGCGTGGACAATCCTCGCCAGGCCACATCGGCAACGAATCCGGAGACGTGATTAAACGTCCCGGCATTAATGTCAGGCTCATGAGCGAAGGCAAGAAATGCGATGCACGAACCAACGCTCGTTCCCAGAATTCCAATACGTTGAAAACCTTCATTCTTTAGCCAACGCACCGCGGCTCGGGTGTCGAGCACTGCCTGGCGCATCGATTGAATCGTGCGGCCGATGTTTGTGCTAACCAGATGGTCCGCTCGTTCCAACTCGGGCGGGCGCCGATCTTCGTGATATGGGAGCGTCAGGCGCAGTGCCGCCATGCCCAAAAAGTTGAAGATCCGACACGCCTCTACATGACTGTCGGGCTGCGCATTCCATTGCGGGAGCACTATCACCGCCGACCGTGGGTTACGTTCCTTTTGCGGCTGCACCGGAAAATAGCGTGCGCGGGCCAGATTGTTTTCCGGCGACGGTGTTTGAATTGTGCTGGTCCAGGTGAGTTGATCGCCGCTCAGGTTAAAATCTGAAATCTCGGAGAGTGAGTAAAAGTCTTCGCTGTGCAACATCGCGGCCTTGCTGTACCGGTGCAGCACGTCTCGCGGGTCGTCCCCGTTGACATGGTCGCTGATAAATTCAAGTCCCCATTCAATCGGACGCACCAGACGATTGTTGTCTCGCTCGTGGTGTGCGCGTTCGCGTGCGTGCATGTATTTCTTCCACAAAATGTAAATACCTCTAGCCAGTTGATAACGAGGCGCAATCCTAAGGGTGCCTGCCCGCGAGAGCAAGCGGACAACTTGAAAGCTTCATTTCCAGGGGCTGAGAGACTCAATAATCGGCCTGGCTCGCCCGAAGGTTCTCGAATATGGGGAGGAAAAGATAAGCCGATCCACGAACCACACGAAGTAACACTAAGATAGCCTCCCTTCGTAGTTCGTGTGAATTCGTGGATTGTTTGTTACTTCTTGAGCCGATTAAGCGCCAAAACCAGACTTCGGCTTCGGTGCGGTCTTAATTGGTTGGTCGTGCTACCTTCGCGCTCCAAAAAACCTTCGGAGCATTTGGGGCAACATGCGGGAGGTCTTCAGCAGTGAGCCGCTGGTGAAGTTTTTAGCCAAACCGTTGAAAAGCCTGGTGGCGCTCGCGTCGTAGCGAAACCACCAAAGGTCAGGAAGGAAAGAAATTCGATTGACGTGAACGTGCGTTGGGTTAACGAGTTCGAGCAATCCCATTCGTCCGTGAGTTCTACCGTAGCCGCTGTCTTTTACGCCACCCCACGGAGTTTGTGCAATGCCATGGGTGTACACCACTTCGTTCACCATAACCGTTCCGGCATCGATGCGCTCGGCAAGTCGGCGGCCACGCGCAATGTCTTTCGTCCACACGCTGGCGGTTAATCCAAACACGCTGTCGTTGGCGAGTCTGAGTGCTTCTTCGTCGGTCTTGAACGTCATAATCGGCAACACCGGACCAAACGTTTCATCTCGCATGATTAGCATGCTGTGGTCCACAGCGGTAAGGACTGTAGGCTCATAGAAAAGGCCTTCCGAATTCGATCCGCGCCTGCCGCCGGTAAGTACAGTTGCACCGCGTTGGACGGCATCGCTTACATGCTCTTCCACGATTGCGCGTTGCCTTTCATTTGTCATCGCGCCGACATCGACGGCCTCATCAGTTCCTACACCTTGCTTCAGCGCCCGAGTTTCTTCCACGACCAGTTCGGTAAACTTTGCGGCGATCGATTCCTGCACATAGCAGCGTTCGACGGAAGCGCACGCCTGTCCCGAGTTGGCAAACGCGCCCCACACAGCGCCGCGGGCTGCATTCTTTATGTCGGCGTCTTCGAGGACGATCATTGGATCTTTTCCGCCAAGCTCAAGGACTACGGGGATCAAATACTTTGCGGCTGCTTCGGCCACGCGTTTGCCCGTGGCGACGCTGCCGGTGAACATGATCTTGTCAACCCGCGCTTCGATCAGTGCCGCGCCGGTTAGGCCATCGCCGGTACAAACTTCCAATAACCCGGTCGGGAGTCCGGAGCGCTTGAAAATCTCGCCAATCTTCAAAGCGATCAAGGGCGTCAGTTCGCTCGGCTTGAGCACCACTCCATTGCCGGCCATCAATGCCATGACCACTTCATCAGCAGGGGTGGCGAGCGGAAAATTCCACGGTGAGATAATCCCAATCACGCCGATCGGCTTGAAAACGAGACGCGACGAGCGGCCCATTAAGCCATACTGGCCGATGTCGATCTTTTGCGGTCGCAGCAGATTTTCGGCAGCGTGCGCGAAGTAGTGCAAGGTATCGAGCGTGGGCACTATCTCCATTGAGACCGCTTCCGCGATAGGTTTTCCGGTTTCCTGGGAGACTAAGAGGGCAAGCTCGTCGCGCGCGGCGAGCATAAGCTCTCGCGCTTTGAGAATTATCCGGCCACGCTCGCGGAAGGAAAGTTTGGCCCAGGCGGGTTGAGCGATGCGCGCGCGAGCAACTGCTTGTCTGACGTCTTCAGCTGACGCTAACGGCGCGCGACCAATCTCCTCGCCCGTGCCAGGATCGTAGGAGACTATTTCGCGTACTTCCGCCGAATGTATTGGTAAGGTCTGCGTGCTCATCGCGGGTTGATTATCCACCAAAGCGCCATATGGGGCCAGACAACTTGAGCGCTCATAACGTAGAGATGAATAGCGGACAGGATTTATAGGGTTCACAAGAGATGTCGGTCTTTGGCCTACCTTGTGGCTCATGTCAATCCTGTCGAAGGAATCTCTCAGGCAATTTCTCGCGCTCCCGCGTACTCGGTTACAATGAGCGCTTCCAATCGTCGTCAAAAGATCGTCAGGAGCTAAACTCAATGATCACACCACAACTCGCGGAATTCATGCGCCAGATGGACCAGGATTCGGTGGCTATTATCCCCGGCGCCCGCGAAACTACGCGGTCAAACGATACTCATTATCGCTTCCGTCAGGATTCCGATTTTTACTATCTCACCGGTTTTGAAGAACCGGATGCGATAGCGGTGATCGCGCCAGGCCGCCCGGCGAAGTACACCCTTTTCGTTCGTCCGCGCGATCCTGAACAGGAGATCTGGGTGGGCCGGCGCGCTGGGGTTGAAGGCGCGAAGAGTGACCTGGGGGCCGACGAGTCGTACGCAATCGAAGATTTTGACGCCATGCTCCAGGATATTCTCGACGGCGCGGAGAAGCTCTATTACCGGTTGGGCGTCCAATCGGATCTCGACAATAAAATTGTGCGGCAGATTTCCGAGATGCGGGCCATCAACCGCAAACCGATTCACCCGCCGCGGACCATTATCGACCCGGCCACAATCGTGCATGAGATGCGTGTGCTGAAGAGCCCCGCAGAGATCGAGTTGATGCAAAAGGCCGCCGACATTGCTGCCGAAGCTCACGTGGCAGCGATGAAGGCAGTAAGGCCGGGGATGAAGGAGTATGAAGTTGAAGCAATGATCGAACAGGTGTTTCGCCGGGCCGGAGCCGCCGGACCCGCCTACACTTCAATCGTCGGGGCCGGCGCAAATGCCACGGTGCTGCATTACATCAATAACGACGGAGACCTGGGTGATGGTGAGTTACTGCTGGTCGATGCCGGCGCCGAATACAAGGGATATGCTTCAGACATCACCCGCACGTTTCCGATCAACGGTCGTTATACGAAAGCGCAACGCGAGATTTATGACCTGGTGCTGGAAGCGCAGATGTCCTGCGTGGAGATGGTCCGCCCGGGCGTGACGCATGACGAATTGAAAGCTCATTCAGTCGAAGTGTTGACTGAAGGCATGGTGCGGCTCGGCCTGTTGAAAGGCGAACCTGCAGAACTGATCAAGACCGAGAAGTATAAGCAGTTTTATATGCACGGACTCGGGCATCTGCTCGGCATCGACGTTCACGATGTAGGGATTTATTACTACGGTAAACAATCGCGCGCACTCGAGCCCGGTGTAGTGATGACGATTGAACCGGGAATCTATGTTGCGCCGGACACGAAGGACGTTCCCGAGCAGTATCTCGGCATCGGAGTGCGCATTGAGGACGACGTGCTATGCACTGAGAATGGTCCGCGCGTGTTGACGACCAAAGTGCCGAAGAATGCGGATGAGATTGAGGCGCTAATGGCGAAGTAGAAGTTGGACAGACATTCCTGTCTGTCCTCTTGTCGGCCACAGACTTAGGAAGCAGTGGACAGGCAGGAATGCCTGTTCTACCTACCAGCCGGTAGCGAAGAGTTTATTTGCTGCCCTGAGTCCACAGTTCTGATATTTGTGATATGCCGCTGCTGCACGAGCCCGCACAGCCTCATCGCTCTCCTTGACCATCCAACCATCAATAGCCGCTGACAAAACGTAGGCTTCGGGGGCCATCAAGTTGGTGGTCCAAACAAGCGGCGACGCGCCTGTCTGGCGCAGCGGCTTGTCGAAATACTGCTTGCTGGCACAAGCCAGAATGATTGCCTTGCGTCCGCGCTCATCCCGCGCTTGCGGCGGCGAGTGAAGTTCAAAATCCATCAGACCGTTATGACCAACATAAGCGACCAGCTCGGCGCTCCCGTCCGCGTAGAATTCAGTTTGGCCTGTCGATGACTTGATCTCAATGGCGCTGCCGGCGCGTCCGGCCGCAGCTTCGAGAAAGTCGCGCATCGCCTGCGAAATTTCTTTGCCGCGGTAAGCATCGGCCACCATGAAAAGGTCTCGCTGCCGGTGTTTAAAGATGAGTCGTTCCAAAACCGCGCCACCTGGATTGCCGGTATGCGAAACCAATTGCCAGTCTCGGCTTTTCCCGAAGAAGGTTTTCACTCCAAAGGCTGCACCCCAGTAGAGATTTGTTGATGGGTTGTCACCGTTTCCCAGGCTTGCGGAAACCGGGACGATGCCCTGATTGACGTTATCGCAGAGCGCGACGAAGACGTGGATGACAGGAAACGGATTGCGAACCGCCGGCATTGCGTTGTTATTCGGACCGTTGCCGGAGACAGGCGCCGGTTGAGGGCGTGCGCCTCCCTGGCTCGACGAACAACTCGAAGCCAAGCCAAGCGGGAATAGCAAGAATAGTGTTAATAGGAATTTCATGAACCCGAAAACAGACCAAGGCCGCAGGTATTTAGAGACCCATGTGCGAGATTTGTTCCCATACATTCGAAATTGCGTTGTTACGGGACTGGGGAGTCAATCAAATGAACTGACTGGACGTTTACGTGCGTTTCCGGGGCTTTCGCTTCGAAAGGCTTGGGTGAGATTTTGTGAAGCCGATACTCTCCCGAGAAAGGGAAGGCATAGCCGAGGGAGGCGCAGCACCGGGAGGAGCGATCACTAGAGTAACGTAGAAGTCCTCCATGTATCCTCCGTCGATCGTGATAATCCTGGCTGGATTCATCTCTCTGATCTTAACCAGATAGTTTTTTGCTCTGAGCAGCCGTTCAGCCGCCTCACCCTCATAACTCGGATTACCAGCGTAGGCAATAATGTAACCTGTTGAGCCTTCATAATTGGTCAATTCAATCGCAAAGTTATCCAACCGAGCTTTCTCGTCCCTAAATCGAAGGTCACCATATTGATCGAACGGCAGATTACATACCGGTCCTGTCAAGACGTTCACCGAGATGGTCGCGACCATCGAGCATGTGGTCGAAATGCCGGACCCCTCGACTGTCGCAGTCACGTCCTGCCCACCGAGGCCTGCGGTATCAACTGTAATAACGGCGGTTCCGTCACCGGCAGTGATCGTGCCCGCGGATAGGGTCCATTTGAATTGAGGTTTCGCCGTCGGAACTACTGCGTTTAGTTTGGCCGTGAAGACGAGTGGAGTTCCTTCTTCGATCTCTTCGGCGGGCGCTTCAACTGAGATGATAGGACACTGTTGGGAGGCGAACGCTAACGCACCGATAGGAGTCGCCAGCAGAATCAAAACCACCAGGAAGATATGAGGAAACTTCATGGCTTTTTCTACCACTAATCAGAGACTGCCGACAACTCCTCCACGATCTCTTTCATCACCTCGCGGCCTCTCTCAACTTCCTCAGGCTTGAGGGAAATCGCGCCGACTACGGCATGCCCGCCGCCGCCATAACGTTCGCAGATCTTGGCGATGTTATGGATGCGTGGAACTGGGGCCCACGGATTTGAGCCCACGGAAATCTTGGTGCGTTGCGTGCCGCGGGTAAGGGCGACGGTGTAGGACGCTGAGGGATAAATGTAGTAAGGAATGAATTTATTGAAGCCTTCGTAGCCTTCGTCGACCAAATCAAACGCAACCACGCCGTTTGTGAAAACCGCTTTGCGCCGCACTGCCTCGAGTGTCTCCAAATGTTGCTTGAGAATTGGCTCGAAACGTCGCTGCACTTCCGCGCTGGTGGCGACTTCGTCTAACGGCTTCTGAGTCAGTTCACGAATAACCTGCTCGACAAAACTGTCGTCCGGATCGGCTTCAATAACCTGCATTAGTTGCAGCGCCGGCTCTTTCAGTTCCACACACTGCGCGGGCGATTCATAGAGTGCGCCGTCAATGATGTGAGCCCAGTGGATTAGCGACGCGAGCGGCTGATCTTCGAAACCAAATTGCGTGCGGGCCACGTCGGCAATGTACTCAGTGCACGACTTGCGCGTGAAGTCGAGAAACTTCTTTCCCGATGTGTCATTGCGGAAATGCGCTTCATCTTCGGGAGTCAGGAAGGCCGACTCATGATGATCAAACCACCAGGTCAGTTTTTCGGAAGGCGCATACTTGAAATCGACGATTGCGTTTTCGTCGCCATTCAGAAGCCCGATATCAAACATATTTCCCGGCCGATGCAGCAGCCCCTGATAGCTCACCTCCGCACCCTGGTGAATCCGTTCCTGATAGAAGCGGGTAAATGTCGCCGCGGATGCGACGCCGTCAAAGCAATGGCCGTGATAAAGCAAACGAAGTTTCATAGCGCCTGTTCGACAAACTTGTTTGTCGACTGATTGGTCCCGGAGAGATGCCCACGACAAACTGAAGTTTGAATTAAGTTTGCCGGCAAAAAGAGTCGGCCATAGTAGCAACGAAGGGCCGGAAACACTAAACGGCGGGCAGGAGGAAGTGGAGCCCTCCCTAACGGTCGGGCTTCCGCTTGGTATTAGAGCAGGGAGTGTCGGCACATGGTTCAATCGCGGCAGTCTTCGCGTTGACGCGATCGGCGATGAATTTATCGACCTCGGCTTCGATCAATTCGCCGTTTACCACCCAGGCTTTCTCGGTCAGGATGTCGCCTGTTTTCGACAGCGATGATGGCACGAGGAAAATATTCCAGGGCGAACCCCAGCGGCGGGTGTCACCAGTCAATTGCCTGTATCCGTAGTGCGGCGTCTTCTCGCGATCTTCACGTGCTTCAGACTCGCTGACCACGCGGTAAGGTGGACCATCCGGTCCAAAAAACTTGAGCGTATCTTCGCGCGATCCATATTCGCTGACTCCGATAACCTCAAATCCCTGCGCCTTGTATTTCTCATAAAGCCGCGCTGCAACCGGCGCCTCGTGACGCCAATTACCACACCAGGGTGCGAAGTAGACCACCATAACCAGCTTCTTGCCCTGGACAAGCGAACGGAGATCGACAGGCTTGTTGTCCTTCAGATCGTTAAGCGTCCAGGTTTTGTAGTTAACAGTTTTCTCGACGAGGGGAGAATATTCATGGCCATCCTGCGCGTAGGTTGCCGCAGGCATGAAAGCCAGGGTGACAAGAATTAAGAGAATTAATCTCAACATTGCTATACCTCCAAACTACAAAAATTACTTGCCGGGAGCACCGGCGTTTTCCAGCAACAGCGGTTTTATTACAGCCTCAAACGCTGCCTGACTCTTCTCACCGATAAACTTTTCCCGAATTAATCCCTGGCGATCGATTATGTAGGTGGTAGGGAGCGCAGGTGCGGGTAACTTTGCGGCCACATCTGGTCCACCAAGCACCAGCGTGTAATCCTGTTTCAGATCCGACTGAAACGCCTGGATTCTTTCCACCGTATCGTCGTTGGCGACTCCAACGATGGTCAACCCTTCGGCGTCCATCGCTTTCTGCATTGCGTTCAACGCCGGTATCTCCGAACGACAGGGTATGCACCATGTGGCCCAGAAGTTAACCACAACTACTCGTCCGCGAAGTTCAGACAAACGCAGCTGGCCGCCATCGAGTTTTGCAAACTGCACATCCGGGGCAGCCTTAGCGTTAGCGGCGTTGCTCGGCTGCACAGCCCCCGGGGCAGGTTCCCCGAGTGATAGTCTCGATTCAATATTTGGTATCACGCTGGCCAAATATGAACTGGCGAGTATGGTGACGCGGTTCGTCATTACCAGCACTCCGATCACGAGCAGAATGATTCCGGAGAGCACCTCAACCTTGTGCAGGTGCTTGCGAAAGTTTTTGTAGAAACTGAGAAACTGGTTAATGCCCAGACCGGTCAGCAGAAAAGGTATGGCGAGTCCTGCTGAGTAGAAGCAGGACAATATCAGACCGCTGCGCCAGCCACCGGAGGTTGCCGCCAGACCAATAATGCCGCCGAGTATTGGGCCGATGCATGGCGTCCAGCCGGCTGCAAAAGCGAAACCCAGCGTCAACGATCCCAGCATGCCACGCGGTTTATCGTCGGAAAAGAAACGCGTGTCTTTGTAAAGCGCTGATATTTTGAGCAGCCCGATGAGCTGCAAACCAAACGCGATGATCACCAATCCGGCAATGATACGCACCCAGAGATTGCTGAACAGTGCGGAGCCCACCACGCCGGCCGTGGTACCGAGGGCGATGAAAATAATCGAGATGCCTGCGTTGAAGGCAAGCGAGTTGAGGATGACGGCCTTGCGACTGTTAGCGCCTTCCTTCAACTGGTCGACGCTGACGCCCGAAATTAACGAGATGTAACCGGGCACGAGCGGCAACACGCAAGGCGACAAAAACGAGACAATGCCCGCGAGAAATGAAATGCCGATCGTGAATGGGGTGATGTTTGATTCCATTAGAAACTACTTAATTCGCTCGGTCGCCTGTTGCACGGGCGCTGCGGTTTCAGCCGATTCGGCCATTACAGTTTCGAGCATCTTTCCCAGTGCGGCATTTTCCTCGTCCGTGGCGCCCATTGCGATGAAGCGTACATTCCCGCGGCGGTCGATGAGAAACGACATCGGAATGGAAAACACTCCGTAGTTCATATCGTTATTCCGCGAGTCGGCCACGACGATACCGTAGGGCAGCCGGTTCTGTTTCTTGAATGTGCGCAGATAGGCGAGCTCTTCGGTGCGTGTTAGTTTGCGTCCTTCAGCGTGACCGAAATAGTTTGTGACACCAAGTATCAGGAGACCTTGATCCTTATAGCTTTCGTGCCAATTCTGAAGCTTGGGGAAAATTCGCCGGCATGGTCCACACCAGGGCGCCCAAAAATCCAGCAGAACCACTTGCCCTCGCAATTCAGACAGTTTCACCGGCGACTGATCGATCCAGTGTGCCGCCTCGATCTCGGGCAGCGTGCTTACCGAGTTACCCCCGGCAAATCCAGATCGGGGGTCGATCGACTTATCCAGGCTGAAGAGCCTGATGTTGGCGAACCGCAAAAGATTTCCGGAAGGCAGGGAGGCAGCGGTCCTTCGCAACTCCTGCACTGACGCAATGGCCGAGGCCTTCTTATTCAGCATGACGTCGGCTTCGGCGCTCAGTGACGTCGCTTTGAACAACAGGTCATCGCGTCGAAACGAGTTGACAGTCTTGCTCTTGGCCACCAGCTTGGCAATTTTCAACATTTCGCCGGCATGTTTCGACATCGCCTCGTAGGCTTTGCCCTTTTTTAAAGCTTCCGTAATCAGAGTCTCCATGCCCAACCATTCGATTAGATCTCGTGGTTCACTTTTCGCGTAATCAACTACTGCGGCCTCAGCCTGCGGGATCAGATTGCTCCGCGTGGCATAGAGCACCACCACGGCGCGAGCGAGTTGGGCGTTTTCCCCGGCGTTGGTAGTCTTCAGGAAACGGCCCATGGCGTCGAGCGCGCCGTCTGCATTGCCCGCGAGGTGATAGAGCATGCCGAGATAATAGAGGTCGGCATCCGCCAGTTTACTTCGCGAAGCCAGAATGGCCGCATACTTCGCCGCCAAATCTTTCTGTTCCTGCTTTGTTGTCGACTCCAGTTTTTGGTCGTAAGCGACTTTGAGTTTGTTGAACTCAGCGAATTTCGTATCAACGTAGGCGTTAGCTTCTTCAAACAGAAGATTGGCACCACGCTTCTCGGGCGAAACTTTGCCGCCCGGTTGTGCCGTCACCTGGATTGCCATGGCCGACACGGCCAACAATACGGTGAACCCAAGAAGTTGAAGCGTAGATAAAGACAATTTCATTTTTAGCGCAAAACTTTCGATAATTGATCGTCAACCAGCAAGGACACTGGCAAAGCGATCGGGCGAAAAATTACTCATCAAAGGTGTCGTCGTTCCATTGACCACGACATCGGCCATCAATTCCCCGGTGATTGGCGCCAGCAGGATCCCGTTTCGATAATGCCCGGTGGCATAGAAGAGCCCCGCAATTTCAGCATAGGGCCCGATTACTGGCAAACCGTCCGCCGCCCGTGGTCGGAGCCCGGCCCAGGCCTCGCGCTGGGGGAATGAACTTATCCGCGGTGAGATTTCCGTCGCAGCCGCCTGAATAGATCGCATCCCGCCGGCAGTGGTTCGTTTGTCGAAACCCACGTATTCAGTGGTCGATCCGGCCAAAAGACGCCCATCCCTGCGGGGCACAACATACCCGCGCGGACTGTAAATCACATGGCTGAAAATTGCCGGAGTGGTGTCGAAGCAAAGCATTTGACCACGAACTGGTTCGATGCCGAGATCGGGTAATGCACTGTCCATCACCTTATCGCTCGAAGTTTCCGACGCAACCAGAAGGGAAGTCCAACCTCCTGCGGCAACTACAACTTTCTCGGTAGCGACAAATCCACGCGACGTCTCCAGGCCCATTATTCCTTTACGCCCAAGTCTCACAGACGTCACTGAAGTGCTGCCCACGAGACGGACGCCTTGATTCTGATTTGACGTAACCAGCGCCTCTACCAGCTTGCGATTTTCAACCTGCGTGTCGAGGGGAAACAACAACGCCATCTCAACTGAACTCGAAATCGACGGCTCAAGTTTCCTGGCTGCGTCGGCGCTCAATCGTTCTACATTGAGCCCGGCGCGCGTTTGCCATTCATAACGCCGCTCGATTTCCTTGACGTCTCTTTCGTCTAGTCCCAGATAAAGTGTTCCGGCGGTTTCGAGCTCGATATCGATTTCGGTTTCTTCAAATAGTTTCGCCGCAAACGCCGGATAAAGATCACGGCTCCGACTGCACAACGAAAAAAAATCGCCGGCCTCATTTGCTTCAGCCTGAGGGGCCAACATGCCGGCCGCAGCGCCCGACGACTCAGCGCCAAAACTACCCCGCTCAATCACGGTGATATGCGACACCCCGCGCAAACTGAGCGCACGGGCCACCGCGAGACCGATCACGCCTCCACCAATGATTGCAACTTCAGTAGTGCGCGGGAGGTCAGTCATTTGGCAGGCTCATAAGTTAATTGATTTTCAATTCAGGGAGGTATCTCTTGGCGCGCACTTTGGCCATCAGCCTGTGTAATATGTATCCTTAGAACTCCAAAAACAAAGTTCACAGATCAAAGTGCGAAGGTCAAAGTACTTATGCAACATCGTATCACACTGATTCCGGGCGATGGCATCGGCCCTGAAGTAGCTTCAAGCGTCGTGCGTATCATCGAAGCGGCGGGGGTCGACGTCGTTTGGGAAACCCATTACGCGGGCGCCCAGGCACTTGAGAAATTTGGTGAGACGCTGCCAAAAGACCTACTCGATTCGATCACGCGCAACAAGGTCGCGCTTAAGGGACCAGTTACCACGCCGATCGGCAAGGGCTTCACTTCGGTCAACGTGGGGTTGCGCAAGGCGCTTGATTTGTATGCGAACCTGCGGCCCATTCGGGCCTTGCCAAATGTCCCTTGCCGGTATCCCGAGCTCAACCTCGTAATCGTTCGTGAAAACACCGAGAGTCTGTACGCAGGTCTGGAGCACATTGTGGTTCCCGGCGTGGTTGAGAGTTTGAAGATCATTACCGAGAAGGCATCGACGAGGATTGCGAAATTTGCCTTTGAGTATTCGCGCCGCGAAGGCCGCAAGAAGATCACCTGCGGACACAAAGCCAACATTATGAAGTTGTCCGATGGGTTGTTTCTGGACTGTTTTAGAAATGTGGCAAAGGACTATCCCGAGATTGAGGCAGACGACAAGATTATCGATAACGCCTGCATGCAACTGGTCATGCGCCCGGAACAGTTTGACGTAATGCTTTTGGAGAACCTCTACGGCGACATCGTCTCGGATCTTTGCGCCGGTTTGATCGGCGGCCTGGGATTAGTGCCCGGCGCCAACATTGGCGAGAAGGGCGCGATGTTTGAAGCGGTGCATGGCTCAGCCCCGGACATCGCAGGGCAGGGAATTGCTAACCCGACCGCGTTGCTGCAGTCAGGAATTCTAATGATGCGTCACATCGGGGAACGTGAATCGGCTGACAGAACGGAAGCCGCGATGCTCAAAGTATTTGCCGAAGGGAAAGTGTTAACACGCGACATCGGCGGCACGGCACGTACTGCCGAGTTTGCCGATGCGATTATCCGGGCGATGGTCTAGGGACGAGTGGCTATTGATGACCAATGCCAGCAAGTAAAACTCTTCAGCTTGAAGCGTCTACTTCTTGCAATTGTCCTTGGCTTATTAATTCCGCTGAGTTACTCGTTCCTACTTTCGGAGGCCTCCGACCTTGCTGGAAAGAGTATCCCTCAATTTCTGGTGGCGCCGTTCGGATGGCCGCGTCCGTTGTGGATTCGTCTTATGGGGCGGCACCCTTCAGAAGGCGACCTGATCGGTGGAATTATCTTCATTGCCGGATGCAATATCGCGCTTTACGGGACTATAGCCTACGTAGGACTGCTTGCGCTGTCGTGGGCTAGACGCAAACCAACGAGTGACGACCGACCGCCAGTCCCGGAACCTCACAAATGGGAAAGAGTTGAGTAGAGCGCTGGAAACATGCGTCGCTAAAGGCGACGATCCAGAGCCAACGCGCGTATCGCAGCCTCCAGTTGCACTTGAAGCTGCTGGCGTGCAGCCACTTTCGTCCGGCGTTCCCCAGTCAATTGTTCCATTCGCGTCTCCTGCTCATTTGCTTTTGCGATGTAACGCGAGATCAGGCTGCGCGCGTCCGCGGTTTCATTGAGCGCCTTGATGTTTTCTCGCAAGCGGCTTTGATCCTTCTCGATTTCCGCTGCCTCACGATCAAGCCCTTCGACCGCCGCAGCAATCCCTGCGATTTCCGTTTTCAAACTGATGATCCTCTCCAGAGCGGCCTGTGATGTGGGATCAAGGTAACGGCGCGAAACAAAAACGCCGAGGTCCCGCGGCGTCAGGTTTGAAACGGCATACTTGTCCATCAGCGCTTGCCGTTCCCCAACCTTCAGCTGCACCGTTTCACGCGCACCAAGCTCTACGCGGAACCGGTAAGCACCGGCAGTTTTTTCCACCGGCTTCGGCGTTTCCTCGGTCAAGCGCCATCCATCACGCAAAGGATGCTCGACGTAAACTGTCCGAGGCTTATCTGTTTGATTGGTGATTGCGTAAGTCTTATTTTCTGCTTCGTAGAAGTGAGCTTGAAATACACCATCAATTACCCTAACGAGGAACACCGGCTCGCGTCCTCCATTTTTGCTGATCGTAACGAGAGTGGCCAGATCCACCGCAAAGGAAATGAACCGTTCCTCACCCGGCTTCAGTCGTTCAATCAGAGCTTCGCCTGCGTAGGCATCGCCTTCGATGACGGTGAGCGCGCCGCCTTCGAGCGTAAGTGGTGAAGTGTTCCTGAGTCGCACACCGCTCATCGGCCGATCAGCGCGTTCCGCCTCCCGGTAAATCGAAACTCGCTCGCCTTCCATTCGTGTTTGCAGGATCGGAATCAACGCTGAACGATCGCGGCGGACCGTTACTGGACGCGCGATGCGATACTCGAACAAGTCGCCGACTTCTTTTCCTGTGGCAGCCGTCTTGATGCCGGAGTCATCGGTCGTAAGAGCGTCACTGAGAGTAGTTACTGGCCCGGAAACTCCGGAAAACACTCTGTTGTAATCTGTTCCGCCGCCTCCCGCACCCGGGCCACCCCCTCCCTCGTTTCGATCCCCACCGCCGCTATTTCCACCGCCGCTACCAGCTCCCATGCCCCCGCCTGGACCTCCACCGATGTCCTGGCCGTCGTCATAGACCTGCGGCTCGAGATTCAAATCCTCCGGAATCGGAATCACGGGACGAAAACGATAGAGTGGTCTTTGAAGAGGCTGGATAAACGAAACGGGCGTGCCGGAGAAGAGCGAGAGCGAGACATCCGACCAGTCTTCATCGCTGACGTTATCCACGATGGCCCAGCCCTGAAAGAATGGCTTGCCGGTGGAATCGAGCACCACGCGATAGGTGGTCTTCCAGATGGGCGCGGCAATTGTATAGCTGACGACCAGTTCGCGCCGTCCGACGCCATCGGAATTGATCACGATGGTTTTCGCATCGCGCCGGCGCGCTGACGCCGAGGCGTTGGCAAACTCGTTGATGTCGCGGCGGGCGCCTTCGTCAACCATGCGGACTGAGCGCACCTCGTTTAAGGGGAAACTTGCGATGTCGCCGCCTGATGTCGCGATGACGAGAGCTTGGGTAGTGAATTTAGCTTTCTCATCTTCACCGGCCGATTGACGCTCTTCGACGGTCAAAACGGCGCCCGCTACCGAACGGTTTGCGGTTGTGACAACAACGCGCTCGCCCTGCAACTGGCGCAGCACGCCTGCAAGGCCTCCCTGTGAATCACCGTCGGTCCCTGCCTCAATGGAAAAAGGAATCTCAGCCAAACGGGCCGCAGGAGGCGCCGATGAGTTGTAACTCACCGCGCCGATTTGGCCATCGCCAAGATCTAAAACCAACATCGACTTCAGCACGTCATCGACCTGCGATTGTTTAAAATGCAGGTTAATTTCAGCTTTACCTGAAATGAAGCCACGTCTTTCTATAAAGGCGACGCCGTTGCTGTAGAGAATCACGCGGCGCAGCGGCAGTTGCTGCCCCTGGATCGGCGGAGCAACCAGATCAGCTGTGGCTGGTTTAACTGGCGAATGTCGTGTCTGGCTCTGAACAGAAACCAAAGCGAGCAGAGCGGTAGCAAGGAGAGAAACAACCAGTTTCATTTAGACGCACCTCGAGAATCAATTGGGACTCGCTGCGGGGAGGTATGGGTTGTGGGGTCGACAATTTAGACGACCCGTTAGTTATTACCGGTGAGACGAGGAAAGATACGGTGGTCCATCAAGGTTTTTTGACGACCAGGACGCGGATCAAATTCAGAATTCTTCTCTGCGCATCCTCCGCGCTCTCTGCGCCTCAGCGGTTACTCTTGCTGAAACACCTTCACCGCAGAGAACGCTCAGTTAACGCTGAGACCTGACATCGGCTCACACGACTCCCGCATCAGTTCGGCCAGGTCACCTGACCACGCCGCCATTCTGCAGCGCCATGTAAACGTCTGGAGAGAACAAACCCAACCAGGGATCCGATGCGGGTGTTAGGAAGAGTTCCGCATAAACTTTCCGATTAAGCTTCTCAAGATCGGTGCCGGCAAGATCGTCCAGGAGCCACGCATAAAGTTTCGTGTGCATGAGATATTCATTTCGCACGGTGTCCAGAGCGATGTTTCGTTGCAGCTTATCAATCAGGGCGGCCAGCGTTTGATCGGCAGCGTGGGGTGAAGTGGCCGGCGAACTGGAAAGGGCCTTATGAGTTTGCCGTTTGATCAAGCCTATGCTGCGGGAGTCGAGTTGTGCGTCGGCGAGGTGAAGCTGAGCGATTTTATTCCAGGCGGCTTCGTCGGTCATTGTTCCCAACGCTACGGAGCTTGCAGTCATCGACCTGAGAATGCCCACTTCAGTAATAGCCTTCGACATTGCCAGAGTTGCGATCTCAAGTGCTTGAGGTGTGCCGTCGGTATTTCGCCGGACAACGAAGCCCTGCGGAACCTTACCGCCGGTCTTTTCAATATCAACCAGCCAGGCAACATTGATTGCATTGAGACGCTGGCGCGGATAAGAGGGAGAACCGAGAACCAAATCGCCGGCTTTCGGCGCCGGCCCAAACGCCTCCTTAGGAAGATCCAAAGCGCGCAGAAAAGCACGTGGGCCATAAAGGGCAGGCAGCGCATCCACCGGGCGACCGTCCGCGGCGAGTATGTAATGAATGCTGTTGCCGGTCAGCGTGCGCTCCAGCTTGCGACCATCGCCAAAATCGATCGTCACACGCGGCGCCGGCCGTTCTGATTGCCAATGGAGAACAAACCTGTTGCGCAGGACCTTCGAAACTTCTTCATTTGAATACAGAATCGTGCGGAAGAATCGACTGTTGGCGCAGCTGTATTCTTCAGTAAGTTTTCCCAACAGTCGTAGCGAGAGAATCGGCTTCCCGGATTGCCGCGCTGCTGCTTTCGCCTGTTCGAGATCCGTGTGCCAGTAAAGCCCCGCGAGGTAGCTGTCTTTCTGTTGGCTCACAGCATCAAGGGCGCGGCTCAGTCTCTGCCACTCCGCCGTCGCCGCCAGCAAGGGGTTGGAGATTTGTTCGTTGATCTCTCGCTCGTAAGTCTTGAACAGGGAATTCAGTCCGGCGGGACCCATTGAACGCAGTTCGGCGATTGCCTGGTCCGACTTACTCGTATCCTTGGAGACGGCATCGCGCGCGAGCGTTTCTCGACTTGTGTTGGCGTAAAGACTCTGGCTGGAAAAAACAATCAAAAGCAGCAGGACGAAAGCAGGAAACCTGGACCTCATCGGGAGCCTCCGTGCAGGATGGGTTTGTTCGGTCGGGGAGTGTGCTTTGGAGTCAGCGAAGCCCGCTAGGGTTGTCCCGCCGTCGCCCATCGCAGTTGGTGCTTTGTGGAAATTGAGCTCCCTCTTCCTTTGCGGCACTTGGCGTCCGGCTTTGCGATCTTCGCGGTTTTCTAATCTTACCGCAAAGGACGCTAAGACTTTCGCAAGGAACGCAAAGAATTGCGGCAGAAACTACTCGTACCTTAACGCTTCGATTGGATTTAGCCGGGCGGCCTTCCATGCCGGCCAGAGACCAAACGTGAGGCCTAGACCAACAGAGACCACAAAACCGACTATCGGGGCCCAAAGCGGAATGTAGGTGGGCATGACGATCTGAATCAAAAGAGCAATGCCGCATCCGAAGGCGATCCCAACGAGTCCGCCAAGTCCTGTCAGCGTGGCTGCTTCAATCAGAAATTGGACCACGATGTCGCGGCGGCTGGCACCCATCGCTTTCCTGACGCCAATCTCCCGCGTTCGTTCGGTGACTGACACCAGCATGATGTTCATCACCCCGATCCCTCCAATCAAGAGGCCCACGCTGGAAATCGCAACCATGAGTGCAAACACGCCACCCGTAATCGCCCCAAACTGGGAGATGATCTGTTCCGAAGTTGAAATACCAAAATTATCTTTGGCTCCAAAGGCAACTTTGCGCCGCCGCCGCAAAAGTTCACGGACCTCTTCAACTGCTTGTTGCATCTGTCCCGGCCGGGCCTGGGCCATCACAAAATTATCGTTCACTTCCGGATAGAGTTTATCCAGCGTGAGGTATGGCATGTACACGGCTTTGTTTTCGTTGTTTGGATCCTCGGCGCCTACGAGAAACACATCGCGCTCGGCCAACACTCCTACAACGCGATAGATGCGTCCATTGATGGAGACGTCTTTATCGAGGGCATTGGTGAAGGGAAAGAGTGTGTTTGCCACATCGCGGCCGATTACCAGAACGCTGGCATGGCGGGCGTTTTCCTCGTCAGTGAAGTAGCGGCCTTCACCGATATTGGTCACTCCCATTTTGAAATACGAAGGCGAAGCGCCCTGCACCGCTGAATTAGTCATCTCGATATCGCGATAGCGAACGTTGACGCGCTGCGTAAAAGGGCCACCGAAAAAGTCCACCGGCGACATGAATGCAGCGGCGAAAACAACGGAAGGACACTCGGCTTCGATCGCGAGGGAGTCTTCGTAGCTCAGCGGCTTGCGCATCCGCTCCTCGGCGGTCGGATTGAAGTTAAAGCCGGGATCGTAGCGATATAGGTAGATGGAGTTTGTCCCGAATGATTCGATCTCTTTGGACACGCGGGCGTCGATTCCCGAAACAAACGCTGCAATGACAATGACCGTCATGGTCCCTATCACGACTCCGAGAATAGTCAGAACCGAACGCAGCTTGTGCTGCCATAGGGTATCCATGCCCATTCGCAGGTTCTCGTAGAGATGTCCGTGAAAGAGGTTCATATATCTAGCGGCCACAGCACACAGATCAGGAAATGAACTTCAGCTGCGGATTAACGCGGAACACCGCGGATTAGGAGCGACTTCATCATCCATCCGTCATTGACGACTTCGACGGCGCCATCTGGTGGCACGCGTTGTAGGTCTTGTTAGATCCGCGTCTATCCGCGCAAATCCGCGGCCAGTTTTACTCCGCCCTTAAAGCTTCGATTGGATCCAACCTTGCCGCTCGCCACGCAGGATAGACTCCCGAGATCAAACCCACACTGGCCGAAACAAAGAGCGCCAGGGTCACGGCCAACATGGGCAACGAAGTGGGAACTGGCGTGAGCGTTGCCACCAGCTTCGCCAAAGCGTAGGCGATTGCAATTCCGATGGCGCCGCCTAATAAAGACAAGATGGTTGACTCCGCCAAAAACTGCTTAAGGATGTCGCTCTTTCGCGCACCGATGCTCTTTCTTATGCCGATCTCTTTCGTGCGTTCGGTCACCGAGACCAGCATGATATTCATAATCACAATGCCGCCAACCACCAGCGAGATCGAGGTAACTCCAATTGCCGCCACTTGAATTGTCCCGAAGATCTTGTCGCGCAGCTCATTAATGGCGCTGGGCGTAATTATTCCAAAGTTATCTTTCTCGTTAACCGCCAGCTTGCGCCTTGTCCTCATCACCGTGCGAGCCTCTTCAACCGCATCCTCATACGTCGCCTGGCTGGTCGAGGTAACGCTGAGATTGATCGAGCGGCGCGAGCCATAAATCGCCAGAGCCGTCGACAGGGGGATCGAAACATACATGTCCTGCGGCTGGCCAAACACGGAGCCTTTGGCTTTGCCGACGCCTATGATTACGAAGGGGCGGCCATCGATGCGAATGGTTTCGCCGAGCGGGTTTCGATCGGGAAATAGTTTAGTTGCGACGTCGGCGCCGATAAAAGTCACGTAGCGACGGTTTTCTTCTTCCGATTTCAGGAAGTAGCGGCCCTCGCCGACTTCGATGCGCTCGATATCGGCGATGTTGGGAGTGGTTGCACTGATGTGCATGCGCAGGAGGTTAATCGAACCAAACTTTACATCGCCGGCAAGGTCTTCTTTGGCGCCAACTTCCTGGATTGAAGTGCTGCGCGCCACCAGAGCTTCTGCGTCTTCAAGCGTCACATCCTTGTTGCGTCGCCGTGCTGCATTAAGGGCTTCGACACTGGAGAAATCCTCAATAGAATATTTGCTGACCGAGAAAGCGTTGGTGCCAATATTAGCGATTTTTTCGTCGACATAAGAGTTAAAGCCCTCGACGAGCGAGACCACGACGATGACCGTTGCCACTCCGAAGATCACGCCCAACAGGGTCAGAAACGACCGCAGCTTGTGACCGAAGATCGCGGAGAGGGCCAGTTTGAGTGCTTCGATAAAAGGCATTTAGGAACGGGAAAAACTCAAAATTTCTTGATTGTAAATACGATTGACCGGGCCATAGGTTTCAGGTTGGATATGCATTTTCAACTCCCTGGAGTGCGGCGACCTGTCGCCGCTTTCCCTATCTGGAACTGTCGCGGGCATCGTGCCTGACCAAGGCGCTGACACCGGGTCCCCGGCCGGGCAGCCCGGCTGGGTGGTTGTAAGGTCAGCGCACTCCAAGGAGTTGACCTCGCCGCGTCGTGAGGCAAATGTCAGGGCAGAAAAATTACTTCCTGGTTTTCCGCGGTTGGGCTTCCAGTCCCGCTCTGATCTTTCTCGGTAATTTATCCCG
>Ga0190272_10000112_pt1 | contig 54098 bp, 44 predicted proteins | sample Popmic504T_FD_133746 | JGI IMG/M metagenome (GOLD analysis project Ga0190272, IMG submission 133746) | Populus adjacent soil microbial communities from riparian zone of Shoshone River, Wyoming, USA - 504 T | ecosystem: Environmental > Terrestrial > Soil > Riparian zone | place: USA: Wyoming...
TCTGTGCCCGAACAGCCACAGCAGGTGACACTCCCTGGTAACCCACGGCGCCGAAACCCGTCCGTAGCGTTCTTGCTACGTTCGCCCGCGAGCGCAAGATGAGCCATCGGGGGCAGACATGGGCAGGGTTCGTTCGGTCGCGCGTGGAGTCCGGGCCGCGGCCGCCGTCCTGCGCCGGCCGCTGTGGGTGCCGCCGGGACACTACTACTCGCCGATCGCCGACCGGGCCGACATCGACCGCGCCATGGCCGTCGCGGACGACCGCTCGGACGCGACCGCCCTGCCGGGGGTCGACCTGCGTGAGGCCGCCCAGCGTGAGCTGGCCGCCCGGCTGTCCGTCCACTGGCCGCAGGTGCCGACCGCCCGCATCGACGGCTGGCGCTACCACCCCGACAACCCGATGTTCGGCCTGGCCGACGCGGCGATCTACCACTCGATGCTGCGGGAGCTGCGGCCCGGCAGGGTGATCGAGGTGGGTTCGGGGTTCTCGTCCGCGATCGCGTTGGACACCGCCGACCGGCACCTGCCGGAGCTCGACCTGACCTTCGTCGAGCCGTACCCCGACCGGCTGCTCGGCCTGCTCACCGACACCGACCGGCGGCGCAGCCGGCTGATCCGCTCCGCCGTGCAGGACGTGCCGCTCGACACCTACGACGCCCTCGCCGACGGCGACATCCTCTTCATCGACTCCACCCACGTGTCCAAGGTGGGCAGCGACGTCAACTGGCTGGTCTTCGAGGTTCTGCCCAGGCTCGCCGACGGCGTGATCGTGCACTTCCACGACATCTTCTGGCCGTTCGAGTACCCGAGGCAGTGGCTGGAGGAGGGCCGCGGGTGGACGGAGAACTACCTGCTCAGGGCATTCCTGTCCTACAACGACCGCTTCCAGGTGCTGCTGTTCAACTCCTGGGTGTGGCGCGCGGAGATCGACCTGGTCCGCGCGACCCTGCCGAACACCGTCGACCAGGTGCCCGGCGGCATCTGGCTGCGCAAGGTCGCGCCCACCTGAGCGACTCGCATCCGTATGGCCGTTCCGAGGCGCCGAGAACGGCCATACGGATGCGAGAGGCCAGCGGCACTGGGGCTGGGGCTGGGGCTGAACCCCGGGCTGGGTCCTACGGCTTGGCGAGCTGCTTGCCGTTGACGTCCGTGTTGTTGGCCCACTTGGAGATCTGGGCGCCCTCGACGAGGAGCTCGCCCCACCCGCCGGTGGTCGGGCCGAACTTGTTGTCCGTGACGATGGCGTTCGTCGTCGGCGAGCCCAGCCGCAGCGTGTACCCGCCGCCGACCAGGTAGTTGCCGACGATCTGCACGTCGACCAGCGGCCAGCCACCGTCGGGCATGAAGAACAGCGCCGCGTTCTGGTGGCCGTTGTAGGCCTTGCCCTGCTTGTCCAGCAGGTCGATGCGGTTGTTCAGGATGACGACGTTGCGACCGCCGTAGCTCTGGATGCCGTCGTTGTGGGTGTTGTTCGGGTACGTGCCGAGCATCGCCAGGTCGTGGATGTAGTTCTGCTCGAAGCGGCTGTCGTGACCGCCGGTCTGGATGCCGTCGGGCGTGCCGGAGATGTCGCACCGGATCACCGTGAACCTGGAGTCGCCGTGGACGCCGCCGTTGCCCCAGTGGTCGTCGGGCGGGCCGTCGCCGGCCTTCCACCGGATCGTGCTGTCCCGCACGTCGACGTGTCCGGAGTTCCCGATGATCGGCGAGTGCATGTTCTTGTTGCCCTCGACGATCGAGTTGCGCACGGCCAGGGTGCCCCGGCCGGAGTACTCGATCCCGCCCTTGACGTACAGGCCGTCCAGGGTGACGTCGCCGCCGTCGATCCGCAGGACGCCGCCCTCCCACCGGGTGCCGGCGGGCGCGGAGCCCGGCCCGTCGACGACCGTGAGCCCGGCCGCGTCGCCGCGGTAGCCGACCTGTCCCGGCGAGGGCGCCTGGCCGGCCTGGACCGCGCCGGGGCCGGCGGGCTTCTTGGGCGCCTGCGTCACGGGCGGGGGTGGTGGCGGCTCCGGCGTCGGGACGATGGGCCCCGCGGTGTCCGGGGCGAGCTGCCCGGCGCCTGAGCCGTCGCTGAAGCCGCGCTCGATCGACTCCAGGTCGGCGGCGTTGACGGTGGGGGTGCCGGCGAGGGTGCGGGTGCCGGCGAGCTGCCAGCCGAGCAGGAGCACGACGGCGGCGATGACCCCGACCAGCAACGGGAACGCGCGGCCGGCCGTGAACCGGCGCCGCTGGTCCGCGGTCTCCGGGTCGGTATCAGCGGGTGGTTCCGCCGCATCCAACTCCGTGTCGACCGACATGCGTCCTCCAGTCGTGGCTGTTCTTCCCGCTCCCCGAGCCCCGACGCCCGCGGCTCGTGACGTGATCAACGGCCGCGGAACAGCAGTAACATATGCGACCCGACCCAGCGATCACAACCAGGCTGCACTACTCGTTGTAGTGGAAGAAGCCGGCCGGCGCCGCCGGTGGTGGCAGCATCACCTTCATTCGGATTCCGGGGGGCGGAATGGCGAACTCGGGCGACCCGCCCCAACCGGCCGCCGCGCGTGCCGCAACGGCGTCGACGGCGGCGGCCGCCGAGGTCGCCGCTGCGGCTGCCACTGCGGCCGCCGCGACCGTTGACGCAGGTACCGCGGCCGGCAGCGCCGTCGGCACCTCCGTCGGCACCTCGGTCGACACCGTCGCGGACGGCTCGGCCGGTACCACGGCGTCCGGGGGCGAGACCGTCGGCGGCAAGGTGGGCCGCGGCGCGCTGTGGAGCCTGCTGAACACGGTCGTGCTGCGGCTGGGCACCGTGGTGTCCGGGATCGTCCTGGCCAGGCTGCTCTCCCCGGCCGACTACGGAGTGTTCGCGGTCGCGCTGGTGGCGATGACGCTGCTGCAGGCGTTCAACGAGCTGGGCGTGAGCCTGGCCGTGATCCGGTGGCAGCGCGACGTCCGCGAGTTCGCGCCGACCGTGATGACGATCTCCATCGGCACCAGCGGTCTGCTGTACGTGGGGACGTACCTGCTGGCGCCCGCGTTCTGCGGGGCGATGGGCAGCCCGGACGCGGTCGCCGTGCTGCGCGTGCTGTGCCTCGCGGTCGTCCTCGACGGGATCGCGACCGTGCCGGCCGCGATCCTGAACCGGGAGTTCCTGCAACGGCGGCGGTTCGTGAGCGACCTGGCCGCGTTCGTCGTCGGCACGACGATCACCATCGTGCTGGCCGCGACCGGGGCCGGGGCGATGAGCTTCGCGATCGGCCGCCTCGCCGGCAACCTCGCGTCGGTGGCCTGCTACCTCTCGCTGACCCCGGTGAAGGTGTGGCCGGGGTGGGACCGCCGCCTGGCGCGCGAGCTACTGGGGTTCGGCCTGCCGCTGGCCGGATCGAGCCTGCTCGTGCTGTCGATCACCAACGTCGACCAGATCGTGGTCGGGGTGATCTCCGACGACGCCACCCTCGGCTTCTACCTGGTGGCGTTCAACGTGTCCTCGTGGCCGATGACGGTGTTCTCCGAGGCGGCGCGGCGGGTGTCGCTGGCCGGGTTCTCCCAGCTGGTGGACGATCCGCCGAGGTTGCAGGCCGCGCTCACCAGGGGGCTGGGCCTGCTGATGGCGATGGCCGTGCCGGCGGCCGTCATGCTCGGCGCGTACGCGGAGCCACTGCTGGTCATCGTGTACGGGGACAAGTGGGCGCCGGCCGCGGTGGCGCTGCAACTGCTGGCCGCCGTCGGGCTGCTGCGGGTGCTGGTGTTCGTCTGCTACGACCTGCTGGTGACGTTCGGCGGGTCGAGCAAGCTGCTCGGCATCCACGCCACCTGGCTCGTCGTCCTGCTGCCCGCGCTGATCGTCGGTACCCGCATGGACGGCATCCGTGGCGCCGCGCTGGCCCACGTGGTGGTCGGGGTGGTGCTCGTCGTCCCGATGTTCCTGTACATGATGCGCGGCCACGGGCTGCGCCTCGGTCCGACGCTCGCCGCCTGCACCCGGCCGGCGATCGGCGGTGCGCTGATCCTGGCGTCGTCGTTCGTGGTGTTCGCGACCGTCGATGGCGCGCTCGCCCGGCTGCTGGTCGGCAGCCTGGTCGCCGGGCTGGTGTACGCCCCGGTGGTCCTGCCCATGCGTTCGCTGCTGCCCGGCCGCGGCCAGGACCAGCAGGGCCACGGCAGGCATCACCTGAAGAGCTGATCACGGGCCGGCGGCGAGAGGGAGCCACCGCTGACCCGTGATCATCGCGGAACTGGTACCTGAATTGCTACGGCCGCGGAATCTGGCCGCCGTTGTTGCTGCGGTTGTTCGACCACGCGGAAATGGAGACCCCGCTGTCGTCGGCCAACACATCGCCCCAGCCACCGGTGTACGGACCGAACTGGTTGTCCGTCACGACAGCGCCGGTGACCGGCGACTCGAGGCGAAGGGTGTACCCGCCGCCGGAGAGCCAGTTGCCGACGATCTGCACCCCGGACAGCGGGAACCCGCTGCTGGGCTGGAAGAACAGGGCGGCGTTCTGGTGCCCGTTGTACGCCTTGCCCTCGGCGTCACGCAGGTCGATCCGGTTGTAGCGGAACTTGTTGTTGGTCCCGCCGTAGCTCTGCACCCCGTCGTTGTGCGTGTTGTTGGGGTACTCGCCGAGCATGGCCAGATCGTGGATGTAGTTCTGCTCGATCAGGGCCTCACTCGTGGCGAACTGAATGCCGTCCGGCGACCCCGACAGGTCGTTGCGGAGAATCGTCATCCGGGCGTCGCCGTGAATGACGCCGTTGCCCCAGCCGTTTCCGGGCATGCCGGCCCCGGCCTTCCAGCGCAGCGTCGAGTCCCGTACGTCGAGCGTGGTGCCCCGGCTGGCGAGGACGGTCGCCCACAGGCTCGGCGTGCCCTCGACGATGGAGTCGCGCAGGGTCAGCGAGCCGCTGGACAGTTCGATGCCGCCCTTGACGAACACTCCCTCCAGGGTGACGTTGCCGGCGATCCGGAGAACGCCGCCGCTCCACCTGGCACCGGCCGGGAGGCTCGTCCCCGAGCCGTCGATGACGGTCAGCGAGGCCGGGTCACCGCGGAAGCCGACCTGGCCGGGTTGCGGAACCGTGTTGGGCGGCACCGCGCCCGGCGGGGCGGTCGGCGGGGCGGTGGTCGTCGGAGCCGGCGGGTTGGTCGTGGTCGGTGCCGGCGGGGTGGTCGTGGTCGGATCCGACGGCTTGGTGGTCGTCGTCGGAGCGGGCCGGGAGACGGTGGGCGGTCGATGGTGGCGTCGCCACCACCACCACGAGTTTCCGTCCTTCTGCTTGGCGTGGGCGACGGGCTCCGGGTTGCCGTACCAGGGGCTGTATCCGAAGCCCTGCTGGAGTCCGACGAACATGAGTCCGATAACGGCCGTCATCACTGCCAGCCACCGGCCGGTCCGCGCCAGTCGCGACTTCCGCGGCCGACGTTCCGCCCCGCCGGGGCGCTTGGCGCCCTTACGAGGACCCCGATGTTGTGCAGTTCGCATTCGAGCCTTCCCAGGCACCGAGGTGGCTTCTTCGCCCCCGGACCACGGGCCCCGAGCCCTTCCGTGGTCACCCGGTGAGTCGGTACCTGTGTGGTCCCCACCGGGCGGCAGGGACCATATGCGATCAACCCTCGATCGTTACAAAACGATCACGAAATTACTCCGAATGGGTTACGAACAGGACGCGAAGTGGTCTCGGCTGTGTGGTGAGCATCACTAATGGCGTAACCGGTGTCGCCCATCCGGCGGTTCTCATCAGGGAGACGGACCGGTCCCATGGGCGCCCCGTCGGAGCCGCTCCGACACCGCCGATCCGCGCGCCGCGACCCGCCGGCCGGGCGGTACCCTCCGTAGGTTCTCACCCTCGGTGACGCCGAAGCCGATCAGAAGCCAAGCACGGAGCCTGCCATGACCAGTACGTCGCGCGGCCGGCTGTCCGCCGCGGTCCGCAGGCGCCTGCGTGACCGGTTCGGCCTGTGGCCCATGCACGAGGCCCGCAACCGGGTGGTCCTCGGGCCGCGGACCCCGGCCCTGCGCCGGTTCGAGAACGCCGAGGTCGCCCGGCTGCGCGCCGCCGTCGGGGAGCGGGGCCGCACCACGGTGGCCACCGTCATGCCCACCTACCGGCGGCCCGAGCTGCTGCCGGCGGCCGTGGAGAGCGCGCTCGCCCAGACCGTCGAGGACAACCTCGTCATCGTGGTGGACGACGGCGGCGGGCTGCCCGCCCTGCCGACGCACCCCAGGCTGGTGGCCGTGTCCCTGTCGCGCAACAGCGCCGTGCTCGGGCTCGTCCGCAACGTCGGCATCCGGCTGTCCGACTCGGAGTACCTCGCCTTCCTCGACGACGACAACACGTGGCTGCCGGACCACCTGGAGTCCGCGCTGGCCGCCCTGCGCCGCGGGGCCGACCTCGTCTACACCGCGGTCGAGCGGCGGCGGCCCGACGGCACCCTGCTCGACGTGCTGTCCACCCCGTTCGACAAGCGCGCCCTCGTCGACGAGTCAGGGTGGGTGGACGCCAACTCACTGGTCATCCGCCGGGCCCCCGACGTGCTGTTCAGCCGACTCCCCCGCACCAGGGCGACGCTGCCCAAGGAGGACTGGGAGTTCGTGTACCGCATGTCGAAGAACCGGACCGTGGAGCACGTGCCGCACCCCACGGTCCGGTACCTGGTCAACGACCAGAGCTACTACACCGACTGGCAGAAGTCCTAGCGGTCTCAGACCCCCGGCACGAGGCGGAACTGCTGGGCCCTGAGGTTGGCGCAGCGGTTGAGGCGCAGCTGCGCGTGGATGCCCGGTGACACGGCCTCCACCGTCAGGCACAGGCCGGACCGTACGTGGACGAACCGCACGGTGGGCTCGGTGCTGGTGCGCGCCACGCGCCACAGCTCGTTCGGCTCGTTGCGGCACCGCTCCTGCGTCACCGGCGCGCCCTCCGGGGTCGGGGTCAGCAGGGACACGCCGAGGCAGCCGCCGGTGCCGGCGTTCACCACCCTGGTGCCGACCGTGGTCGAGTCCAGCTCGACCGACCACCGCTGCAGTGCGCTGTTCTCCCGGGGCACCATCCGCACGAAGGCCTCCGACCGCGACGCCGTCGCGAACGTTCGCCCGTCCGGATCGGCGATGCCCACCACCTGCGGCACGGCCTGGGCGGGAGCGCCGACCATGGCCGCGGACAGCGCGGCGGCGAGGGCGGCCAGCAAGATCGTGGTGCGACGCATCGGTTCCCCTTTGTGTCCGGTTGATTACGCAGAACAACCGAACACTCTCCTACGGTGACCATGGAGCCACCAGCGCCCAACCGGCACAACCCCGCTACCCCGCCCGGCGGCGTCGAGTCCGGGACGGAGGACCCGGGGGTCCTGACCCTCATGGCGTCCACGGATTGAGGATCCGCACGCCGCGGCCATCGAGGTCCTTCTCGTTGCGGGTGACCAGGGTGAGGCCCATGGCGTCCGCGGTGGCGGCGAAGAAGCCGGCCGTCGAACCGCGCCGGCAACGCCTCGGAGACCCAGTCCGCGAGCCGCTGTCGTCGCCGCCCGCGGTCCAGCCGCTGGACACCGCGGCGCAGTTCGGCGAACGTGGCAAGGTCACCGGTACGGCGGGTCTCGCGTTCCCACTCCTGGACCGACACGACGACCGCGGTGGGGGTGGGTGGCCGAGGAAGGCCGTTGGGCCGGCGGCGCGCCCTCCGGCGTCGTGCCCGGGCCCGGAGTGCGGGGAACCCGCCCAGGGTTCCCCGCACTCCGACTCGGGGAGGGGTCAGACTCTGGCCTCTTCCTCGACCTCGGCCGGAGGTGCCGAGCTCGCCTTCGGTGCCCGGCGTCCGGGCATCCACCAGTTGGCCTCGCCGCACAGTTCCATCACCGCAGGGACGAGGACCATCTGGACGATGGTGGCGGCGATGAGCACGGCGACGGCCATGCCCAGACCGATCTGCTTGATCGAGACGTCGGGGCCGAGCAGGGCGGTCGTGAAGATGGCGATCATGATGGCTGCCGCGGCCAGGATGACCTTGGCGGTCCGCGCCAGCCCGCAGGCGACGGCCCTGCTGTTGTCGCCGGTGCGCTCGTACTCCTCACGGACCCGCGAGATCAGGAAGACCTGGTAGTCCATCGACAGGCCGAACAGGAGCGGGAACATCATCATCGGCACCCAGACCGTGATCGGCATCTCGGTGGGGAAGCCGAGGACCGAGCCGAACCATCCCCACTGCACGATCGCGACCAGCACGCCGTAGGCGGCACCGATGGACAGCAGGTTCATCACGGCGGCCTGCAGCGCGATCGTGACCGACCGGACCAGCAGGACCAGCAACAGCAGGGACAGCACGATGACGACCGTGATCATCAGGGGCAGCCGCGAGCCGGTGTCGTCGGCGAAGTCAATCGAGCCGGCGTTCGGGCCGCCGAGGTAGACCTCCTCGCCGCCGGGGGTGTTGGGCAGCACGTCGTTGCGGAGCTTGTGCACCAGGTCCGTGGTCGCCTCGTCCTGGAACCCGGTCTCGGGGAAGGCCATGAAGATGGCGGCCTGCCCGTCCTCGCTGATGCGGGGCGGCGTGGCGTTGGCGATGCCCTCGGTCGTCCGGACCGCTTCGACAACAGGACGCAGGTCGGCGGCCCTGGAGTCGATCGCGGTGGCGAAGATCATCGGTGCGCCGTAGCCGGGACCGAAGCCCTCGGAGAGGATCTCGTAGGAAGCGTAGCTGCTCCTGTCGTGGGGCTGAACACTCGCGTCGGTCAGGCTCAGTCGCATCGACAGCGCGGGGGCGGCCAGCACCAGCAGGGTCGCGCCGGCCAGGATCGCGGCGATCAGAGGCCTGCGCTGGATGACGCCGGCCCACCGCTCAGCGAGGGTACGGCGTTCCCGCGTCGAGACGCCGGCGGCCACTTGCCGGCGGGACGTACGGCGGGGCAAACGCAGCGAGTTGATCTTGTGGCCGGTGAAGCCCAGGAACGCCGGCAGCAGGGTCACCGCGGCGATCATCGTCACCAGCACGGCCATCGACGCGCCGATGGCCACGCCGGTCATCATCTTCTGCCCCATGGCGATCAGGCCCAGTAGCGCGATCACGACGGTCGTGCCGGCGAACAGCACCGCGCGACCCGCGGTGGTCATGGCCTTGACCGTGGCGCCCTCGGGGTCGTCGCCTTCCTGCAGGCCGTCCTTGTAGCGGGTCAGGATGAACAGCGCGTAGTCGATACCGACACCGAGACCGAGCATCACGGCGACCAGCACCGTGAAGTCGGGCGACGGGACCAGGTATCCAATGAGCTTCATCAGGGCAACGCCGCCAAGAAGCGCCATCAGTGCGGTCACGATCGGCAGGCCCATCGCCACCAGCGACCCGAAGGCGATGAACAGGATTACCGCCGCCGCCAGGACACCCACGGCCTCGGCCGGACCCTGCGGGGGCGTCTCCGCCTTCTCCGCCTTGTCCCCGCCGAGCCCCAGCATCACACCGTCACCGGAGGCGTTCTTGACGGTGTCCACCAGGGGCTTGACCTTGGACTTCTCCACGTCCTTGTCGATAAGTGAGATGGTCGTACGGGCGATACGACGATCCTCGGTCACCAGCACCGGGTCGTCGTACGGCGAGATCACCGGGCCGGTGACGGGCGAGGCGTCCAGCTCGGCGATGACCTTCTCGATCTTCTGCCGGGCAGCGGGGTCGTCGATCCCGTTCTCCGCCTTGATCGCAAGAGTCAGCGTGTCCCCCTGCTGCTGGGGGAAGTGCTGGGCGATCAGGGCCTGCGCCTTGGCGGAATGGGAGTCTCCACCGGACACATCGTTGTCGGAGGGGGCGCCGTAGCCAAAGCCGGCGAACGCCAAAGCCAGGACGCCGACGATCCAGGCCAGGAGGACCAGCCGACGACGCCGGTAACAGAACCGGGCCAGTCCCGCCAGAGCTCCATCCGCACGGCGAGTCTCGGTAGGCATCATCTTCTCCTCAAGTCATTTGAGCCTTACCTTCGAAATACTCGCGATCAGGCTCCCCCGCGTCGACGTACAGATGAAGGCACTTTGCGGAACTCGCTACCACGGGTGCGGTACTCCATCCGTAGTACACGTCTTCGATATCCACCTCTTGCCGACGCGTCACATTTGTCCCTCGTCCCGCTCCGCTGCCCGCCGGCCGGGCACATCATCAGATTGTGTTCACGCCCCGCCCTCAAGTTCCTTGGCGAACGCCAGCCAGGCTCCGGCACACGACCGAGCCAACTCGGCGACGGACTTTCGCCAGTGCGTCGGCACGGCATCGATGAGCTCGCCCCACTCAGCCGGCTCGATCACGTGACCGTCGACCCACCGGACGAAGGTGCGGCCATTCTCCGCGAACTTCACCGTGGGATCCCTGCTCAGATTGCCCCGCATCGAGGGCCAGTCAATGCCCTGACGGGCGTGGCCCGTTCTGCGTCGCTGCGAATCCACCGCGCTGTCGACGGATGGCTCACCCTTCTCGGCGGCGCCGCGCTGAGGGGTCAACACCGGGTCCCGGCCCGTTCGCAGGCGTGCACGCACGTCTCGCGCTGTCCCCACCGAGACGCCGGCCTCCTTGGCGATGGCGCGCAAGGGCGCGTCGGGTTTCAAGGCGATGACCGCGCTCGCCCGCCGCCTGCCCGCTGAACCATCCACGGGGCGGACTCGCCCATCTCTCCCCACGCGGCCGCTCTCCCGCTCAGCCGGGAAAGGCAGACGGCGCCGGATCGTGCTCACCGTGGTTGGGGACAACCCGGTGGCGGCCGCGACAGCCCGGTCCGACCATTGCCGGCGCATCGCGAGAATACGGCAGGCCGCAGCCTCGCGATCGGCCGACGAAAGCGGCAGCCCATGCTTGATATTGGAATCAACGGAGAGCAGAAACGCTTCTCCTTCATCACCTTCGAAGAACTTGACGGAGATGGTCTCGTCACCCCGGAGCTTCGCAGCTCGCAGCCGATGCATGCCGTCAATGACCCGCATCGTACTCCGATGCACAAGAATCGGCGGCAGGCCCTGCGCCGCAGCCAATAGCTGTACGTGTTCGAGGTTCTCCCCGGCCAGTCGAGGTGAGTCACCAGGCAGCAGCGAGGATGTCGGTACCGAAACCGGGGCCGTCTCGTCCAGCGCGACCGAGGCCTCCGTATGCGCATCCCGCGCGGGCAATCCCTTGCCGTTGCGACCCACTTCCAGGATCTCTAAATTGCTCCACATCCGAACACGCACCTATCAATAGTTAGGATCCAGTGCACGTACGGCAATCGCCCCTGCGGAGGTCGACACAAGAGATCACTGCAGTGCTGACACCGCACCTGACGCGTCATCCCCCCAGGGAGGCAATACGCCTTCCTTCCCCCATCATTGCGAGAGGATCTCGGCGTAAGCAACACCGCCAGGGTTCTAGCATGGGTAGTGTCTACCACTCGATCGAGTAGTAGACGAGGGCGAATCGAGTCAGCTAATCTCATTTTCAAAATCTGTTGACTCCTAATTTCAACCGAGCGCAACCTCTTTGCGGCCAACGATCGAAAGGAAATCATCCCCGATGACGATTCTGAGGCGGCTGCGGAGACAGCGTCTGGGCGGCGCGGTGGCCCTCGTCGCCACGGCGGCCATGGTGGGATCGCTGACCGGCGCCGCGCCGGCGGCCTCGCAGACGGCAAGCTTCGACCTCGATCACGGGAATGCCCTGCTCGAAGTCATCTACCCAACGCTCAACACCGAGCCGCGTGCGGAGTACTTCGCACGTCCCGGGTCGTGGGTCGTGGATCACGCCATGCTGATAGAAATGCCGTGGTTTGACGCCATAGCCCCGTATCATCCCACGGCGGTCGGCATTTTTTCGAACCTCGGCCGCCGCCCGGCGGAGGAACGCACGATGCGCAACAAGAACATCGCTGTCATCTACTCCGCCTTCACCTCGCTCAACGTGGTCTTCCCGCAGTACAGGTCGACATGGATTGAGATGATGGAGTTGGCGGGTCTCGATCCCAGCAACACCGCGGAGGACCCGACCACTCCCAGCGGCATAGGCATTCTTGCCACAAAGAATGCCATGACGGCGAGGAAGAGCGACGGTACCAACCGGGACGGTGACGCAGGCGATCGTCAGTACAACCGGCAGCCCTACGCCGACTACACGGGCTACAAGCCGGTCAACAGTGCCTATGAGCTCCGCAACCCGTCCCGCTGGCAGCCAAACACGGCCTCGAAGAGGGACGTCTTCACAGTCCAGGAGTTCGCGACTCCCCAGTTCGGGCGCCTGAGGCCGTTCTCGTTCGACAGCCCCGAACAGTTTCATGTCTCTCCGCCGCCCAATAACTACTACTTCAATCGCAAGGGCTACCGAGATCAAGCCGACAAGGTCCTGAAAGCATCGGCGAGTCTGGACGACCGCCAGAAGATGAGCGCCGAGATTTTCGATGACAGCCTCAGGCCTTACGGGCCCGTAGCCCACAAGATCCTCATTGGGGGCCGCTTTGACACCGAGACTTCCGTTCACTTCACCGTCACTACCGACGTAGCCAGTTTTGATACCGCCATCACTTCCTGGTACTTCATGCGCAAGTACGATTCAGTTCGGCCGTTCAGCGCGATCCGTCACCTGTACGGGAAGAAGAAGGTAACGGCATGGGGTGGCCCGGGGAAGGGCACCGTCAGCGACATTACCGGTAACGAATGGCGGAGCTACGTGAGCACGCTCGCTACCGCTTCCCCCGAGTATCCCTCTGTCAACGCCGCAGTCTGCCTTGCCTACGCCCAGGATGCGCGACGTTTCACCGGCTCCGACAATCTGGACATCAATATTCCCGCTCCCAAGGGTTCCTCGCTCGTTGAACCAGGAGTAACCCCGGCCAGTGACATGACACTGCACTGGAGCAACTTTACCGACTGGGCCAGTGATTGTGGCAAGAGCAGGGTCTGGAGCGGCGAGAATTTCCCGGCCTCGGTTGCGGCCGCCAACCAGTACGCGCCGCAGATCGGTGACCTGGCCTACGATTTCATTCAGCGCAAGCTGAATGGCGGCTGATCCTCCTCGTACCGACTCCGGCTGCCGACGGGGACCTGACTCCGTCGGCAGCCAGCTGCCGTTCGGCGGCCCACCACGTCCTTTGGGGTGCTCCCTGAGGAGCGGGATCGCCGTGCACGACGCCTGGGCGCCCTATGACACCTACCTCGATGCCACCCACCAACTGTGCTGCGCCCACGTCCTGCGCGAGTTGCAGGCCGTCACCGACACCGCACCACCCGAGAGCCATGGTGCTGGGCCGCCCAGACCGCCGACGCGCTCGTCGCGATGCAGAAGCTGGTCACCGAGGCGATCGCCACCTGATCCACCCACTGGCCTCCGCAGCCCGGATCGGCATCGGCATCGACCGGACCGCCGCGCGAGTCGACCCCGTCATGCGCAAACACAACGCACTGGCCCGCAGGTTGACCGACCGGCAGGACGACTACCTGCGATTCACCCACGACTGGCGGGTTCCCGCGGACAACACCGAACGCGACATCCGGATGATCAAACTGAGGCAAAAGGTGTCCGATTGCCTGCGCACCCTCACCAGAGCCAACAGTTCTGCGCGATACGCTGCTACCTGTCCACCGCAGCCAAACGCGGCCGCCACTTCTTCGACACCCTCGTCATACTCGCCGAGGACCGACCCTGTTGGCAAAAGCGGCCTCTTCAATGGTGGTCGCCTCTCCAACTGGCCAGAGCCGAGGAAGAGTATGTGCCGGAGCCCTGACGGGGTCCCTGTCAGGAACGACCCGTCGCCGTTCCATTGGCCCACGCCTCAATGAGCTCGGTGGCCTGGTTGACGTTGAGCCTCGGATCGCACAGCGAGGTGTAGTGACGCTGCAGCTCGTCCTCGTTCTCCACGGATCCTCCGACGCATTCCGTCACGTCGTCCGCCGCGACCTCTATATGGAGTCCGGCGGCGTGCTGCCGGTTCTCCTCAAGGATGTCACGGAATCGTAGCGCCTCAGTGATCACGTCGGTGAGGTAGCGCGTTTTCAGGCCGATCTGGGATTTCACCGTGTTGCCGTGCATGGGGTCGCTCAGCCAGACCACCGGGTGTCCCGCTTGCACCACACGGCGGACGATAGGCGGCAGGGCCTCCTGAATCCGGTCTCGGCCCATCCGCGGTACCAGGACGAGGCGGCCGGGCTCACGCCGCGGATCGAGCGCCTCACACACCCGCAGTATGTCGTCAGGGTTCGCGGTCGGTCCGATTTTGCACGCCACCGGATTGACCACAGAGGAGAGCAGGGCGACATGCGCCTCGGCCGGCTGGCGTGTCCGCTCCCCCACCCATGGCAGGTGTGTCGAGCCCAGGTACAGGTCATCCGTGTCTGGGTCGCGGCGGATCAGTCGGGATTCATAGTCGACGACCAGGGCCTCGTGGCTCGACCATGGCCCTTCCGTCATCGCCGTATGACCGTTTCCCTGGCGGTACGTCCGCATCACGCGCTGCACTCTGTCGCTGGCTTCATAGGCCCACACCATGCGCCGCGGATTGACTTTCCGGGTCACCGACGTAGCAATGTCCGAATTGATCATGTGCCCCCGAAAGGAGGGGATGCTGAGCGAGTCGTGCCACTCGATCGCCTGCGACCTGGGTTTGGCGAACTGTCCGCCCATACGGCCGACACGAATGACGCTCTGGCCGGTGAGCTTACTGAATAGGTCTCCCAGCCAGTCGATGACCCCCAGCTTCTCCGATGTGTGCCGAGGCGTGCACTCGTAGAAGCTCTCGGCGCAGTCGCCCAGCTGAAGCAGAAGAGCGTCGGTCGTCGTCAGTCTCGACAGCGACCCCCGCAACTGCCGAATCTCCGTAGCCGTCACCAGGGGAGGAGCCGACGCCAGCGAATGACAGGCCTCGCGGTAGGCGAGGTGGTCTCGCCAATCCGGTTGCTGAGCCGCCGGCATGCCCTCCCACAGCCCGAGTTGGATGAAGTCCGCCGTAGAGCTGGGTCGCTGCATCTGTCCTCCAGTCGAGAGATCAGCGAGACGAGCCTCCAGGAGCCACGGCAGGCCGCGAGCCGGTCGTCGGACAAGCGGGTTCCGGTCGCCCGGCCCGACCGGGCCGGAGCTTCCCACCCGGTCCAGGGGTGTGCCGATAGCGTGACCTAGCCGCCGGTGCATGCACATCACGTCTTTGCGCTGCTGAAAGCGCCGTTTTGCCGGACGCCAAGGCGCGACGTGGTCGATGAGTTTGAGCAATTGCATCCGGAGAACGGATATGGCGCGTTCGCGCCACCGGTCCGCTGAGCACACCCGGCCAGCGGCGGGCCCGATTCGCCGGGCGCGGGCGGGAACGGCGCGGGCATCGATCCGTGTTCGTCATGGCCTTGAGCCGCCGGCGCCGCTGGTCGTACACGTGCGGGCGTGGCTCTGGGCCGCAAGGTAGTGGCGGAGGAAACCGAAGATGGTCGTGGCGGTGGTAAGGGCGCCGTCGACCTCGAAGAACGCGATCCGGGTACGGCTCATCGTGTCCTCAGCGGCTGGGTGGGATTGCGGCGAGGGAGGCCGGGCTCGGCCTCCTTCGCCTCGTCCGCGCGGATGTCTCAGGCTCGGACGCCCTTGGCCTCAAGCAGTGCAACCGTCCCGGCGATGTCGCCGGCTTCGTACAGCTCCCCGTCGGTGACAGTGATGTCGTAGCGACCGCTCAGCGCGACGGCCACCTCGACGAGAACGAGCGAGTCGAAGTCGAGAAGCTCGAAGGAGGTCTCTGCGGTGGTGTCCTCCGGGGCTGCGTACTTGGAGATGATGAGGTCCAGAAGCTGGCCGGTCAGAGTCCGCGTCTGCGTGCTCATAGAGGTTCGCCCTCGCTTTCTGTGCGTTCTGTACATTGGTCGAGCGCCGGCCCTGCGGTTGTGATCAGGCGGCTGTGTGCGAGCGGGATACAACGGCTGGTCAGGCCACAGTGAGGTGAGGCCAAGTCAGCGCTGCCGCCCCCCACGTCAGCCCGCCCCCGAACGCGGTGAGCAGGACCCGGGACCCCGTAGCCAGGGTTCCTGCGGCGGCCGCGTCGGACAGGGCGAGCGGAACCGACGCGGCCGAGGTGTTCCCGACGCGGTCGATGTTGACGACGGTCCGCTCCGTGGGGACGCGGAGCCGCTGGGCCAGCGCCTTGAGAATGCGTATGTTGGCCTGGTGACCCACCAGGTGGTCGACGGAATCGGTCGGCCAGCCGATACGGTCCAGTAGCGCGGACGCCGAATCGCCCATCCGGGTGACCGCTTCGGCGAACACCTTCTTGCCCTGCATGGTGAAGTAGCGGTCCTGCGGATCGGGTTCGCCCGGTGTGGCACGCTCCCGGGAACCGCCCCCAGGGATGATGATGAGGTTCTGCTGCGAGCCGTCGGAGCCGAGATCGACACCGAGAAGCACGCCGGGCCGGTCGGCGTCGGGCACTGCGGAGAGCACGACGGCGCCGGCGCCGTCACCGAAGATGACGGACGTCGTGCGGTCGGCCGGGTTGAGGATGGTCGAGTAGGTCTCGGCGCCAATGACCAGTACCCGCTGGGCCTGGCCCGCGATGATCTGGGCCGACGCGGTGGCCAGGGCATAGAGGAACCCGGAGCACACCGCGGCGATGTCGTACGCGGCGACGGTGCCCAGTCCCAGGCGGGCCGCGACCTGCGGAGCGGTGGCCGGGCAGGGGTGGTCAGGTGTGGTGGTGGCCAGAACCACGGCGTCCACGGCGCCCGGCTCTAGAGGCAGGTTCGCGGACTTCAGCGCACGGTGGCCCGCCTCGACGGCGAGGTCACTGGTGGCGACGCCGGGTAAGGCCCAGTGACGGGTGTGGATTCCGGTCCGGGTGGTGATCCACTCATCGGACGTGTTGAAGGTAGTGGCGAGTTCTTCGTTGGTGACTCGACGGGGCGGCAGGTAGCTGCCCAGGCCGACAAGCGCGGCGAAGTGCGCCATGAGAAGACCCCCTCGTGCGGTGAGTGTCGGATCCAGGTCAACTGACGAACCGGCTCACAAGGCGCCTCGTGCGCGCTGGACCACGGCAGCATGGTTCGGGTGGGCCGTGTTCCCGCGCCAGGCCACATGATGGTCGGGCCTGAGCAGAACAAGGTCGCGTTCCCACACCTGCCGGGCGGCGGCGTCAGTCACCACGGTGTGGCTGACCGGCACGCCTTGAGCGGCTGCCGCTTCGAGGAGCGGGTCGGCGCTGCCGTCGCCGGCGAAGTCGACGAGGGTGAACGACGGGGCGAAGCGGTCGTAGATCGGTTTGCCGTCGTTGAGGACAAGGCTGGGCGGACGACCGCCGGGCCACGTCGTCGGCGTGTACTCCTGAGGGCTCCACGGAGGTTCGGGCGAATCCTCATGGCAGACGACGGGCGAGTCGTTGTGGCGGTAGCCCAGCTCGATTCCCCGGTACTCGTTCTCGCCGCGCGCGGCGTTGAGGAAGAACGCGATGGCCTCGAGCGAGGCACCCTCACGAAGAAGCGCCCCCGCCTTGAGGTGCACACCGAGGTGCCGGTGTGACGTACGCAGGTTGCGCAGGCCCACCGGCCGGCGTTCCGCCTGGTAGCTGTCGAGCAGGCCGGGGCCACCGAAGCCCTTGACGATGGCTGCGATCTTCCAGGTAACGTCAACCGCGTCGCCGATGCCCGTGTTCATTCCGTAGGCGCCGGTCGGGAACATGCGATGAGCGGAGTCGCCGGCGAGGAGAACCCGTCCGGCTCGGTAATGGTCCGCGATCTGGAAGCCGGGGCGCCAGCGAGAGGTCAGCAGCAGCTTGTCGATCTTCAGGTCGGTCCGCATCGTGTCGAGCAGGAAGGCCACCGGATCGGCTGGCGGGGTGTCGAATTCGGACGGGTCCATACCGTTGACGTGCGCGGTCCAGGTGTCCACCTCGTCCTGGGCGATGATGACGTACCTGAAGGCGAAGTAGTGCCAGAACCGCCCATGCCGGTGCAGGGTGTCCAGATCGCGGCTCTTGAAGTGCACCATGAAGGCACCCGGCAACCCGGGCACGTCGAAGCCCTCCTCGCCGATGCCCACAGCCTTGCGGACCTGGCTCGACGCACCGTCGCAACCGATCACGTACCGGGATCGCAGCCGGACCTGGTCGTCGGTCATCACATCGACCAGGTGGCTGGTCACCAGGTCGTCGTCCTGGGTGAGGAAGTCGAACCGCAGGCCGCATCGCAGCTCGATGAGCGGATTGCGCCGGCAGTGGGCACGCAGGACCGGCTCCAGCTCGACCTGGGAGATTCGCTGGCCGGGCTCGGCGGGCTGAGTACCGTCGTTGTGCTCGGCGATGCGTCGCCACTCTTCGGACACCGAGGGAAGTCTCCACGTGGTGATCGGCGCACCGGCGAGGCCGGTCGACCAGATCACGTCGGCCCGGTGCTCGGGCGCGACACCGGCGCGACGGACGTCGCCAGCGATGCCGAGCTGCCGGAAGAACTCCATGCTCCGGGAGTTGACGTAGTCCAGCTTGGGATGAACGGATGTCTCGAAGCCTTGGTCGACGAGAACACAGGCAACGCCCTGGCGGGCGAGCGCCAGAGCGGCGACCATGCCGACCGGGCCCGCGCCCACGACCAGAACTGGTACCGGATCCACGATTGACCCTCCCGAAGGGGTGTGGGGCGGTGTGACCGCCCCACACCGTTCGCGGTTGGCGGTTGTTCAGTGTGATTCGCTGACGGTTATCCGGCTCGCCCGGCCGCGCCCGTTCAGGCCACTGGCGGCGGGCAGCTCCGCCTCTTTCCGAGCGGGAATGACAGCACCCGTGAGGGAACGGACCTGCATCTCGGCGAAGCCGGCATCGTTGCGCTCACGGCTGGTGACCGTCCCTAGGTAGCCGAACAGAAAGCCGAGCGGCGCCCCGATCAGTCCGGGTTCGAAGTCGACGAACTTGAAGTCGGCGTCCGGGAACAGCGCGGTGGGATCGCCCGACACACCGTTGGAGAACACGACCATGAACAGGGTCACGGCGAGCCCTCCGTAGACTGTCCACATCAGGCCCGCGGTGTTGTAGCGCCGCCAGAACAGCGAGAAGACGACCGCCGGCAGGACACATGCGGCTCCCAGGTCGATCGACGTCGGGATGAGGATGTGGGTGAGCTGGGTCATCATCGCCATGCCCACGGCGAGGGAGACGATTCCGATGATCAGCACGTTGCGCCGTATGTCCTTCAGCTCAGCGGCCGAGTCTCCTCCTTGCTGGCCACGCGCCGCGCGGATGTCCTTGGTGAAGGACGTCACCGCATTGAGCAGCAGGACCGCGAAGATCGCGCCGACCGACAGCAGGGCGATCGCGCCGAGCGCGCCGGTCGCCCACTGGCCGCCAAGCTCGTCCGTGATCTTGGGCAGGGTGATGTCGCGGTGGGCACTGACCTTGCCGATGGCGTCTCCACCGAGGATCGCGACGGCACCAAGACCAATGATGATCATGCACTGCCAGAACCCGGCGGTGATCATCGCCGCCCAGCCGGCCGTCTGCCGCGCGGCCCGCCCGCTCTTCGCCACGAAGAAACGCATGAAGAGGAAGGGCATGCCTATGGCCCCGACGGCGATGGAGAATGTCTTCGACAGGTGGACCCACGGGTCCTGGCCCGAATTCACCGTGGCGCCCTCGCCGAACAGGCGGCCGGTGGTCAGCAGATCGCCGCGCGGGTTCGGTGCCGCATTCGCCTCGGCATCGTTGAGCAAATCGAAGATGTTCAGCTTGTACCTGGCCAGTACCGCCACAGTCAGGACCGCCACGAAGCCGATCATCAGAGACACCTTGAGCACCAGCACCCGGGTGACCCCGGGCATCCCACCCATGTACACCAACGCGATGGCGATCAGGCCGACGACGGCGACCACCGTGGCCACGACGGGAACGTTCACCGTGGAGCTGGTGGTGAACATCCGACTGGCGACGAAGCCGATCGAAGCCACAGCAATGATCATGAACATGGCGTAGATCACGAGGGTGATGACCGCCGACGCGATCCGCGCCGGACGCTCCCGGGTGCGCAGCGCGAACAGATCGCCAATCGTGTACGCGTTCACGTTACGCATCGGCCCGGCGTAGATCAGCACTGCGAGCACCGTGGACATCACGAAGGCCGTCAGGAGGAGAATGGCGTCGAAGCCGTTCAGCGCGATGTGCCCGGTAATGATGATCACGGTCGAGTACATGATCCCCCCGGCGACGTGCGCGAGGGCGTTCTGACCGACGCCGATCCTCCGACCCGCGAGAAGGAAATCGTCCTGGTTGCGTATGCCGCGGCGCGTCGTGATCACGAGAGCGAACGCCGCGACCGCGAGAACGATGACGATCCCGGTCGCGATCGCTGGCGCCGCCCACGTGTTGTCCACCGGGGGCGGCGGAGGGGCCGCGAGAACACCGGTCATCGGAGATCTCCTTCCAGGTCCGCCCGGATCTGCTCACTGAGGGGATCCAGTCGAGTACGGGCGAATCGCAGGTACACCACAGAAATCGCCACCACGAGGTGGAGCGACAGAAGTACGAACAGCAGACCCACGTTCATGGGGCCGCCGAGCCCCTTCCGAAAGAAGTCCGGCACGAAGGCAGCCAGCAGGATAACGAGGAACCACCACCCGAAGAAGATGACGCTCGCCCATGCGGTGAAGGTGTGCGATCTGCGCTGCAAAGCCTTGAACTGGGTGCTTTCATACACCGCGACATAGCGGTCACCGGCCGCTGCCGAGCCCATCGTGTCCATGACACCTCTTCTATTCAGGACGTCGTGATGACGACGTCGTGACGTGGCAGTCAGTACTTGGCAGTCTCAGCCGCCGCCCCCGCGCCGGGCATCGCGCGTTCACGTGATGTCCGGCGTGCCGTGGACAAAATGGCGTGCCGCTCCGGCCGAACCGCGTGAACGTGTGATGTCCGCAGCCGGCGGCGGAGCCGACGGTGTCTCCATGACGTCGGCACTGACGACCAACGCGTGGACGTACGACGACTTCACGAGCGGCGAGCTCGATCCCGCCCGCTGGAGGATCATGTCGATCGCCGGGGCCGACGGCAAAACGCACCAGTACCAGGACCGCAACGCTCAGGTGCGTACCGGTGACGGGCGGTTGGAGCTGACCGTCAACCCGTTCACCCGCTTCCACGACACGGACCCGAGGCAGAACAACGCCAAGCAGATGTACCGGTCCGTGCGGCGCTTCACCGTGCCGGCGGCGGGCCAGCTGACGTTCGAGGTCGAGATGGGGGTGCGGACCTATGGCCAGATTCCCTATAACCTGCTCGACGCCTTCGGCACGGTGAACCTCTTCGACATGGAGACTGGCATCGTGCTCAATGCTGCCGCAACCAGTGACACCGTTTACGCGGTTGTCGAGCGACTGGTACTCCCCGGCGTGACCCGCCCAGACGAGCACTACATCCACCGGGTGATACTGGATGTGCCGACGGAGCCGGGGCGTGAGCACCGCTACGCCATCACCTACCGGGCTGAGACGTCGGAGGTGGAGTTCCACGTCGACGGCCGACTCGCCTACTGGACGCGGCTTCTGGTACCGGTGACCGGCTTCAACGCCGGCATGGCCCTGTTCTCGGCCCGGGATCTCTCCCGTTACACGCGCACGCAGCGGGAGCACGGGCAGGGCGCGACCGGCTGGTGGGGGCTGTGGCGGATCACCACAAGCATCAGATGAGCACGTCCCCGCCGTCGATGTTCAGGTTGACACCGTTGATCGAACGGTTCTTCAGCAGGAATGTGATCGCCTCGGTGCAGTCCTGCATCGTCACCGGCCGCCTGGTGAGCGCACGCGTCGCGGCGGCCTCGCGCGCGGCGGGCTTGTCACTCCAGAAGGGCGTGTCGGAGACGATGCTCGGGTGCAGGGCGTTGACCCGGATCGGCGAGAGTTCCACCGCCAGCGTCCTGACCAGCGCGCTGATACCGCCGTTGGCGGTCGTCACGGTCGTGGAGCCCGGATACGGCCGGTGACTGGCAAGGCCGCCGAGCAGTACGGCCGCGCTCTCGTCGGTCATCCGCGGGGCGAGAGCGTGCAGGACCGCCGTATAGCCGGTGAGTTTCACGGTCAGCAGGCGCGTCGCGTCGGCCGGACGGTACTCGCGAACCGTGTTGTAGTCCCGGTCGAGCGCCGTGAGCACCAGGTGATCGACCCGTTGTACGTCGACCAGCGCGTCCACGATCCGCTCCGACTCGGCCAGGTCCAAGGCGAGCCCGCGGGTCTGCCCGCCGATCTCATCGGCGACGCCTTTGGTCCGATCCTCCGAACGGCCGGTGATGACCACGTCGTTTCCCCGTTCGGCGCATGACTGGGCGAAATGCCGCCCGATCCCCGACGTTCCGCCGATGACGACGACATGAGTGCGATCGGACATTGACGTGTCCCTCCATGTAGTGGGTGAGGTCTGGCAGGGGATATGACGGCCCCGGCCGGCTAGCTCTCCAGCTCGGCCAGCACGTTGGCCATGGACAGCGGCACCGCGCAGCGATCCGCGGCGTAGCGAAGCGCCATGAGATGGTCGTCGAGCGACAGGTCGGCCAGCGCGTCCGCCACAAGGAACGGCTGGATGTCGCGGCTGAACGCGTCGCAAGCGGTGATGAGGCACCCCATGTGCGCGTAGACGCCGCAGACGATGAGCTGGTCCCGTCCCGACCGCCGCAGTCGTTCTTCCAGGTCGCTCCGGAAGAACGCGCTGTAGCGCCACTTGGTCAGCACCGTGTCGCCCGGCTCGGGGGCGACATCGTCGGCAATGCCGCGATCGGCCTCCTCGATGCTCATGCCGGGACCCCAGAAGTCGTACAGCAGCCCGCGGTCCTGGCAGCTCATGCCACCCGGCTGCGCCGTGTACAGCACCGGCACCCGGACCGCACGCGCCGCCGCGAGCAGCTTCATGAGGTTGGGAACCAGCTCGGTCAGCGGAGGCTGCCCGGCCGGAAACGGGCGCAGGAAGTACCGCTGCATGTCATGCACCAGCACGGCGGCCCGGTCCGGATGTGGGCGCCAGGGCACCGCCGTGCTCGGCAGGTCGCCGTCGCCGGGCATGCGGTACGGCGCGATCGGGGTCATGGCCATGGTTCGCCTCCTGTTCGTCCGACGAGGTCACACGTGCAGGGCGGCGCCGCCATCCACGTACAGGTCGTGCATCGTGACGTGACCGGCCTGGTCGGATACGAGGTACGCGACCGCCTCGGCCACGTCCTGCGGCCGGGCCAGCTTCCGCAGCGGAATGCCGACGCGGTACGCGGCTGGCGAGCCCTCGATGGCCTGCGTCGGATCAGTGCCCTCGCCGAGCATCGAGCGCAGCATGGGCGTGTCAGTCGAGCCGGGCGAGACGACGTTGCACCGTATGCCGTAGCCGGAGAGCTCCAGCCCCAGGCACCGGGTGAACTGGGCGGACGCGGCCTTCGATGCGGCGTACGCGGCCATCTCCGTGCGCGGCACGCCGGCGGCGTTGGACGCCACGGTCACGATCGCGCCGCGGCGGCGGCGGATCATCCGCCGGGCCACCGCACGGGACATGTGGAACACCCCGCCCGCGTTGACCGAGAAGGTCTCGCTCCACTGCCGGTCCGACAGCTCGACCACCTTGCCGGTGTACAGGACGCCGGCCGCGTTGACGAGGATGCCGATGGGCCCCAGCTCGTCCTCGACGCGCGGCACGAGCGCGTCCACGGCCTCGCTGTCGCACACGTCGACAAAGTAGCCGCGGGCCGAGTCGCCCTCGGCTTCGACTTTGGTCACGACGGTGGCGAGCGCCTCGGCGTTGCGGTCCACGGCCGCGACGTGCGCTCCCGCGCCGGCCAGGATGCTCGCCACGGCGGCGCCGATACCCTGCGCAGCACCGGTGACCAGTGCGACTGTCGACTCGATTCCGGTCAGTTCCATCATGCACTCCTGCTGGTCTTGGTGGCTTGCTCGGCGTCGTACCCGAAGAGCCACTCATGCCGGTCCAGACCCGATGAGGTCTGGGCGGAGGTGTCGCGTCGGCGCTGCGCGTCCCCGTCGACCAGGTGGAAGGTCTTCGCGTTGGCACGGGACTGGCGCTGGATCCGCGTGGTGCGGGGAAGGCGGATCCGTTCGTAGCGGCGCAAGGCCGCGCTCAGGCCGCCCGGGCCTGCGTCGGCCAGGCAGACCGCGAGCACGACGGCGTCCTCGATCGCCTGGTTCGCGCCCTGCGCCTGGAACGGCAGCATCGGATGCGCGGCATCGCCGATGACGGCCACCCGTCCCGAGCTGAGCCGGTCGATGCTCTCGCGATCGTGCAGCGCCCACCTGCTGACCGTCTCCGCCGCGCCGACCAGCTGTGCGACGTCCGGGTGCCAGCCCGCGTACGCCGCCGCGAGCTGGGCGACCTCGCCCCGCGCCGACCACGACTCCTCCCGCCAGTCCGAGGCGGATACGGTCGCGCCGAAGCTCACCTGCCGGCCGGACGACACCGGGTAGCACACAAAGTGCTGGTCCGGTCCGAGCCACAACTGCACCCTGGGGTCGGTGAGCAGAAAGGGCACCCGCTCGGCCGGTACCAGTCCCCGGTAGATCGTCTGCCCGGAGAACCGCGGCTGATCGGCCACGATCTGCTCGCGCGCGATCGAGTGGATGCCGTCGGCTCCCACGACCAGATCCGCCGAGACCGTCGTACCGTCGGACAAGTGCAGCCACGCCTCGTCGGTGCTCTGCGTCACGGCGACGAGGCGGGCACCGAGGTGCACCCGGTCAGGCGGCGCGAGCGAGAGCAGGCCGCTGTGCAGGTCCGCACGGTGCACGGCGTAATAGGGCGCCCCGAAACGGTGGCGGCACAGGCTGCCCAGCGGGGTGCGCTGCAGGAGCCTGCCGTCGTCCCAACGCCGCATCTCGATCGCCTGCGGAACGACCGCGACGGCGCGCAGGCGATCGTGCAGGCCCAGCCGGTGCAGCAGCCGGGTGGCGTTGGGCGCCACCTGTATTCCCGCCCCCACCTCGGTCAGGTGCTCCGCCTGCTCGTAGATGTGGCAGTCGATTCCGGCCCTGTGCAGAGCTGCGGCGAAGGCGAGGCCGGCGATTCCAGCCCCAGCCACGACCACCCGGATCTGCGGCATGTCGTCCCCATCAGTAGTAGAGGAGCGCTTTGCCCCAGTCCTCGTCAGGCCCGAACAGGCTGCGCGGCTTGACCACGTCGGGCATGCTGGTCAGCGCGTGACGCGGCACCAGAGTCCCCGGAGCCAACCCGATGACCTCGCTGTCGACACCGAACGCGGCCCGCACCGTTGCCGTCAGCTCCGCTTGGGCGGCGGCCCGGTGCTCCTCGAGCACCTCGATCTCGATGCGCAACGCCGTCGGTTCCGCCTTCGCCCGCCAGAACACCACCCCGTGGGACTCCGGGAGGGAGAAGACGAGTTCCTCCAGCCGGTGCTGGGTGATCGTCGCGGCGCCGACCCGGTAGCCGAACGCCGCCCTGCCGAGCACCCGGACCGTGGGCAGGTTCCATCCGCATGCGCAGTCGTCGTAGGAGACCGACACGTTGTCCTCGAGGTTGTAGCGCAGCAGGGGCATGGCCTCGCGGAACAGCGGCGTGACCACGAGCTGGCCGTCACCCTCCGCGCTGACGGTGCCGGCCCGCGGGTCGTACACCTCGAACAGCGCCCGGTCGGCCCACAGGTGCATCCGGCCGTTACGGCACTCTCCGGCGAGGCTGCCGGTCTCTGTGGAGCCGTACTCCTCGATCACCGGCACCCCCCACAGCCGGCTGATCCGGCGGCGGCGGGCGTCGGTGAGCGGCTCACCGCCGACGAACAGCGCACGCAGCGCGGGGAAGTCGGCGTCGGGCCGGTGCCCGGCCGCGACCGCCGCGGCGGCCCAGATGAGGCATTCGGTGGGCACCGACCAGGTCAGCGTGACACCCAGGTCGTGCATGACCCGGACCACGCGGGCGTACGGCATGGCCAGCGACCGGTTGTCGCCGGGCACCACGGTGGCCCCGCGCAGCCGGCCGGCGGCGTGCGCGAGATGCCCCGTAAGCAGCAGCGCGTACGGCGTGCGCACCAAGAAGACGTCCTCGGCGGACATCCCGATCCACTTGCGGGCGAAGCGCTCGGCCAGGTCGGTCCAGTCCTCCGCCGTGTAATAGGAAGGCGTGGGCCGGCCCGCGGTCCCGCTCGACTCGTGATAGGTGACCAGCCGCCCCTTTGGGACCGCGAGCATGCCGAAGGGATAGTTGTCCCGCAGGTCCTGCTTCGTGGTCAGCGGCAAGCCGGCGAGGTCGGCGGCGGTCGCGGGCAGGGCCGCCGAGTTCAGCCGCTCGCGGTAGAACGGCAAGCGGGCCGCCCAGGTGACAGTTTGCGACAGTTGCTTCTCCTGAAGGAGCTGCAGTTCCTCCGGCCCGTGCCACTGGCCGAGTTGAGGCAGGCTCGATTCTGCGAATTGTTTCGCCGGCAAGCTGCGCGAAAGTGGGTCATTCACCGCTTCTCCTCCCCTAGCAGTCGATGCGCGTTGTCCCAGGCGACCTGCCGCCACTGCTCGAGCGGTACCCGCAGCGCCTGGAACTTGGCCAGCTCCACGGCCGGGTCCTGGAGCGGATACTCGGAGCCGAACACCACCCGTCCGGCGCCGAGGCGGCTCAGCGCCGCCTCGGCCACGCACGTGTAGCCGCCGGAGGTCTCCAGCAGGATGTTGGGTTCGTCCCGAATCAAGGTGAGGGCGTAGAGATCGATGTTGCCGATACCGCTGTGTCCGAGCACGAAGCTCACCTGCGGGAACCTGCGGCCCAGACCGACGAGGTCGGCCACGCCCGCGCCCGGGCGGTCCAGGCAGACCACGTACACCGGGTGGTCGAACTCCGCCGCCACGCCGACGAGTTCGGCGACACGGGGATCGGTCAGGCCCACGCCGTGAACAGCGGGCGAGACCTCCATGCCGCGGAACTCGGCGGCTCTGGCCCGATACACCTCGGGCGAACGGTGCGGGTTGGCGAAGAAGAATGGCACCAGGCGGCCGTCGGTGCCCGCGCAGGTGTCCAGCACCGCGTCGTTGTCGGCGTCGGTCTCGACGTGCCCGCCCTCGACAAGCTGGCGCGACAGGCGGTCCAGGTCGATGGTGCCGCCCGCGCACACCACCGCCCGCTCCAGCCCGCACTCATCCAGTGTCGACAGGAGCCGCTCCCCGGCCCCCGGCCGGGGAGCCAGGCGTACGTGGAAGTCCAGCACGGGCTGTGCGGTCATCGCGGCCACCGCTCGTTCCCCATCGCGCCCGTGGCTCACTTCTCGATGCAGAACTCGTCGATCGGGTAGCCGACGTGCCGCTGCTCGACCGGCAGGTAGCCGAGCACCTTCGTGCCCTCCGTCAGCTCCGTGACGTTGAGCACCGTGCCGCCCGGCCCGAGCACCCGTACGTGCCAGTCGTCCTGGACGATGAGGTTGACCTTCACACCCGAGGGCGCGACCGCGTCGATCGCGAGCAGCGGGCGCGTCTCGATCTTGACCCGGCCCACGGTGACGACCCGCGACTTCCCCTGCGCGTCGACGGCGAGCACCCGGCCGCCGGAGACCAGCTCGCTGAGGTAGTTGGTGCGCCCGTTGGCCGACAGCGTGTACGAGTGCAGCGCACCGGCGTTGACCCGGAACGGCCGGGTCGGCATGTACGGGAGGGGGTGAGTCTCGCTGCAGCACAGGATCATGCCGGTGGAGTGCGAGCCGACGAGGATGCCCTCGTCGAGCCGGAAGTTCGTGCAGGTGTCGACGCAGGCCCGTTCGCCCATCCCCACCCGCCGGATCCCGGTGACCGCCAGTTCCACCAGCGACAGGTCCGCCGCCTTGCTGACCGCGGCGGCCCTCAGCTCAGTGGCCTCCCCCGGGGCACGGGGGGCGAGCATCACGCCGTCGGAGCCGTGCTCGAGGACACCGAAGACGATCTCCGCCTCCTCGACATCGGCCACCTGGGTGACGATGCTGCCGTCCGCACCGGCCGCCGCGGCCAGCACGATCTCCAGCGGGATCTTGGTGGGGTCCCGGAAGTACAGCAGGCTCCACCTGTCATGGCGCGCGGCGCGGCAGGCGTCGTCGAGGCTGTCGGCGTCCGTGATCTCCACAAACCGGCCGAACTCCACATCGGGGTACTGCTGTGCCAGCGCGGCGGGCTCCCCATGACGGGCCGGCTCGACAATGACCAGGTCGGCGGGTTCCAGCTTCTCCGGCAGCGGCCGGTTCTGCGGGAACAGAACCTTCTTCACCGTCGGGGGAAGCGGCTCCAGGTCGGCCGGATCGGCCGCCACAATGGCGTCCACCCTCTGGTGGACCGCTTCCTCGACTATGGCCTCCTTGGCACCGTTGACGTTACGGATGTCCAGCCAGCACAGCTTCACAGGTATCTCCTCGGCGGAAGGTCAGGGAGCCTCAGTACGTCAGGGCAAGCCGATTGTTGACGCCGTTCCGGTCCGGGACGTGCCGTGATTCATGCACGAGCCGCGCGACAGTGGCTGCCATCCAGCCGGGCTGGTCGGCCTGGAAGACGTTCCGTCCCATGGCCACTCCTGCCGCGCCGCCGCGCAGCGCGTCTGACACGTAGGCCAGCACGGTTTCGGTATCGGCCGAGCGCGGGCCGCCGGCCACGATGACCGGGATCGGACAGGCACGGACCACGTCAGCCATCTGCTCGGGTGTGCCCGCGTAGTCGGTCTTGACGATGTCCGCGCCGAGGTCGGCGGCCAGAGTTGCGGCATGCGCCACGAGCTCCGGCGCCCGCGAGTCACTGATCTGCGGTCCGCGGGCGTACACCATGGCGAGCAGCGGGACGTTCCAGCGGTCGCACTCCCCCGCCACGGCCGCCAGGTCGGCGATCTGCCGGGCCTCCTGGGGTGACCCCAGGTTGACGTGCACACTGACCGCGTCGGCGCCCAGCCGCAGCGCCTCCTCCACATGGGCGACCAGATACTTCGCGTCCGGATCCGGTGCGTGCCTCGTGCTCACGCTCAGATGCACGATCAGCGACATGTCGCCGAACCAACCGTGATCGACATGGCGGAGACTGCCCTTGTGCAGCACCACGGCGTCGACACCGGTGCCGGCGAGCTCACCGAGCAAGGAGTTCAGGTCGCCACGGCGCAGCGGCCCGTCCGTGACGGAATGATCGAGCGGTACGACGAGCAGGCGCCCGTCGTCATGTCGGAACAGGCGTCGCAGGCGGAGTCCTCGGGCGAACGAAGCGTTGAGTACAGCCACTGTGTCCTGCCTCTCTCACATGGTGGCGGAACAGCCGGAGGTCGCGGACGTGGCGTCTGCCGGCTCATGCCGGTCGAGGTGGAACTCGCGGTGCAGGGTCTCCACGGCATCGACGGTGCGTTCCCGCGGCACGATCACGGACAGCCGCATCTGGGAGGTGGAGATCCAGCTCGTCGGAATCCCGGCCGCAGCCAGTGCCGCCATGAGCCTGGCCGTGTACTCGGGACGGCTGAGCAGGCCCATCCCGACCACCGACACCTTGCCGACGTCCTCGTCGAAATGCACACCCCCGCCGAGGGCGGCCGTCAGCTCGTGCAGTGCGCCCCGCACGGAGTAGGCCTGGCTGCGGCGGATCGTGAATCCCATACGAAACTCGTTCTCGTACGGACCGGACCTGGCCACCAGATCCACCACCGTCCCGTGGGCGGCCAGCACCTCGAACACGTCGGGAGCCAGGTCCCGGCGGATGTCCCGGCAGTGCACCAGCACGCGCGCGACGTCGGTGTCGTGGGTCACCGCCACGACGGCCCGCCGGGTCTCCAGCGGCCGGCCGTCCTGCCGGTCCACGACGGTCGTTCCGGGCGCCTGCGATGACGCGTTACGGACGCGCACTTCGACCCCTTCCATGACGGCCAGTTCGATGCAGCGGGTGTGCAGAATCCTCGCGCCGGCGAACGCCATCTCCGCCATAACGCCAGGCTGGACCCACGACAGGCATCGGGCCGCTGGCAGGATGCGGGGATCGGCGCTGAAGACGCCGTCCACGTCGGTGTAGATCTCGCAAGCCGATGCGCGAAGTCGCGCCGCCAGCGCGACCGCTGTCGTGTCGGAGCCGCCGCGTCCGAGCGTGGCGATGTCCCCGGCGCGGTCGACCCCCTGGAATCCCGTGACCACGGCGACCTCGCCACCGTCCAGCGCCGCCTGCACACGTGCGGCCCCGATCCTCGAGATGAGCGCGTCGCCATGCCGATCGGTGGTCTGGATCCCGGCCTGGTGCCCGGTCAGCGAGATAGCCGGTACCCCGAGCCCGTTCAGGGCAAGGGCCATCAGCGCCGCCGACTCGGACTCGCCCACAGCCAGCAACTGATCCAGTTCCCGGGACGGATCCGCAGCACCGACGTCAGCCGCCAGCCGCAGCAGATCATCAGTTCTGCTGCCGCGCGCCGAGACGACCACGACCACGGACCCGCCGCGTCGCCGCGTCGCCGCGATACGCAGGGCGACCTGACGAACGCAGTCAAGAGTCTGCAGAGAAGTACCGCCGTATTTCTGGACCAGCACATCCACAGCGTTTTCACCGCTCTCGTCGAACTGGTATGCCGTAGACAGTAATCGCGGCGCACCTCCCCGGCTACGACCTGCGCGAGTGGTGCCCCTTCATTCAGGTATTTACGCCATACCGCCGGGGCGTTACCGGAGATACGGGATGACGGCTTCACGTCATGTGCGACGCCCTTCGCCGCCCCAGTATCGAGAGGGGTGACCTGATCTCATGCAAAGGGAGCGATATGGACGGGACGGATTCGAGCATGGCCGGCCCCCCGGATGTTCTGGCCGGCCTCGGCGAGGACGGGCGCGCCTTCGCCCTGCTGTACCGGCCCGGCTCGGCCCAGAACGCGTACGTGGAGGTCCTGACCGGCGAGGTCTGCAGCGTGGACAGCCTCGCCGAACTGTCCCTGCCCAGCGAGCCGGCGAGCGGCGCGCAGCACGACCTGCTCGTGGCGATTCCGTACCGGCAAATCACCGAACGCGGGTTCAGCTGCCACGACGATCATGCGCCCCTGCTCGCCATGTGCGTCCACGAGCAAGCCGAACTCAGCCGCAGTCAGGCCCTGGCCGGCCTGCCCGAGCAGAACGTGTCCGTGTCCGACGCCGGATTCGACATCAGCGATGAGGACTACGCGGCGATCGTCAAGCGAGTGCTGGGTGATGAGATCGGACAAGGCGCCGGATCCAACTTCGTCATCCGGCGTTCCTTCACCGCGCGGCTGGACGACTACGCGGTTCGCACGGAGCTCGCCATCTTCCGGCGGCTGCTGACCGGTGAGCTCGGGTCGTACTGGACGTTTCTGGTCCACACCGGCGCGGGAACGTTCATCGGCGCATCGCCGGAACGGCACGTCAGCATGGCCGACGGCACTGTCTCGATGAACCCCATCAGCGGGACCTACCGGCACCCATCGACCGGCCCGGACATTTCCGGCCTCCTGGAGTTCCTGAACGACCCGAAAGAGGCTGACGAACTTTATATGGTCGTCGACGAAGAACTGAAAATAATGGCCCGTATGTGCACCTCCGGCGGCCAGGTGCACGGCCCATATCTCAAGGAAATGGCCCGCCTGACCCACTCCGAGTACATCCTGACCGGCCAGAGCGACCTCGACGTACGCGACGTGCTGCGGGAGACCCTGCTCGCACCGACCGTCACCGGCAGTCCGCTCGAGAACGCCTTCCGGGTCATCACCCGCCATGAAACGACAGGCCGCGGATACTACGGCGGCGTCCTCGCGCTGGTCGGCCGTGATGCGGCGGGCAGCCGCACGCTCGATTCAGCGATCATGATCCGGACCGCCGAGGTCGGCGATGACGGCAAGCTGCGCCTTGGCGTCGGCGCCACCCTGGTCCGTGATTCCGACCCCGAGTCCGAGGTGGCCGAGACGCACGCCAAGGCCGCGAGCATGCTCGAAGCGCTCGGTCTCGCACGCGAAGGTGCCGGAGCCGCAGGCGAGCCCGCTTTCGTGGGGGCGCACACGTCACCGGCCACCCATCCCCGGGTGCGCGTGGCACTGCAGGCCCGCAACACCACGCTGTCGCGATTCTGGCTCGACGGGGCACACCGGAGAACCCCGGACCCGGCGCTGGACGGGCGGCGCGTGCTGGTCGTCGACAACGAGGACACCTTCATGGGGATGCTCGGCCATCAGCTGCAAGCCCTCGGCCTGCGGACCACGATCACAAGATTCGACAGTCCGCTGCATCCTCCAGGGTACGACCTCGTCATCGTCGGCCCCGGCCCCGGCGACCCCAGCGACGCGACAGACCGGCGCATGAACACGCTCCGCGCACTCACTCGTGACCTGCTCGCCGGCACCGTACCGTTCCTATCCATCTGCCTGGGCCACCAAATACTCGCCGCCGAGCTCGGCTTCGACATCGTGCGGCGTGCGGTGCCCAACCAAGGCGTCCAGAGGCAGGTCAACCTGTTCGGTCAATCCGAGCTCGTGGGCTTCTACAACACCTACACCGCCCGCTCAGAACACGACTTCATTCCCTGTGGGCAACGCAAGTCCATGGAGATCAGCCGGAACCCCGAAACAGGCGAGGTGCACGCCTTGCGCGGCGCGGGATTCCGATCCGTGCAGTTCCATCTCGAATCCATCCTCACCCAGAACGGCCCGCAGATCCTCAGCGACCTGCTCGTCTCGCTGCTCTGGGATGCGGGAAGTGCCGGCGTTCCTGATGCACGCGTTGGTGCGCGTGGCCGGCAAGCGTGCTCACCGATCGCGTGACTGACGTGGGTGCGGGCGGTGCGGTGATCCGCAGCGCCAGCGACGGTGTCGTGGACCTCCCGGGCGGTCCGTAGCCTCTCGGCGTCGGCTCGGGCACGTGCTTCCTCCCAGGCCGTTCGGCCGATTCAGTCCGTTCGGCCGATTCAGTCCGTTCCAATGCCTTGGCCGGTGATCCGCCGGCACCGGACGGACTCGCCAAGGGCAGCACTCATGATGCTGGCCCTGATCCGGAGGAACACCCATCCGATCGCGGTACGAGGTTCGAGATCTGTTGCGGCGATCAGCCATCGGGCGGCCAACGCCGTGATCCCCACGCCGGCCGTCAACACGGATCGTCGCCCGTCATCGAGGGCGGTGAGCGTGTGGATGAGACCTGCGTCACAGTGACGAGAGCGCGAGGGTCAGTGCCTGCGCCAGCACGGGCAGGCGGGCGACACGGTTCGGTCCCGCATATCGCAATCGTAGATATCCAGGAGACGACGCTACTCCCGCCAGGCGCGCGGGCAGCTGCGACGAGGGGTGCGGTCAGGGCCGAGCTCTCTATGGTCTCAACGCGTAGACATTCCCCATCCGCTGATGGAAGACTCACCACCATCGTCAGTGTGAGGATGGTTCCCAGGAACCACCGACGGAGGCAGCCAGGGCCGCACCGCGTCGGCGGACCGAGCACCCTCTGACCCAACCGAACCAAAGGGGTTCTTCCATGCGTAAAGCGCTCGCCGGACTGGCGGCGTTGTTGATGCTCGCCGTCGTGGCGCAGTTCTTCCTGGCCGCCAGCGGAGCGTTCGACAGCGCACCGAACGATGAGTCATTCAGGCTCCACCGTATTATGGGGTACTGGACCGTCCTCCTCGCCGTGGTGTTGACAGTGGTCGCCGCGCTGGCCCGGATGCCCGGTCGGCTCATCGGCCTGTCCGGCCTGGTCGCGGGACTCGGGATCCTGCAGGCCGTGATCGCAATCATCGCCAGGGCGTTCGGAGACTCGGGAGACACCACGACGGCCGGACAGCTCGTGTTCGGCCTGCACGCAGTCAACGGGCTGGTCATGATATCCGTGGTCTACATCATCCTCCAGCAGGCGCGAGAGCTGACGGCCACGGCGCACACCACGCGGGCCGGTGCGGGCGACAGCTCTTCGGCTGCCGGGCCGGCAGGAGGCTCCGCGCGACCGGCGTCATGACGACGGTCCAATGGATCCTTCTGGACCATGTCGTCGCACTGCTGGGTATCGCCTCCTGGTTCGCGACCGGTGTCACGGCAGCCCTCCGGCGCTACCGGCTCGCGTTCGGCCTCCTCATCGGAGCAGTCCTGGCGACGTTTACCCGACTGGCCACCGTGGCGACGCTGTCCGGTCGGGGCTGGTGGTTCGTGCAGGAGAAGGTACTGCTGGGGCTTCCCATGCTCGGAGCCGCAGGGCTGGCCGCCGTGCTCATCGCCGGGCCCCGGTTGCTCACAGCCAGACGGACGCCCGGCGAGGGCCTGCCGGCCAGCAGCCTTGTCTCGCTGCTCACTGCCGCGTACGCCGCGCTGGCCGGCCTGGTGGTGACGTTCCTCGCCGGATATCCCCTGACCTGGAGCACCGCGCTGATCGCCGTCTCGTTGGTCTGCTCCGGCGCTCTCCTGACCTCGCACGTGGTCAGGACACCGGCCGTGGAGCGCACCAATGCCGGTTCCTCGGACAGCACGCGAGCACCGGCACCGCGAAGTCGCTCGGGGCTCTCCCGCCGTGGGTTCATCGGCGTGGCCGGAGGGGCGGTCGCGGTGGGAGCGGGGATCACCGGTGTCGGCCTGCTGTTCAGAGCTCCCGAGGCCATGGTCACCGGAGGTGGGCCGGGACGCGCCTCCGGATCCCAGGCGGCGGTCTCGGTGGCAGACCTCCGAGGCCCCCGCGTACCGGCCCCGGGCGGCACCAGCCGGCGACACACCCTCACCGCCAGGACCGCCACCGTTGGCCTCGCGTCCGGACGTGACGTCGACGCGTGGACCTACGGCGGCCAGCTGCCCGGTCCGGCGATTACCGCGACGGAAGGTGATCTGATCGAGGTAACGCTTCACAACACCGATATCGAGGACGGCGTCACCCTGCATTGGCACGGGTACGATGTGCCGTGTGGTGAGGACGGTGCGCCGGGCGCCACGCAGCACGCGGTGACACCGGACGGCCAGTTCGCCTACCGGTTCCGTGCCGACCAGGTGGGGACGTACTGGTACCACACACACCAGGTATCGCACCTCGGCGTGCGCAAAGGGCTGTACGGGACGCTCGTCGTGAGACCGCGAGAGGGACGGCAGGCAGAGGAAGCGGAGCTGGACCTGACGCTGCCCGTGCACACCTTCGACAGCACCGTGGCGATCGGGGACCAGGACGGACGCATCGTCCACACGGCCCGCCCTGGCACGCCCGTGCGACTGCGGTTGATCAACACCGACTCGGTTCCGCACCGGTTCGCGCTGGCCGGCGCGGCGTTTCGGGTGGCGGCCGTCGACGGCCGCGATCTCAACCAGCCGGGCGAGGTGCGTGAGGTCGGGCTTCGCCTACCCGCGGGCGGACGGTACGACGTGGTCTTGGCCATGCCGGACACACCCGTGACACTCGTGCTCGACAACGACCACGGCAGCGGCGTACTGCTGCGCCCGGCCGACCACGCCGGGAACGATCCGGCCCTGCCGGACACCTCCGACTGGCCGGAGCTCGACCTGCTGCACTACGGCGAACCCGCGGCCGTGCCGTTCGACGCCGACAACGCCGACCGGCACTTCACGATCGTCCTGGACCGAGCTCTGGCCATGGTCGACGGCCGCCCGGCCTATGCTCAGGCCGTCGACGGCCGCGGATATCCGTCGATCCCCGACCAGCTCGTCGCCGAGGGAGACCTCGTCCGCTTCACCGTGGTCAACCGGAGCCTCGAGACTCACCCCTGGCACCTGCACGGCCACTCCGTGCTGATCCTCTCCAGGGACGGGACGCGCTCCTCCGGCAGCCCGGTGTGGGTGGACACCTTCGACGTGAGGCCGGGAGAGGTTTGGGAGGTGGCGTTCCGGGCCGACAACCCAGGAATCTGGATGAACCACTGCCACAATCTGCCGCATCAGGACCAGGGCATGATGCTGCGGCTCGTCTACGACGGCGTCAGGACACCCTTCGAAGACGCGAGCCATGCCCACAACTGACCCCAGGTCATCCCTGCCGATGCGCGATCAGACGCGTAACTCCCCCGACCCAACAGCAACGGCGGATCTCTCAACATGACCGAACCCGAGCGCAGCCTGGCGAGCGTTCGCTACATCGTCGACGACGTGCGAGCGGCAATCGAATTCTTCACCGCCCACCTCGGCTTCACCCTGCTCAACGCATACCCACCCTCCTTCGCCGACGTCGCACGTGGGCCGTTACGGCTACTTCTGTCCGGGCCGGCCAGCTCAGGAGCCCGCGCCACACCCGCAGACGCAGCAGGGTGCGGGCGGAACCGCATTCACCTCGTCGTCGACGATCTCGACGCCGAGAGAGAACGGCTACACCGGGCCGGGGTGACCTTCCGCAGCGACATCGTCGCAGGACCCGGCGGACGCCAGGTTCTGCTCGCCGACCCCGCCGGCAACCTCATCGAGCTGTTCACTCCGGCGACCCCCGACTGAACCTGACGCGACACCCGACCCGCGACCACACACCTCGAAGGAGCGAACGCCCAGTCAGTCGATGGCCTGCATACGTGCGGAGAGTCGCGCGGCCGCTGATACGACGGTGGGTGATCTGCACACGTACGTTCGAAATCATTGGGGAATCGACAAAAGAGCCATTACGTCCGCGACGTCACCTGGCGTGAGGCCGCGCATCAGGCCTATACCGGAAGCGGACCGCAGGCCATGGCCACCTTGAGAAACCTGGCCGCAGGACTCCTCCGAGTGAACGGTTTCACCGCGATCAAGGAAGCCACTGAATGGATCGGTCGAGACCGGACCAGAGCACTACCACTGCTGGCTACCTCAAGTGACGTGCGACTACATGCCGCGAACGTGACGTTGCCCTGGCCTTTTCCCGGACCCCGGCCGCCTCCATCGGGACACCGGCGCCCCGGGCGACGAGCGTGAATGCCCCCAGCCATAGCGGGCGCGTGACCAGGGACCAGGCGAACCGGGGCGGGGACGGGGACCGGGCAGGACGCACCTTGGGCGATGCCTCCTGCTTCCGTGGCTTGGGGTGAGGCGTCTTTCGTAGCGTGGAGGGGGCACCGCAACGCTACTAGGTCCGGCTAAAGTGCGAACATGAGGACGAGGCTGTCCGGTGTCTGGACGCGGGTCAGAAGCTGGGTCATCGCGGCCTGCGTGGCGGCGGCGCTGCTGGTCACCGCGCTGGCCGGGCATCACTCCGCCACGGGCCTCGATGTACTCGGCTACGCGCTGATGGTGACGAGCGGCCTGGCGCTGGCCGCCAGCCGCCGGGCTCCGATCCCCGTCCTGGTCGTTACCGGGCTGTGCGCGGTGGGTTACAACGCGATCGGTTTCGAGGTGCCCGCCGTCGCGTACCTGTTCGCGGTGTACGCCGCGGTACGGTCGGGGCACCGGATAGTCACGCTGGCGGCAAGCGTGGTCTTGCTGGCCGCTCTTCCGCTCGCGATCATGGCTTCCCCCGCGGACTGGGCCGTGAAGGAGGCATTCGCACAGGCCCGAGGCGTCCTCGAGCTGGCCTGGCTAATCGCTGCCGCTGCCGCGGGTGAGGCGCTGCGGCAGGCCGAGCGGCGGGCGGACGAAGCCGAGCGCACCCGCGAGGAGACCGCGCGGCTGCGCGCGACCCAGGAGCGGCTGCACATCGCGCGGGAGCTGCACGATTCGCTCACCCACCAGATCTCGATCATCAAGGTGCAGGCCGAAGTCGCGGTCCACCTGGCCCGCAAGCGTGGCGAACAAGTGTCGGAGTCCCTGCTGGCGATCCAGGAGGCCGGCCGCGAGGCGACCCGGGAACTGCGGGCGACCTTGGAGACGCTGCGCGACCTCACCAGGTCCCCGTCGCATGGACTCGATCACCTCCCGGAACTGCTGGCGGGGGCCCATGGGATAGGTCTGATCACGACGCTGACGATCGAAGGAGAACGACAGGACGTGCCGGACGCGGTGGACCGGACCGCCTACCGGATCGTCCAGGAGTCGCTCACCAACACCGCCCGCCACGGCGCCGCTGCCACCGCGTCGATCCGGATCGACTACCTTCCGGACGCCCTCGCCATCCGGGTCGATGACGACGGGACGGCCAAGCCGGGCTCCGCCCTGGTGCCCGGCGTCGGGCTGCTAGGGATGCACGAACGCGTCACCGCTCTCGGCGGCCGCCTGCGCGCGGAACCGCGCACCGAGGGTGGGTTCACCGTCCAGGCCGAACTCCCGGTGGCGCGAATTTCATGATCCGTATCATGCTGCTCGACGACCAGCCGCTCCTTCGCAGTGGATTCCGCGCGCTTCTCGGCGCCGAGGACGACATCGAGGTGGTGGCCGAGGGCGCCAACGGCAAGGAGGGCCTGGCCCTCGCCAGGAAGCACCTGCCCGACCTCGCCCTCGTCGACATCCAGATGCCGATCATGGACGGCATCGAGACGACCAAGCAGATCGCCGCGGACCCGGATCTGGCCGGGGTGCGCGTCGTCATCCTGACCAACTACGGCCTCGACGAATACGTCTTCCACGCGCTGCGCGCCGGCGCCGCCGGATTCCTGCTCAAGGACATCGAGCCAGATGACTTTCTGCACTCGGTACGCGTCGCCGCGCGCGGCGACGCCCTGCTCGCACCGTCGATCACCCAAATGCTGATCAGCCGGTACGTCGCACAGCCCCTCGGCACAGAAGCCAGCCCAGGGATGAAGGAGTTGACCAACCGCGAACGGGAGGCCGTCGCCCTGGCGGCGCAGGGCCTGTCCAACGACGAGATCGCCGACCGCATGGTGATCAGCCCGCTGACCGCGAAAACCCATGTCAACCGGGCCATGACCAAGCTCCAGGCCCGCGACCGCGCCCAGCTCGTGGTCTTCGCCTACGAATCCGGTCTGGTAACCCCCCGAATCCGCTGACCGGTCAAAGGCTGAGGTGAGCTGGGTCCGGCGGCCGCGCAGGTTTCGATCGCCGACGGTAGCAGCAGTGCCTCTGGGGCGAGCCGGATCCGGGGCGGCGCCATCGCGGGCACGGTGCTGGCACTGGTCGGCATGGTCATCGGCGGACTGGCTCTCGCCCGCTCCCGCCGCACCGCCTGATCGACAGGGCGGCGTCGTTCAGCAGGTCTGTCCGGCTTGATGGCGATACAGGCGCTGAACGTGATGGCGGTACCCACGGGTCAAGCCCGGAACGGAGGTAGGCAGGACCTCCGGGTGATCATGACGTGTCGAGGTCCCTGATCACCACGACGGAAGACCGTGCTGCGTCCTCATCATCGCCACGGTCGGGCGCAGCGTGGCGGCGTCCCGGGCGCGGCGAGCCGCAGGCCGGGCACCACCGCCGCCACGTCGTGCCCGGCGACCGGCCGAGGTACTTCAGACCCAGCCCGGCGAACTGTATAGGATCGGCGGCGCGTACTGGCGCAGTCTCCTCGACGATCTCGATCGCTCGGGGCACGTCGGCGCGGTCAACCCCTCACGCGATACCTGTGCCCCAACCGGCCCGTTTCGGTGGTCGGCGCACGCTTCGCGGCCGGCCCCGAGCAGCCGCCGAGTCGACACCGAGCGAGGCGGCAAGCGGGATACCGGCCGTCACGAAAAGGTCGAGGTCAGATGAAGTTCACCGCCCCGGGCTTCCACTTGTAGTGCGACTCGAGCTTGTAGTACTCCCCCTGGGGTGTCAACGCGACGCCGTAGACGAACTTACCGTCCTCGCCACCGTACGGAACGCTGCTCACAAACTTCTCGATTTCCGGCTCGACTGGAACGGGAAGTGTCGCCAGATCCGTGGTTGTAGCGGCATAGCAGATCCGCTCGATCTTCGAAGAGTCCCAGCCCAGGGTGACATACAGCCCGAACGCCTTCTCGCCGAGCTTGAGCATCTGCTCACTCGGTTCAACCATTCCGATCTCGCGGAGCATCGACAGGATGGCCTTCGATTCAAAGCATTCGACCGGCACATCGTTGAAGTACACATTCATCGTTCGGTTCGGGTAGTCGATCCCGAGCACGCCGACCTTGTCGTCCAGGCCATGGCGGGCGAAGAGCCGAACATTCTCGGTCAGGCTGCGCGGCATGGAGATGATGTCGGCAAGCTTCGACGCCTCCTGCAGGTCATCCGGAGCGAAGGCCGCATAGATCTTCTTGAAACCTCCGACGACTCCGAAGTCAATGCCGCGACTTTCAATGGAGCAGCGCCCCTGGACACCCGAGAGTAGGGCACCGATGGGATGATCCGTCTCCGCGGTGAGGCCATTCGACAGAGCGAAGGCATAGGGATCCCGGTCGTCCGGGTGCGTCCTGAATCGGCAGTCAAGTTCTCCCACGTGGCGCAACGCAGTGGCCACCCTGAAAGCGACCACCGCGCTGGGGTGCGCGAACGCATTTCCGTACGCGGAGAGGATGGGCCAGACCTTGTCACGCGAGCAGGCCACATTCAGCAGCCGGGCCGATTCCTCAATGGTAGAATAGAGCTCCGTCACTTCAGAAGTTGCGGACATTTGATCCTCCAAGTGCGGGTTGTTCGACAGCGTGAGATCGGCGCAAACGGAGGTCTATCGCGGCTCGTAGATGCGCTTGTGACCAGATAGTCCAGCCAACCGGTACGGCCCGGTGGTTTCCCTCGGCACGGGATAGTCCCCTCCGTCGACCGGAAAGGAATGCTCGTGGATTACGCGATACTTGGCGTAGTCGATGTCCTGTCGCCGGCTGATGGCATCGCGATGCATGTCGGATCGCAGGTGCGAGCGATATCCCGGTACGACGGTACCGGCAAAGAACTCGGCGACACTGCCGGATCCGTAGCTGAGGAAGCCGATGGCCTGGTCCGCCAGATCGTCAGCGTTGTCGAGCAGGGCGGCCAGCCCGAGGTACATCGACGCGGTGTAACTGTTCCCGATCACGGCATTGTATGCCGTCGTGTGCCCGATGGCGCGGGTGAACTCAGCCTCATTGACGTCGCGCCCGCAGTGGTGGAGCAGATGCCGGTGTGCCTTGTAGGCCATCTTCGTGAACGGCTGGTGGTAACAGAATGCGCTGAACTCGTCAAGTGTGCGGCCGCATCGCTCAGTGTAGTCCTTCCACACGCCCTCCACCGCCTGCAGGTACGCGGAGATGGACTCAGGCCCGTCGACCAGGGCGGTGGTGCAGTAGTTCGGCCGCCAGAAATCCATGATGTCGGCGGTGAACAAGCCCGACGGATCCTCGATGCGCACCAATGCGGGTTCCGCGCTGACCAGCATGGCCACCGCCGCCGCGCCCTGGGTCGCTTCGCCGGGATTGCCCAGCTCGTATTTCGAGACATCGCTGGCGATCACGAGGACCTGCTGCGAGCGATCACGATGGACGAGGCCGATGGCGAACTGCAGGGCCGCCGTCCCGCTGTAGCAGGCCTGCTTGAGCTCGACGACCCGGACGGCCGATGGCAGGCCCAGCAGTGAATGGACATATATTCCAGCCGCCTTCGCCTGATCGACGGACGTCTCCGTCGCGAAGACGATCGTCCGGATCCGGTCGGCGCCATGCCGGGCGACGATGGGGGCGGCAGCGGCAGCAGCCATGGTCACGATGTCCTCGTCGGCGGCGGGCACGCTCATCGATCGCTGACCGATACCCCTGTGGTACTTGGCGACGTCGGAGCCGTTCTGGGTAGCCAGTGTCTCGTGCGTCAGAACGTACCGTGTCGTCGCGACCGAAAGGTCGTGAATTCCGATAGCGAAATCCTGGGGCATCGCTAGCGTCCGATCTTCGTTGTCGTGTTCTTGCGTTCCAATCGGATGTGCGCTCGCATGAGCTCGCCCGGATTCGTCTGCGCCGCAAGGAGTGAGAGTTCGCCGCACAGCACCGTCGCGGCCGCGATGACCGCAAGCCGGCGTGCGTTCTCACCGGGCTCGCGTGCGGTCCGGCAGCCGAGCCGAGTCAGGTTCTCCTCGACGAACTCGAGCCCCTTTCCGTTGCCGACAGTTCCCACGATCAGGTTCGGCAGGGTGCAAGAGAAGTAGAGGTCGCCGTCCCGGTCCTCGGCCACGGTCACGCCCTGTGAGCCTTCGACAATATTGGCCGCGTCCTGGCCTGTCGCAAGATAGAACCCGAGCAGCATGTTCGCGTAGTGCGCGTTGGCCGAGCGAATACCGCCGGCGAGCAAGGTGCCGATCATGTTCTTGTGCACATTCAACTCGGCTATCGCAGCGGCCGAAGTGTGCAGCGCCCCATGGACGATGTCGCGCGGTACGAGTAGCTCAGTGACCACGTTCTTGCCTCGACCGAGAATGCCGTTGATTGCGGTTGCCTTTTTGTCGGTGCAGTAGTTTCCCGAAATCGAGCCGTACGAAATTCCCGGAATGGCTCCCAGAATGTGCGTTAGGAGCGCATCGGCGGCCAGCGTCACCATGTTGTGCCCGGAGGCGTCGCCGGTTGTGAAATCGAACCGGAGAAATAGCAGGTTGGCCGTGATCTCGTGGTGGAACCCGATCAGTTCGATGAACCTGCCGCAGGTACGCACGATGTCGCGCAGTTCGTCGAACCGCGCATCGACTTCCAATGAGGCCAAGTAGGCGGTCTGCGCGTCCTTGGCCCTGACCAATACTGAGCGCGTCATACGCTCGTCGACACTGGTGGCGACGATACCCGGCTCGACCATCATGGAGATCCTCGCGCCACGACCGACGGAGGGCCAGAGAGGTGACTCGTACGTGGCGAGCGGAACCTTCGTCTCGATTGCTGCCACGTTTCCCGAAATTCGCAGGGGACCCACCCACTTCATGGGAACGCCGGCGATCGTATTCGTGTCGTTCATCGGGTGCCTCCAATCGTCTCATGGGTGGTGCCGTAGGACCTGGAACGTGTGGCAAGCCGGCGGGTCTCGATTCTCCGTTCGGCGCAGAACGCGCGCAGTCCGCCATGGACCAGCACATCGCATCGGGTCAGATCGGCCGGGGTCCGCGCGCCCAGCGCGGTCATCAGGGCTTTCAGCTGATCGAGCCACCCCGAGATCAGCGATATCAGCACCGGCACGCCGCCGTCCAGCACTGTCTTGAGGAACAAGCCAGACACTCCGGCGGCGGAAGCGCCGAGTGCCAGTCCGCGCACTACATCGAGCGGATGGCGGATACCGCCTGAGGCCAGCACTGGGATACCGGCACCCTGGGCGTCCAGCAGGCAAGCGGGAGTGGATTGTCCCCAGCCGTTGAGGAAGGAGTAGTCGGCGCGATCCCGCCGGTCGTTCTCGATGCGCGCAAAGTTCGTGCCGCCGCTGCCGGCGACATCGGCCACACGCACTCCCATCTCCTGCAACCTCAACAAGGTTTCGCGGCTCAGCCCGAAACCGACCTCCTTCACGATCACCGGGACGTCGACGCCGGCCACGATCCGCTCGATCTGCGGCCCCCACAAAGAGAACGACCGGTCACCCTCGGGCATCACCGTTTCCTGAATGGCGTTCAGGTGGATCTGCACAGCGTTGGCCTGCAACAGGTCGATGGCCCGTCGCGCTTTCTCGACAGAGGCGGTCGCGTTGATGTTCGCCATGATGAACCCATCCGGGTTCTCGCGGCGCATCACACGGAATGTGTCCGCCACCGATTCGTCGGCGAAGTACGAGCTCATTGATCCCGTCGCGATGGGGACGCCGGTCTCGCGGGCGGCGATCGCCAGATCGCGGTTGATGAGACCGGTCTTGACGCTGCCGCCAGTCATCGCGTTGATGCACAGCGGAACCTGCCATTCGACGCCGCCGAACCGCGTGACCAGCGAAACATCGGACCGGTCGATGCCGGCCAGGGCGTGATGGACGAAGGACACATCGTCGAACTGGTTGTATCCGCCGAGGTGGCGTTGCTGCTCGGCGGCGAACCGGACGTGGTCGTCCTTGCGATTGGCGATCATCCTGCGCGCCCATTCGTCGACTGGACATGAACCGGCATAGGGAGCACCCCCGCAGCGGCCCACTCCTGCCGCAGCTGCGAGATCTCCCTCCTCGCCGTGGCGTCCAGCAACGCGATGCCGCAGTCGCCGCCCCCGGCACCCGACGGTTTGGCCGCACCGCCGACCGCCTCGGCGGCGTCGCACAGCGCCGTCAGCCGGGTGGTGAAGATGCCCAGCCGAACCTCGTCGTCCAGCTCGGCGAGTACCTGGCGGGCGCCTCGGACCTGTTGCAGCAACTCGTGGTCGTCTCCCCGCTCGAGCGCGCGGATCGAGGCGCGCACGCACTCATCGCTGCTCGCCACGAAGCTCCGTTGTGACGTACTGCCCCGCCACTCCCCCATTCCCAGACGCCCTGCCAGCGAGGACGTGCTGGCCGGTTGTCCCGTCCAGCCCACCTCCAGCGCGAGTCCGCGGGGCGGTGGCAGCCGTCGCAGCCCGAAACCCGGCCACGGCGCGCGCATCATCTCCTCGATGCCCCGGCGCTGCTCCAGGTCGAGCACAGCGGCCCGATCGGGCGCGTGGTATGCGATCCACCCGCCCCAGACGCTCGCGGCGAGATCGCCGCCGGAGGAACCGGTATCGCGCCGCGCCGTCGCCAGCATCGCCAGCCGGAACCGTGCATCGGGCGACAACTCCATGCCGCAGTACGTGGCCACAGCGGTCACCGTGGCGACCGTCACTGCGCCGCTCGACCCCAGGCCGAACTTGGTTCCGTTGCGGTGCAGGCGACTCCTGATCGAGACGCGTATCGGGGACGTGCGCAGCCCACGCTCGGTCAGCAGCCCATCGACCACTTCGATCGCCGACACCACATGGCTGAGGCCGTCCAGCGCCTGTTGCCCGTCGTCCGCAGCGAGCCCGACGAGCCGGCCGCCACGCCGCTGCAGTCGCGTCTCTCCCGGAAAGAGATCGGAATCGATCACGACGCCGGCGCCGTCGGATCCCGACACGGTGACGCTGACCTGCCGATCGACTGCTACCAGGATCGCCGGGTGGCCCGGGTCCAGCACCGCGTACTCGCCAGCGATGAACAGCTTGCCCGGCGCATGCCGGCTGACGGTTCCCTGACCGGTCACTGCTCGGCCCCCGCCCGCAGGCGAGCTCCCGGCCCGCGCCGGGCGGTGACCACCGAGCATCCCGGCGCCGCGCCACGCACCGTTTCGGCCACCCGGGCGGCATCCGCACGGTGGCAGAGCACCTTGACGTTCGGTCCGGCGTCCATGGTCGCGTAGGCCGGTACACCGTCCGCTCGTAGCTGCAGGACGCTGTCGAGCACGGCCAGAGTCGCCGGCGACAGGTAGCGCACCGCCGGCCGCGCGGCCAGCATCGTCGCGTGCATGCCGAGGGCGTTCCGCTCGGCGATCTCCCCCACCGCGTCGAGATCGCCACGATGCAGCGCCGTCCGCATCTCGGACAGGTCGGCTTTGCTGGAGGCCGCCCACGACCGGTAGAGCGGAGAGGTCTCGACGGTTCGCCGCATGGCCGCGCGGCTGGACACGACCTTGGGGCCGGCATTCACCAGCGCAATCACCAGCGCGGGGTCGAAGTCCGGGACAGACACCGGCTCGGCGTAGGAGCCGAGGTCCGCGGCCGCGCCGGTACCCCGGCCCGCGTGGCAAATCGCGAAGCCGCCGAATATCGACCGGGAGGCCGACGCGGACCCGCGCCGGGCCAGGCGCGACAGCGCGGTGGGATCGAGATCGAGACCGTATGCGGCGGCACCGGCGAGGGCCAGGGCGGCGAATCCACTCGCCGAAGACGCCAGACCCGCCCCGGTGGGGACGGAGTTGCGGGTGTCGACGACGGCCGGCTCGGTACGCCCGGACATCTCCCGTATCAGATCCAGGAAAGCGATGACACGCTGCCGCGGTTCGCCCCCCGCCGGCGAGCCGTCGAGCGTGATGCCGTCGGCCTGCGCCGCAGGGCTGAGCCGGACGGTGGTGGTGGTCGGAAGGACGTCCAAGGTCATCGACAGGCTGTCGACGTACGGGATCATGAGTCGCTCGTCGCGCTTGCCCCAGTACTTGACCAACGCGATGTTCGGATGGGCGACAGCGGTCGCGCCGCGATCGAGGACCTTCCCAAGGTTCCCAGCCGGCGCCAACTGGTGGTCAATGGGCATGACTCACGAACCTCCCCACCGGTATGACCCAGGTCCGGACGGCGCCGGCTTCGTGAAGGCGCCGCACGACCGCCTCTGCCCGGCGAGGGTCCCTGGCCAGCGCGATCATGCAGCCACCCAACCCGCCGCCACTGATCTTGGCGCCCAGGCCGCCGGCCGCGAGCGCGGCTTCGACCAGCGCGTCGATCCGGTCCGTGCTGATCCCGATTTCGTGGAGCAGCCTGTGGTTCTCGGTCAACCGCGCGCCGAAGTCGCTCAACTGGCCGTGAGCGAGGTCGCGCAAGGCCGCGTACGTCAGGCTCGACACCCGGCGTACGAATGCCTTCTGCGTTTCCGCATTGCGCTCGAACTTGCGTCGCAACAGCTCTACCGCGTCCTTGGTGCTGCCGCCGACACCGCTGTCCGCGATGACGAACAGCCCGTCGAAGCCGGAAGGCCGGCTTGCATCGGCGCCGTCGGTCCGCTCCGGGGGGAGTGAGGAGCCGTCCCCCGACATGGCGATGGGCAGTTCTCGGGCGGTGCCGGCACGAAAGAAGAGGGGAGACGTCGCACCGGTGGCGAACGCATCGATGCCGCTCGCCCCGCCGTGCACCACCTTCTCCGAGGCCTGCACGAGATCGAACACCGCTCTGGCGTCGAACCGGCGGTCGAAAACGTCCGCAAGCGCCAGAACGGCCGCCCGGGCGCACGCGGCACTGGAGCCGAGCCCACGGCCCTGCGGGATCGTGCAGTCGATGAGCACATCGACACACATGCGCCCGACGGCGGCCCTCTCCTTGAACTCCGCCACCAGGTGCTGCAGTCCCTCCGTGGCAAGCGGTGTCACCGACGCGGTCTCCGGTCCCGCCATCGCGAAGGAGATCGTGTCCGCACCGTCGCCCGGACACGAGAATCGCATCGCGTTCGCTGTGGCCGTCAGCTGCGGAACCGGAATGGCCAGCGCTGGAGCGCCGTACAAGACGGCGTGTTCCCCGAGCAGAATGGCTTTGCCGTGGGCGCGCCCGACACCGCGGCGGCCATGCTCGGCGCCCGGATCACCCGCGGAGCTTCCGCGGTCGGCGAAAGTGAGCGAATTCGTCGGTGACATCACTGGGCCCGCTGCGTCGCCTTGATCGCCATCTCGGCGAGCTGACGCTTTGCGGGGCCGGTGGCGTTACTCGCCTCCAGCGTGGCCATGGCCCGGTCGGCGCGGAGCGCGATCTGCCTTTCGATGCGCTCCACGGCACCGACATCGATGAGTATGGCGCGGATGCGGGCGAGTTCATCGTCGGAGAGGTCGGTGCCGATCTTCGCCCTGAGGAAATCCGCCGCTTCCGGATCCTGTTCGTCCGCACGCTTGAGCGCCGTCGCGAGCAGAACCGTTCGCTTGCCCTCGCGTAGATCATCACCCGACGGTTTGCCCGTCACCGTCGGGTCGCCGAACACGCCCAGCAGGTCATCACGGAGCTGGAACGCGATCCCGATGTCGGCGCCGAACGCCCGATAGGCCGCGACGAGATCGGCCTCCGCGCCAGCGATCGCGGCACCGAACTGCAGCGGGCGTTCCACCGTGTACGAGGCCGTCTTGTACTGATTGACGCGCAGCGCCGCATCGATGTCTTCGTCGTCGCTCGCCTGGCTGATCAGGTCGAGCAGCTGGCCGCACATGACCTCCGAGCGCACTGCGGACCACACCGGTGTGACCCGGGCGTACGCGTCGGCGGGCAGCCCGGATGCGTAGACCAGGACGTCGGCCCATATCAGGGCCAGGTCCCCAATCAGAATGGCAGTACCCGTGCCGAAGGCGTCGGGGTCACCGGAGAAGCGCCGCGCCCGATGCCACCCGGCGTACGTCACGTGCGCGGCGGGATGGCCGCGGCGGGTCCGGGACGCATCGATGATGTCGTCGTGGATCAGGCCCGACGCGTGCAGCAGCTCGAACCCAGCGCAGGCACTCAGCACCGCCGGGGCGACCGGGTCGTGCGGGTCACCGCCGGCACCGATCCAGCCCAGCCAGGCGAAGACCGGCCGGATACGCTTGCCGCCGCGCAGAACGTAGCTCTCAAACTCGGCAACCATTTCTGCGAAGTCCTGACCGAGCGCGTCGGCTTCGGCTCGGCGCTCGGTGAAGAAGTCCCTGATCGCGGCATCGACAGCAGCCGTATCCGCAACTGTCTCGAGATAGCTGACGGTCATGCTCTCATCTCCCGATCGAGGCAACGATCACGCTCAAGCATCTCGGGCTCCCATGAATTTCGCTGAGATCATGTCACTTCGGGCGCGGGATTCCTGGCCCATTCCGAACGCACGCATCTCCCGTGCGAGCAACGCCAGTATCGGAACCAGCACGTCCACGATCTCTGCGCTACAGTAATCGAGATGCGCTGCCCTGCCCACTACTCACGCGAGTAGTGCAAGCCGGTACTCACGCCACACCGCCACGGATCCCGTATGGTCGAGTTAGCTTCCACCGTGGCTGTCAACCGAGCCCCGGCTCAACGCTGGGTGTTCAACTGACCACTCCGGACAGTTGAACACTGCGATGGTGGCCATGCCTCATGGCACGCGTTGGACGATTCTTCAGAGAAACACGGGCGGCAATCATGAATCCATTGGTAGGACGTGAGCACATACTGTCCTCGCTGGGCAGCCATTTGGATGCCACCTTGCAGGGATCCAGCAGCTGTGTCATCGTCGACGGGCCGTTCGGCATAGGCAAGACTCACCTGTTGAAGGCCACGGCTCTGGAGGGGGCTGAACGCGGCCTGACCGTGGTGGCCGGGCGAGCGAGTATCACGGATCAACCGATCCCCATTCACTTGCTGATCAATTTCTTGCGACGCGTGATGTCCGATGACACCGATTTCGATGATCTGGTGCGCCCGGACAGAAACCCCTTCTGGCTGATGGATCGTGTCGGTGAGCTGGTCGAGAGCGCGGCACGCAGGCACCCCCTCGTGGTCGTCCTGGACGATGCCCAGCGGATCGACGATGTCAGTGCTCTGGCCCTCCGGGGGCTCGTGCAGTCGCTGGCCTCCTCACCGGTGCTGTGGCTACTCGCACGCCGGCCGGTTCCCACCCAGTCGCTCGCCCAGCACGCCGTCGACTGGCTGATCGATCACGCCGCGGTACGGCTTCATCTGGGGGCGCTCGACGACGAGGCGGTAGCCGAGCTGTGCACCAGCATCCTCGGCGCCATACCGGATGCGTCTGTGCTCAGCTGGGCGGCTCGCTGCGGCGGTAACCCGTGGCTGACAGAGAACGTCTTCAGCGCGCTCATCAAAGCAGGACAGATGATCATCGCGGACGGTGCGGCTTCGGTGATGACCGAGCGACTGCCCGAGGGCGTCCTCACTGCTGTTCGCAGCCTGCTGGACGAGATGTCGCCCGCGGTTCGACGACTGCTCATGGACGGCAGAAGGATCGGCCATACGTTCACGGTCGATGAGGCGGCAGCCTTGCTCGGCGAGTCGGCCCTCGACCTGTCCCCCGGCGTCAACGAGGCGGTGCAAGTGGGCTTGATGCGATGGGATGGCATGGCGCTGACGTTCACCCACCAGGTGGTCGGGGAAGCGCTTCAGCATGCCGCGTTCCGGGAGTGGGAACCCGCCGCGGCCGTGCCCGCGATCAGCACGGGGGTGGCCGGCGGGGAGCTTCGGGTACAGCCCGGCGGCCGGCCTTCGCCCGCTACTGGGGTACGCCATTCCCTTACCAGCGTGGCGGTCGCCCGTCCCGAACGGCCAGGCCCTGTCCCACCGGTCGTGACACCCTCCGCTTCGCCGCCACCGCAGTCGCCCGGATGCGGTTGCGACGATATGGCGGCTCGTGCCATTTTGAATCTGGAGAGTCTTTTCGACGAAGCACCGCGAACGCTGGCACGTGCCCTGCGCCTGCTTGCCGGAGCGGGGCGGGGCGCCGAAGCCGGCCGCCTCGCGGACGTCGCCCTGCGCCCCGGTATCGAGGCGGCTGCCGAGGCGCAGCTGGTGCTCGAGCTGGGGCAAGGACTGCGGGACGCCGACAATCACGGCATGGCGGCCGAGCTTCTTCAGCGAACGCTGGCGCGGCAGAACATCTGTGAGCTGGATCGCGCCAAGTTGAATCGGGCGCTCGCGGACACCGCGAAGCGCGTGAGCGGTGCGCCCGGCGCGGTCACGGCACCGTGGCGTGGACAACCGACGACCTCACAGTACTGCGGCCCATGTGAACGCCCGCTGTGGACGTGGTTGGTCCGGGCACTCATCGCGGCCGATCAGTTCGAGGAGGCGGCAGCCGTCCTCTCCGCCGTCAAGCAGGAGGCGGAGAAGCTCGGCGAGGCTTCGTCGGAGTCCCTTTGGTACGGCCACCGCGCCGAACTTCTGGCAGCGGCAGGCCGGCTTGAGGAAGCGCGTGTCGAAGCCGAGACCGCGCTTCGCCTGGCGGAGCGGTCGGCACCAGAGGACTCCGTACCCGCGCGCCTCGTTCTGGCCCGCATCAGCATGCATCGTGGCGATCTCGCCACCGCCAGCGACCAGTTGCGCATGACCGAACGGCTGATGACCGGTGACGCGACAGCCGACAGGGCCCGCCTGGACTGGGCACTCGCGCAGTTCCACGCAGCCAGTGGGCGTCCGGCGATGATGGTCCAGACGCTGATCAACATCGAGGGCCAGGTCGGACCCGACCCGCTGCTCTTCACCGAAGCCCCGACGGCGGCGGCGACGCTCATACGCCAGGCCAGGCAGGTGGGACTCGGAGCGGAGGCCGAACGGGCGGCCGAGTTCGCCCGGCGAATCGCCCAGCGCAACCCGATGGTGCAGTCGTTGGCGGGGGGCGCCGAACACGCCGAGGGCGTCCTGCGCAACGACCCGGTTGCTCTGCACCGCGCCGCGGATCTCCATCGGCTCGCCGGACGCCTGCTGGCGGCGGCCAGCACGCTGGAGGATGCGGCGCGGGTAGAACAGAGCATGCGGGACAAGACCCGAGCAGTTCGACTCCTCGAATCCGCCATGGACCTCTATCTGGAGTGCGGTGCGCAGCACGACATGGACCGAGTGCAGAAGAAGCTGCGTCGTCTCGACGCACACAATGTACGTCGACTGGGTCCAGAGCGGCCCAAGTCGGGCTGGGAGAGCCTCACGAGTGCGGAGCTTCGCGTCGTACGGGCAATCGTCGACGGCAGGACCAACAAGGAAGCGGCGAGCGCACTTTTCCTGTCGCGCCACACCGTCGACAGCCATCTCCGGCGCGTGTTCTCGAAGCTCCACATCAGCAGTCGCGTCGAACTGACCAAGCACTTCATCGCACACGAGGCCTTCCCACCGGCGATGGCCGCCGCACATCAGCCTGGGTCCGCCGTCTGATCAGATCAACCGGCGGACCGAAGAAACGCCTTCCCTGCCATATGCACGACCTTCTATCGTCGGCCAGATGGCCTCACCGTCGACATATCCGGAGACCGCTTCTCCTGGTCTCCCATCGAATAGATCGCAGCTCTGCTCGAATAGGTGGCAGCTCCGTGCGCCAGTTCGACACGGGTGTTGATGCCCAACTTCTTGTAGATCTTTCTGAGATGGTAATTCACTGTATGCGCCGAGAGATGCACCTGCTTGGCTATCTGTCGATTCGTCAGGCCAACGCTCACCAGATAGGCGATACGTTGCTCCATATCGGAGAGAGTGGACCAGCAGGCGGCAGGTTGCGGGCCGGCTTCTTCAGAGTAAGTCGAAGCAGTTTGCCGTCCCCATGCTGGAGCCTTGGCCGCATAAAGCTTGGCGAGCTCCTCAGTCGCCAAGGCAACTGAGATCGGATCCGGCGACTGCACAATGATGAGCGCCAGTGCGGCCGGGGCACCGTTCGCCAACGCGTTCGCATGCATGGCAGTAAGACCGATGACCGAAATGCCAGGGTTATCCCCAGCGAGACCGTCCACTGTTTCGAGAACGCTGCGCTCAAGGTTGCCGTCACCCACGTCGCGTGCGAGTCGGACCAGGAATGCAGCGGCACTCGGATCCTCGATGTACAGACTCCGTTGCGTCGGGAGATGGCTGTACTTGTCGGACAACAGCCGGGCAGCCGCCCGAGGCCCTTCCTTCTTGACAGTGATAAGTATTTCCGTCCAGGCGTACTGCGCGGAGTCAAGCACCACCTGGCTCGCCACGTCACTTTGCGCCCGCTTCAAGTTCTCAATGGCTGCGGACAAGTCCTCCATATAGAAGGAGGCGGTGCTGAGCACGGAGTACGCAAGGGGTCGGAGCAGGGGAACGGCATCCGGCTCCACTGCGGCAGTCGCCAGCTCGGCCTCTCGGCGCGCGTCTCCCATTCGTCCGGATTGGAGGAACAACCGGGATCGCATTGCCGCAGGCGCAGCCGACCAGACCGGCGTGGGCAGTCCACGCAGGCCGGCTTCCGCGTCAATGATCAGCGATTCCGCCTTGTCGAATTCACGAAGGTTTGCGAGCTTTCCGGCCAGAGCCAACCGGAAATGAAGGCACCAAACTGGATCAACATTTTCACTGTAGCGCACCGAAGTACGGCCCAAACTAAGGCTTTCCGCCAACTCCCCGGCACGCCAAAGAACGTTGGATCGCACCGTCAGCGCCATCAATGCGGCAATATCTCCTGACCTGGTTCCTCGTTCCCGCAGAATCCCCTCGGAAACCTTCTCGGCTTCCTTCTTACCAAGCAGGAAGTAACCCAGAATTACAGATGCTTCCGCATCGAGTCGAGCAGAAAGCGATATGTCCGGGCTGGCGAGAATACGCTCCGCGACACGCACACCGGCTGCCGCATCCCCGTTCATTATCAGGCCGTGCGCCCTTGAACATGACCCGCCGGCTTCCTCTTTGACCGCACTGTACGGTTCAGTTGGACGCTCGGTCACCCAAAGATTCTGATCGTATGCTTGGGTACGCCTCCCGGAGAGACTCATCGCCTCCCGCCGCAAGGCGCCACGTGCGGGAGCGGGGATGGACTCGATGATCCCTTGCAAGAGGAAATCGCTCTGGAACGCAAGTTGATGCTCGACGACAACGACGAATCCTGAGGCCATTGCCTCATCCAGTGAGGAGAGCAAGGTAGCCGAGGATGTGTCCAACATTCTGGACACATCCTCCAGCATAAATTGTTTCCCCAGCGCCGCTGCCACCTTCAGGAACTGCTGACAGTTCGCACTCATATCGCTCAACTGGCTCATCACAAACTCCAGAACGCGAGGCGGAATCCGCTGTGCAATCAGTTGAAATGTACCATTTTCTTCCCTTACAAGTCCTTCCTCCACAAGCCCGAGCGCAAGTTCAGCAAGCAGGCAAGGACTCCCTCCCGCGCCGGCAGCGAAGTCGATCAACTCGTGGTCCACTTCAGCCCCGAGGATACCCCGCAACGCCTGTTCGTTGGTATCCTTGTCCAGCGGCCCCAGCGCCAGCCCCTTGGCGGCACACTGAAGCGGTCTCACTAACTTCATACGCGTCGGCAGTGTAGGTGGATGAGTGCGAGTGCGGCTTTGACGATGGCGCCGATCTTGCGTGGGCTGGTGGTAACCTGGCGGTTCTCCCGGAACCAGCGCAGCCCGAACACCGCCTGCTGAGAGCAGGTCAGCACCCGACTTCTGCGACGGCGGGTGCCGCGCTCGCGGCGAGTGACAAGTAGGATCGTGATGCGGCGCATCGAGTTCCTTCCCTATCGCAACTACGTACAGCTATGGCTCACCTTCCTATGGTGATCATGTGACCGCCAGCACCCAACCAGCACAACCCACTGATCCACCCGGCGCTCCCTCACCCCGCCCACCGGGCGCGGGGCAGCATCACCCGGTCCGGGTGGACAAGGTGCCCGTCACCCGATGGCCGCGCCGGCGTCAGCGGCAGCGTTTGGCGAGGCGGGCGGCGGTGCGGCGGGCCCGCCTGGCACCCGGTCGGTCACCATCGCGCTCTCCCGCGGCGTCAGACGCCCTGACGCTTCCAGCGCTCCAGGTTCCAGCGGCGACGGACCCGGCGGCCGGCCGCGGTGAGCACGAGCGGGCGCAGGGTCCTGGACACCGCGGGCCCGAGGCGGCGCCGCAGCCGCAGGGTGTGCCACTCCGGCAGCGAGGTCACGCCCCCGCCCATGGCCGACTCGGCGAACGCCACCATCTCGTCCACCGGCTCGGTGTCGGACCGGCCCTTGTCGTACGCCCGGCCGGCGCGCTGCAGGGCGTCACGGGCCAGCGTGCGGCGCAGCCGCCGCTCCAGCACGGCGGCCTCCGGCAGCCGCCCCACCGCGTGCTCCAGCGTGACCTCGTAGGCGGCGAGGCGCTGGTGCAGGTCACGCACCCCGGCGTCGCCGTAGTACAGCGTCGACATGTTCGCCCCGTGCA